>Ga0315281_10003054_pt1 | contig 24667 bp, 27 predicted proteins | sample YL17G07_0_MG_FD_204540 | JGI IMG/M metagenome (GOLD analysis project Ga0315281, IMG submission 204540) | Sediment microbial communities from Yellowstone Lake, YNP, Wyoming, USA - YL17G07_0 | ecosystem: Environmental > Aquatic > Freshwater > Lake > Sediment | place: USA: Wyoming | collected... | reverse complement strand
CCACAGGTACAGCCGATCGCCGAACGTCAGCGTGCTGAAGTCGATCCCGGTAACCAAGTTGCCCTTTGCCTTCTGCCTTTTGCCCTGGCGTTATCCCTTCCGCTTTCCCGCCCCCGCCTTGCCCGCGACGCCCTGGTCCTGGCGCTCCTGCGATTCGAGCGGGATGTAGATCTTGAAGTCGCTCATCGAGCTGTCGATAGTCGGCGGCGCACCGGCGGCGCCGTCGGGTCCTTTGAGCACCATCTCCGCCGGACCCGGCTTGCGCTTGCCCTTGTCGATTTCGTCGCGCAGCCGGACGAGCAGCTCGAAGTTGAATGCGGCGTCTTCGTTCTTCGGCGAGTTCTTCAGAACGGTCACGTACGTCAGGATGCTCTGGTCGAGCGCCGCGAGCGTCGATTCCTTGTCCTTCATCTTCGGCTGCGCCGTGCGGTACACGGCGTTGGCGATGACGAGCTGCAGATCGGTGTTGTCCTGGGCCACGGCGCCCACCGGATCGGTCTGCTGCGGGATGACCGCGGCGTAGTCCTTCTGCCAGTAGTGCAGCGTCGCGTGCTTCGCGCGGATGTCGTTCGCGGGGCCGTCGCCGACGCCCGGCAGATGGCTGGCGTAGTCGTAGTACTGTTCCGCCGTCTCGTACGTCGGCTCCACGTCGTCGTACTTCTGCGCGGCCACATGTTCCTGCGCCGTCGCGAGATCGCGATCGAGAGACGCGGCCGTGAGCAGCGCGACGCCGAGCAGTGCGAGCGCGATGGCCGAGAGCAGGTAACCCGTGATGCCTTTCATCGGTCCTCCCGGCGACCCTGAAAGGGTCGCCCTACGTACGTCACTCAGGGAAACGTTCTGAACGTGCTGAATCCAAGTTTCATGATGCCGGCGCAGAGCCAGAGCGCAATCGCCACAAGTGCGTAGCCGTCGAAGCGCGGCCGCTGCGCGGTGTACTCGCGGACGTCGATTCTGCCGGTCGACAGCTTGTCGATTTCCGTTTCAGCGCGCAGGATCGCGTCTTCGCTGTCCCCGGCGTAGAAACGGCCGCCGGTCTGCTCGACGATCGGCTTCCAGAGCTTGTCCGTCGGAATCTGACCTTCCTTGAGGTCGAATCCCGTGCGTATCATGAAGACCGGGATCTTGTACTTCTTCATCTCGTCGACCACGGTCTGAATCGACTTGCCCTTCAGATCCTTCTCGTCATCGCGGCCATCGGTGAACATCAGCATCGCGTTGCCAGAGGCGTTGACGAAGTCGAAGGCCTTGAACAGCTGCGTCGCCTGATTCAGGCCCTGTCCGATCGTCGTGCCCCAGTCGTTGAAGCTGCCCCATTCCTTCGGGCTGCTGATGAGCCGGATGCTCAACATGATGTTTTCGTAGTCGGTCGTGAACGGCGTGACGACATACGCTTCGTTGCCGAACTGGATGAGCGCGATCAGATCGTGATAGCGGCCGTTCATCCGCAGCTTCATGAAATGTTCGGCGGCGGCGACGGCCGTGTAGAACGCCCGGTTCTCCGGCGTCTTGAGCGACTTCGTCTCGAACTTCATGACCATGCTCGACGAGCCGTCGACGAGCAGGGCGATGCGCCGGCCCGGATACGACGTCTCCTCGCGCGTGAACGCCGTGTGCGGGTCCGCGAGGGCGACGGCGAAAAACGGCACGCCGAGCAGGAAGACCAGGAACGCCGCGTGACGGAGGATCGAGAAATGCGAGCTGCGCATGACCGGCAGCAGCGCCGGCAGCGCGACGTGGGTGCGTCCGGCCGTCTGGCTCCGCAGGCCGCGCGCGAGCAGCATCAACGCGGCGACGGCGACGAGGACGACCAGCACGAGGACCGCCGTCGACGTCTGATCGAAATGCAGATCGCTCGAGCGCAGCGACAGCCAGTCGTCGAGCGTGCCGCGAACGGCGTAGAGGAGCGCTCTTACCGGGACCATACCGCCGATCCCATGTCAGACACGGACTTCGTGATCGATCCGAGCATCGGCATCGGCCACCGCTTCGCGGCGCGGAGCGTGCGCAGCGCGCCAATGCCGCTGTCGAACGCCGCGTCGAGCGCCGACCTGTCCATCCTGCCGTCGCGGCTGTACCGCGCGGTACTCAGCACGCTCAGCGATTCTTCGAATTCCTTCAGCATCACTTCGGTGCGCGCGTCCGGCGGACGGCCGTTGACTGCCGCCATCGATCGCGCAATCGTGCCCGGCGTCGTCGCATTCGAGATGAGCGAGCGCCGGGGACGGAAGAAGCCCTGGCGCAACACGAGCTGGCCTTCGTGGGTTTCTGAAGGCGTGTCGACAATCCGCTGCGCCACCGGACGATCGAGCGCGACCGCGCCGCCGATGCGGAGGACCGTCAGCGCTCTCGAGACAAGCGCCGGCGTCCAGCCTCCGGCGGCCTCGGATTTTACGCGGTCGGCCTCACGCAGGCAGCCGCCAAGCACAGTGCCCAGGCTGAGCGGACGCTCGGATGCGGGCGTCCGCACCCGATACCTGCCGAGCACGCGGACGACGGAGAGGCCAAGAAGGACGATGGCGAAGCCAAACGCGATGAGGGCCGCGACGAATTCTCCGGTCGAACGCACGCGCCGCGCCTCGATGTCCGCAAACGTGCTCAGCGTCGTGTCGCGGATGTCGGTGGTCTTCTTCGGCACGAGCGACGCGATGTGCATGGGCATCGCCGGCAACTGGTACGCCTGATCGCGTCCGGTCGTCCCGCCGCCCACCGACGACTGAATGTGGTACGTGATCTTCACCGCCGGCAGGTCGAGGTCTTTCTCGAACAGGCCTTCGGCGATGAGACGCACCGTGTACTCGTACTGGATATAGCGCCACGGCGCGTTCCTGACGTCCTCGTGCCGGACGCTCTTTACCACTTCGAACGGCTGCAGGCCGATGGTCGATGCCTCGAGCTGATTGAAATCGGGGACGGCCTTGATCTTGTCCGTGTCGATGATGCCGCACGTCAGCACGACCGTGAACCGCTCGCCGACGATGACGGTGCTGCGGTCGGTTTTCCAGAAGCACTTGATGGGTTCGGTTTCGACGTCGCCCGGCTGGCGCGTCTGCTGGAACGCCTTCGGCGGCTGCGCCGCGGCCGGGGCCGCGAGCGTGAGAAACAAGAGCAGCGTCAGTCGATTCATGTCCACCTCAACGCGGGCCTGAAAGGCCCGCGCTACGTACGTAGGGCGGCCCTTTCAGGGCCGCCACCTCAAAATTTTCGCAGCCGCCGCTCGCGGACAAACTCCACGAGCGTCGTTTCCATTTCCCACCGATCGAGACCGACGCGGATGAGATCGAGGTCGTTGTCCCGCGCCAGATCGGCAACGTGCTGCTGCCATTCGTCGATGCGTGACGCCATGCGCGCGAACTCCCGGCGCGAGACGACGCGTGTGCCGCCCGTTTCGACGTCGAACGTCTCGATCCATCCGGCCGACGCCGTCGGCAGCGCGAAGGCGAACCGCACGTCGGCCATCATCAGAAACACGTCGTGCATGCCGTTGATGAGCGAGAGCTCTTTGATGACCCGCTCGGCGTCCGGCAGCAGAAAATCAGAAATCACGGGGACCATCGACGTCTTCCGCAGATGTCCTTCGATCGCGGTCGTCACGTCCTGCATGCCGGCGACATCGTTCCCGGGCGCGCCGGCCTCCGCGGCCTTGAACCGCTGATAGAGATCGAGGCAGTAGATGACGTGCGGCTTGCCGATGCGCGGCCGCGCCGCCGCGATCTGCCGGAACCGATCGTCGAACGTGATCAGGCCGAACTGATCCTGAAAGAACACCGCCGACAGGCCGACGGCGGCCACCGATCGCGCGATGGCGGCGGCAATGGGCACGCCGTTCACCCCGCAGCGCGTGGACATCGACGCGTCGGCGACGGCGACGATGGTCGCGTTGCTGTCCTGTTCGAAGTCGCGTGTGATGAGCGGACTGAAGTTGTTGAGCGACGACTGCGCCCAGTCGATTGACGAGGGGCGATCGCCCGGCTGCCAGTCGCGGGTGCCGACGAAGTTGAAGCCCGAGCCCTTGAACACGCTGGCGTGATCGCCGAGCGTGAATTCCTTCATGCGCCGGAGGATGAAGAGCTCGATCTCGGCGATTTCCGAGAGGTTGACCAGCGGGGCGTCTGCGCCAGGTGCCGCGTGCGCGATGCCGGCCATTTACGGGACCGGAACCCTGTCGATGATGTCTTCAATCACCATCTCGGTCGTGACGCCGTGGCTCGCCGCGTGCGGGCCCAGCCAGACGCGGTGGCTGAGGATGTATTTCGCCAGGTCCTGCACGTCTTCGGGATTGACCTCCGAGCGCTCTCCGTGGAGCAGCGTCCAGACTTTCACGAGGCGCCCCCAGCAGATCGTCGCGCGCGGCGACGCGCCGAGGTCGACGCACTTCTCGACCATCTCGGACGGCGACCGGTGCATCCACTCGGTTTCCACGTTGTAGGGCCGCGTCGCGCCGACCAGCCGCCGGATGTACTTCGCCAGCGATTCATGGAGGAACACTTCCCTCGTGATCGCGGAGCGCAGCTCGATGATGCGCTCCTTCGACATCAGCCCCTTGAGGTGCACCTTCTTGAAGTCGAAGCTGACGAGCTTCTGTTCTTCTTCGGGCGGCAGGTAGGCGATGTTCACGATGATCGCAAAGCGATCCGTCGCCGCTTCGGAGAGCGGAAACGTGCCCTGCCCGAGCTCGATCGGGTTCATCGTCGCGATCGCGAAGTTGAAGGCCGGCAGCTCGTAGGTGGTCTTGCCGACGGTAACGGTGCGATCCTGCAGCCCTTCGAGAAACGCGCTCTGCGATTTGAGCGGGATGCGGTTGATCTCGTCGAGCAGGATCACTTCGGCCGAGGCGAGCGGACCGAACTCGGTCATGAACTCGCCGGTCGCCGGGTTGATCATCTGAAAGCCGACGACCTCGGTCGGCTGCAGGTCGGCGCGTCCCTGGATGCGCGCGAACTTCGCGCCGCTGATCGCGGCGAGGATGACGCCGAAAAACGTCTTGCCGACGCCCGGCACGCCGCGCAGCAGCAGGTTGCCGGCGTTGACCTGCCGTTTTTCGTCCTTGTCGTAGGTCGTGGGAATTTCCGACAGCAGGACGACGTTGGCGAGCGTCTTTTCCGTCTCGTAGCCGATCAGCGCGTTTCCTGCTTCGGCGACGATGGCTTTGTGGAGGGCGATGGCTTCGGTGAGGTCAGGATGCATGGGCGCCTTGGGAGCGACGAAAGTGAGGGTGCATCATACTAGAATCGCTCATATGGTGAAGCTGGTGGAGGAATGCTCCGGGGACGGCGAGCTGCTGCTGAAAAGCCTCGTGCTCCGGCAGGTCCGCTATCAGATCAAGGTGTTCCAGGGCTTCTTCGACGGCAACGGCCTGCCGATTCCGAGCCAGCGGACGGTCGAAGGATCGATCGAGTTCGGGGCGCCGGACGACGCGGGCGATCTCATTGGCGCGGACCTCACGCTTCGTCTCGAAGACGGGCGCACGATTGGCGTGATCATCGCCGATGACACGGGCGCGATTCACCAGCGCGCCCGCTGCACGACCGGCTGTTCCTGCTGCTAGCAGCTAGGCGCCAGCCGTCATAGATTCACCGTCACCCGCATGAACGTCGAAGGGATGGACGTGCCGCCGTCCGTGCCCTGGTTGAAGGCGTTCGCCAGATCGAGCAGCTGGCGGTGGAGTTCGTCGGCCTTCCCGTTCTTCTCGGCCGCCTCGAACGCGTTCATCGTCGGCCCGTAGAATCGTCGAAAGAGATCGATGAAGTGCGCCGGGCTCTTGTCCGGCGATCCGAAGAAGTACGTGTCCTTGACCATGGAGATCCGGTCCCTGGGTACGCCCGCCTGACCGAAACGCTCGATGATGTGCGTGTCCACGCCCCACGTCATCGGACTGATGAAGCCTTCTGGAGGGGGAGGCGTAAACGAGGCGCTGATCTTCAGCACCTGCGAGACGAAGGACGTTGGGTCGTTCGGGATCCAGTTGCCCATCACGATCCGGCCGCCCGGCTTCGTGACGCGGACCATCTCTTTGGCGACGTCGAAGGGTTTGGGCGCGAACATGGCGCCGAAGACCGAGAGCGTCAGATCGAAGGAGTGATCGGCGACGCCCTGGAGACTGCACGCGTCGCCTTCCTGAAACGTCAGGTTCCTGAGGCCTGCCGCCGCGGCCCGTTTGTTCCCGGCGTCCACGAGGTTCGTGGCGATGTCGATGCCGACGACGTCGGCCCCGAGACGTGCGAGCGGAAGCGCCGTCGTGCCGTCACCGCAGCCGAGGTCGAGGACCCGCAGCGGCGGCTTGATGCCCAGAGACTTCACCACCGCCTCGCCGGACTGACGCATGAAGGCGGCAATCTCGGTGAAATCGCCCTTCTCCCACAACGCTTTGTTTGGATTCATCACGGTTGCTCACACTCGATTTGTTGACGCATTGGAGGGGGCGTTCGGTAGAAGCACCCGCCGATTCTACCGTCGTCCAGGAATGTCGTTGTTCGAGAATGGCTAGACAGTATGACTTCGGCAGCAGCACACGGCTGACCTCCGTATCGTCGCGGGTTAGCCTGTGGCCAGCGCCGCCGCGTTGCATGGACCGCAGCGCGGTGTTCCCGGGACGTCGAGACCGACGAAAAGCGGAGTAGATGGCTGACCTCCGCACACAATCGAGGAGCCGGGGCAGTTCCTGCCAGCTCGTTCGCCGGCAAACGTTGCGGTTTTCGACGACACTCTTATGGTGACGACGATGCTGGCATGCCCCGTGTGCGGCGGGGCGCTGACGCTCAGCGCGACTGCGGCGACGTGCGCGAACGCACATTCGTTCGACCGCGCCCGCAACGGCTACTTCAACCTCCTCCTCGCGAAGCAGTCCGCTGAGCCCGGCGACAGCGCGTTGATGCTGCAGAGCCGCCGCGCGTTTCTGCACGCCGGTTTCTACAATCGGATGTCGCAGGCCGCAAACGCGGCCGTGGTTGAGATCGTTGCGCCGAGATCCCACGCGCACGTCGCGGACATCGGATGCGGCGAAGGGTTCTTCACCGCGCGCCTGAAACGCGCGCTCGATGAGGCGAAGCCGGCGGCGCCGCCGGTGGTCTACGGCGTCGACATCTCACGGCCGGGCGTGAAGATGGCGACGTCACTCGACCGCGGGATCCACTGGGCCGTGGCGAGCCTGCATCACAGCCCGTTCCTGCCGCATTCGCTCGATGTCGTGCTCAGCATATTCGCGCCGATCGATGCGGCCGATGTCCAGCGCGTCGTGCGCCAGGTCGGCGCGCTGGTGACGGTGACGCCAGGTCCGGATCACCTCGACGCCCTTCGCGCGATCATCTATAGCCACGTGCAGCCGCATTCGCCCACGCCCGCGCTGATGGCCGAGGACACGTTGTTCGAGCAATCCGGCTCCACGCGCGTCCGCTATCCCATCGTCGTGGATTCGTCAGCGCAGATCATGAACCTGCTGGCCATGACGCCGTACTACTGGAACATCAGCCGCGAGACGCGCGCGCGCGTCGAAGCGCTGACGCGTCTCGCGCTCACGGTAGATGCGTATGTGAACGTGTTCCGGCCGCGGCGAGGCTGACGCCGAACGTGTCTACTTTATCGAGGAAAGATCTCGAGTCCGCTTGAACCTGGCGTCAGGTTGCCCTGCCGCGACGAAGGGACAGGGAGATGTGGGCTACCCCGAACGCAAGCGTGATGAGCGCGAGCGCCGGTGAACGGGTAAGGCCGGAGCAGGCAAGGAAGTACGCGACGGGAGTGATCGCGAGTGGCACGGGGATGCCAGCGAACGGACGATAGAGAAGCGCTGGAAGGCGGCCGCGACGGAAGTAGCGCACCCATCCGAGGTAGTAGACGAAAAGAGCGAGAACGGCAAGACCGAAGAGCAAGCGATCAGTGACTGTGGTGACCTGGAGATTCAGGAAGAACGGCAGGGCGAAGATCCCGAGGCGGCCAACTCTCTCGACGACCGGACGGAATCACATACTGCTCCTGAGGAGGATTCGGATGGGCAACCTAGCGCGTGTTGCCCGCCGACGCGACGAGCCTCGCGGCCGTGAAAGGGCCGCGCTACGAATACGCGCCGCGATATTCGGGCGGGAGCAGCGCCGCGATCTTCGATCCCACCGCGTCCATCATCAGCCGGCGATCGCCTTTGGCGATGTCGTGCAGTTCGCGCCCCTCGATCGGCGGCCCGACGGTCGTGATCGCGCGGACCGGGTGCAGGCCGTCTTCGCCGATCGGAAACATCTCTTCGGTGCCCGTGATGCCGGCCGGCAGCACCCAGACATCCGGAAAATCGAAATAGCGCGTGACGGCGGTCAGCGTCTGCTGCATGCCGCGCGTGCGGCTGCGCGTGCCTTCGACGAACACGAGCAGCGCGTCGCCCTTGAACAGCCGCTCGTGCGCGACGTCGATCGACTGGCGCGCGGCCCGCGCGACTTCGCGCGCGTTCATGACGGCGTCCTCGCTCGAGACGGCGCTGCTTTGCGGCGTCTTGATCGTGCCGAAGCAGAGGCTGGAAAAGCGCCGCTTCAGGCTCGAGTACACCTTCGGCCCCGCGATCACCGTCAGCCGATCGCTCATCGCCTTGCCGGCGTCGCTGGCGCGATAGAGCAGCACCTCGAGCAGGTTCGCGTCGGAGTACGACAGATGGTTGGCCACGATGACGACCGGCTTGCCCGCGACCGCCGCGACGTGCTCGGCGCCAATGAGCGTCGAGCCGGGCAGCAGGATCTTGTCGGCGAGGCGCTGATGAATCCGCCTCGCGAGCGGATCGCGATCGTAGTACGCCCAGTCGGCGCCGGTCTGTGCGAGCCGTCTGTTGAGATCCGCCAGCGCCTGTGGACCGGCCGCGTCGATCTCGCCGCCGATCGACGCGCGAATCTCGTCGAGATGATCCTGGTTCGCGAGAAATGTCGTGATCGCCGCGACCAGCGACGCGCGATCGAGCTGCGGTTGGTCGCTCATGCGCCTTCGAAGACCGGCCGCGCCTTGCCGATGCTCAGCAGGCCCGCGAGCGCGTCCTTCGTCGAGAAGATCTCGCGCAGGTGAGAGAGCTCGAGGCGCAGGCCCTCTTCAAGAGACACGCGCGAGCCTTCCTCTATTAATGCCGCGGCAATCGTCAGGGCCACAGGGGCTTTGGTTCCAACTGCCTTCATCGCCTTCTCAAGCTGCTCGTCGCCGCCGGTCTTCGCGCGGCCGAGCCTGATCGTGTCGACGTCGTTGTTGTCGAAGAAGTCGGCCAGCTTCTTATACCTCGCGGGCGGCGCCGCCGCACGCCGTTCACGCGACGGCCCGCCGGCCAGCAGCGCCGCCACAGCCGCGTCCAGTTCTTCTCTCGACGCGACAACGTCGATGAGCCCGATGGCGAGCGCGTCTTCAGCGCTGATGATGTGCCCGGTCAACACCAGCCATTGTGTCAGACCTGTGCCGATTCTCCGCGTCGTCCGCTGCGTGCCGCCGAGCCCGGGATAAATGCCGATGCCGGTCTCGGGAAACCCGAGCGTCGCGTTCGGAGTGGCCACGATGTAATCGCAGGCGAGCGCGAGCTCGACCCCGCCGCCGAGCGCGAGGCCGTGGACGCGCGCCACCACCGGCTTCTGGCAGTTCTGGATCACGAGCAGGAAGGCGTGCAGATCGGCGGTCCACTTCTCGATGCGCGCCACGTCGTTCCGCTCGATGCTGCGGATGAAGAACCGGATGTCCGCGCCGGCGACAAACGAGCGTCCGGCGCCGGCGATGACGATGCCCGTCGCCTCGGCGTCTCGTGCGGCCTGCATGAAGGCGGCTTCGAGCTGCAATCCGACCGTCTCGTTGAGGGCGTTCATGGCGTCAGGACGGTTGACGGTGATCGTGGTCACGCCCGCGTCGCGACGGGCGGCGACGAGCGCCATCGGGATCGGCTCGTTCCCCCCGCCAAGTGTCGCCAGCCGCGGCGACACCGCCATCCTCCATCTCGCCGCCAGCGTGGCCACCAGCTTGAGCGAGGTCGCGGTGCCGCGGCGATTCATCATCTCGAACGGACCGATGGGCCACCGGAGGCCGACGCGCGCGCCGATGTCGACGTCTTCTTTCGTTCCGACGCCTTCGTCGACGAGCGCAGTCGCCGCCAGAAAGACTCCCGCGAGCAGACGATCGGACACGGACTGCTCGGCGGTGGTGTCGATCGTGCCGCCGAGCGACCATGGCTGGCCGCCCTCGACCTGCCTCCGCAGGGTGTCCGATGGACCGTAGAGCGGACCGAACGCGTTGCCGATCGTCGTCGAGGCGTGGAGGGCGATCGGCACGCCGCTGACGTTCATCAGCTCGAACGGCCCCATGCCGACGCCGAACGTGCGCTTCGCGACCTCGTCGATCGTGATCGCGTTCACGATGCGCTCTTCGAGCATGCGAATCGCTTCCATGAGCCAGACGACGAAGAAGCGATTGACGACGAAGCCGCTGGCGTCGCGGGAGGCGATGGGAATCTTGCCGAGCTGTTCCTGCAGCGCCCACGCGCGCTGAACCGTCTGCGTCTCGGTCGCCCTGCCCGGCACGACCTCGACGAGCCGGTTCTTCGCCGGATGAAAGAAGTAGTGGAGGCCGAGGACGCGCCCTGGCGTCTTCACCGCCGACGCGATGTCGCTCACGAGATACGACGAGGTATTCGTCGCGAGAATGGCGTCGGGACGGCAGACGGCGTCGAGCCGTCTGAAGACGTCCTGCTTGATCGCGCGGTCCTCGAAGACGGCTTCGACGACGACGTCCGCGTCGCGCAGGTCCTCGAATCGTGACGTCCCGTGGACACGGTCGCGAATGGCGGCGGTCCTGTCGGCCCGCATGATGCCGCGGTCGACGGCTTCCTTCAGCGTCCGCTCGATGGTCGCCACCCCCCTCGCGACCTTCTCATCGTCTTGATCGACAAGGATGACGTCGAAGCCCTCGGTCGCCATCTTCTGCGCGATGCCGCTGCCCATGTTGCCGGCGCCGACAACGGCAAGCGTGCGGAATGGTCCGGCCATCACTACGACAGTATCATTGACGCTTTATGAAGGTCAGAAGCGTTCCTCTGGGTCCTCTCCCCGCGACGCTGACGCGGCGGCCCGACGGCACGATGATCGTCCGCACGACGGCGCCGCTTGGCGAGTACCCGACACGGTCGACAGAGCGGCTGATGTACTGGGCGGATCGGACGCCGGCGCAGCCGATGCTCGCGTGGAGAGGGCGGTCGGGCGGCTGGGACACGTTGACCTACGGCGAGGCGTTCGCGGCGGTGCGCCGGATCGGCCAGGCGCTTGTCGATCGCACGTTATCGGTGGACCGTCCGATCGCGATTCTGTCGGGCAACGATCGCGAGCACCTGCTGCTCTCACTCGCCGCGCAACATGTCGGTGTCACTGTGGCCCCGGTGTCGCCGGCGTACTCGACGGCGTCGCGCGATTTCGCGATGCTCAAGCACGCGATGAATCTCCTGACGCCGGGCCTGGTGTTCGCGGCCGGCGGCGCGGCCTTCGACGCAAGCATCGACGCGGCGGTGCCCAGGGACGTCGAAGTCGTTCGCAGCCTCGAGTCGCTGCTCGCAGCGGCGCCGACGCCGGCGGTCGAGCGCGCGCACCAGGCGATCCGGCCCGAGACGATTGCCAAGATTCTGCTGACGTCCGGATCGACCGCGGTGCCGAAGGGCGTGATCAACACGCACCGGATGCTCGGCAGCAACCAGGCGATGATCGCGCATATCCTGCCGTTTCTGGCCGAGGAGCCGCCGGTCCTCGTCGACTGGCTGCCGTGGCATCACACGTTCGGCGGCAACCACAACGTCGGTCTCGTGATTCACCACGGCGGGACCTTATATATAGATGATGGCCGCCCGGTGCCCGGGCTGTTCGAGGCCTCGGTGAGGAACCTCCGCGAGGTCGCGACGACGGTGTACCTCAATGTCCCGCGCGGCTACGAAGAGCTGGTCAAGGCGATGCGGACCGACGAGGTCCTGCGGACGACGTTCTTCAGCCGCGTGCGCGTGCTGTTCTACGCCGCGGCCGCGCTGTCGCAGCACGTGCAGGACGAGCTCGACGAGCTGGCGGTCCAGACGTGTGGCGAGCGCATGATTATGGTCACCGGTCTCGGCGCCACCGAGACGGCGCCGATGGCGATCTGCCGGACGTGGGATTCGCGGCTGTCGGTCGCGATTGGCGTGCCCGTGCCCGGTGTGGAAGCCAAGCTCGTCCCCTCGGGCGACAAGCTCGAAGTCCGCGTCAAGGGGCCCAACGTGACGCCCGGCTACTGGCGGCAGGACGAGCTGACGCGAAAGGCGTTCGACGAAGAAGGCTTCTACAGCTTCGGCGACGCGGTGCGCTTCATCGATCCCAGCGACGTCAACGCCGGCTTCGCGTTCGACGGACGCCTGGCCGAAGACTTCAAGCTGTCCACCGGCACGTGGGTGAACGTCGGTCCGCTGCGCGCGCGCGTCATCGTCCATTTCGCTCCGCTCGTCCGCGACGCGGTCATCACCGGGCACGATCGCGACGAGATCGGCATGCTGGGCGTGCCCGATCTCGACGCGTGCCGCGCGTTGTGTCAGGATCTGCCGTCCACGGCGAGTAAGGATGATCCCAAGAATGTTCTGGTCCATCCCGCCGTGGTGGCGTGGATGGGCGAGCGGCTGGCGTCGTTTGCCGCGGCCGGCGCGGGATCGAGCAAGCACATCGCGCGCGCCATGCTCCTCGAGGAGCCGCCGTCGCTCGATGCGCTCGAAGTCACCGACAAAGGATCGCTCAATCAGCGCGCGATGCTGACGCGCCGCGCCTCCCTGGTGGAGGAGCTGTACGCCGGATCGCCCCGTGTCGTGGTCCAGGAGAAGGTTACGTGAGCACACCGCCGTTTCGCGCAGAGCACGTCGGCAGCCTTCTCCGGCCGGCCAATCTGCTGCAGGCCCGCACCGAAGCCGAAGGCGATCAGTACCGCCAGGTCAGCGGCCCGTTGAAGTTCGATCAGCTGAAGCAGCTCGAGGACGCCGCGATCGCCGACGTCGTGAAGCTGCAGGAGAGCGTCGGCCTGCAGGTGGTCACCGACGGCGAGTTCCGCCGCCGCTCGTGGTTCCAGGATTTTCTGCTGTCGCTCTCGGGCACCGGCATCCAGTGGGTGGACGCCGGCAAGACGATTTCCGCGGCGCTGCCGTTTCAGACCGACACCACCGTCGAAAGGCTGCCGGGCCATCTCGTGCGCGTGACCGGAAAGCTGAAGCGCGTCAAGCCGATCTTCACCGAGCATTTTGCGTTTCTCAAGAAACAGACGAACAGGACGCCGAAGATCAGCATCCCGTCGCCGAGCATGCTGCACTTCTGGGGCGGCCGCGCCGCCATCGACGACACCGTCTATCCGGACATCGACGAGTTCTGGGACGACGCCGTCACCGCGTGGACCGCCGAGATCGCCGATCTGGCCGCGCTCGGCTGCACGTACATCCAGATAGACGACGTGACGTTTCCCCTGATCTGCGATCCCCACGGGCAGGAGGCGCTGAAGGCCCGCGGCGACGACCCGCACCAGATCATCGAGACCTATGCCGGCGTGCTGAATCGCCTCGTCGCCGGCACGCCGAGGGGCGTGACGCTCGGCATGCACATGTGCCGCGGCAACAACCGCGGCAAATGGATGGGCAGCGGCGGCTACGAGTACGTCAGCGAGGTCGTGCTGCGGAACGTCGACATCCCGAACTACTTCATGGAGTACGACAGCGATCGCGCCGGCGACTTCCAGCCGCTGCGCCACGTGCCGAAAGGGAAGCACGTCATCCTCGGCCTCATCTCGACGAAGACGCCGGTACTCGAGTCGAAGGACGTGATCAAACGCCGCATCGACGAGGCGTCGAAGTTTCTGCCGCTCGATCAGCTCTGCCTGAGTCCGCAGTGCGGCTTCGCCAGCAACTTCATGGGCAATCCCGTCACCGTGGACGACGAGAAGAGGAAGCTCTCGCTCGTGGTCGACGTCGCCAGTGAGGTCTGGGGATGATGCGACAGCGCTGGATTGCGGCAGCGCTGTTGTGGGCGCTCTGCGCGGCGGGTCTCGCCGCGACGAACTTCTGGGAGGCGAAGGCCTACACGGAGTGGTCCCAGAAAGAAGTCGAGGAGATGCTCACGGACTCGCCATGGGCGCGGAAGATGTCCGTCGTCATCCCGATTCCGCCGCGCGCCAGCAGCGATGATGCCGGTGGCCGCGGCGGGCGCGGCGGCGACGACGGGGGCGGACGCGGATTTCCGGTGCCGTCACCGCAACTGAAGCTGGTCATCACCTGGCGGAGTGCCCTGCCGGTGCGTCAGGCGCTCGTCCGGTTGCCGAACGGCGCCACCAACGCCGGCGCCGACCAGCAGCCGCTGCTCGATCGTCCGCCAGCCTACATCATCACACTCGCCGGCGTGCCGGCGCGGTTTGCGCGGGCGACGGCGACGGCGAGCACGACGTCGTTCCTCCGGCGCGGAAAGAAGCCGCCGATCGCGCTGGCCCAGGGCGGCATGCAGCAGGACGGCGGGACGCTGACGCTGATCTTTGCGTTTCCGCGAGCCGATCCCATCATCCTCGACGACAAAGACGTCGAGTTCGTCACGACGCTCGGCACGGTCGAGATCAGGAAGAAGTTCACGCTGAAAGACCTCGTGTTCGACGGCCAGCTCGAACTGTAACTACGTCAGTTGTGACGTGCAGAACGCGCACCGGCGCGCCGCCGCCGGCACTTCACTCAGGCACTCCGTACACTTCCTCGTCGTGGCATCCGGCGGGACCTCGCCGCGGCGGATGCGCGCGGTCAACGCATTGACGGGCGCGACGACGAAAAAGTAGACGCCGCCGCCGATCATCAGAAAGGCGATCACCGCGTTGATGAAGTCGCCAATCAGGAAGCGGCTGCCGTTGACGGTGAACACGATCGCGGAAAAGTCCGGCTGGCCGCCGATGGCCGCGACGAGCGGCGTGAGCAGGTCTTTCACGAGCGCGGTGACGACGGCCCCGAAGGCGCCGCCGATGATGACCGCGACGGCGAGATCGATCACGTTGCCACGCAGCATGAACTGCTTGAACCCTTTGAGCACGTCGCCCTCCTGCGACTGAGCATATGCTGTAGGCCTCTGGAGCTGACATGAAATCACCGCAGTGGACTCGTCGTCGGATTCAGGCCGCGTCCGTCGTTGCCAGTGCGCTGGCAGTGGCGGCGATCGCGCGCGCGGGGCCGTCGGTCTACCCGACGGGCACGACTATTTACGATCCCGCCCGGGCGTGGAACGGCTACACCGTGTTCGTGCTTCCGCAGACCGGCGCCGTGCTGATCGACATGAACGGGAAGACGGTCCGGCAGTGGACGTCGTTTGAGGGCGCGAGCGGCGGCCCGACCCGCGTGTTGCCGGGCGGCTACGTGATGGGCGCGCTCGGCAACGGACGTCCGCACCAGGAATCAACGGCCGTCGCGTTGTTCGACTGGAAGGACACGCAGTTGTGGAAGTTCGACCAGGCGCGCCAGCATCATGACTGGCAGCGCGACGATTTTCCCGCGGGTTACTACTCACCGGAGGCCTCGCCGAAGGTCGACGGAGCGCGGACGCTGATCCTCGCGCACAAGAACCTGGTCAACAGCGCGATCAACGATCGGCAGCTCGAGGACGACTATCTGTACGAGGTCGACGCGGCCGGCAAGGTGGTCTGGGAATGGCTGGCCAACCAGCACGTCGATGAGATGGGCTTCACGCCGGCCGCCCGCGCCGCGATTAAGACCTCGGCGACGTTCAACGCCCAGCGTCAGAGTATCGACTGGCTGCACATCAACTCGGCCACCTACGTCGGCCCGAACCGATGGTTCGACGCCGGCGACGAGCGCTTTCGACCGGACAACGTCCTGATCAGCAGCCGCGAGGCGAGCGTCATGGCCATCGTCGGCCGCGACGGCCGTATTGTCTGGCGCATGGGTCCGGACTACCGCGAGTCGGCGGCGATGAAAGCGATCGGCCAGATCATCGGCCAGCACCACGCGCACATCATTCCGAAAGGCCTGCCCGGCGCCGGCAACCTGCTGGTGTTCGACAACGGCGGCGCGTCGGGATATGGCGAATCGACTCCAGCGGCGGCGGACGGCGTCGGCGTGGTGAGCCGCGGCAGCTCGCGCGTGCTCGAGATCGATCCGGTGTCGCTGAAGAAGGTCTGGGACTATTCGATCGCCGGTGCCGAGAGCTTCCGATTCTTCAGCCACTACGTCAGCTCAGCGCAGCGGCTGGTCAACGGCAACACGCTCATCACCGAGGGCGCGGACGGCCGCCTGTTTGAAATCACGGCGGCGCGCGACATCGTCTGGGAGTACGTGAGCCCGTATTTCACGGACGGCGCCAACGCCAGCAACCGCGTCTACCGCGCGTACCGCCTGCCGTATTCCTGGGTGCCGCAGCTCGAGCGCCCCGTCGAGCGCGCGGTCGTGCCGCCCGACAGGCAGACCTTCCGCGTGCCGCCGCGCTAGTTCAGGCTTCTGCCGGTACGGCCGAAATGACGGCCAGCCTGGCGCGAGTGGCGCCGCGCACGGCGGCCAGCGGGATCGTCCGGTCGAGCGTAGCCAGACGGCCGCCGGCGTTCATGGCAATCCCCAACAAGTAGATGTCGGTGATCTGGCGGTGCCCGCGGATGAAGGCCGCGTTGAAGACGCGGGTGTCGCCGAGCGACACCGCGTCGGGCCAGAAGGCGTGGTGCTTGCTCGCACAGAACTGACGCAGTCGCTCGACCAGTTCCGATGGGCGGGCGATCGCCGACCCGTACGCGGGATTCGCCAGCACGCGGACGAATCCGTTCTCCGTCACCGGGCACGTGGCCCAGCCGCCCGTGTGGTGGTCGGCAAACCAGTCGTGCGCAAGGTCGTGATGGACGTGATCGGGGTCGAACAGCGCGACAAGCAGGTTGACGTCGAGCAGCGACACCATCGGCGCGGCGTCAGGCCTCGTCGCGCAGACGGTTCACCAGCGTCATGGTCGGCCGCGGCGCGGCAGGAGGCCGGCGCGGGAGCACGGGCACGCCGTGACGGGCACGCGCCGCGCCTGCTGGCGTCAAGGCCTTGCGAGCCAGCGCGGACACCACTTTGCCGGCGGTCGTGCCCTGGGCCATCGCGATTTCCTTGGCCGCCAGCAGCACGTCCTCGTCGAGGTCCAGGGTCGTCCTCACGGCCTGAGCATCACGCATCACGCATCAGATGTCAAGCCCTTGGTGTAGGCTGGGCCATGGTGAAAATCGTCGTCTATCAGAAGCCGACGTGCACGACGTGCCGGCAGGTCTACGCGGCGCTCAAAGAGAGCGGCGTGGATTTCTCGGCGGTCGACTACTACGTGGATCCGATTCCGAAGGCGAAGCTGAAGGAGCTGCTCCGGAAGATGGGAATGACGGCCCGCGATCTGCTCCGCACGAAAGAACCCGTCTACAAGACGCTGAAGCTCGCCGATCGGAATCTGACCGACGACCAGATCGTCGATCTGATGGTCAAGCACCCCGATCTGCTTCAGCGGCCGATTGTCGAGAAAGGGAGCCGCGCGATTCTCGCGCGTCCCGCGGAGCGATTGAAGGAGATTCTCTAGCGCGCGCGCAGCATGAAAGACAGCATCTCCTGGCGAATCGACGCGAAGCCCGCATGCATTTCCACTCTCAGGCCGGCGATCTCCTGAGCCAGTCGTCGTTCAAAGCGTTCTGCGGCGATGCTCAGCACATGTTCCGACCAGGCTTCAAGCTCCATGGATCAATCTCCGATGTCCGCCCGGACCGGCCTCCCGTCGACGACGATGCCATCGTCCTCGCAGCCTGTCAACTGGCCTAAGATAAGACCGCATTTCATGCCGCTCGACTCTCTGGGCTACTTCGGCGTCCGCACGCGGAGCCTCGACGACTGGTCGCGCTTCGGCGAGAAGCTCCTCGGCCTCCAGCTCGTCGACCGCTCGCGCAAGACGCTGACGTTCCGCATGGACAATCGCCGTCAGCGCATCGTCGTGCATGAAGACGCGACGAGTGAGGGGCAGCGTGCGGCGTTCATGGGCTGGGAAGTCGCGGGTGGCCGTGCGCTCGACGAGTTCGCGGCAGGTCTCGAAGCCGCGAAAGTGAGAGTCGACCGGGCGCCGAAGGCGACGGCGGAGGAGCGGCGTGTCAAAGAGCTCATCACGTTCGACGACCCCGTCGGCAATCGGCTCGAGGTGTTTCACGGCGCCGAAGTCGCCGCGGATCCGTTCACGCCCGGCCGATCGATTTCAGGATTCCGCACGGGCCCGCTCGGCATGGGCCACGCCGTGCTGAACGTCGAGCACATCGAGCGGCTGCTGCCGTTCTACAGGGACACGCTGGGCTTTCATCTGAGCGACTTCACGCTGCGCCCGTTCAAGGCGTACTTCTTTCATCTGAATCCGCGGCATCACAGCTTCGCGATGGTCGAGACCGGGAAGAACAGCATCCATCACCTGATGATGGAGCTCTACATGCTGGACGACGTGGGGCAGGCGTACGACCTCGCGCAAGGCGAGGACGGCCGGATCGCGACGACGCTCGGCCGGCACACGAACGACTTCATGACGTCGTTCTACGCGAACTCGCCGTCAGGATTTTTCGTGGAGTACGGCTGGGGCGGGCGATCGATCGACCCGGCGCACTGGAAACCGGTGGAGATGACGTGCGGCCCGAGCCTGTGGGGCCACGATCGCCACTGGCTGTCGCCGGAGGGACGCGCGCAGGCGCGCCAGCTCCGGCTCACAGCGGCGGAAGAAGGCATGCGCGAACCCGTTCAGGTGATCGACGGCAACTACACGCTCGCGCCGGGCACGTGTCTGTGGTGGGACGCGGCGCGCAAAGGATAACGGTGGCCAACAACACGATCAACGTCACGGACACGATCGACAACAGCCAGGTCGGAACGTTCCAGCTCGGCGTCTTTGTCCTGTGCGGCCTGTGCCTCGTCATGGACGGCTTCGACGTGCAGTCGTGGGGCTTCGTGGCGCCGGCGCTGTTCGCCGAATGGGGGACGAAGAGTTCGGCCGGCACCGTCGCCAGCTTCACGCTGACGGGCGTGCTGTTCGGATCGCTGATCTTCAGCATGCTCGCCGACAAGATCGGTCGCCGCCCCGTTCTCATCGGCGCGACGCTGTATTTCTCCGCGCTGACGCTGATCACGACGCAGGTGACGTCGCTCAATCAGCTTCTCGTCATCCGCTTCATCGGCGGCCTCGGCCTCGGCGCCATCATGCCGAACGCCGTCGCGCTCGTCGGCGAATACAGCCCGAAGCGGTCGCGAGTGACCGCGATGCTGGTCGTGTCGAACGGCTTCACGATTGGCGCGGCGATGGCCGGCTTCATCGCGACGTATCTGATCCCGCGCTTCGGCTGGCGCTCGGTCTTCTACTTCGGCGGCACCGTGCCGCTCGTCATCGGCGTGATGATGTTCGTCAGCCTGCCAGAGTCGCTGCAGTTTCTGACGCTGCGGAAGAAGAGCGCGGACCTCATCGGCCGCTGGCTGAAGCGCGTCGAGCCGTCGGTGACCGTCACGCCAGGCACGCAGTTCGTCGTCAATGAGGAAAAGAAAGAGGGCGTGCCGATCATCACGCTGTTCCACGAAGGCCGCGCGCGCGGGACGCTCCTGCTGTGGACGATGCAGTTCATGAACCTCATTAATCTCTACATGTTGTCGACGTGGCTGCCGACGATCACGCGCGGCATGGGCCTGACGGCGACAGCGGCGCTGATGATCGGGACGATGTTCCAGACCGGCGGCGCCGTCGGCTCGGTCGCGATTGCCAAGCCGATCGACAAGTGGGGGTTCTTCGGTGTCCTGATCACGTGCTTCGCGGGCGCCGGCGTGATGATCGCCCTGATCGGTCAGCCGGGGCTGTCGGTGGCGATGCTGTTCGTCGTCGTGTTTCTGGCGGGATTTGGAATTTTCAGCGGCCAGGCCGGCAATAATGCGGTGGCCGCCACGTACTATCCGACGACGCTGCGTTCAACTGGTGTGGGCGCGGCGCTCGGCATCGGCCGCATCGGATCGATTCTCGGCCCGTACGCCGCCGAGTTCATGCGGCCGCGCTACTCGACGCATCAGCTCTTTCTGGTGTTCGCCGTGCCGGCGCTGCTGTCGGCGGTCGCCGTGGCCCTGCTGCGCATCGTGATGAAACCTGCCACGGTCGCGAACGCCGCGAAGGCCAGCACCATCCCGTAAGCCAGCGGCTTCACCGGCGCAATCCGGTCGGGCATGAGCTGCAGCAGCAGCGCGTGCGTGAGGCAGCCGGTGGCGATGAGAATGCCGTAGGCCGACCCTTTCCGCCTTCGCTTCGCTTCGGCGAGACTCGCCGTAGCCTTGGCGGAGGCGGTCAGGGCCGGCAGTCTTCGCGCTCTTGGCGACCCTGAAAGGGTCGCCCTACGTACGATCCAGGAGACGACTCGCATGACGAAGCTGTCCTCGACGACGCGCGCGGCGTCGGCGAACTCACGATCGCGGTCGTTCACTTGTCACCCATCGTCACGCTCAACACCGTGCCCTTCACGATGTAGCCGGCAGTCGTCAGCGTGAACGGCGCGCCGGGCTTGAGCTCCCCGCCGAAGTACTCCCACCCGCCGTCGACGCCATTGACGCCGAGGCGCAGGGTCGTCGCATCCGGAGCGACGCCGGTGACCTCGGCCCGTCGTGCGTCGAGCGAGATGTCGTGATCGCCGGCCTTGATCAGGCCGGTCACTTCGCGGGGGCCGTCGAAACGGACGCGGACGGTTGCCCGCGCGGTCGGCGCCGGTTGAATCCTGACGGCTTTGGGCGCGCGCGCGACTTCCTGCACGCCGTCGTAGAGGACGAGATCGTGCGATCCGGGCGGAACCGCGCCGACGAGCAAGTCCGCCGAGTTGGGATTCTCGAAGACGAATCCGATCGCGGGCATGTCGTCGATCGACGCGCGCAGCATCGGCCGCAATCCCGATCCCTGGACCTTGATCTTGGCGACGAGGTTGGGCCCGCCGATGCGCCGCTCTTCCTTCGTAATCTCGACGCGCTTCACCGACGTGATCACCGGCCGGGGCGTGCGGAACAGCAGGTACGTGCCGTACGCGATCGGAATCAGCACGATCGCGAAGCCGGCGACGGCGGCGTCGAACAGGTTGAATCGCTTCACGTCGTCGCTGTCCTCACAGCCATTCGCTGCAGCGCGGCGCAGAAACCGACTGCGCTGAGCCAGATCAGATACGGAATCACGATGCCGCGCAGCCGCAGCAGAGTTCCGACGTTGCCGTTGGTCAGTGCGAGCGCGGCTGCCGTCGGCAGCGTGTAGCCCGCCAGCAGCGACGTGACGATCGGATCGCGCCGCCAGCCCGCGACAAGACCGACCGGCAGAAGCGCCATCATCAGATACCAGATCATCTGTTCAGGCAGATACGACAGCTCGCGCGTGGACGCGAGCTGCCACGGCAGCGGAACCGTGATGAAGCTCAGCGCCGCCCTGACGGCATAGCGGGCGGCCTCATCCGCCGTGAGCGTGAGCGTCGACGCCGCCGCGCTGACCGCGTTGACGTAGAAACCCTCGTCGAGCAGCGTGTAGGCATGACCGACGGTGAAGACGTGGCCGGCGTGTGTTTTCGCGGTGGACTCGAGGGCCGACGTGATGCGCTGTTGCGCGGCCGGCTGCGACGCGGCCGTGACGATGAGGAGCACTGCCGCAACGGCGGCGGCGATCCTGAAACGCACCGACGAGGAGAAGTAGATGAGCCCCACGAGGCCGCATCCGAGGCCGAGCATCGTCAGCATGTAGGCGCCCGGCCGCAAGCCGCTGACGAGGGCAAGACCGGCGATCGCCGCGATCCACGGCCCCGCCCGTTCGCGCCAGGCCGTGGCCCGGACGGTGGCGATGACGCCTGTGATCACCAGCGTGGTGCCCAGCAGATAGAGGGGCTCTTTCAGCAGCGAGATCGACCAGTAGAACAACGTCGGCAGAAACATCATCACGATGAGCCCGCTGAATGCGGGCAGCGAGCCGAAGGCGGATCGTGTCGTGCGAAAGAGAAGAATCGCGGCGATGGTGAACAGCAGCACGTTGAGCAGCCGCATGCTGTACGGCGTCGGTCCGAACAGCAGTTCGACGCCGGTCAGCAGCGTGATGTAGGTGTTGCGGCCGTACTCGTCGCTCGCGACGAAGTAGTCGTACTGCGTGACGGGCACGCCGGTCATCACGTCGCGCGTTCTCAGCGCGCGGCTCAGGCCGTACGCTTCGTCGCCGCTCAACATCCCCACCGACTCGTCGTCATGCATCGGCGTGTTGACGACGAAGATCGCGCCGATGGCGGCGAGCCTCGCGACCAGCGCCGCGACGAGCACGATCTTCAGCGCGCGCCGCTCGGACACCGGAAGGCCGCGACCGGCAGTCGTGAGCACGATCGCGGCCAGCGCCGCACACCATGCCGTGAGCGGTGACACGGTGTACAACGCACCGGCGGCGATTCCGAGGAGGACGGCGGCCACGGCCTGCATGCGGGTGTCAGTATGCCATTACAATCACGTGATGACGTCATCCCATTCGGCATGGCCGGCGCTGTCGTCGCCCGAGTGGCCCGCCTTCCCGACATCGTCCCCAGGCGCCTGGCCGGACACCTGCGCCACGCTCCATCTGTGGATGCAGATCGTCGGGAAGATCCGGCTCACGCTCGCGCCGCCCGTGAACCACTGGTGGGGCGCCGCGCTGCAGCTCTGCGCGCGCGGCATCACGACGATGCCGATGCCATATCAGGGCGCGGCGTTCGAGATGACGTTCGACTTCTGCTCGCACGAGCTGCAGATCCGGACGAGCGACGCGCGAACGAAGATCGTCAGGCTCGAGCCCAAGTCCGTCGCCGACTTCTATGCCGAGACGATGGGCGCGCTGGCCGAGCTCGGCGTGGCCGTGAAGATCTGGCCGATGCCGGTCGAAGTTCCGTCGCCGATTCGCTTCACGGAGGACGGGGTCCATAAGTCGTACGACGCCGCGGCGGCCAGCATCTGGTGGCGGGCGACGGCGCACAGCGCGGACGTCATGAACGAGTTCCGCGCCGGCTTCATCGGCAAATCGAGCCCCGTGCATTTCTGGTGGGGCAGTTTCGATCTCGCGGTCACGCGCTACAGCGGCCGCCGCGCGCCGGAGCGTCCGAATGCCGACGTCGTCACGAAAGAAGCGTACTCGCACGAGGTGATCAGCGCGGGCTTCTGGCCCGGCGGCGGCGCGATGCCCGAGCCCGCCTACTATGCGTACGCGGCGCCGGAGCCGGAGGGATTCAGGACCGCGCGCGTCGGTCCGGCTCAGGCGTTCTACAGCACGGACTTCGGCGAGTTCCTGCTGAAGTACGAGGACGTCCGCACCGCGGCGTCACCGCGGAAGGCGCTGCTCGAGTTTCTGCAGACGACGTATGACGCGGGCGCGACGCTGGCAAAGTGGGATCGCGGGGAGCTGGAACGATGAGTGACACGCGCCACGTCCGCACGACGCGTTCGCCGAGTACTAGGGCGGCCTCGCGTATTTCAGCCGCGTGTTCGGCCCCGCGGCCGTAGACTAGAGACGTCGCATGACGCTTGCCGAGATTGTCCTCGTGGTCGCCGGCGTTGTCGGCATCTACTTCGTGCTGCGCCCTGTCCAGCGTCGGCTGGAACGTTATCTCGTCCGCAAGTTCGCCGGCCATCCGCGCAAACACCTGCCCACGATTGATATCACGGACTTCACGTCCCGCCGATCGCATCAGAAAGAAGATGACACGCATGACATCGATTCTTGAGTCTCCCGAGCAGCTCGCCAAGATGTCGAGCAAAGTGCTCGTCGGCCTCGCGGCCATCGTCGTCCTTCTGAGCCTGACGAGCTCGTTCTCGGTGATTGCGCCAGGCAACACCGGGGTGATCTTCAATATCTGGACCGGGTCGCTCCGGTCGGTGCCGCAAGGGATGGCGTGGCGCATGCCCTGGATCACACAAGTACAGAGTTATCCGACCGCGCTCAGGACGTACACGATGGTTCGCCGCTCGGGCGAAGGCTCGTCGGGCGAAGACGACAGCATCGATCTTCCGACGCGCGAAGGGCAGCACATCACGCAGGACATCTCCGTGACGTACAACACGTCCGAAGACAAGGCCTCGCAGGTGTTCAAGTCGTTCCGAGGCCAGGACATCTCTGAGATCGAAGCGACGTTCATTCGCCGGACCATCATCACCGTCGCGCAGAACGCCGCGGGGCAGATGTCGCTCTCGGAACTCATCTCGTCGAAACGCGATGAGCTGCAGGGCGTGGTGCAGAAGGATCTCTCCATCCAGCTCACCAAGATGGGATTCACCCTCGACAAGGTCAACCTCGGCGCGAGCCATCTGCCGCAGACGCTCGAATCGCAGATGCAGCAGAAGATGGCGGCCCAGCAGCAGGCGCAGCAGGCGGAGTACGAGTTGCAGAAGCAGCAGATGCTGGCGAAGGCCGCCGTCGCGAAGGCCGAAGGCGAGGCGCAGTCGGTGCTCGTCCGCGCCAAGGCCGAAACCGAAGCCAATCGGATGCTGCAGTCGACGCTGACCGGGATCCTGATTCAGAACAAGACCATCGATAAGTGGAACGGCACGCTGCCGCAGGTCACCGGCGGGGCGATGCCACTGCTCGACTTGAACAGCTTCAAGAGCGCCAAGTAGCATAGATACATGGACAACGAAATGAAGTGCCCAGTCGTGGGCGGAACGCACAAGGGCACG
>Ga0315281_10003053_pt1 | contig 24668 bp, 24 predicted proteins | sample YL17G07_0_MG_FD_204540 | JGI IMG/M metagenome (GOLD analysis project Ga0315281, IMG submission 204540) | Sediment microbial communities from Yellowstone Lake, YNP, Wyoming, USA - YL17G07_0 | ecosystem: Environmental > Aquatic > Freshwater > Lake > Sediment | place: USA: Wyoming | collected... | reverse complement strand
GCGCGTCTTTATGCCGCGGCGCCGAGCGCGGCGATATATTACGCGATGGGAATAACGCAGCACACGACCGGCACCGACAACGTCAAGGCCATCGCGAACCTGGCGATGCTGACGGGCAACATCGGGAGGCCGGGGACGGGCGTCAACCCCTTGAGGGGGCAGAACAACGTCCAGGGCGCCTGCGACATGGGAGCGCTTCCGAACGTCTTTTCCGGTTACCAGCCGGTTTCCATTGACTCTGTTCGCCGGAAGTTCGAGAAGGCGTGGGGGGTCAAGCTGCCTGGCAAGCCGGGGCTCACCGTTCTCGAGATGATGAACGCGGCGGCGCGCGGGGACATTCGGGCGATGTACATAGTGGGGGAAAACCCGGTACTTACCGACCCGGATTCAAGCCACGTTGTCGAGGCGCTCGAGAAGCTCGACCTGCTCGTCGTACAGGACATCTTTCTTACGGAGACGGCGAAACTCGCGCATGTTGTCCTGCCCGGCGTTGCCTCGGTAGAGAAGGAAGGAACCTTCACCAATACCGAGAGACTGGTCCAGAGATCGCCTGCGGCGGTCGAACCACCGGGCGAGGCCCGAAGCGACATGGAAATAGTCATCGACCTGTCAAGTCGAATCGGTTATCAGCAGACTTACAGCGGCCCGGACAAGGTCATGGAAGAGATAGCATCCCTCACTCCATCTTATGCCGGCATATCCTACGCGCGCCTGGCGCGGGGCGGCATCAGATGGCCGTGTCCCGATAAAAAGCACCGCGGGACCAAGATCCTTCATGCGAAAGAGTTCACGCGGGGCAGGGGAAGGTTCCACCCCGTCGAGTACATCGAGCCCGCCGAGCTGCCGGACAAGGAATATCCGTTCATCCTCACCACTGGTCGTATGCTTTATCACTACCATACCGGCTCCATGACGCGCCGTTCCAGGGCGCTCGATGATTACGTCCCGGATGGATGGGCTGAGATAAACCCCCGTGACGCGAAGCGGCTCGGCGTCCGGGAAGGGGCGCCGATAAGGTTGAGTTCCAGGAGGGGTTCGGTCGAGACCAAGGCAAAGCTCAGCGCTCGCTCTCCCGAGGGTGTTGTGTTCATGAGCTTCCACTTTGCCGAGCAGGCCGTGAACAGGCTTACAAACCCCGCGATGGACAAGGAAGGTATGATCCCCGAGTTCAAGATCAGTGCTGTAAAAATCGACCCGGTGGGTTCCACCTAGAGGAGGGACCGTGGAGGTCAGTGGTCCGGGCAGGGCTTTGATAGAGCAACTGCTGAAGGAGAATGAGAGGAAAGGGTTTCTCGACACGCCCGCCCTCGAGAGGATTGCGAGGTCGCTCGCGGTTCCATCGAGCCGGGTGTTCTCCATTGCCGGCCAGCTCGAGCATTTCGATTTTCTCTCCCCCCCCGGCCGGACGGTGAACGTATGCTGCGGTCCGGCCTGCGCTCTCGCGGGCTCCGACCGTCTTTACGACTCTGCCAGCGAGGAGCTGGGTGGAGATGACCGGGAAACGCATATTCACTGCTCCCTGGGCAGCCCTTACTGGCACCGGCCGATAATGGTTGAAGTGGACGATCGCCGGAAGCGGAGGCTTGCAGAAAAGATAAAGCAGGTAGACCTCGGTTCACTGAAGGCACTCGTCAAAGGGGTAAGCTCCAACGGCCTGAGACCTCTTGGCACTGGGATCGAGACTCGAGCGGAGACCCTCTCGGCTAAGGGCGAGCGCGTCGTGACCCATCGGCGCGGCAGGCCGAGGGGAGGTGTAGCGTTGTCAAGGCCGGAGCTCGACCCCGTGACCATACTTGGGATAATCAAAGATTCTCGGATTCTCGATACGGCGAGCGGCTGTGAACTCGCAGGATTGATAACAGAGGTGACGGAGGGTAAAGATGGAAGGCGGCTTGTGGTGTGCGACGTGGGTGGTTCGGAACCCGAGAACAGCCCCGGTCCGACCATCGCGTCCCTGGACCCGGTCGGCGTGCTAGAAGGATTAACGATCGCCGCCTTCGCGTCGGGAGCGGATGAGGCGGTTCTTATTGTTCCGTATGAAGATCCCGAGCTGAGGGACCTGTTTTCGAAGTTGTTATCAGGCCTTAGAAAACAGCGCGTCGCAAGTATCAAGCTGGAATTGTTCGCGATACCGAACTTCATCCCGTGCGACCGCGAGATCGGGATAGCATCGCTCTTTGGCGGACTGACACTTAGCGAAGGCGTCACGAGGGCAAAGCAATCCAGGTGGCACCTCTGGGGACGCGATGTCCTGGTATCCGTGCCGGAAGTCTTCGCCGCGCTGCCCTGGCTGCTCGCCAACGGTGCAAGGGCCTACCGGGGGTTGAGGGGCGCGGGGACCCGCGTTGTCACGATAGGTGGCAAAGTAAAAAGGCCTTGTCTCGCCGAGGTATCCCTTGGATCATCGTTGGATGAGTTGATCTCAGAGTACGCGGGGGGCCTGCCCCAGAGGAGCGAGATCAAGGCGATCCATTTCGGGGGCGTCTTCGGAGGGCCGCTGCGCTCCGGCGCGAAGAGGTCCAGCCTGCGCAGCTTATACAACAAGTACGGGGGGGCGGGTGTAAGCCAGGTGCTCGCAATCGACCAGTCCACGTGCCTGGTGCAGTGGAGCGAGCACTTCGCGAGGCTCGCGGAGAGGTTATGCTGCGGCGCGTGCGTGCCGGGAAGGCTCGGCCCGCCGTACGTCTTGCGCATACTTTCAAGGATAAGAGCCGGCGATGGGCGGCCTTCCGATCTCGACGAGATAGAGGCCACGGTCGATTTGATGAAGGAGGCCTCGCTCTGCCCCCAGGGCGGGAAAGTCTTGAATCCTGTTATTCTTTCCCTTCAAAACTTCAAAAAAGAGTTCGAGGAACACGTCATCGAGCGTAAATGCGCCGCCGGGGTCTGCTGGCCACGTAGCTAGAGACCGGGTGATTTAGGTCTAAGGAGTCAGAGATGAAAAGCATAACGGCTCAGAAGCCTCCCGAAGAACTGCTGGAGAGCCTGGGCAAGGCCAAGAAGGTTTTCATTGTTGGGTGCGGCACATGCCCGACCATGATGGGCACCGGGGGCGTCGAACAGGTTTCATCACTTTCCGAGATCCTCGACGGGAGCCGGAAGAAGGTCACCGGGAGCATCGTGCTGCCGGTAGCCTGCGAGCCGTTGCCCTTCGAGGCTCAGAAGGAGTTTCTTTCGGAAGTCGACGGGGCGGAGGCTGTACTCGTAATGTCCTGCGCCTATGGAGTGCGCGCCGTTGCGGACCTGCTCGATATCCCCGTTCTGCCGGCGCTCAACACGCTCTTCATCGGGAGAGAGGCCGAGCCGGGGGTATTCGTTGAGGAGTGCAGTCAGTGCGGGGATTGCGTGCTGGCGCTTACCGGTGGCATCTGCCCGATAACCCGGTGCGCCAAACGCCTATTCAACGGCCCCTGCGGCGGGTCCGTCGGAGGTAAGTGCGAGATAGATCCGAAGGTCCCCTGCGGATGGCAGTTGATCTACGACAGGCTGAAGGCGCTCGGCCGCCTGTGGCAGATGGAAGTGATTATCCCGGCCCGCGACTGGAGCACCTCCTGGTCGGGTGGTCCCCGCAGTTATTCTCTAGACGAGAAGGAGCGCTCGGAAGGAAGTAAATGAGGTACGAGCTCCTATACGAGATCTCAAAGCCGGTAATCGAGGCGGTCGGAGTAAGCAATGTGCTCCGCAGCATCGTGGAGAGCACCGCCAAGGGGACCGGCGTAAAGGGTTGCTCGATATTAAGGCTTTCCCCCGACGGCAAGACGCTCGCCCATACGATCTCGTATGGGCTGAGCGACAAGTACCTGAGCAAGGGCAATATCGTCGTGGATGAGACCACGAAGGAGATGCTTGAAGGAAAGCCCGTCAACATCACCGACGTCGCTCACGACCCGCGCATTCAGCATCCGGCGCCCGCGAAGAAGGAGGGGATAGCCTCGATGCTGTCCATACCCATCCGGGGTACGTCGGGTGACATCATGGGACTTCTCCGCCTGTACGACTCAAAAGTGAGAAAGTTCAAGAAGGGGGAGATAGATTTCTTGATATCCATCGCGGACCTCGGCGGTATCGTCCTTGAAAAAGCCGAGGCGTACGACCTGCTGGTCAGGGACGTCGATGACGCAAAGACAGAGGTAAAGAAGCTCGAAAAGGATCGACAGTTGTTTCTCGAGTTCCTCTCGATGGTCGCGCACGACCTCAAGGCGCCGATCTCCGCCGTTGAAAGTTACCTCAAGGTCATGCTCCGCGGCTCGCCAGGTCCGCTTACCGCCAAGCAGGAACAATGGCTTGACAGGAGCATTTCACGCCTCGACGGCATGCTCGAGCTCATAAGCGACCTTTTGGATGTCTCAAGGCTGGAGACCGGGCAGATGGCCACCGAGATGGAGATGACATCCCTGCAAAAGGTCCTCGAGGGCTGCATCGACACGGCGCGTGGGATCGCGGAACCGAACGGGATAAAGGTCGTGAGCGATATAGGATCGGATTTCCCGCAGATCTTCGCCTCCGAGATCAGGCTCGCGCAGGTCATTAACAACCTGGTATCGAACGCTGTCAGGTACACCCCCGGAGGCGGGACTATCAAGTTAAGAGCCAGTTTGAAGGGTAAGAAAATATTGATTGAGGTAGAAGACAACGGATCGGGCATAAGCAAGGAGGCAATGCCCCGGATATTCGAGGACTTCTACCGGGGGGACCGCGACACTGAGGGCACCGGCCTGGGCCTTTCCATCTGCAAGCGCGCGGTTGAGCTTCACGGCGGAAGGATATGGGCAGAGAGCCCCGTGCCTGAGACGGGCAAGGGCACGCGTTTCTCCGTTACGTTACCTTTGAATCGAAAGAAAGGTGTGGGTTAAACTTCCAAAGGGGTTTCACCATGAAAGCTGGGACGAATCTCGAGAAAGTTCTGAACGCAGGCTATTTCGCGGTCACGGCCGAAATCGGTCCGCCAAAGGGCGGCTCGGCAAGGGTCATAGAGTCCAAGGGTGAGATGCTCCGCCACGCGGCGGACGCCTTCAACGTGACCGACAACCAGACCGCCGTTGTCCGGCTCTCCAGTCTCGCAGCCTGCGGGATACTCAGGCGGATCGGCCTCGATCCCGTGATGCAGATGCTCTGCAGGGACCGAAACCGCATCATGCTCCAGAGCGACATCTGTGGTGCCGTGGCCCTTGGCATTGGGAACCTGCTGTGCCTGACCGGTGACCACGTGAAGTTCGGCAACCATCCACAGTCGAAGGTGGTCTTCGATATTGACTCCATCCAGTTGATCTCCGCGGTCAAGACGATGCGCGATAAGGGCGAGTTCATAAGCGGCGAGGAGGTAGCGGGCCCAATACCGATGTTCATCGGCGCCGTGGAGAACCCCTACGCCGACCCGTTTGAGTTCAGGACGGCGCGCCTGGGGAAGAAGGTAAGGGCCGGGGCGGACTTCATCCAGACCCAGGCGGTATTCGACGTCCCCAAGTTCGCTGAGTGGATGGCCGAAATCTGCGACAGGGGGCTGGACAAGCAGACACATGTTCTCGCGGGCATCATACCCGTCAAGGCTGTTGGTATGGCCCGCTACATGAGAGACTACGTTTCCGGGGTGGAGGTCCCCGACTGGATGGTGAAAAGACTAGAAACAGCGAAGGACGTACGGGAAGAAGGCATAAAGATAATCCTTGAGATAATGGAGGAAGTGAAGCTAATACCAGGTGTTCATGGTATACATATACAGGCTGTCGGTTGGGAAGAAGTCGTGCCGGAGATTGTAGAGAGGGCTGGCCTGCTGCCCAGGCCGATCGTTTAGGGAGGTAGAAAAAGTGGGAGCCAAGGTACTGGTGGTAGATGACGATCCCGATATCAGGGATGTGCTGGAGGCGCTGCTGGAGAGCGAGGGGTTCGAAACCGTGCTGGCGAATGACGGCGAGCAGGCGCTTGAAGCAATCAAGAAGGAGAACCCTGACCTGATGATACTTGACCTCCTGATGCCCGTGATGGACGGGTTCGCAGTATGCAAGCAGCTGCAGGACCCTCGCTGGTCCAAGTGGAAGAATATGCCCGTACTCATTCTTACTTCGGTAAGAGAGGAAGTGAGCCAGAGGCGCTACGAGCTTGAGACGGGGCTGAGCCTGGACGTTGATGACTATGTGGAAAAACCGATCGACCCGGATATTGTTCTTGACCGCGTCAAGAAATTGCTGGCTCGTAAAGGCATTGAGGTATAATCCTGATTGGGAATTCGCTCGGACACTAGGAGGATATAATGAAGAGGATATTGCTGGTAGATGATGATCGGGACTTCATAGAGTCTACCAAAGCGGTGCTTGAGGAGAAGTACGAGGTTTTGGTTGCCTACGACGGTGACGAGGGAATCGAGAAGGCCAGGTCCGAGAAGCCGGACCTCATCATCCTCGACGTGATAATGCCGACGGAGGACGGGTTCAGCGCCGCGGAGAGGCTGAAGGAAGACCCCGAGCTATCGGCGATACCCATCATGATGCTTACTAGCTTCAGTACACGCGTGTCCGAGACAAACATACCGCGCAGCAGGGGCCTCGACCTGGAGTCGGAGGATTACGTCGAGAAACCCGTGGAGCCAGACGAGCTTTTGAGGCGCGCCGAGAAATTGCTATCTTGATTCCGACAGCTACCTACACCAGGACTTCGTAAGACAGTATATCAAGGGGCTCATCAAGCAGCGTTTTGCCTGTGCGGATGACGTTGCGGAAAAGCCCGTCAAAGATTGCCTTCGACTCATCGTGCAAGTAGTAGACGGGCACCGCGGGATTGCTTTCGTCGTAGAAGAAGTTCGCAAGAATTCCGTCGTGGGGATAGACAAGTTCCGTCCCGGTTATTCTGTGGAGTGCTGGAAGGTTTAGCCTGTTAAATAGCCTCAAGAACGAGACTTTTATTGTGCTGATACCCCCGTAGAGACCCTGGCTGAATCCATAGTCGATCAATGAAGAGATCATAACCGTTGACGTGAAGTGTCTGGGGAAGGGGTTGTCACTAGGCCTTCTCAGCACCGTCAGCCTGCTCACCTCGCGGAGCTTGTCCCGGGGGCAGTTTGTAACGGATTCCGGCGGGTCGAACTTGTAGTAGAGCGACTCCGTGGGCAGTTTATCGGATTCGATCAGGCGGGCGGCGGCAAGCAGGGAACCGTTCACGTATGTCCCGAAGTAAACGCTTCCCTTGTCGTATTCGTCCTCGAAGTGGGAAAGGTGCGCGGGTATGTAACCCCGGCGCTGGTATTCCCTCCGTATTAGATCCTTTGTGTCGCGGAGTTCACTGTCGCTTTCTGCGCTCCCCGAGATGAGTTTGATATGCTCACCACGCAGGTCCAGTGTTATCCGCTTGATGGGGTTCATGATATCTCCCTGGCCGTCGTCCATTTTAGTGATTATTAGTAACTATTGAAAGTGGAGGGCGACAATCACCGTTCACGAGACTGGCTTTACCCACGCTGGTTTCAGCAGTGGTATATTTCTGATACATCCCCGAAGGAGGTATTCCGATGAGCAGTTGTCACCCACAACTGAAAGGTGGTCTTTTTCTGATTCTCATTTTGATGTTGCTGGTCGGCAGTGTGTCGTTTGGCTGCGGGAAGGTCAAGCCGCAAGAGACTAGAATGGCGGAGAAGGTTCTAAGTGGTAAAACCTCGCTCCCGGCTCCTGTGACCACAGGAGGGATGCCACTTAACGAAGCCCTCAAGAGGAGGAGGTCACAGCGCAGCTTCTCCGAGGGAGATCTCAAGCTCGAACAGGTGTCCCAGCTCCTCTGGGCCGCCCAGGGTGTGACCGAGCCTTCCCGGAGCTTCCGTACCGCCCCTTCTGCCGGAGCCCTCTACCCTCTGGAGCTATACGTGCTCGAGAAGGGGGTTCTTTATCATTACATACCGGCATCGCATTCGATGGAGGTGGTCTCGGAGGGTGTGGACGCAGGCCGTCTGGCGGATGCCGCTGCGGGGCAGCAGTTCGTGGCGCGGGCGCCGGCCGTCTTCGTCATAGGAGCGGTGTTCGAAAGAACGAGGTCGAAATACGGTGACCGCGCCGACCGCTACGTCTACATGGAGGCCGGCCACGCGGCGCAGAACCTCCTGCTCGAGGCGGTATCGCTGGGCCTTGGAGCAGTCTCTGTCGGGGCTTTCCATGACAAAACAACGAGCAATGTCCTGACCCTACCGGCGGACGTCGTTCCCCTCTATCTCATCCCGGTCGGATACCCGGCAGGCTAGCGTCAATAGCCCGCAGCTCCCGATACAGATATAATTTCAGGTAGCGGGAGCCCCATTCCCGCTGCTGTTCCGGAAGAACGGAGTCACCTTGAAGTACGTTCACTTGCCCTTGAACGAGGAGATGAGGAGCATCGGAGGTTATTACAAGATTTTCGAGGAGGGCGTGCTCGATTACGAAGGACGTAAAGTCCTGTATCTGGTAAAGGGCGCCCATGTCGAGACGTCCTGCTGCGGTTCGGGCGGCATGGCTTACATGAATGTCCCGGGCTACCTCACAACCTGGAAGTCCGAAAAGAACGACGGGGGACTGGACGTTTCCGAGGTCAAGCGAATCAGGGACTCGGCGACGCAGAAAAAGATTAGGAAGGTTCTTTCCGAGAAATACCCTTATATCCCCGTTATTGACTTCGATTGAGCGGTCGTTGAGACTATACTGGCGCATTGGCAAGCCAGAGGGAAAGGGCGTGATTAAATGGTTGGGATCCGATCGTATGGAGGGTATGTCCCCCGCTACCGGTTGAACAAGATGATAGTCTTCGGCGGCATGGGCTGGATCAACCCCGCCAACATCATGAACGCGCAGGGGGAGAAGGCGGTCGCGAACTTCGACGAGGATTCTGTGACGATGGCCACCACGGCGGCTATAGACTGCGTTACTGGTTTTGGCAGGGAGGAGATCGGGGGCGTTTACTTCGCTTCCACCACCTCATCCTACAAGGAGAGGCTCTGTGCGAACCTGGTCGCAGGCGCACTCGCCGCGGACGAGAGCATAAGGACGGCTGATTTTGCGGGAGGTCTCAAGGCCGGCACAACAGCGCTTATCGCAGCGCTCGACGCGGTGGGCGCGGGCAGCGCGAACAACATCGTCGTCTCGGCCGCCGACTGCCGGCTCGGGAAGATGGGCAGCGTCCAGGAGCTCATGTTCGGCGACGGAGCCGGCTCGATGATGGTCGGCGACAAGGATGTGATCGCCGAGTTCAAGGGCTCCTTCTCAACGGGCCACGATTTCGTAGACCACTTCAGGGGTTCTGAGGCGAAGTACGACCGGCAGTGGGAGGAGCGCTGGATTCGCGACATCGGCTTCGGCCAGTTTGTTCCGGAGGCGATCAACGGCCTGTGCGAGAAGTGCGGGGTGGCGCCTACCGATTTCGCGAAGATCATATACCCGTGTTACTACGGCGGAGCCCGCAAGAAGATAAACAAAACGCTGGGTTTCGAGCCCGACAAGGTGCAGGACAACATGCAGGCGATTATCGGCGACTGCGGGACGGCCCAGCCGCTTATGATGCTCGCCAAGGCCCTGGATGAGGCAAAGCCCGGCGACAAGCTGTTGGTGGTGAGCTACGGCAGCGGCTGTGACGCGCTGTACTTCGAGGTCACCGACAACATCACCAAGCTCGCGCCGCGCCGCAGCATCACGGGCTCGCTCGCAAAGCGGGCCGACCTGGACAACTACATAAAGTACCTGGTCTGGCGCAGGATGGTACCGGCCGACACCGGCCTGCGCGGCGAGGAGCAGAAGTGGACCCGCTGGACGCTCCAGTGGAGGACCCGCAAGGTGATCCTCGGGATGGAGGCATCCAGGTGCACGAAGTGCGGCACGCAGCAGTTCCCGCCGCAGAGGATCTGTGTGAACCCGGAGTGCGGTGCAATCGACGAGATGGAGCGCGTCATTGTCTCCGACAAGGGCGGCAAGGTCTTCAGTTTCACCTCGGACATGCTCGCCGCTTCTGCCAACCCGCCCGCGATGTACGGCGCGGTCGACATCAACGGAGGCGGGCGCTACGTGTTCGATTTCACGGACTGTGCCATAGACGACCTGGCGGTCGGCAAGTCGGTCGATTTCAGCTTCCGCATAAAGTATTACGATGCCATGAGGGACATAACGAACTACTTCTGGAAGGCAGTGCCTGTAGCAGAGGAGGCGGAGTAAATGTCAGAAGGAATAAGGGACAAGGTAGTCATCCTGGGCATGGGCTGCACCCGTTTCGGTGAGCGCTGGGATGACAGCCCCGAGGACCTGGCAGTCGAGGCCTTTATCGAGTGCCTGGAGGACGCGAAGATAGAGAAGAAGGAACTCCAGGCGTCCTGGTTGGGCAGCCATATCGACGAGATCAACATCGGCAAGGGCGGCAATTTCCTCGGCACGACCCTGAAGCTGCCGCTCATCCCGGTCACCAGGGTCGAGAACTTCTGCGCATCCGGGACCGAGGCTTTCAGGGGGGCGTGCTACGGGGTGGCCAGCGGGGCTTACGATATAGCGCTTGCATTCGGGATAGAGAAGCTCAAGGACACCGGTTACGGCGGCCTGCCGGACTCGCCGGCGTTCGGGCAGATGCAGGCCGCGATCGGGCCGAACGCGACGGCCCCAGGCATGTTCGCCCAGCTTGCCACGGGGTACTCTGCCAGGTACGACATCCCTATGGACCGGGTCAAGGAGGCCATGGCCCACGTCTCCTGGAAGAGCCACCAGAACGGGGTGAAGAACCCCCGCGCCCACCTGCGCAAGCCGATACCGATAGAGCAGATCATGGGGGCGCCGATGATAGCCTACCCGCTGGGGCTCTTCGACTGCTGCGGCGTCAGTGACGGGGCGGCCTGCGCCATCGTGACCACACCGGAGATCGCGAAGAAGATAAAGCCTAACGAAGACCTGGTAAAAGTGAAGGCGCTCCAGATATCGGTCAGCTCCGGTGAAGAGGCGCTCTACACGGATTGGGACGGCGCGGGGATGCTCACCACACGGAAGGCCTCGAGCATGGCCTACGAGGAGGCCGGTATCAAGAACCCCCGCAAGGAGATCAGCATGATGGAGGTGCACGACTGCTTCTCCATCACCGAGCTCGCCACCATGGAGGACCTTCACATATCCGAGCCCGGCAAGGGTCCCGATGACGTGCTGGACGGCTTCTTCGACCTCGACGGCCAGATACCGTGCCAGCCGGACGGAGGCCTGAAGTGCTTCGGCCATCCAATTGCTGCATCGGGCCTTCGCATGATCTACGAGATGTACAGCCAGCTCCTGGGCAGGTGGCCCGAGGACCGCGCGGTCAAGGACCCGAAGTTCGGCCTGACCCACAACCTGGGCGGCGTGCCCAACCAGAACGTCTGCAGCATAGCGATTCTCGGAAGGGATTGACATCGGTTCGACTCAAGAAGTCGCAAGAAAGGGGTCAGACCACTTTTATTGCATTACAGCGGATAACTGAACCTGCTTAAGAATGCAATAAAAGTGGTCTGACCCCTTTCTTGCTTTATGACTGCCGCACGCTTTCGAGGGGGAAGTGTTGTCCCCGGGTAAGCAGCACCCCGGAGCGGAAGACCGCCTCGATCCTCTCCACCGCCCTTATATCCTTCAGGGGGTCGGCCGAGAGTAAGACCATGTCGGCGAGCTTGCCCCTCTCGATGGAGCCGAGCTCTCCCTCGAGTTCAAGGAGCTTCGCCCCGTTTATCGTGGCCGACCGCAGGATGTCCGCTCTCGAAAATCCCAGCCACTCCATTATCTCCATCTCGATCGAGAGGGCTGCCGGGAAAGTGAGGGGAGTCCCCCCGTCGTTGCCGCAGCAGAAGGTGGCCCCTGCCTCGCGAAGCTTCGTTATGTTGAGGATTATGCCCTGGATTGTTTCAAGGAAGAGTTCATTGTCCAATGCGAGCGCCCCTCCGCGCATTTTGGAGGGGTCGCCTTCCATATACATCTTCGTCATCTTCTGGTTCGCGCGGTCGACCGCCTCCTCGGACAGCGCGGGGCAGGTCTCCATGAGCATACGGTCGCGGAGCGCCTGCATGGCTTCTACGGCGGGGTCCGAGCGCGCCGGATGCCCCTCCGGCGCGAAACCGAGGGCCATGCCGACTGTAGCCGTCGGTGTTATGTGGTGGTTGCCTTTCATGAAGTTCGCGACGTCCCTGTCCGTGAGCAGTCCGTCTATTGGCACGTGTTCAAAGTCGTCTACTCCGAGCTTGACGGCGCGGCGGAACCCGACAAGCTGGCTCTGGTGGACAGCCACCCGCCTGCCCAGGCGGTGCGATTCATCCACGAGGGCCTTCACCGATTCATCGTCTATCGTGTTGAGCGGTTTCCGTCCGAAAGACAGGGCGCGCTCGTCGAAGAAAATCTTGACAAAACGGGCACCCTCGGCCTCTACAGCGGTCCGCACAGCCTGCCTCGCGGAATCGGGGCCGGTTACATAGATGGTGAGGCTTCCGTATTTCCTTGCAAGGCTTCCCGGGAGCGGCCGCGAGTAGTCCGGGTAACCTCCTTTGACGGTGATAGCGGGTCCGCAGGAAACCACGCGCGGCCCGAGGAGCTCGAGCGTCTCTATCTTCCGACACATGTCGTTGAGCAAATAGGAGAGTGTCGACGCATCCCTCACCGTTGTGACGCCGTAGCGTGGGCACTCCTCGAGGTTCCGGACCATCTGCCTCTTGAGGGACACGATGAGGTCCAGCCCTATCAACGCGGCGCCGGGCAGCAGGACGTGGGCATGGGCGTTTATCAGCCCGGGTATCAAGAAGAGGCCCTCGCAGTCGAACGTGCGGTCCGCGGTGACCTTTGCCAGGTCGCGAGTAAGGATGACATCCGTTATCTGCCCGTCCTTGAAGACTACGCCCCGCTGCCTCTGGATCTGTCCCCGCTTCACGTCCACCAGGTCGATCCCCTTGAGGAATACGGTGCGGCCGCGGCCCGGGTCCCACACGTAGGGCCTGAGAGGGTCGGATAGCCCGTTCTTGACACCCCTGACGTGCCCCGCGAGATAGCCCGCACCCCCGAGTGCGAGTAAGCCGGCGCCCTTTGCCAACCTGCTTTTCAAGGCGCTCTTCGGTTCATCTCTTTTCACGGTCACCTCCACTGTTTGCGTAATGGCCATTATAATCTCATAGATGCGCCGGAAAATAACAGGGGAGACGGTCTTGCGCGACAGATACGTTCGGCTGGACGATAGGAACAGGGAAGAGACATTAGCTTTTATCTCCCGCCGGCCCGAGCTGAACATAATACTGCTCAACAACATCCAGATGTTCGGGATGGACCAGGGTGAAAGCCCTTTCCACGGCGACTACTTCGGCCTGAGGGACGACTCGGGGCTCATCGCCGTCGGAGTCCTCTTCAACCTGGGGTCGCTGTTCTTTTACGCGGTGGAAGATGAGGCTATAGAGGGCATGGCGGAATATTTACTGGACCTTGGACGTGTCCCGAGCTTCATGAACGGTAATGCCTCACACATGGTAAAGATAGTAGAGGGACTCCGCGGCGGGCTCGATTATTCCTTTGGCTCCTTCCTGACGGACCAGATGGTACTGCACGGTCCAGCTCGAGAGGGGGTCGACACCGCGTGTGCCAGGCCCTCGCGCATGTCCGACCTTGCATCCTTGGCAGAGCTTCAGGTCGCCCTGGAGGAAGAGCTTTTCGGCAGGGCAAGCATGGATGACGTCTCTCTGCGGGAGCTGCTATCCTGGCAGGTAAGGAAGGGCGCGGCAAGCGTGGCGGAGCACGAAGGTGTCGTAGTCTCAAAGGCCGAGGCCACTTTGCTGAAGGGGACCGGCGCTCACGTGGGAGGCGTCTATACCAAGCCAGCCTTCCGCGGGCAGGGTTTCGGTACGGCCTGTATGGGAGATCTCTGCAGCCGGGTACTTGGCGAAGTGGACCTCGTCGCCTTAAGCGTAGATAAGGACGATCCCTCGGCGGGCCGCCTTTATCAAAAAATCGGCTTCGAGAAAATCGACGACTGGATGGTAGTCACACCCAGACCTTCGACCTAGCCGAGGAATCCGATGAGGTCCGAGGTTAATTCCTCCCTGCACTGGTTTATGAAACTGTGACCAGCGCCCTCGTACATTATGAGCTTCGCACCGGGTATCCTGTCGGCGAGTATCCTCGAGTTCTCCGGCGGTATGAGGATGTCCTCCGCCCCGCTGGCCACCAGCGTCGGCCTGTCGACGAGAGGGAGGCGGTCGTAGGTACTGAACGTGGTAGTGGCCATAAACTGGCGGAGCGCGTTCTCATCCGTGATCGGTGCCTTCAGCCAGATCTCGAAGAACTCGTCGAAGTGCCCCTCGTGTTCCTTGAGCCAGTCTTCCGGGTAGAGCAGCGTCAGCGTGCGTCTCACCCGCTCCTCGTCGGTCCCCGAGCGGTCGACGAGCTTCGCCAGCACCTCGGGAGTTGCCAGAACCGACTCCTGTCCCCCGCAGAAGGTCGCGCAGAGCGCGAGCGGGTGTCGACCTTATCCGGGTAGTTCAACACGAGTTCCTGCGCGATCATGCCGCCCATGGAAATACCCATCACATGCGCGCGTTCGAAGCCGCATGCGTCCATCAGGCCCGCTGTGTCGTCCGCGAACTGCTTGACGGTGAACTCGCCGGGTGGAGCCTCGGTCCGTCCTGCGCCGCGGTTATCGAGTATCAATGTCCTGTAACTCGACGACAGGTCTGCGAGCATCGGTGGGGGCCACCAGTCCATATTCGCGGTGAGGCCCTGTATCATGACCAGCGGAGAGCCCTCGCCTGAGACCTGGCAGCACATGTCCAGGTCGCCTACCGTGACTTTTTCCATCGCACTTCCTCCTCCAGACATCCTTTCGACCTACTCTGCTTGATAGTACCGGCGCAGGTTATGGAAAAGCTCGTTTATCTGCTCCCCGAATGCCCTCGGGTCATCGATGTACTCGCGATTCGCCGCTTCGATTGTCTCCGTTGATATCCTACCGTCGGTCACCGCTTCCCGGCCCGCCTTCTCGAGCGCTTCAAACTGGGGCGCAACGGCATCCGGGTCCGAAACGAAAGCAGACGACGCTGGGAAGTAGAACTCGCCCAGGAGCTCCGCCCTCATGTTCTCGAAGATACGCTTGAAGTGAAGGCTGATAGCCTGGAAGTGTTCCCTCTCCGGAAAGCCGCAGACGGAGATCACGGCGACCTTGAAGTCTGCGGGTCGCCTGCCGGGATGGAACGTCCGCTTTCCCTCGAACACGAAAAACGGCTCCGCGCTCGAGACTATGCGGTCGAACATCTTTTTCATCTGGCTGGTCATGCCGTCGACGTACACCGGACATGCGAACAACACCAGGTCCGCTTTTTCCATCCGCTCGACGAGCGAGGGCATGTCGTCCTTGTGGCGGCAGACACCGGGCGTCTTGAACCAGCAGTCCAGGCATCCCTGGCAGGGAGCTATCTTCATCTTCGCGGGATATAGCACTTCTACCGAAGCACCTGCCGATTCAGCGCCGGCGAGGAACCTCCGGACTGCGATATCGGTCATCCCGTCGCCCGCGCGAGGGCTCCCGTTGATCGCCAGCACCCTGAAGCCTTTTTCTTTCTTTTCTGCCATGGTTTCCACCCGTTCAGGGTTGTTCACGGCGTCAGGATATCATATTGATGCCACGGACGCGCTTCGAAAGAATGCCGCGGACCTTGAGGCCGGGGGGCCTGGATGTTTTAATGTTGGTGCGGGCGGGAGTAGCTCAGTTGGTAGAGCGAGAGCCTTCCAAGCTCTAGGTCGCCGGTTCGAGACCGGTCTCCCGCTCCATATTAAGGCACCAGTACTACCCTACGGACAATTCATTATCAGAATGAGATAACCGCTTGTTGGTGGTCTTTAAGAAATACTACATTCATGTAACCTGGCTTATTGGCTTTTGTCCACAAAGAGTTCGAATCCCACCCTCTAAGCCATGGTTCGGCTTATTTCAAGCCTTTTCAGCGGTTTCCAGTGCTCAATGGCCCCGGTAAATAACATCAGGGGATTAGACACTCTTACCCTTCTCGAAGACCGCCCGCTGGTTTGAAAAGGTTTTGAATCCCTCAAATCCTCGATATCTCCCCATCCCGCTGTGTCCAATACCCCCGAATGGCATTGATGGTTGGAAAACATGCCCCGCAATTGAATTGATACACGCTCCACCTGAAACAGTTCTTCTCAGAACGTCTTTTGCGAGTCTCTTGTCCTTGGTATAACAGTAAAGCGCCAGGGGTCGTTCGCCGCTGTTGACGTACGAGATCACCTCCTCAATGGAGCGATAGGTCTTGACCGGCATTATCGGCCCGAATATCTCGTTCTTCATTACCTCCATCTCGTCGTCCGGGTTCAGTACCAGGGTGAACGGAATCTTTCGCTCTTTACGGTTGACCGGTTCCGCGGACGCATAAAGCTGGACCAGTCTGGCTCCCTTCCGCTCCGCGTCCTCGAGATAAGAGAGCAGTCGGTCAAGATGAGTCTCGTTTATGATGCCAGTGCACTGCGGGTTTTCGCTATAGGAGGGCATTATTCCCGGCATGATTTCCTGGCACAATGAGATGAAGGGGTCCTGCTTACCCTCCGGCACAAATACATAATCAGGAGCGAGACATGCTTGCCCGTTTTTCGCAATCTTGCCGACAAGTATGTCCGAAACGGTTTCATTATCGATGCTGTCCGCACTGATGATTACCGGGCATTTACCACCGAGTTCGAGGGTTACGGGAGTCAGGTTCTCGCTGGCAGCTTTCATGACAAGCTTGCCGACAGCCTGCCCACCGGTGTACATCAGATGATCCCACGGCAGCCCCGCAAACTCCTGCGCGAGATCTGTCCCACCCGTGACGACAGCCACGTGGTCCGGCTCGAATGACCTGCTTACGATCTCTTTTATAAGTGCCGCGCTTGCAGGGGCCAGTTCCGAGGGTTTCACGATCGCCCGGTTTCCGGCAGCGAGTATGTCTGCCAGCGGTGCCAGCGAGACCAGGAAAGGGGCGTTCCATGGAGCCATGTTGCCTACCACTCCCTTAGGCTGGTACGTGACATAGCTCCTGCTGTTCCCGTACACAGCGCGATCCAGGGGCAAGGGCTGAGATCTCATCCACTTCTTTAAGTTCGCCCGTGCGGGTCGCGAGCCGGTTAGGACACCACCAAGCTCAAGGAATTTCGTGAGGTGAGGAGGATGCGTGTAAAAATCCTGGGCCAAAGCTTCTTCGGCGTCTTTGCGGCAATCCTTCACCATGGATTCGAGCGTCTCGAGCACTTCGATCCGCTCTTCCAATGAAGGGTACATATTTTTCTGGAATGCAGCCCTCTGGGCCTCGAACAGCGCGTGCAATTCCTCTGTTGTTGTACTTGTTGACGAGTAGCTTGCGGTTTCTGTTTCCCCTGGTGAATGCGATGTCATAGCAGACCCCTTTGCTAGAAGCGAGATTCCCCATTGTCCGCCTTTTAACGTCGTTATCTTATCATGTGGTCTGGCTGCTTGGAGCAAGCATCAATGCTCTTCGTTTTCGGCATTCTTACCGTGCTCTTCCTTGCCAACCATCATAGAAAAAAGGTGGTGCGACCATAGGAACAGGCAAAGTCCCGCCTGAACGTAACGCTGCAATACCGTCCCATTCACTCCAGGAATCCGTTGATGACGTTGGCCATCCGGGTGGGCTGCTGGAACATCACTCCGTGCCCTCCGCCTTTTATCAACGTCATCCAGGCGTTCGGGAGGCGCTCGAACATCAATGGGGTGTTCTGCCAGGGGGTGTTGATGTCGGAAGCGCCCGCGATGAGCAGCGTCATGTTCTTCACCTGGGGGAGCCGGTCGTATGTCCCTTGCCAGGACCTCCATGCCTCAAACTGCTTCTTTATCGCCTCTCCGGTCGGAGTGTCCGTATATTTCCCGAATACTTCCTTCAGGTACTCCTGGTTCCCGGGGTTTTCGAGCCACTCGGCGGGGAAAAGGGTGCCCATCGATCTCCGCTCTCTGTCCTGCGGCGAGCCCGATTGGTCGGTCATGGCATCGATGACCTCCTGGGTCGGCATGATCGCTTTCTCGCCCCCAAAGTCCGCTGCATACAGGACTATCTTGTTGGTTTTTTCCGGATAGGCGAGCGCGAACTCCTGCGCCACGTATGTCCCTAGTGACCAGCCCAGCACGTTGGCCCTGGGTATCTTCAGGGCGTCCATCAGGCCAGAGGTATCGTCCGCATACTGCTTGATCGTGAGGGGCTTGCTTCCACTGTCGGTTTTCCCGATGCCACGGTAGTCGAACATTATTATCCGGTTGTTCTTTGAGAGCTCGTTGATGAAGTTGGGATCCCACACATCCATCGTTCCGCTCAGGCCCATCAGCATTATCAGGGGATACCCTTTTCCGTACTCGCGGTAGCTGATGGTCACGTCACCCACTTTGACCTGCCTGGTCGGCACTTTTTCAGGACGATAGGTCTCTGACTTATTCGTCCCGCACCCTGAGACCAGAAAGATTCCCACTATGAAGATTGCCAGGACTTCAATGCCATCATGTCTTCTCATAAGCCCCCCCTTTATAAAACTAACAGAATTGTAGCGTAGTCTGAGCATCCGGTCGCAACTTGATCAACACATGCCGCAAGTGAAAAGAGCACGAGCCCTATTGGCGGGTCTTGAAGCCCTAAGGCAATTACGGAGATCAAGCGAGCCGCATCTCCCGCTCCAATCGCTTCCCTATTCAGAAGTCTGTCCGGAGAACTCGATTGTTCCTGAAACGATAGAGGCCGGAACAAGGAGCAGGTAGAAGATCCGCGGAAGGTCGGCGAGCAGATAAACGAAATGTCTCACAACCTGAGGAAATCTTATGGAGTCGAGTGGAGGCGGTTGCGCGCACGTCGGGCCATACGCAGAAGGGGCTTTTGCACTTTTACGCCTTTCTCGAGACTCGCTCAGGTTTCCGCGGGTGAAGAGTTCCGGATAAGCCGCTCGTAGAATTCAATGAACTCCCCGAAGTTGTCTACTTTTATACGTTCGTCGGTGCCGTGTGCGAGGTCCTGGTCTTCCTTGCTCACGCGAATGGGGCAGAACCTGAACACGGCATCGCTGATCTGAGCGTAGTGGCGGGCATCGGTCATCCCGAGCACCAGGTATGGGGCGGTTACCGACTCGGGAAAAAGCTCTTTTATCGTGCGGTCGAGCGTCCGGAACCCCCGCGAATCGAGCCTGGACGCCCCGATGGGATTTGATGCTTCACCCGCGATACTGACTTCCACCTTTGGATCGTTGATTACCCTTTTCGTGCGCGACACGGCCGACTCGATGCTTTCGCCCGGCATTATTCTCATGTTGACGGTAGCCCTTGCTTCCTGCGGCAGGACGTTATCCTTTGTCCCGCCCTGGATCATCGTTACGGCAGTGGTGGTCCTGAGCATAGCGTTGACCGCGTTTACTCTCGAAGAAGCCGCTTTAATCAACATGCCAGTGACCCGGGAGTTCCCTAGCGCGATTCGCAGGTAAAAAGGGAGCTCGGGCATGAGGTGGGCGAACGTCTCGCTTGTAATGTCCCCGATCCGTGCCGGGGGAGGGTGCTTCTCCAGTCTGTGGATGGCTTGAGCGAGAACGCCTATGGCCGTATGTCTCGGGGGCATCGAGGAGTGTCCGCCCTCTGTCTGGACCTTGAGCTCCAGTGTCAGGTAGCCCTTCTCCGCTATCCCCACTGTCGCAATCGGCCTTTTGAATCCCGGAATCCCTAAGTCCACCAACACTCCACCCTCGTCGATGACGAGCTCCGGGTTGGCATCACGCGACTTCAGCAGGTCGGCGATTTTCTCGGCGCCTCTGTGTCCCCCTACTTCCTCGTCCTGGCCGAACGCCAGGTAGACGGTCCTGTCCGGCGCGTATCCTTCGGCAAGCAGCGCCTCCACCGCTTCCATGATTGCGATGAGCTGACCCTTGCAGTCCATGGTGCCCCGGCCCCAGACGCAGCCGTCCGCGGTGACACCCTCGAACGGGGGGTGGGTCCACTCCGCAAGCGTTCCGGGCTCTACCGGCACCACGTCGATATGAGCCGCGAGGACCACTGGCCTAGCTTCGGGGCCCCCGCCCAGCCAGGTATAGAGCAGGCTCGCTTCGCCCACAACTTCCTTTTCGAGGTGGCTGTGAACCAGGGGATAGGCATCCCCGAGGAAGGCGTGGAAGGACTTGAACTCTCCAATATCCTCGTTGGAGACATCATCATCAGAGATCGTCTCGAACCGGACGGCTTTCGACAGGTTATCAACCGCTCTCTCCAGAAGGGAATCACACGGGATTCTTGGTCGTTCATCGGTCATCTTGACAACACCCCTTCTGATAAAACGGGCCACGGAATGACGGTGCAGGCTCTGTTGCGCATGAATAACGATACTACATCAAGCGCCGGACTTGCTGGACTTCACCAAGACTGCGGCTGCAATCACCAGGGTGTGCACTTTGAACAGGGCGCGCGTCCTTCTCCAGAACCAAAGCGGATGATTGTTTGTTGCTATCCGTGTAGGTAGACCACGCTGTTTACGACTATGATAATGGGTGGAATAAATGACATAGCTGAGGTATTCGTTATGCTTAGCGTCAACAATGTGATCGGAAAGCTCTCAGGCGCCATAATGCTCATCACCAGCAGGCGGTCGCGAGGAGAGTTGACAGACCTGGTAGTAGACCACGAGTTGCCGGGTGTCACCTCCGAGATGCTCGACTGGTGGTGGGACAACATAAACAGCACCGAGCGCTATCAGCTCTGGCACCCGCGGTCACACCTGGCTTTCAGATGGGAACACAAGACCGAAGAGCACGTAGGTATGGTACAGGAAGTGACTGAGAAGATCGGCTTTCTTCCGACCAGACTTCGAATCCGGTGGGAAGACCCCGACCTTGTGCCGATACCGCACGTCTACGGGCATGCCAATGCTGGGAGCATCCTTGATAGAGCGGACCAACCTATAAGCTGGCTGATGCATCAGTACGAATCGGTACCCGGTAAGACGAAGATGCGCTCCACCTTCCGGCTGCCGGCAAAGACACCGAAATGGTTCATAAAGGACCTGGGAAAGCACAACGCAGAAGAGATGACGCAATTCGCGGAGTTCCTGCCCGCGCTGTACGCGGACCGCGACCGTTCTTCGACCGGCTGACGCAGATCGAGAAGCAGGCGCCGAGAATGGGGTCGTTATCGCCCCGTCCGATTCAGGCTCAGGATAGGAAGTACGGGAATCAAACGAGCCGCATCTCCCGCTCCAGAGGCTTTTCATGAAGGGTTTCAAGGCCAGGCTGAGTTTAAATACCCGGGACACCAACGGAAACGAACATCCCGCAGCTTGCCTTGATGCCGGTATCTGAGCTATAAACATGTCATCGAGGCGTGGGCAAGGCAGTAAGCGAGGATGAGGAGATGACAGAGTCCTCCGAGAGGGTCCGTAGCGGGAGCTGGGCGATACTGCTGGCATCATTCTTGTCCATCTTCTTCGTCACGTGCCTTTTCATGGCAATGCGAGGTGTGCTGGAGCTCGGCGGTTTTGTAGCAAAGGGAGGGCCGTACGTCATCGCACACGAGGCTCCGGGCTACATCTGGATATTCCCGGTGGCCATCTTCTGTTTGCTAGCCAGTATCGTCTATCTTGTTGCCACGATGGGACGCCGTGGCGGAGTAGACCTGCTGACCCCGCTGATTTTGCCACTGCTGTTCCTCTCTCTTGGCTGGAACTTCTTCGAATACGCGCTGTTCAGGTTTCACCACGTTGTATGGGGCTGGCTGATTTGCGGAGTCGTGTTCTTTGCGATAGGGCTTGTGCCGCTTGTGCTGGTGATCAAGAAATATCCTCCGACTACAATTCTCAAGGAATGCAGGGTAAGCCCCGGACCTGCGCTCTTACAGGTTTCAGGTGCTGCCCTTGGCATCGTCGGTGGCTACTTCTTCTTCGGACTTATAAGTTGAGATACAACCCGCTACGAGCGCTGCGCCAGGTACGGAGATCGAGCGAGCCGCTTCACCGGCACCAGTTCATGTTTGGCCCTGACTTGAATTGTCTCTTCAAAGAGCGGAACGCTCAACTCTTCAGGCTGTCGAGGGCGGCGAAGATCTCCTCGTCCGGCGGGAAGTCGGTCTGGATCCTGCCCACGTAGATATACTTGATGGTCCTGTCCTTATCGAGGATAAAATCGGAGGGCCGGGCTATGTTGACGGACTCGAAGTTCACCCGCACGTACACCCCGTACTGCCTCGCAGCCTCGCGCCTGACATCAGACAGCACCGGAAAAGGATACTTGTGGTCCCGAAGGAATTCCTGCATGCGGGCAAAGCTCTCGGCCAGGATGCTCACCACCCGGGCATCCCGCTTCTCGAACTCATGATAGATGTCGCGTATATGACCCATATACCCGCGGCAGTGCGGTCACCAGGTCCCGCGGCCGAAGATGATCATGAGGGGCTGCCCCATCAAGTCGTCCAGGCTGACCATCTCGCCCGTGGAAGCGTCGCGCAGGGTGAAATCTGGCGCCTTGTCTCCTTCGCGGAGCACCTTGTTTTCCCTGGGCATTTTCATCACCTCAGCTTGATCATGCCATACTTCCAGCCCGCAAAGAACTAAGACGGAAAGAACGGAGATCGAGTGTGCCATGTCTCCTGCTCCATGTCACTGGTCCGATCCGTTTATCCGCCTTCCTCGACGATCTCGACTTCAGTCGGTACCAGGACTTTCGTGTAGGACACCAACAAAAACTTCTTGAACCCCATGTCCGAGGCCTCGATGACCGCTCTTGCCTGCGGCGTTATCGAGAAAGTGGTCTCGAGCTTACCTTTAACCCTCACCGTTTGTCCGGATATCAGAGCCTTGGCCGTCTTCTTGGTATGGAACTTGCTGCTGCTCACGTACAACGGGTACTTTAGGCCGCTGCTCTCGTCGGCGAAGAGGAAGTAGTCCTGCCGGCCACCTTCGTCGAAGTGCTCGTGCCTCGCATGCCCGAGCACCTTGCCGGTAATCTCTATCTCCTGCGCCATTTCTTAACCCCCGTTATTCTTTTCCTACCGGACAAATAGATAACGTCTACTTTATTTATACACCATCCGGAAACGTTATCGTATATCCTGAAGGCCAGAAGCGAAGCACCGAGGTTGAGCGAGCCGCATTTCCCGCTCCACAGCCTCGAACACCGTGGTTGGCGTGAGTTCACGCCAATCCCCCTCATGAGAAACCTGTTCCACGCCGATGATGAGTAGTGAATTAGTTTTTGGATGCTACGATGAAACCATTGGGGAAGTTGGGTCAGGTACGTCGGCTTATGGTTATGAGCATGAAGCAATTCCTGACGATACTATAACTTGGGGGGCGTTTGAGGATGTATGGTCCACAGCGCAGGGGAAAGGCGAAGGTATACGGAAAGCGAGGAGTTTCGAAAAAGATTAACATGATCGAACGAGGGGGATCCGGACGGATGATCGTGGCTTTTTCCGTGATGTTCCTTTTCCTGCTGGGTTCGGTGGCTCTTCTGGGGCAACCAGCGGGCGCCGTGATTCACAGCCCTGTAGGCGGACGGGCCTCCTCGCCCGGTGGGCCCTTTCTGTGGAACTATCTCGATACCCCAGGTGTCGGAGAAACAGATTATCAAGCCAACTCGATCGCCTACGACACTAAGCGCGACGGCCTATATGTGACCTTCACCAATCACTATCTCTACAGGTACCAGGGCGGTAAATGGAGTCACTGGGAGATACCCGAGTTGATCTCTGATGGTGATATCTTCTACGAGCCCACCCACGACGTCCTCTACTGGGGGGTGAACGGTGGTTACAAATTAGACCCCAACAGCGACACGTGGTCACTTATGGGACACGGCTTCAGGGACCAGGGAGACAACTTGCATTATGATTCCATATGTGATTTCGCCTACGACTCCTCGCGAGATATCATGTACGGCGCGGATACCCTATGGGGAATCATAAGGCTGAACGACCCCTCCGCTTCAATGGAGCCCTGGGATTACCTGGGATACGGTGAAGCGATGGGCGCAGGTCACGTAGTCAGCATATCGCTTGATTCATCGGGGAACGTCCTGTACCAGGGCAACAGCTGGCCGACCGCCGTAGCGGTTTGGCGCCTGCAAAACCCCGACACCTCGACGCGACCTGACCCCCACAGCGCTTTCAACCCGGACTTCCAGGACATGGGGCTCGACAAGATAGAGGCGATGAAAGTCTGTTTCGACCCCAAGAGACGTGTCCTGTTCGCGGGGGTTGACCGACTCGCCTCGGAACAGGAAGTGTGGGCATACTCAGGGTCCACATGGACCGACACAGGGGCGCCAACAGGCGGAAACGGAGCTACTGGCCTCTACTACGACGTGAACACAAGCTATATCTTCGCAGGTTTCTTCCAGGGTGGCATGTGGTACTACAATCCGGCTTCCGGTGGCTGGGCTGGAATCGGCCCTGGCCTTGGCGGCGGTCCCAACGGAGCTGGTGACTGGGGCAGCGCCTCTAATGAGTTTGAGGGAGGTGGTGGCATGGGTGACGGGTTCGCATCGGATCCGGTGAGCGGCCGGCTCTTTGCGCTGGCGGACCTGAATTGGAAGTACTGGCGTGATAACTCCCCCTGCAGAGGCGCCTGGGTTACCGATTATCGCGCAGCCTCCACAACCTTCTTCTTCGCGGAAGGGACCTGCCGCCCGGACTTCGACCCCTACTTCTGCGTACAGAACCCGGGAGCCACAGCAGCGGACGTAACCCTC
>Ga0315281_10003052_pt1 | contig 24669 bp, 25 predicted proteins | sample YL17G07_0_MG_FD_204540 | JGI IMG/M metagenome (GOLD analysis project Ga0315281, IMG submission 204540) | Sediment microbial communities from Yellowstone Lake, YNP, Wyoming, USA - YL17G07_0 | ecosystem: Environmental > Aquatic > Freshwater > Lake > Sediment | place: USA: Wyoming | collected... | reverse complement strand
GGGGATATCGGCGTCATCACCGAGGATACCCTCAGGTGCACCAGCAATGGAAAACAGGTCGAAAGGGCCGAACACAGGATACCCTGGAGCATGGAAGAAGCCCAGAAAGCCGGGCATGAACACTTCATGATTAAAGAGATCCATGAACAGCCCAGGGTTATCCGAAATACCTACAAAGGGTATATCTCAGCGCTTGAGCCTGTGGTAAATCTGGGTATAGAAAAGGATACTGACCTCAGCGATATCCTCATTGTGGCCTGCGGCACTTCCTACTATGCCTCCCTGGTAGGGAAGCATGTGATTCAGAGTCTAACCCAGATACCGGTCAGGGTGGAGATAGCCTCGGAGTTCAATTACTCCGACACCGTATTGGGCAAAACATGGGTCATAGTTGTTACTCAATCTGGAGAGACCGCTGATAGCTTGAGGGCACTCAAGAAAGCGAAGGAGTCTGGCTGTCGCACCCTGGTCATTACTAACGTGGTGGGAAGCACCGCCACACGCATCGCCGATGAAACACTTTACATAAATGCAGGGCCTGAGATATGCGTGGCTGCCACCAAGAGCTTCATCGCTCAGCTCATAATGCTGTACCTGCTGGGCTTGGCCTGGTCATCGGCAGGCGTCCGCTCCAGAGTAGGCTTAATTACCGAACTGAGGCAATTGCCGAATAAAGTGCAGGAGTTGCTCGATAGGGAAGAGCAGATCGCTGAGCAAGCCAAATACCTGGCAAAGTATGAGAATGTATTCTTCGTGGGCAGGGGGATCAACTTCCCCATAGCCCTGGAAGGGGCGCTGAAGCTGAAAGAGATTGCCTATATTCATGCCGAAGGCTACGCGGCGGGAGAACTTAAGCACGGCCCCTTCGCCCTGCTTACGCCGGATACACCAGTAGTTGCCCTGGCTGCCAAGGACAATACGTATGAGACACTTTTGGCGAACATAAAAGAGATAAAGGCGAGGGAATCTCCTGTAATGGCTATAGCAGAGGAAGGCGACAATGAAATAGAGAAATATGTTGACTTCGTGATTAGAGTCCCCAGGGTTGACCCTATGTTTTCGCCAGTGGTCAATGCAGTGGCCCTGCAACTTCTTGCCTACTACACAGCAAAAGAGAGAGGCTGTCCCATAGACACCCCGCGAAATCTCGCTAAGAGCGTCACCGTAGAATAACAATCAGAACTGAGGAAATAGATTTGAAGATTCTGGTCACCGGAGGGGCAGGCTTTATCGGCTCTAATCTGGTGGATGCCTTGATTGGCCTCGGTCACGATGTGGTGGTGGTAGATAATCTCTCCACCGGCTTAAGGAAGAATCTAAACCCTAAAGCCAGGTTCTACGAGATCGACATCCGCGATAAGAAGCTATCTGAGGTCTTCGAGCGCGAGAAACCCGATATTGTCGATCATCATGCAGCCCAAATAGACGTTCGCAAATCGGGCGAAGACCCCATATCTGATGCTGAAGCTAATATCCTGGGCAGCCTGAACGTCATCACCAACTGCGTCCGCTTTGGTGTCAAAAGAGTAGTCTACGCCTCAACGGGCGGGGCGATTTATGGTGACCCACAATACCTGCCTGCCGACGAGAATCACCCCATAAACCCCATCTCGCAATATGGGGTCTCGAAGCATACCGTGGAGCACTACCTGCATCTCTATAGCATAATCCATGGCCTTGAGTACGTGGCTTTAAGGTATTCCAATGTCTACGGACAGAGGCAAAATCCGTACGGAGAGGCAGGCGTGGTAGCCATCTTCGCTATCCAGATGCTCACCGGCAAGCAACCCACCATCTTCGGCCCGGGAGATAAAACCAGGGATTACACGCACGTATCGGACATAGTGGCGGCCAACATTATCGCTCTCGACCGCGGCAGGAACGCTATCTATAACATTGGGACTGGTACCGAAACCAAAGACCAGGAGATATTCGATACCCTGGCCAGCGTGCTGGGTTATAAAGGTAAGCCTATTTACGCCCCGGTACGTAAGGGTGAGGTCTACCGCATCAGCCTTGACTGCAGCAAAGCTCGCAAGGAACTTGGCTGGATCCCCAAGCTCTCGCTCAAAGAAGGGATGGCACAGACCGCGGAGTACTACAGAAAGCTAGCCAAGCAATCACAGGCAAGGTAACTAATTTTCCCCACTCCCTAACCTGCTGTACCTGACTGTTAGCCACTTGCGAGTGCTGACATACTAAGCTAAAATATGTTTGCCAAAAGGGAAATCTGAACAGGGACGGGTATCGGTAAATCGGGATGCGAGAGGCGGTAATAGTAGATGCGGTGCGAACTCCTATAGCGAGGGCGCACCCGGAGAAAGGGTGGTTCAAGGATATTTGTTCCGATGCACTCGGTGTCATCGTCATACGAGAGCTCCTTAACAGAACGAAGATCGACCCTGCGCAAATAGAGGATGTTATCCTAGGCTGCGCTACCCAGTCCGGCGAGCAGGCGATGAATATCGCCCGCTACATCTCGATTATGGCTGGTTTGCCTTTCGGGGTAGCCGCCCAGACCATAAATCGTCAGTGCGCCTCAGGCATGACAGCGGTCCATAGCGCTGCCCAGGCAATAATGGCCGGCTATGGGGATGTCTTCATCGCCGGCGGCATCGAGCACATGACCCATCTGCCCGAGGGAACAGGGGCAGAACTGAACCCGAAGCGGTTCGAGTTCGTAGAGCGCAGTTCCTCCTCGATGGGCTTGACTGCCGAGAATCTGGCAGAGATGTATAATATAAGCCGAAGGGAGCAGGAGGAGTACGCCCTAAGGAGCCATCGTAAGGCTATAGCTGCCCAGGAGCAGGGCAGGTTCGGGGACGAGATAGTCCCAGTAGAAGTACCTTTAAAAGACGGCAGCAAGAAGGTAGATAGCGACCAGAATCCGAGGTCTTACACCTCTCTCGACATCATGGCGGCGCTAGAGCCTATTACCAGGCCAGGCGGCACCATCACGGTGGCAACCGCCTCAGCAGCAAGCGATGGCGCCGCAGCCATACTGCTGATGTCGCTAGAGAAAGCCAGAAAAATGGGCCTGAAGTCCAAGGTGAAGGTGCTGTCCATGGCTGTGGCCGGGGTAGACCCCAAGCTGATGGGACTTGGCGCCGTCGCAGCATCCAGGAAGGCACTGGCTAAAGCAGGACTAACCACAGCCGATATAGATGTGGCAGAGATAAACGAAGCCTTCGCCGTAGTGGCTATGGTCGCCATTCGAGAACTGGGAATCGCTGAGGGTAAGGTAAATCCCAACGGAGGAGCGGTTGCCTTGGGTCATCCCATGGGATGCAGTGGGGCTAGGCTGGTTACCACGCTGACCCATGAGATGGTGCGCCGTCGAGCAAAGTATGGCCTAGCGGCGATGTGCGTGGGGATGGGGCAGGGGTCAGCAACAATCCTGGAGAGAGTGGGCCCGTAGCTCAGTGGCAGAGCGGTCGGCTCATAACCGATTGGTCGTTGGTTCGAATCCAGCCGGGCCCACCATTACTTTCACCCCTGTGTTCATAACTTTCAGCCTTCATGGGTAATACCTGTCATGAGAGAGTTCAAGATCCTTTGCTGGAACGTTAATGGGATTAGAGCAGCAAAGGGGAAAGGCTTCCTGGAATGGCTCTATAGAGAGTCCCCCGACGTCCTCTGTCTGCAGGAGACGAAAGCGCATCCCGAACAGCTCGATAAAGACCTCAGAGAGCCGCATGGCTATCACGCATACTGGAACTATCCAGAGCAAGGAAAAGGATACAGTGGCGTTGCTACGTTCACGAAAGAAAAACCCATCAAAGTGCGAAATGGCTTCGGTGTCGCGGAGTTCGATACCGAAGGCAGAACCATAATAGCGGAATATCCCGGATTCACTCTTTTTAACGTGTATTTCCCCAACGGCAAAAAGGACGAGATAAGATTGAAATACAAGCTGGAGTTCTATGAGGCCTTTCTCCAGGGTGTTGACCCTCTTAAAGAAAAAGGCGCAAAACTAATCATCTGCGGCGATTTTAATACCGCACACAAGGAGATAGACCTGGCCAGGCCGAAGGAGAACTCAACTATGTCAGGGTTCCTGCCCGTTGAGAGGGCATGGATAGACAAATTCGTGGCTCATGGCTACACTGATACATTCCGCCACTTCCACAAGGAGCCAAACCAGTATACGTGGTGGGACCTGAAAACGAGAGCCCGAGAGAGGAACGTGGGCTGGAGGATAGACTATTTCTTTGTGACAGAGAATCTATTGAAATCAGTCACCAGGGCATTCATCATGCCTGAGGTCACAGGCGCTGACCACTGTCCCGTGGGCCTAATACTTAAAACTCCGTAGCTAAACTCGATTCAAACTTCTCCTTCCGCAAGTCAAATAACCTCGCCACCCCTAGCCATCTATTTCTGTGAGAATAAAAATAGGAACAAAGTACCACTAAAGCAGTACCTAAAGGGGATTGTTGCGCCACGTTCACTCAAGGGATAATTAAGGCAGAAGGCCCAAGGAGGTAGCTCAGATGGGAAAAGTGCTATATCGGATAGGTGGAGTGATTAACTGGCTGGCTTATGTCTGGCTAGTCACGAGCGAAGCTTTTGAAGAAATCTGCTACGCTACAATAGGCGATTCCATCAGAGACATTGTTTCTGCGGCTGAGACCAGGCAGCATTCTCCAAAGGTAGAGCTACGGACACTCTCCCGCCAGAGTAATGCAGCCAAGGTTGCACATACTATATAATAAGCCCGTAAATTGGTTCCTGGGAAGTGTTCAATTTGGGGGCTCCATTTACCTTTCTCGGTAAATGGAGCCCCCTTATTTATAACACGGTTACAGGAGTTGCTCGATTCACCTAAGTTTAAGAGTCGTTGCGGCACTCTAGTCATTGCCCAATGTAATTACCACGGACTACGGGCCGGAATTCGCAGGGCGGGCACTCGATGAATGAGAATTCCGTAAGGGCGTGAAGCTGAACTTCATCCGGCCGGGAAAGCCAATAGAGAATGCCTATGCCGAGAGCTTTATCGGGAGGCTCAGGGACGAATGTTTGAACGAGAACTGGTTCATGAACCTGAAGTATACCCGGGACATCATCGAAGACCGAAAGAGGGATTACAACGAGTTCAGGCCATACAGCTCATTGCACGATAGGGCTCCCATGGAGTATGCTGTAACAGCGACTGGGCTCTAATAGACGGTGATACTAATACCCGGGGAAGGTCAACTTAACCTTACTAGACACAGCCTAATAGGTGGATGGGTAAGAAGCGAAGGTCAATCAGACGATAGATAAGCACGGAATCATAATCCGTGCATAGGGGAAAGCTCCACCAATTTGGGCTAACGCACCCTGGAGAGTATATCTAAAGTTATGTTTTGAATGCTCGATCTCTACTGGGTGGGAGGAGGACTCCCAGACTCTGGAGGTTGACCTTGTTCGGTCTATGTTTCCTTTTTCTTCCTGCTAAAGAGAAACATAACCCACATTGAAGGCTTTCATCTCTACCGTGATTATCCTCATTACGATGGGTATGCTCATTATCTTGCTAACTACTCTGTTGCCCATCAGCTTCATCAGGAATCTATCTCTCCAGCTTATATCTACTATTATTTTCTCCTTGATATTTTGCTGCGGGCCTGCTCGGCTTCCTCTGATAGCTTGTTCTTCATCTCTGCGAGTTTGATCCTCCAATTTGTTTCCTTCTGTACGTCGATCTTTATCTTGGATTTGATAATCTGCAGTCGTATGACAGTATAAATACCGACCAGCAAGCCGCTCCACTTGAAATAAAGCCATCTGATAAGCCTGATGACCCATACCAGTATACCCAGATCGATGGGGAAAAAAAGGAGGATAGGGAAGACAATCAGCAGGAAAAGCAATGTCTTATGAAGCAATGCAGCACCAAGTATGATCAGGATGATTAAAACCACGGCCAGCACAATCAAGGCGATCAGGTTCTCGGCCTTGGCTGCCCACACCGCAATTTTTCGCAGCCAAGGGTAAATATGGCCGACGGCGTAGATAAACAAATCAACGAAGATTAATCCGAAAAAAAAGCCGATGGCTAATACTATGAGTATGACGCCGAAGATTAGAATTGTAAAAATACTCATCTCTTCACCTTATAAGATAAGCAACAGGGTGTGACTAACCACGTATTACTGAACTGCCCTTTTACTCTCGGTATAATAACATAATACGCGGATTTGTCAAACGTGGTGGGTAAGGTTAAGATAAATAGAGAAATTGCCCGAGAAACGTGACCATAGTCTACTTGAATAAATGTGAAAGCCTGGCTCCACAGCCTGGGTTAGTTGGTAGTATCGTCATCCCGAAGTTATCCATATTACGGTAGCCATAAGCCATCCTCTTTACGGTCTTAATGCGGTTGTTCTCCCTTTCCACAAATCCATTGGTTATCCAATCGTCGAAGTAGTTCAATATCTTCTTTCTCCAGGGATAAAATCTTTGGCTATTTTATTTGTAATGCTTCACAGAAAGTATGCCTCTTGAGCGTATTAGCTATATCCAGCAGCATCCTAGCAGAGATGTCTACTTTTACGCAATGCTTTGAGTATTATCCAGGCAAAACAGGTTGCAGCAATTGCGATCACGATGCTTCCAACAATATCAATAGGATAGTGAAGCTTTGCCATTACTCTGGAAACACCGATAAGAATACTTAGTACTCCTAAGAGCACACCCACCTTCCGCCTATAGACAAATACAGTCGCCGCAGCAACCACCGCGAGCAGTGTATGATCCGAAGGAAAGCCGTTGTCTGCCGCATGGGGAATAAGCGGCGCAATATGCTCAACTACAAATGGCCGGGTATCGTAAAATAACGCCCCTGCAACCAGTGACACCAAGAACGCGATTGGGAAAGAGAGAAGAGCTAATTTGATTATGTCATATCGCGCTGCTCTCTCTGAGATCAATGTGGCTATTACAGCTAAAAAGGCAACAGTATAAATAAGATATTTAGCGCCTATGACTATAAGTGTGTCCATGCGGGAGATTATAACCTGACTAGGTCCTTGTAGTAAACAACTTCCAAAGTGCCTGGCCGCGTTTCTGGCCCATCCAGACGGATATTCCCTTAGTGATAATTTGTGTCGATTGACCCTAGCTATGACTTTCTGGCTATTGAGTCTGTGGCAAAAGCATAACCTCCCCCTCAGCTTCTATAAATTGGAAAAACCAAAGGCTATTCTTAACTATCAACACTCTCGCCCTCAATTTGATTTCATAATCGAATTTTGAACGGGCGGTTTGCCGACTAGACAAAAAGGCAACACTGAGAATGCTTAAATTACGGCGTCATTTACCTTTGGTTGAAATTGAATTTCGGGGGATAGAAGGAATGTAGGCTGGTTGTCCTAACTTGTTATAGAAATTCTGGGGGTAATAGTTGTAGAATGGAATCATGCATAAATGGTTGTCAACTAAACAAGCAGCTTGGGGATAACTTATTAGTGTCTATTGCTGGAGATGGTGTATCGGACTATTCCCGATTCGGAGGTGGTTATACTGGGTTTGACTGGGCGTTAGGTATCCTCGCAACCAGCGAGAGCCAAGACTGCAAATGATCGCAAAATTCGAATTGGTTGAGACCAAGACAGACGCATGTGTGATACAATTATATCATGCTCTTTAGGCTATTCTAAAAGCAAAGGCGAGTCGGAGGTGGTCTATTGAGGATATCTGTTGTTGGCGCTGGCTATGTTGGCTTGGTTGCTGCGGCCGGGCTTGCCCACAACGGGTACGCCGTCGTCTGCATCGATACCGATGAAAAGAGAGTCAATTCGATTAACCGCGCCATTTTACCGCTGTGTGAGGCAGGCCTTGATCATCTACCTTCTTATTGTGTAAGGGTTGCTGGCGATCTCAAAGCTTCTACCGAATACGATGAAGCCCCAGGTACTGACATAACTCTCATATGCTTATGCACTCCATCTAACTCAGTTGGAAGCATCAATCTAAGCCACATCAGTGATGCGACAAGGAGAGTCGGGAAACCTTTGGGTTCAAAGAAGGGTTATCATGTGGTAGTGACAAGGAGCACAATCATCCCAGGTACCACACGGGATGTCATTATCCCTCTCTTGGAGAAGTACTCAAGCAAGAAGGTAGGCGAAGCTATAGGCGTTGGTTACAACCCTGAGCTTCTACAAGAGGGGAAGGCAGCGCAGGCTTTTTTCAACCCAGATAGGATCATTATCGGAGAAGTAAATACCCACGGGCAGAGCCCGTGGAACCCTTCCCTTCGGGTTGTTGGACAAGAAAGCTGGTGACCTTTTGGTTGAGGTTTACAAAGATATCGTAGCGCCCGTGTTTAGAACTGATGTAACTACTGCTGAAATGAATCACCCCTCAGCAAGCTGAGGGGCATCTCAAAGTTTTCTAATATGTTTACCCGACGGGAATTCGATACGTTCTTGCAGCAACTTATATTCATGATTCCGTTATTCAATTCGGGTAAGTGCCGCGGCCTTTATCTAACAGGCTCTAGCCGCTTTCCTCCCGCCAGCAAGCTGGCGGGTATCCAGCGGAGTTCTGTATGAATGAGCGCCAGAAATTCAGCAGAGACCTGGTCTGGATAGCCACTGCCCAGACACTCTACTTTTTCTTAGTTGGCATCGTAACCCTGCCTGCTCTAACCAAGTCTTACACTACAGACATCTACGGAGTATGGGTGCAAGTACGGATAACCGTAGTATTACTAGCACCTGTTCTAACTCTTCAGCTCGGCATAGCGCTCGTTAGATTCTTAGCAGCGGAAGAAAGTGTAGAAAAAAGACGGCAGGCCTTTGGCGCCATGCTCTGGCCCGTTCTTGTCTTTGCCTGCTTGGTAGTGATCATGTCAGAGTTGCTGAGCAAGAATTTGTCAGCGTTTCTTTTTGGTTCCCCCTTTTATTCTTCCTTCGTTCCCCTGGCCTTTCTCTGGGCTTCCCTGGAAGCTCTTTTTACCTTTTTTATTTACTACTTGCGAGCCAGGGAAAAAATAAAAACCATATCTGTTGTCCAGATAGCCTTTTCTTTATCTAGCACGGCACTAATACTGATACTAGCAACAGCAGGATACAGCTTGGAGTGGGTTATAGCCTCCGTGATAGCAGCGGAGGCTCTCTTTGTAGCTGTGTTTTTCGGCATGATAGTAAGAGACCTGGGCTTCCCCAAGCCCAACTTTGGCGGGTTAGGACACTTCTTAGCTTTTAGCGTTCCCCAGATACCCGGCGGCGTCCTATTATGGATACTTAACGCCAGCGACAGGTATTTTATCGCTCATCTCATCAATCTATCTCAGGCGGGTATATATTCTGCCTCGTATACCTTGGGAAGCCTCTTATCACTATTTGTCAATCCCATAAACTTCGTGCTTTTCCCTACAATAACGAAGTTCTGGGAACAAAATGAGCCGTCAAGAGTAAGAAGCTACCTTGAGTATTCCACGAAGCTCTTTCTAACCCTTGCCATACCTGGTGCTGTGGGACTCTACATGTTATCCCAACCTTTATTGAAGATTCTTACCACTTCCGAGTACGCAGTCGGTGCAAGTCTGGTTTTGTTGATAGCATTAGGCATAACATTGTACGGAGTATACCAGATCAACGTCTGGGTAATTTACCTGATTAAAAAGACTAAGTGGCTGCCACTGATGATCGGGGTCGCTGCAGCAGCAAACGCCGGGATCAATATAGCTCTAATTCCTAGATACGGTATAATGGGAGCAGCGATTTCGACCATTGTCTCCTACTTTGTGCTGGCAACCATCATGACAATCTGGGCAATGCGAGTTGTTCATTACAAATTGGATTACAGTTTCCTTTCTAAGATCGTGGTGGCAAGTCTGGCGATGGCCTTATGCCTTAGATTCATTAAGGTTAACGGTGCTTTAAGTATCTTCTCTGCTGTGATCGCTGGAGGAACTACATTTGTTCTAGGTCTTTTTGTATTGAGGGCCTTTTCCAAACAGGACCAGAAGTTGGTTAAAGAAGCAATCGCTGGTCTTAATCCAGCACTGTGGATAAAGGGACTTGGCAAGAAGAAGTCCTCTGACAGATGAGCAGCCTGAGGCTGTTCAATAGGGAAGAACAGGAACAACTGACAACCATCAAGACAGCATGAAAAATGTTGTTTTGCGTGCAAGCAGAATTAGGAGGCTGATAGGGATAGAGAGGCTCCTGTTGTTTCGATTAGTGCCTGAACGACGTTAATATAGATAGAATCGTCATAGACTTCAAGAATCAACGGTATTCTCGGTGTGGAAGCGCAGGTTGTGTGTTTGGCCATACAGCTCTATAAAGAGGGATAATTCGAATGGTGTGGGGAAGTGAGAGTTCAGTATATGGGGGTTCACGGCATGAGCTTTGATTACAGGCGCGATACAAAGGATCACTATAAGTCGAATGGGATCGCTGAACAATACCATTTCAGTTTTACAGGAGCCAAGGGACTTCGTGGCCTTCGCTTTCGCTGGATCGCGGATCATGAGCGGGCCGCTGTGCGTCGTCTTATCAAGCTTGTACCACATGGAACAGTGCTGGATATTCCTGCCGGAACGGGGAAAATGGCTGTGGTGTTCAATGATCTTGGCAGCAAGGTGACTTCAGCTGATGTTTCTGAGGCCATGCTGGCAATCGCAAAAGAAGAATACAAGAGGCTAGGCTATGTGAACGTAGAGTTTCGCATTTGTGATGCTGAGAGGATAAGAGAAACATTGGATGCGAGGTTCGATGTAGTGGTCTGCATACGACTCTTACATCGCGCGCCACCGGATGTCAAGAGAGCTATTTTGACCCAGCTAGCTTACACTGCGAAGTACTCAATTGTTTCTTTTGGCATCAATTCACCGTGGCATCGGGTTCGCCGCACTCTAGTAAGGTCACTTTTTGGCGGCGAAGATATTGGGCAACCCATGCTAGAGCCAATGGGTAATATACTTAGCGAGATACACGAGAATTTCGAGGTCATCTCTCGCGCATCAGTCTTACCGTTCTTGTCTGGGGAATACGTGTTCCTTCTTCGGAGTCATCATGCATAAGCCCAAGAAAGCTCAAAGGCTAACAAAGCAACATACAACAGGGCAGACGATGGAAGTTGTCGAATTCCTGGGTCTCCCGGGCGTGGGGAAGACTCTGCTCTGCCATGCAAGCGCAGAGCTACTAAGAGATGAAGGCCTTCTTATTAATGAAATAACCTATGACATCGCTAACCTTGGCTCACTACAGCGGTATTTGCGAAAGTGGAGGTACGTGTTACAGCAGGTATTACTCCATCCAGGGCTCTCAAGTCAAATGCTGCAGGTCATAATAAAATCTAGACAGCAAGGGTTTTGGTCAGGATTTAGAGTCGCCTTTAATTGGCTTTATGTGACATCTATCGTTCGAAAGGGCACTACATCCAAACGAATTTTCCTACTTGACCAAGGCATATTCCAGGGAGTGTGGTCTGTTCTTTTCAATGCGAAGGAACCAAATCTAACACATAGCCTCGCGCAGACGATTTTGAAGATGTACTCCTCGGAGATTTCGGTTCCCATACTTGTAATCATCGTTTATGCCGACAGGGATGCAGTTATGCAGCGCCTGCGACAGAGAAAGGGTGGACGAAGTCCCTTAAATGGAGTGTCAAATCCCGATTTATCCAAGGCCGAAGATGCTCTGGAAGGTACAAAAGCTGTCTTATCAATAGTTGCAGGAACCCATCAGAGTGTTTCTGTCATTGTCATCAATAATGCACAAACCAATGACACAAGAGAGATTGTAAGTGAGTTGTGTTCAGCCATTCGAGGTGGCAAGGTTAGGGAGCATCTCTCAAACAAAGGAGGCTTTTAGACACAATTATGTCGGCCAAGCGGTTGGTTTTTTGACCACAAATATTGGATATGGGGGAGCATCCAAGCAACTATTGCACCTAGCCACGCGGGTTAAGGCTCGAGGCTGGGATGTGCGGGTAATTTCTATAACACAACCCAAAGCTTTTGTCAAAGAGCTCGAAAGCAGTGGAATTCCACTAGTCTCATTAGAGACAACCTGCAAGGCCCCCTTGTCGCTCTTAAAAGCATATGTTGTAGCAGTTAAGATATTACGTTCATGGAGACCTCATTTTCTACACTGCCATATGGTCCACGCCAACATCTTGGGGCGGGCTACGCGTCTCTCATGCCACATACCCGTTTTAATCTCCACATCTCACAGCATAAATGAAGGAGGGAAGCTGCGAGAAGTCCCTTATTGTCTGAGCGACCCCTTGGCTGACCTGACCACAATAATCAGTCAGGCAGCGGGCGAGCGGTATATGAGGATTTGGGCAGTACCTAGGCGCAAGCGAATGGGGGAGGCGGGACGAAGATATGTGGTAGAGCACTATGAACTCGAGCACGTAGTTGATGTCTGGGATAATCTATATAGAGAGTTGCTCTCCAAGAAAGGTTTGGCGTACAGCTAGGAGGAACAGAAAATTGCTTAAGATTGCCTTAGTCTCCAACACGGATTTCAGCTTGTATTACTTCAGGCTAGGCTTGATCCGGGCACTCCTAGCAAGAGGCTATGAGGTACATATCATTTGCCCTGATGGCAAATATATAAAAGAGTTCGCTAAGGAAGGGGTACAACACCATGCGCTGCACATGGACCGGAAGGGAACGAACCCCATCAACGAGATAAAAACCCTGTGGCAACTTTACAGAGTATTCAGGAAGGAAAGGTTCGATATCGCTCATAACTTTACCATCAAGCTAAATATATACGGAAACGTAGCCACCAAATTCGCAAGGGTTCCCATCGTCATAAACTCGGTAACCGGGCTGGGATATGTTTTTACTGAGGGTGATGGGAAGAAGAAGCTCTTGAGGACACTGGTAGTGAATCTTTATCGGTTCGCCTTCATCTTCTCCAAAAGAGTGATATTCTTGAACAAAGATGACTTCGAACTCTTCCGAAACTATAAAATAGTATCCTCGTCTAAGGGAATGGTGCTAAATAGTGAAGGCGTGGATACAACTAAGTTCTCTCCCACGAATGTAATCCTGGACAAGCTCCAGAAACTACGCCGTGAGCTCGATATGGTCGAAGGCCGCCGAGAGATTATAGTTACCCTGATTTCACGCCTTATCTGGGACAAAGGCATAAGAGAGTTCGTTGAGGCAGCAAGAACTCTGAAGGCAATCTATCCGGATACTTTGTTCCTACTTGTCGGCCCCATCGATACGGGAAATCCTGCAGCGGTCTCCCAGCAATTTATACAGCAGGCAGAGAAGGAGAGGCTTATAAAGTACCTTGGAGAGAGAAGAGATATTCCCGAGATTATGTATATCTCCGATATAGTAACGTTGCCTTCTTATTATAGAGAGGGTATACCCATAGTTTTGCTGGAGGCAATGGCGATGGAGAAACCTATAGTTACCACCAATTCCGTAGGGTGCCGAGATGTTGTGGAGGAGGGCAAGACCGGTTTCCTGGTGCCGGTGAAGAACCCTTCAGCCCTGGCTACAGCGATTGAAAAGCTAATTAACGATGAAGAACTCAGAATCAAAATGGGGAAGTATGGCCGAGAAAAGGTTTTAGGGGAATTTGATGAAAAGATAATTATCGACCAGACCATGCAACTTTATAAAGAACTAATCGAAACGACTTGAAGAGGCAGAGGCAGGGAAGTCATGAATTCGATAGAGAGGAGCAGCTAAGATCGCTATGGCATCGCCATCACTTGCATTCATAATTTTCCTCGTGTCCTTTGCTGTGGCGTTCATAGCTTTTCGCACTGCTATACCCCTACTCAGGCGAGGCGGGATTGTGGGCAGGGACAAGCATAAGCCAAACCAACCTGAGGTGCCCGAGATGGGAGGGCTGTTCCTCGTTGCCGGCTTTAGCGCTGGTATTATCGCAGCAGTCGCTTTTAACACTTTTCTCAGCCGTTTCCTTTCCATTAGCCTCGCCGAAATCCTGGCAGCGCTTTCTGTGGTATTGATAGCGGCGTTGATTGGCATTATTGACGACCTTATGCGCATTAGGCAAAGCATTAAGGCCATTATTCCGCTTTTCGCTGCGCTTCCCTTGATAGCCATAAGGGCAGGGGATACTACAATGCACCTTGCCTTCATCGGAAATGTAGATTTGGGCCTCGTCTATTCCCTTGTCCTGGTTCCACTCGGTGTTACGGGGGCAGCCAACGCAGTGAACATGCTGGCAGGGTTTAACGGAGAAGAAGCAGGGGTAGGGTTTGTAGCAGTAGGCTCTCTGGCAGTAATTGCCTATCATGTCCATGAGACAGCCGCACTTCTCATCCTCGTTGCTGCACTGGGCGCCTTGTTAGCTACGCTTTATTTCAACTGGTACCCTTCCAAGATATTCGTCGGCGATGTGGGGACGCTTAGCATCGGGGCAATCATCGCTTCCGCGGTCATCATCGGGAACTTCGAGCTGGCAGGGGTTATTGTCATGATTCCCTATATTCTGGATTTCCTGATCAAGGCGAGGAATCGCTTCCCTACGAGCAGCTACGCAGGGTCCTGGGCGATATGTAGAGAAGGCAAGCTATATTGCCCGAAAACAGGGCCTATGGGCATGGGACTGCTGATCGTCAAGCTAACGGGCGGCACTAAAGAGAGAAATGTAGCTTTGATTCTGATGGGGCTCGAGGCGATTTGCGGAGGGCTTGCTATCTGGACTTTTTGGTAATATCGAATTGAGGAGTGAAAAATGGAAGACGAGCTTGATCTCCGGAGATATATCGATGTGCTGTTCAGCACTGGAAGCTAATTGTCAGTATTACCCTGATAGCGGTAATTGTGGCAGGATTGATTAGCTTCCTCACATAACTAGAACCTATCAAGCAGAAGCTGGGTTGCTGATTTACCGGCATTAGGGCTCAGATCGTCTTCAAGCCTAATTACCAAACCTTAGTACCCCAAGAGACACTAATGTTACGCAGGCCTCGGTGGCTTTGGTGAAATCCAGCACTGTGACTGACGATGTTATTGATCAGCTTGTGTAGTGCTTCATGAAAAAGCTATACCAATTGCAGTGAAACGTTTTCTGAGGTACAAAGTGGACATCTGGAGGAGAGAGGCTTCCTCTCCGTCATCCTCTTTCTAGCAACGACGTCCTAGAGAGGGAGATCCAGCATCTACTGAAGCGCCCGTTGGGGAGACCACCCAGAAAGCCCGTCATCTGGTATCACGACTTTCAGTATCAGGCAGGGGGCTGGGACCATCCTCGGCGAGTAGTAGCTAGAATTGTGCGCCATGCCCGGCGTACTGTCTTGCATCTGGCTGAGGTGGCGGTGCCCAGAGAGTTGTTCGCCACCATCCTGGAACGCTTAACCAAGCCACGGCTCGCTCCTGGCTAAGCGCTATCAGGACAAGCAGGTGGTGAGGTGAGAAAGGGAGAAGTATTGTCTTACGCGGTCAAGGGCCTCGGATGGAGCTCTGCGGCGAGGATTTTAGCTGTTGCCGCGCACTGGTCGGATGCCGCAGGCTGCAAGAGGGGCTCTGTGCGAGTTTGACAGCCAGGTGCAATGGGCATATTATTGGTGGCAACAGCGATGAGGGATGAGGATCGCCTTATTGTGAGTTGAAATGGGAAATATCGGTTTAAGCTAACGTTAAAGCAAGCCAAATGTCTTACCCATCAAAGCCATCAACTCCATGCATCTCAGCCGAAAGGAAAGTGCCACGCTGGGATGACTTCCGAGCGAAGCTCACCAAGCTTCCCACGAGATGGGTAGTACTTTTCTCTGTCGTTGGGCTGGTGGTACTTGCTTTCCTGATACGCTGCCTGCATCTGTTCGATTCCAATCATTACTACATTCTAAGCCCTGACTCTTACTTCTTCCACTGGGTAGCACAAGGGATCATGGCAGGCCAGGGGCCTGGGCATATGACGTCGCATACCGGATTGTCCTATCCGCTGGCCTATATTGCTAAAGCTGCCCAAGGCGCTTTCGGCATGTCGTCTCCTAATGCTCTGCATTTGGTGTCTATGTTTTTGGCACCGGTTCTGTCAGTGATCAGCATGGTCTTGATTTACTTGTTTACTGCTAGAATCTGCGACCGTCGCGTAGCATTCTTCTCTGCATTTGCCTGGGCTTTCATGCTGCTCCCTATCGCTCTTGGGAGCTCAGGCTTTCTCGATCGAGATAGCCTGAGTATATTGCTGCTTACAACAGGGGCTTTTCTGTTCTATCTCTCCGATATCTGGCACTTTAAGATAGGTGGCAGAGATATGGGGTGGCTAATTGCAGCCATTGGGGTGCTTGTTACAGAGGCTCTGCTCTATGTGGAGTGGGGCGTTGGTGGCCCCGTCCTGCTGCTGGCGGTTATAGCAGCGTATTGCGCAGGCAGATTCCTTGTAGAGTATTTGAAACACACAGAGACAGAGCCAGGTACAGTGCGCGGCCTCGGTGCTGCTATGAGCAAGGTAAACTGGTGTTCCTTCGGCCTGATTATAGGGGCCACCGCATTAGTAGCCGGCGCTAATTTCCACCTGGCTTCCTCAGGTTTTGAGCGGCTGATATCGATAGTCAAACCAAGAGCGGGGGGATCGATTGAGGAGGCGGGGGGACTTGGCCTCGCGGACCTGACAGGTTATCAGGTTTTCCTTATCCCTATGGTACTTGGATTTTACGTTGCCTGGAAAAGGCGGGTTCAAAGCAGCATCTTTTTCTCATCATGGTTCTTAATCATTTTCGTTCTAGCGATAGTTGCCAAACGCGTTCTGGTTTATGCTTCTCCGGCAGCTTGCCTGCTCTCGGGAGTCGGATTGGCCTTTCTCTGGGATTGGGCAAGGCGACAATCCCTTCACATCTGGGCAAGGCGAGGACCCCTTCGCATGTGGAAAAAGGTCGCTTTGGCTGTGCTGCTCTGCGTGACAGTTGCGTTGGCTTTCTCATCGGCTTATTCTCTGGCGTCGACTGCTGCGATGGCTCCAGACAGGGAGTGGCAAGGTGCTTTGGCCTATCTCAGAGAGGAGACCCCCAAAGATTCAGTGGTAATGAGCCAGTGGACCTGGGGCTACTGGATTTTAGATCTGGGGCAACGGAAGCCATTGGTCGATAATGGCTACTATGGTTATGATCCGGACAGGTTGCGAGATGTGGGGCTTGCTTATTCTACCGCTGACCCTGCAGAGGCAGTCCAGGCGATGAAGAAATGGGGCGCCGACTATCTCGTTTTCTCTAAGCTTGACCTGACCGTCGCGACAACTATTATAGCATGGGCCAATGTGGGGAAAGGGCTTGCTAATTTCCCGGAGAATTCTCTGGTTATGCGCAGCCTCAACGGGGGATTTGAGTCCGGAGGTGGGCTGGAGGTAGTGTACCGCTCTATTCTTGAACCTAACTCTAAATCTCCTTCTGAGCCGGAGGTAGTTATTTTGGGTTTGACCCAATAGACGCAAAGAGCAGAGTCTACTGAGACCTGCCCGTGGCTGAATATGACCTAGTCAATGCATGAGCCTTTACTCTCCCCCCTTATGTAGGGTATACTCTTACTACCATTATTACCCTACTTCGCGACGGAGAGTCTGAATGAAGGCCTTGATTTTGGCAGGGGGCAAGGGTACAAGGCTCAAGCCTATTACCCACACCATACCCAAACAGCTTCTCCCCGTGGCCAATAAGCCCATTATGTTCTACGTATTAGAACAGATTAGAGAAGCAGGCATCACCGACATCGGGGTCATCGTCTCGCCGGAAACCGGCGCCTACATCGAAGAAGCCGTGGGCGACGGCTCAAGATGGGACAGCCGAATCACCTATATTCCGCAAGCCGAGCCCATGGGCCTGGCCCATGCCGTGAAGACAGCGCGCTCTTTCCTGTGCGACTCCACATTTCTCATGTTCCTCGGCGACAACCTCATCGAGGGCGGTGTCAAGAGCTTTGTGCAGGAGTTTGAAAGTCGCTCTCCGGATGCTCTGGTCCTGCTCAAGGAAGTCCCAGACCCGCGCCTTTTTGGTGTTGCTGAACTCAATGGTAAAGGTGAGGTAATTCACCTCGTAGAGAAGCCCAAAGAACCTAAAACCAACCTCGCTCTGGTGGGGATTTATCTGTTCACCCCCTTGATCCACAAAGCGATAGCGAAAATCAAACCCTCTTGGCGCGGAGAGTTGGAGATAACTGATGCCATTCAGAAACTTCTGGACATGGATAAGAAGGTCAGAAGCCACATCCTCACCGGATGGTGGCTGGATACCGGGAAAAAGGACGACCTGCTGGAAGCGAATCGAGTTGTCCTCGACAGCTTGCTTAAGCGCGATGTAAGGGGAGAAATCGACTCTAAAAGCAAAATAGTGGGCAGGGTAGAAGTCAAAGAGGGCGCCAGGGTAGAGAACAGCACTCTTAGAGGCCCTGTCTCCATTGCTGAGGGATGTCAGATTAGAAATTCATTTATAGGTCCCTTCACCAGCATAGGAGCAGGCACGGTGATAGAGGATTCCTCCGTGGCGCATTCGGTCATATTGGAGAACAGCCGTATCTATCGAATAGAGCGCCTGGAGGACAGCCTTATCGGCACACGTGTCGAACTCAGGAGAGCCGACGAGAGATTCAACGCAGTTAAAATTTTTGTCGGCTGCGACTCCAGCCTGGAGCTATAGGAGGGCGAAATGGAGTACATATCCGGTGTTAAAGTACGCAGGCTCCGCCTCATACCGGATGATCGGGGCTGGCTCATGGAACTGCTCCGGTCAGACTGGGAGGAGTTCGAGAAGTTCGGGCAGGCCTATGCCACCACATGCTACCCTGGTGTGGTCAAGGCTTGGCACTACCATAAACTCCAGACCGATCACTTCACCTGCGTCAGCGGATTAGCAAAGCTGGCTCTATATGACCCCCGCGATGATTCTCCCACAAAAGGCCTGGTGAATGAATTCTACCTCGGCACCCTGAACCCAATCCTGGTCAAGATACCACATGGCATCTATCACGGCTTCACGTCTGTAGGCAGTGAGCCAGCTACGATTATCAATTTCCCCACTCACCTTTACAACTACGAAAAGCCTGACGAGTTCCGTCTGCCTTACAATGACCCATCTATCCCATATAAATGGGAGGTAAAGATGGGATAAAGGCCTTTGCAGCAAACAGCTCAGAGTCCTGAGCCTAGGGGGTTTGAGACTTACTTCAAAAAGGATTTGATGGTATGTAGTATGAGTCCAGTGAATAGGCTGAGGGCGCCAACTACGCAAAGCAATACGGCTATCAGCGCAGGGCCTCAGCTTACCAGGTTTTGTAATGTTGGGCTTTGATTTTTGGGAAGGATTCCGAGTAATACAAGGGTGGGACACTTACCATAGTTTTTGGCTGGGTCCTGCGCTTTGGGTTAGCTGTAGCTGACTTGGTGAAGAAAAATCTCTGACCGAATTTGCCATCCTACCTACGATCAGTAGAGCAGTATCCTTGGACGTGCTTTGAACGGCTCCCATCTGGTTACTTGGCAGCCTCAGAATAGCGTCGTACAGTCTCAGTTATGCCATGGTCGAAGGGTATCAACGGCTTCCAGCCCAATTCCCGCCTCAGCTTCGCGCTGTCTATGGCATAGCGCCTGTCGTGGCCGGGGCGGTCTTTGACCGACGTGAGCAGTGATTCGGGCTTCCCCAGAATCTTGAGGATTTTCTTGGCCAGTTCTATATTGGCCCGCTCGTTGTCGGCACCAATGTTGTAGACCTCGTCCGGCTTGCCCTGGTGTATGATGAGGTCTATAGCACGGCAGTGGTCAAGTACATGAATCCAATCGCGAACGTAAAGGCCATCGCCATAGATGGGGACAGGCCTATCATGGAGAGCATTCAAAATGACGGTGGGGATGAATTTCTCAGGGTGCTGCTTCGGACCATAATTATTGCTGCAGCGAGAGATGACCACCGGCAGCCCGTAGGTATGATAGTATGCCCGGACCAGCAGGTCGGCTGAGGTCTTGCTGGCAGAGTAGGGAGAGTTGGGACGGAGGGGTGAGCCCTCGGTGAACCTCTTCTTCGTGCCCAGCTTGAGCGCTCCATAGACCTCGTCTGTCGAAATCTGGTAGAACAGCTTTACCTTGTGGCGCAGCGCCGCATCGAGCAACACCTGAGTCCCCAGTACATTAGTGCTGATGAAGACCTGCGGCTCGAGTATGCTCCTGTCAACGTGGGACTCAGCGGCGAAGTTAATCACCACATCTATGCCTTGCATCAGTTTGTCCACCAGCTTGCCGTCCTCGATCCTGCCCTGGACAAACTTGTGCCTGCGATTGTTCTTAACCTCCTTGAGGTTCTCCAGGCTTCCAGCGTAGGTGAGGGCATCCAGGTTCACCACCTCGTAGTCAGGGTACTTCTCCAGGATGTACGGAACAAAGTTGGAGCCGATGAAGCCGGCACCTCCAGTTACCAGCAACCTCATAGCCTTGCCTTTTCCTTCCTCTGAGCCAGATACTCTTTTAGTGCTTCCTTCCACGATGGCATATCCCTGCCTATGACTTCCTTAAGAGGGAAGTGGTCAAGCACGCTGTTTGAGGGCCTCTTGGCTGGCCTGGGGAACTGCTCTGAGGTCACGGGTAGGACTTCTGTGCTTATGTTGGACAGACGGAATATCTCTTTCGTGAAGTCGAACCAGGTGGTAGGCTCGGAGTTCGTTACATGATAAATGCCGTAGCGCTCCGTCTCAATCAGTTCGATAGTCGCCTCTGCAAGGTGGCGAGTCCAAGTAGGGCATCCTCTCTGGTCGTTGACCACGGACACCTGTTTCTGCTTTTGCCCGAACTCCAGCATGGTCTCGATGAAGTTCTTGCCCTGAAGCCCGAAGAGCCAACTGGTGCGGATGAGATAGAACTTGCTCAGCAGCCAGACGATGTATTTCTCGCCCAGCAGCTTGGAGCGTCCGTAGGCATTTATGGGGTTGGTTTGGTCGTATATGGTGTAAGGGCTTGGTTTCGTGCCGTCGAAGACGTAATCGGTGCTGAAGTGGACCAGAGAAATATCGTGTTCTTGACATAACAAGCACAGGTTCTGAACCCCTAGCCCGTTGACCACAAGCGCCTGGTGCTCCTGCTTCTCTGCACCGTCCACGTTGGTGTAGGCCGCGCAGTTGATTATAAGCTCTGGCGCTATCTTATCCACAACGCCTCTAACGACTTTCAAGTTGGTGATATCCAGCTTGTCCTCCGGTGGGGCAAGGACTTCATAGCCCCGTTTTGAAAGGAGGGGAATGAGATCCTTCGCCAGCATACCGGCAGAACCGGTTACCAGAACCTTCATCCCATCCTTACCTCACATTTAGGCTGATGCTCAAGATAATCGAGGAATAGAAACCAGTTTCTAGTTATGGTACAACCTCGTTTCCAGGATTGTCAAACTACTTTTGCCTCATCACCACGCTGACTCACTCAGCCCTGAGTCGTTGCTCGCCGTGGGAAATGAACTCCTTCACCCTCCGCTCAAACTCGTGCCGCTCCAGCAATACTCTGCGATTGCACCCACGGCATTTGATCCCGATGTCAGCGCCCAATCTCACAACCTGCCACTCGCAGCTGCCGCAGGGGTGCTTCTTCTTCAGCCGCACCACATCCCCGAGAATTATCTCCATTAAGTCACCGCCGAATGGCTAATTGCTTGTTGATCTGGTCGCGCAATTTCAGCGCCTCACGGCGCGCCGCCTCAGCGAAATCCTTTCCCTTCGAGGCATAAATTATCTGCCTGGAACAGTTTATGACCGCTTTCTCCCCACTGGCATCGACGCCGTATTTCACCACCGATGCCAGATCACCACCCTGGGCTCCGATTCCAGGTATCAGCAGAGGAAGCTCCGGACAAAGCTCACGCACTCTTCTCAATTGTTCCGGATAGGTTGCCCCGACTACCAGGCCGATATTGCCCTGCGTATCCCATTCCCTGGCTTTCAGCGCTACCAGCTCGAATAGAGGTCTGGTATTGGCATTGGACGCCTCGGAGCAGAGAGACTCCTGGAAGTCGGCAGAGCCAGCATTTGATGTCTTGCACAGAATGAACACTCCCTTATCTGCGTAGGCAATAAAGGGAGCGATGGAGTCATGGCCCATGTAAGGATTAACCGTAGCAGCATCGAAGCCAAAAGTCTCGAACAGCGACCTAGCATATGCCTCGGAACTGGAAGCGATATCGCCCCTTTTTGCATCTCCTATGACCGGAATCCTCTTGGGTACATGCGCCAACGTCTTCTCAAGGGCCTTCAGCCCCTCTATGCCTACGGCTTCGAAAAAGGCCAGGTTCGGCTTGTAAGCGCATACCAGGTCCGAGGTCGCGTCCATGATTTCCCGATTGAACTCAAAGATGGTAACCTTTGGCATCAACTTCGGATCGGGGTCGAGCCCTACACAGAGCAAGCTCTTGTTATTTCGTGATGCGCCCAGTAGCTTATCTATGAAATTCATCTTACTATCCTGCGCTCAGGTTTCGTCAAAGCGATGATAGCAGCCGCTCCACTGGGCGTCAAGGAGCTTCCGAGAAGGCAATGACGCTGCAGGGCAAAACCATAATAGCAGAGACAATCGTATTTTGAAAGGCGGTACTGATACGACTGGCGAGATGACGAAGAGATATGGCTGCCCTAAATGTGGCGTGGTATCTATTAGAATCAAAGAAGTCAATAGAAAACTAGTTTGTCGCAAGCAACCCCAGAGAAGAGAGAGGAAGATACGGCCGAGGGGCTAGCTAAGATTGAACACAGATTGCAGCCTATGTGCTGGGCGAATTTCTTTTGACGATAAGCATGCGAGTTCAGTCCTATCTCAAAAATGATCTTATCGTATGTAAAATCAGGCCGGTGAATAAACTTAAAGCCCCAACTACGCACAGCAATACGGCTATCAGCGCAGGGCCCAACCAGAAATCATGGTAAGTCTCCCACCCTCGTATTACCCGCCATCCTTCCCAGAACCCGACAACCAACATTACAACACCGGGAATACCGAAAAAGAAGAGCGGTATTCTTCTACTGATTAATCCCATTATACTATTTAGCACGCCCATTCCATGGGCCAGTGGGCTTCGCTTTGCCTTGCCATAGTATCCTATGCTTATGGGAATCTCTGTTACCCTGAGGCTAGCGTCGTTTGCCAGGAACTGCATCTCTGATTCTATCGAGAGCCCTTGTTCAACAAACGAAAACGCTTGCATAGCTTTTGGGGAGAAGGCTCTGAGGCCGCTCTGAGAGTCGGTCAGCTTAACCCGCGAACCCAGGTTGGTGAAAAAGGTAAGCACACGGTGTCCCCATGCTCGATATCTCGGAATAGAGCTCTTGATCTCCATGTAGCGAGAGCCTACCACCATATCAGCCTTGTCCTCAAGCACAGGCTTGACCAGGGAGGGGATGTACGCTGGGTCATGCTGCCCATCGCCATCGAGAAGGACTAGTGCTTTACATCCATTGTTCTTGGCATACTCGAAAGCTGTGCTGACGGCTGCGCCTTTGCCTTTGTTGCAGTCATGTTTTAGCACGGTGGCTCCAGCCTTTTCAGCTACAAGTGCAGTCTTATCGGTAGAGCCATCATCGATAACTATTACTTGGTCGACATAATCCCGTGTCTTAAGGACTACGCTGCCGATGAAGAGTTCCTCGTTGAAACAAGGAATAGCTGCAATAATTTCAGCAGGTTGCTGCGTCTGACTCCTAAGTGCTGCCGCAGTGTTCCTCTGCATGGTCGGGTTTCCTTGACGAATCTTGTTCATTTCTAGAGGCTGCAAAACATTCTAGCTAGTGTAGTCCATAATAACATAATGTTGTGAGTTGGGCAAATAGTAACCTAGTGTGCACATTCAGAGAATAGTTCGACCATATATTTCATATATTTCATACTAAGGAGGTATCTCTTTGCTATCGAGGCGAGTCTATAGTATCATTGGGGCATGCAAAGCGGCAAGACTAAGGTATCAGTCATAATCGTCAATTATAATGGCATATCTTATCTTGAGACTTGTCTCCGCTCCGTACTCGCTCAGAACCTCCCTGATTCTGAGGTGATACTAGTCGACAATAAATCGAGCGATGGTAGTCTCGAATATGTCAGGCGAATGTTTCCTGATTTACTCGTAGTTGCAAATGAGAAGAACTTGGGATACACCGGAGGCATTAATTCAGGCATATCTCACGCCAAAGGAAGATATTTTGCTCCTCTAAATGTTGATACCGAGGTTGAGAAGAACTGGCTGGGTGCCATGGTCGAGTTCATGGATGCTAACCCTGATGCTGGCGCGGTAACACCCAAAAGTCTGCTATACAGGGATAGGAGAAAAGTCGGCGTCATGGGGCTCAATATACATATCACCGGCCTTGGTTTCGTCAGAGGGCTCAACACGCAAGATAGCAACTTGCCTAAAGAACCATTCCAAGTTGCTGGTATCAGCGGGTGTTCTTTTCTTATCCGGAGAGAAATAGTGGAGCGGATGGGTGGGCTCAATGAGGATAACTTCTTATACTATGATGACGTTGACCTTTCCTGGGTTGTCAACTTGATGGGATATAAAATCTACTGTGTTCCCCAATCAGTCGTCTATCATGAGTATGAGCTTAAGATGACTCCCCAGAAAATGTTCTGGCTCGAACATGGCCGCTTAAATGCAATCCTCTGTTACTTGAAGCCTCTTACCTTTATATCACTCCTGCCGCTCCTTATATTTACTGAGGCGCTAATTATGGGATACTGTCTGATTCGCGGCCCGAGATATGTTCGGGCAAAGTTAAGG
>Ga0315281_10003051_pt1 | contig 24671 bp, 23 predicted proteins | sample YL17G07_0_MG_FD_204540 | JGI IMG/M metagenome (GOLD analysis project Ga0315281, IMG submission 204540) | Sediment microbial communities from Yellowstone Lake, YNP, Wyoming, USA - YL17G07_0 | ecosystem: Environmental > Aquatic > Freshwater > Lake > Sediment | place: USA: Wyoming | collected... | reverse complement strand
TCACCTGCTACTGAATGCCATTGATCTAATGTGACGTCTACGCCGTGGGTTCTTAATCTTGTTGCTAGGTCACGCACCCATATTTTATGCGGTTCATCATCCCAGGAGTAAGACATGAAAGCTCTTGGAAATGCAAAATCCGACTGCTTTGCCAACATATGAACGCTCCTATATGCTGTGAAATCTAAGTGCTTTACGAAAGCAGCAGATCTTATGCTTAAGATCATCAATATTGGTAGGCAGGTCAAGAATACTTGCTGCATCTTGCAAGTGCGGTGCTTTGAAAATATTTTGCAGATGATAACCTAGTAAACCTTCTACGTAACGTTTTAACTGGAATATGTATTTCCGTATATCTAAGCTTGTATAATCAAAGTGAATTGATCTATTTCTATACTCCCTGAGATGCTTTAAAACTTGTTGATGAAATGGCCTGTCTTTGCAGAGGAATAATACTCGCTTTATAGTCTGATCATATTTTCCACCTACAGTATCAGTTAGAAATTCGATAAGGCTCCATAGCTTTAGAAAGGCATTATCCAGTCGAAATTCATCTAATGCTCTGACATAGCGTACAAATGACTGCTCCATGAATTGCCTATAATTTGAATTGTTTAATCTATTCCGAATATTTTTTTCATACTTTTTTAGTTGCATCCACTCTGAAGATATATTTTTAGTGTCTATTGGTTCTCTATATTCTGGCTCATACCAATATCTATCGCTTGCAGGATTCCCATTTGGGTAATGGAGTGTATGTAGAGGGCCTAAAAGAATCTCATTTACTGGTTTCATCAATCCTCGAGGGGAAAATGAATAGGATCCCTTATTATAGAAATAATTCCAGATGCCTCTTATTAAATCTAAACTTTCCAGTGCACGTTCAACAGCTTCATCTTCGGAACGAGCTTCCACATTGATCTTCGCATAAGCATAGTTTTTGGGTAGCCCCCTAGGGAAGTCATGACAGGCAATTTTGATAAATTTACTCTGATCATATTTCTTAGGTAGATATTTAAAAAAACAAATTGTACATCCTGAAATTGCGGTTTTTGTTAGACCCGCAAAATGTTCTATAGAGATAGTAGATATTAACGCATATGATTTGGGTTTCTGCGTTATGAATGATTTTTCTGCTTTAGTTATTTCTCTCAGAATAAGTTTAGGTGTTAAGTTATTTATCTTAGTCGCGGAATGTAACGCACTATGCACGATCCTAATTTTATCTATTTCAGTTAGCTTTTCAGAGAACTCGATAGAAGATAAAAGAACAGAAATACAATCTTCGTATAAGATTATGTTAGTAAAAATTACTTTACCATCTTCCTTAATTTTTCGCATAGATATTAGGCTGCTGGTTATCAGACTCGGATCATATTCTTTCCTCCATGCTGCGCACATAATTTATACCCTCTCCTTATCTTTTCCGTTCAACCTAATTTGTTTTCGATCAAAGCATTACAAGAGATACTTAAGGCTTTAGCCAGTTTTAATCTTATAGAAACGCGCAGGGCCAAAATTATCAGGGGCAGACCTCTACTATTGACTAAGATTTCTTATGGTATAACTCCCGTGTGCATATAATTCTAGCGCATGGGTGGGCAGGTGGCAAGGTAGGAATCCGTCGGTAAATCTTCAAATGCGCGCACCGGAGGTATTGAGCGAAGCGAAATATCTGGAATAAAAAAGGTGGGGGATTAAGTCCGAGGCTGAAGCCTCGGCTACAGTTCAATTTGTTCTTTGGAATATACTATGTTTTTGATGAATTTTTTGACCCAAAGATCATAGAAATTGACAAATACTTCTTCAATTAGTCCAACCATAAGGCGTAATAGTCAGATCTTGAATTCTCGGGTGCCTAAAACTCCAAATCCCACAAATTGGTTATAATAGAAGTTCGGCATATGTAGGAAAAAAGCGATAGATCCTTGCATATTGTCGGACCTCTTCTTTAGACATTTCAAACTCCCTCGGCGTCCATCCATCTTTGCAGGGCATGTTAGATTCGAGATGAAGTTGTTCCTTTCTGGTAAGGCGCGGGACCACGATCTTAAAAGGTTCCTGACGCCAATCTGAACGAATGTAATCAGTTCTTCCCAATCGGCTATGTTTAATGCTCCGCCGATCATAACCAGCCGCCATAATACCGCCAATGGTGAGCATACGGTTTCCATCGGAGTAGAGGAAATTAAATAAGAGCATGAAATCTATTTCTCGACCCTTTTCCCCTGTTTCTATTGCGCCTTTTATAGCCTTGATATTGACCTTAGGAAGATTCTCATATTTGTAATCGCTTGGATTGCCCATTGGCGCAAGATATTGTTTAGCTTCACGCTCGAAATATGCCAATGTATTTTCAGGCTTGCCTGCTGGCTTTTCATTCCCACTTCCAATGGTACCAGGAGGCTCGGTATCAACTGTGACTAAAAGAATCGACCCACGAGACAAAAGGCTCACTGCCAAAGTTATATCTTGTAGCATATCGTTTGAAAGAACATTATCGTAATCCAACCAAAGGACATGCTTTCTATCCTCCTTTAAGGTAGCAATGAAATCTCCAATCGGCTGGCCGGTGTGAACTTCGATTAATCCTTTGAATGGGACATTGAATCCTATTCGTTTTTCAATCTTGTCTGAAATCTCAACGCTGAGCATATTTTCGATGCCTAGGAACTTATGAAAAAGGGAGAAATCCGCAAAATGTATTGATCCCATACCGGTATATTGATAGTCACGTACCTGAAAGCCAGCTTCTGAAAGCAATTGAAAAGCATCTATAAGCATGCGACGCTCTACTTGCTTGGCTGGACGAAGGGTATAATCCACTTTACGAAAACTTTCAGAGAGTTCCTTCATAATATTCCTTCGCCTTTCAGGTAATATTTAAATGTCATCTCTCCGATCTCGCGGAAGCTCATTTCTGGCCTCCGATTATGCTTCCTAATTTTCTCAATATCAGTTTTTTCAGCATTGTATTGCACTCGGATTGTTGTCTTTTCCGGTCGACGTGTCTTACTCTCTGCCTTAAATGAAGTCTCCTGCTTAGATGCGAGCGTAGAAATTTCTACTTGTTTGACTGCATCAGCGATTTGTCGTTGTGGAGCTTCTTCAATTAATTCTTTAGCGTACATCTTATTAAGGAATGTAAGTATAGGTCTAGCCAAAGCGGTCATGTGTCTTCTAACTTTTTGGTAAGCGATTGACTCCTTATTCAGACCCTTTTTAGTAGTATTCCATGGAAGCTTAAGAGGATCTTCAGATTGGAATAAAGCCAAGCCAACGAAACCCCGATATTTCCCGCCGTGAAATTCAGGAAGATCTCCTCCCCCCCATCCGGTAAGGTCAGTTTTGTCCGCAATAACTACCAAACGACCATTGCATCCAACGTACCAACCCGCTTGATCAACTGGCCACTCCTTTTGCGAATCCCTGCTTGCGATACTGGCAAAAATATTGACGGTTACGTCATCATATCTAATTTGCTTATAGGCAGGAGTTACCTCCTCAGACCCACCAAGCGGCATCGAGATCGGATTGACTATTTTATTATTTACTATAATTCGAACATATCTTTCCAAGAACAAGGCATATACCTTCGCTATAGCATCGTAAAGGGATGAGAAGAACATTCCATCTTCTATAGCTATCTTGACATCTTCCCGAAGATCCTTAATGTAAATTTGAGTACCAGCATTCTTTTTCTTCTTTGCCTTCGTCACTCGCTTTATTGGGAAAGACCAGTCTTCTAATTTGTTGTCCTTTTTTGCCCATTCATCTACATTGATAGACGTGGAAAATCCATTTTTAACAGTCCTTGATGTCATTGTGAATAATGATCCTAACTTAAACAATGCTCGTTTAAGACCTATGCCATATACCCCCAGCTTCTTTCCGCTTTCCCTCGCATGATAATCAGGCCCGTGTCCAAAATTGAATACTTCATTTTTTGCTTCCTTATAGCTTATTCCTCCACAATTATCATGAACTGAGAAGGCAGCCTTTGAGTAATTCACAGTTACAGTTGGAAGATGACTTCTTTTTCTTTTTACCGCCTGTGGACTCTCCTTTAACAAACTACTATCAAGGTCTATGTTTTGAGTTCTGATCAGGCTATCTATTGAATTGTCAATTAGATCTAGAATGCAATCCACAAGCGAAATGTCTCGCGTAAACATCTCAATGAAGAACCATTTCCGCGGACGAGCTTTTGCACGAGGACTGGTAAATTTCATTATTATTTCTCCTTTATAAGTATATTTTTTAGACGCTTCAATCTTTTACATATCAAACGGCAATTAGCAGGCACAATGTCGCAGGCCTTGAATTCTAATCGGGCCCTTGCTGCAGCAATTACGCCAGAGCCTGCCCCAGCAAAGGGATCCAAATAGACAATCCCTGGAGCGCCACTTATTTCAATGACCCGTTCGAATAGAAGCTTGGGCAGCTCATTTGCCTCGCGGTGTTTTCGATTAGCATGACGCACAGGGCTTAAATCATCCCAATAATCGCTTAAGTTAATCCCCCTCTCTTCGATGATGGCACGATATCCACCATAATCCTTTATATATCGTCCGCATTTGCACTTCTTCGGCTCTATCTTTGGTCTTGTGAAATACTGCGGCTTTCCTTTCGCAAACATTAACAGTGCATAATGTGCAGGATATAATCGATTCCCTCGCATGAAGCCATTCTTCATTGAGATCGCGATCCAATGATTGAAATCCAGATATTTATCGAGATAGTTACCAAATCTCATTGCCCAGGAAGGAATATGGTAAAGATATAATGCACCTCCTTCTTTCAAAACGCGGGCCCCTTCTCGCAATATTGAGTTCATCCATTCGCGATATGTGTCTTTAGGTTTGCTATCAAGTTTTTTGTTTCTTTTGTTATAAACTTTCCCAAGGTTAAACGGAGGGTCAAAGAATATAATGTCCGCTGTTTCTGGCTTGAGTGACCGCAGATAAATCAATGCATCAGCCTGCACCACATCTCCGTACAGATATTTTCCCCGATACCTTTGGATTATCTTAATCTTCTCTTTCATTTGGACATTCTTTGGAATGCTTTCTTAACATTTTCTAAATGTGTGCCCAATCCTATAGGACCGAAGGTGACCATTTTATGGATCTCTTCCGATGTAAAGTCTGGCTCGTCGTTAAGAGGGTCTTCCATGCCATCCGGCCAGCGCATGAATCGGTATATTACGGCCAAAGAGGTGAGAGATAATGGTTCTCTTTTTATTCTACCGGAATAAACGATTACATGCTCTGGTTCCATAGCATAGTAATCAGGAGGCAATGAATCTCCATAAGGCCGGAGCAGATCAGATAATCTTCCCCGCCAATAATGCTCTGTCTCCTTATAAACTTCTTTATGGCTTTTTTCGGTAAGGTTCCTGATTAGCCCTTGCCCCGTCTTAATCAATCTCGCTGCTGTAAGCCATCTTACCCTATCATTATCAGGCCATCCATTTTCATTAAGTTTGCTAGCTAAAGTATCGTATGCACTTCTTATCATAAATATAGCTTTGTCGAGATAATCTTCTGACCATTTTCTTGTGATATTTCGGATATGCGAGATTAATGCTACTAGGACGCCAGCTAAAATAAGAAAAGAACTTATTACACTTAGAGAAAGAGCGCTAATTCCGGTTTCCCATATAGTATCAAGGACTAAATATAGAACTGCAACTGCAACTACGCAGAGAGCTACCACTACAACCCAGAGTAGTTTCAGCAATTTCTCACCTCCTATTATAAATATTTAAGGTCTGGCTTCGATTATTGAATGATATTATTATATTTGCTTTTTATCATCAGTCGAGGTCTGAAGCTTATCTCTTATATGCATCGCTATGTTTTCTCAATAGATAACTTGACTCTTGTAAATTGCCATATCCAATGGTTGACCTTGGTATTACCCAATCCCTATGTTCTCCTTTATTAATAAGTTCTTTGGTCTTATTTAATGCTTCTTCGATCATTTCTCTTTTACTGGCAAATCCGCCTTGATCAGGCGCCGTATTTAAAAGGGTCCCGGAGAATTGAAACTCATATGTCATCGGTCACTTAAAACCAGCCACTAAAGAACGAATCAAAACCAGCCACTTTAGAGGAGAGATTTGTCCTGTAAAATACCCTAACACAGAAAGGGGGTATTTGCATGGCAAATCTGATCAAAGTGGCTATAACTCATTCGATACAGACATTATACAGCCGTGGATGGTCCAAGAGACATATTGCACGGGAGCTTGGGCTTGATCGTGAGGCCGTGGCTCGGTATATCCGACTCGGGTTAGAGCGAGAGTCAAAACCGACCATTTCGACCGCCGGCTCCCCCGATTCAAAACCAGCCATTCCGGCAATTTCGACCACCGGCTCGCCGGATCCAAAACCAGCCATTTCGACCGCCGGGAAACCGGGTACGAAAAATCAGGGTCAAACCTCGTCTATTGACTAAAAGCCCTCCCTGCTCTTCTTATAAAAACGGTGCATAATGACTGCCGACCGGGGATTTATTTTACTCCTATTTACAAGCGGTGGGAAATGAAATCGGGGAATATTTAAGGGAGAATAATCGCGGCGCAAAAAACATCAAAGACTAAACCCATCCGCCTTGACTCACACAAATGTTAATTGCTCGCGTGGACGAGCTGCTAAAAATGCAAAGATTGGTCTGGTGAGCTTCAAATGCGCGCGACGGAGGTATTGCCGAAGGTCCTGAGCATAAGCGAAGGAACCGAAGCGAAAGATCTGAAATAAAGAAGGATGGAGATTATGGCCGAGATTCCCGAGACTAAAGTCTCGGCTACGAGTCTAGAATGCCCAACCCATCCGCTTTGACTCGCGTGAATCAAAGAGATATCGCAACATGCAGAATGCTTGATTGAGGCAAATGGGGGAGAGATTTGACCGATTGCCGGGCGTCTTGCTAAACGCAATTCGCTCGTTAGGGAAGGGATGGCTATTTAACCGAATCGGGCGAGATTCGCACAACCTTACCATTTGCCCACACTGAGAGCGGCCGGCCTGATTTCTTGTGTCGCTTCACCACTTCACGGACTGCTTCCTTTAGAGCTCGCTCGGCTTTGTCCTGCAAAGACAATCTCTTCTTCATGCGTTACCTCGCGCTTCTCTTTATTCCCTCGAACAATTCTTTATGGATAAGTTCCGAACGCCCGTTTTTCTCTTTCGCTATGAGAATCGGTTTTGCTCCAGAGTTATCAAAGAGAATCCAGGAGCTAAGCAGAGGTCGATATAGAACAAAAAAGTTCCGGAGACCACGGGCAAAACGCCGCTTCACATCTTGGGGAGGAACATCATGTCCGCCTTCAGCAACCCTGTCTCTGATACGGGATATTGCCAATTCGGAGCTGGGGATCCAGAGAAAGAATAAATGCAAGGCGTACCCTTTCGCTTTTAATTGTCTGAATAGATTTAGATATGTTTTCCCCGACAATGTTGTCTCGAACGCGAAATCAAGCCCCCGTTTTGAAAAGTCGTGTATTTGCTGCAGTACAAGCTTCCCTGCTTTGATGGCGGCACTCCGAGGTCCGAATGGAGCCAGGCCCTGGGCAATCAAATCGGCGTTCACAAAATTCGGGCACTTCACATATTCGGGTAAGAACTTGCGTGCAAAAGTGGTTTTTCCCGAACCATTAGGGCCGGCAATGACGTATACGTTTTTGCTCTTCATGGTTGCCGACAGGATATTTTTGTAACCCTAGGGCAAATCATTCTTGTGGAACTTAGCTTTTGATTGGCCGTTTAGATACCTTATGTGATATTCGAGTGTTGAGTGTACCATTATTTAGTGGGGGAAGGAATCGCTATTTGCTGAGAATGGGTGATTGACAGATGAAAGTTACGATGCGGGCGAATATAGATCGGTCGGCGCTGTCGAGGATGCTCTTAATATTCAAGAAGGCGAGATTGATGCAGCGCCGCGAACAGTTAAAAACTAGAATGCCCAACCCATCCGCCTTGACTCACGCAAATGTTATTGATGTAGAAAAATCAGGGCCGGACCTCGTCTATTGACTAAAAGCCCTCCCTGCTCTTCTTATAAAAACGGCGCATAATGACTGCCGACCGGGGATTAATTTTACTCCTATTTTTGCTCACTGGCTAATTGAAAAACAGGAAAATACAGCAAGGCACCTTCCCCACCCTGAAGGGTGGGCTACCATTTGGTAAGCGGGGGGAAGGGTGGGCTGCGATGAGACTGCGGGACTGAAGTCCCGCCTACGAGTATCGGCTTCGAGGCCATTTGAATAAACAATATTTCCGAGGCTGAAGCCTCGGCTACAAGTCTCGGCTACGAGTAGAGTGAAGCGGCGCACCCTGAAGGGTGCGCTACGGGATGCGCGAAGGGATTCGCTACCATTGGTGAGCGGTTAGGAAATGGAATCGGGGAATATTTAAGGGAGAATAATCGCGGCGCAAAAAACATCAAAGACTAAACCCATCCTCCTTGACGCACGCGAATCTAATTAATCCCGCCGATGGAGGGAAATCAAAAACGTTCTCCTGAGACTAATGGAAGATGGTACCTACGAGAAGATTTACGGGAAGCGGTTCGGCCCGAGGAGTCCATAGCGCGGCTCCATGACGCCAGGCAGCCGGCATGCTTCCAGGGAAGCGGTCTACCGCTTTCCTTTCTTCTCCTCGCGCTTTATCTCATTCCATCTCTTGACGACCTGGGCGGGTGAGGTGACTCTCGCCGAGCCGAATACGTGCGGATGGCGCCTCTTAAGCTTTTTGACAAGGCCCTCAATCACATCCTCTATGGTAAATCTCCCGTCGCGTGCCGCGATCTGCGCGTGAAACATCACATGGAGCAGAACGTCGCCGATCTCCTCTCTCATGTGCGCGTCGTTCCCCTTTCTGACTGCATCCGTGAGCTCTTGCACCTCTTCCCGGAGCTGGGGGAGGATAGAGCGATGGGTCTGCTTTTTGTCCCAGGGGCACCCGCGAGGGCCCTGGAGCGTCGCGAAGACACGCTTGAGTTCTGTGAAATGGCTGTTTGACTGCGCTCTTTTCTTGCTCATGGTATGCCGGTTTTGCGATGAATCCTTTCTTTATCCCCTTCCGCATAACCTGAGATGGGATCACGCAACAAGAAGTAGGACCTCGGGGGTCAAATCTTTATTCTTTAGTTTTCGATCCACCCGCTCGATCTTCCGCAGCACAGAAGGAAAATAAACCCAACACTCATAATCAACAAAACCCGCTGTACAACCGGCTCGGGGATTAATTTTACTCCTCTTTTTTCTCACTGGCTAATTGAAAAACAGGGAAATCTTGGTCAATTAATTGCAGTGGGCACCCTGAAGGGTGCCCTTCAAAGGCGAGATTGCTTCGCCCCGCATGGCGCGGGGCTCGCAATGACAGGATCTTCTTTCGCCATTTTGGAGAATCCATCCGCCTTGACTCGCACGAATGTTAATTGCTCGCGTGGATGAGCTGCAAAAAATGCAAAGATTGGCCGGGTGAACTTTAAATGCGGGCGACGGAGGTCCTGAGCGAAGCGAAAGATCTGGAATAAAGAAGGATGGAGATTATGGCCGAGACTGAAGTCTCGGCTACAAGTCTCGGCTTTCATTGAACGGTTCAAACAGATCAACGGCCGTCCCATCGCCTGGGGAAAGGAAGATCGAAGAAGGACTTTTTGGTCGCAATCGTTGCCCGCCAAGATGATAGCAAAAACGTCTGCAGGACATTTCAGATTTTGGGGGAGTGAAGGGCTGAACGGAGGGGAATAATAGTAATGCGTAGACCTGACCCCAAAGGGACTACCAGCCGGGCTTGACCCTGCTCACGGAAAAGAGGAGGAGGGCGTCATCCTCGACCGAGCTGATCCTGAACCTGCCGGACACGGTCACGGGCTCTCCGGAGTTAATTCTCCCGAGGAGTTCCCTGTTCGCATCCGTGTTCGGCATGTAGAATGGCCAGGTACAGTTCTCCATGTAGAATTTGAGCGCGCTCCTGTTATTCAGATTGAGATCCCGCTCGAACGTTGAGAAAAAGGATGAGGCAATGGAGAAGCGGTCTTTGACCCTCAGATATTCCCCCGCGTGCTCGTCCGAGCGGGCACAGAGATCACGGGGAGAAATATCCTCGTAGGCGATATCGCGGGTGAACCCTGAGAAGATGTCTTCACCTTCTCCCAACTGCCATCCGGGTTCTACATGGGCGACCCTGAGCACATAGTAGGGACGGCTGAACCGCTGGATGCCCATTGCGAGCTGCTCGATACGCCCGACCACCGTCACGCGGTCGTTCTTCCGTATGCGCGCCACGCAGCTGAACGTCTTCGGGTCATACTTGGAGACGATGCACCTCAGCTTCGAGTCCCTGAGGTTGAACTTGGTGTAGTACGGCCCGCGGATCCCCCGCTTCCTCTCCTGGGGGGTAAAATTGTTATTGATCTCCCCCATGAAGTCGGTGACGCAGATCTTCCCGCTGGTGAGGTTCAGCGAGTCAATGACACCGTCGTTGAGGATCTCTCCCTTGAACCGCTTCATCGTGTGCTGCGCCGCGGCCACGCCGGCCACGAGGAAGAGCGCGCACGCGCACACACAGAGCCGTTTCATTCCTCCCTCCCCTCAACCGCGCCGCCCCCTCCGGAACCCTCCGCCTGCCCGGACCCTTCCGTGACCGCGGCGCGTCTGCTCCCGCTCCCCGGGGCGTGCCCCATGCCTCCCCGTGCCTGTTCGATGCGCGATGACAACTCTGAGACCGAGTTCGAGAGTGAGGTAATCTGATCGTTGATCTGCATGAGCAGCCTGTCCGAATCCATGACCACGCGCCCTGCCTCGTTCGTCGCGCCGCCGGCATCAGCCGCCCGCCCCCCTGCGGCGGCCTCTTCACCCGCGGCGCTCTTCATACCCGCGGACATATCCTGCCCCCTGCTCTCGATGCCGCTCAGGCTGACGCCCTGGCGTTCCTGACGCTGCCCGATAGTGTCAACGGCCTCCATCATCTTCCGCTGGCTCTCTTCGACCCTCTTCTGTGACTGGACCATCTCCTCGTCCATTGCCGAGGAGGGACGGGTATCTATCTCGATGTATGTCTTGCTGCGCACCGCTCCTGCGTTTCCTCCGCTCGCGGGCGCGGCGCCCTCTCCCTCCCCGCCCACGTAGTCAACCTTCTTGAGGGTTACCGTGCTGCCCCGATTGATGGCATCCTCAACAATGCTCCTCACCTGCCTGTCGGAGGGCTCCGGCTGAGCGTGGGACCGGACACTCACGAGGAGCACGCCGAGCAGCGCCCCGCACAATAGCGCGCCGAACGATCTCATATCACATTTCCGTATGGCTGCCAACCGACTATCCGCCTGGAGTATCCCCAGTTTTTCGTAGAATAATCTTTCACCACGAAGGGCACGAAGGAAATGGCACCTACCCTATCCTTTCCCTCAACTTCTCGTCCTTCGTGTCCTTCGTGGTAGAAAAACAATGATTCAGTTGCGGTATTCTATAATCGTATCTCAACCAATATGTTGTAGAAAAATAGGGGCAAAAAGTGGGGATTGTCCAGACTATCCGCCTTCAGCGTCCCTCGCCGCGCTCTCCATGGAACGCTCTACGTCATAGGACGAGCTGCTCATGTCTTTCGACATCTTGCTGATCTCCAGGTCCACGTCTTTCATCGCGCTCTCAATCTCCTCAACGTTCTTGGCCATTGCCTCCATAGTCTTGGCCATATCGGTTGTGGTGCTCGCGATGTCTGTTGTCTTGGCGTTTGTGGATGCGGTTTCGCCCAACACCCGCGTCATCTCCCTGCTCGAGGCCTTCATCCCCAGGGTCATGTCCCTCAGCGTGTTTTCGACGCGCGCGGTACGCGTGTTCAGCAACACCTGGTGGCCGGCGAGCGCGCTCAGTGACTTGAGCAGGATGAGCTGGTTCTTGAGAATTTCACGCTGGATTCTCAGCATCTGGAGCTGCCGATCCCCGCCGCCGCCCGCATCGAATCGAAGGATGTACACGTTCCTCCGTGGACCGGCCTTCTCCTCCGGCCCCCCCTCGACGCCCTTCCCCGTCTTCAGGCCTGCGTCGGGGCTCACTGTTTCGAGCTGAATGACCGCATCGTCCAGATTCTTCAGATCCAGATCGCTCAGGCGCCCTCCTTTTAAAATCTTCTGAACTGCCGCGAGCGCCTGCTTTTTCTCTCCGCCTGCGGGGGCCTGGTCCGGCACCACTGCCGATCCCTTATTCTCGCCCATGGACACCGATTCCGCGCACGATGCCAACATGAAGATCACCGCTAACGTCACGCACTTCATCCATGACCCCTTGTTTACACCGCCCCCATTGCGATCCACATCTCCTCCATGCACAGCGGTCGCACAACACGCCCCCGCTATGAACACAGGGCTATCACGCTCTTGCACCCCATATACTATAGCACATCTGCCCATCTCCTTTCCAGCCCGCGTCCCAAAATGGCGGATAACCGATTAAAATCTTCACCAACTGGGTGCGCGTAATTAAGAAATGGTGATTCTGTAGGGGCTTGATTTATCAAGCCCGTTACGCGGGTCGGATGAATCCGACCCCTACAAATCCGCCATTCCGGGCGCGTGAGGGCCGGCGTTTGAATATTTACTGAACTGTGATATAATAGAAGAATGAAGCGCAACCCCGCGAGGGCGTATCTCCTGTATTACCTGCCTCTCTTCCTGGGAGCACAGATCGTTTTCCCGCACTGCGCCGCCGGCGCCGCGGGCGATTATTTCTATTCGTCCGGTGGAAAGCATCAGCTCACGCGCCTTGAGGATGTCTGGGCCATGCGCGCGCCGCACGTAGCCGGTGGGCGTGGCGCTTCCGTGGATCGCGCGCGTCCCCGCCTCAATGGATGGGAAAGGCACGGCGTCCGGATTGTAGGGTCACGCGAGGCGCGAGACGCACTCGCGGCGCAGGCCAGAGCGGCCGCCCGGCCTTCCTTCGTGAATCCTGTTTTTGACTATGGCGGCGGTGAGCCCCTCGTGGTGACGGATGAGTTCATAGTGTGCTTCCCGCCCGGTCTCGGGGAGGATGAGATAGACAGGATCAACAGGCGCTATGGAGCCGTCATCCTCAGGCAGGTGGCGGTGGCGCCTCACTGCTTTGTCCTGAGGGCTGAGGGGGCGAGGGAGTTGGCTGCGCTCCACCTCGCGAATGCGTACGTTGAGAACGGGGACGCACTCTTCGCCCATCCGAACTTCATCGCACAGAAAAAGAAACGCTTCATCCCGAACGACCCCTATAGCGCTCATCAGTGGTACCTGCAGAGCGCGGGACAGGACGGTGCGCTCCCGGGGCAGGATGTACAGGCCTGTGCCGCGTGGGACCTGACGCGCGGTGATCCGGAGGTGATCATTGCGGTCATTGACGATGGGGTGGATCTCACCCATGAGGACCTCCAGGGTGACAAGTTTGTCCCCGGCTATGATTTTTATGATAACGACGCCGATCCCACCGCGGTGGCCGAGAACAAGGATTACCACGGGACGGCGGTGATCGGTGTGGCGGCGGCGAATGGGAATAATGGAATCGGCGTGACGGGAATCGCGCCAAACTGCCGGATCATGCCGATACGCCTGGTCGCGGGGCAGACGAGCGATGAGCAGGATGCGAGCGCCATACGCTTCGCTGTGGACAATGGGGCCTGGGTCATCTCTAACAGCTGGGGGCCGCCCGATGGCAATCCATTTATACAGGGAGACGAACTGATCTATCCGCTTCCGGACATCGTGAGGGCGGCCATTGACTACGCTGGCGATAGCGGGCGCGGTGGGAAGGGCTGTGTCATATGCTGGGCCGCAGGAAACGGGAATGAACCGGTGGGCTATGACGGTTACGCTTCTTATGAAAAGGTCCTCGCGGTGGGAGCGTGCACCGATCAGGGGCGGAAGGCGTACTACAGCGACTACGGTCCCGAACTGGATGTCTGTGCGCCATCGGATGGCGGAGAGACCTCCGGTATCTGGACGACCGATTATATGGGTAGAGAGGGTTACAATCAGGGAGGGTCTCTGTCCGGTGATAGGGCAGGGAACTACACCAGCGAATTCGGCGGCACCTCATCCGCCGCTCCCCTGGCTGCCGGGATCGCGGCGCTCATCCTCTCACGCGAGCCTGACCTCACCCGGGAGGAGGTGGTGCAGCGGCTGCGGAGCACGGCCGACCGCATCGATCTTCGAAGTGCGCGCTACAATCTGGCGGGGCAGAGCATCTGGTACGGCAACGGGAGGATCAATGCCTACGCGGCGCTCACGGGGAGGACGAGGCACCCGCAGCTCGCCATTTCCGCGGATCCGCCCTCGCTGCGGCGGGGGAACGCGATGTCGTTAAACTTCTCACTCCTCCAGGGGTCGGAGATGAGCGAGAATTACGGAACCGCTTACCTGGTAGTGGTACCGCCCGTGGGACCTGCGAGATTCATCACGCATAACTACCGTGCCACGGAGGTGCCATCTCCCTTCATGGAGAGAGTGGCCGCGGTCGATATGAACGGGTCCCTGATTCCCGGCATCCCTCTGACGAATATAGACCCCGGACGCTACACGATTTACGCAGGCATTGTCACGCTCGGAGGCGATCCCCGTAACCCAGCGAGCTGGATCCATAATCCCTCCTCGGCGACGGTGGATGTGCTGCCGTGAAACTCCACACAGGATCCTTTCTCTCCCCCGGGGCCATCCGGCGGTTGTCGATTCGCAACCCCCGGACGGATTACAAATGACAGAGCTGACCTGGTGCGAGTTCTTGTAACGCAGGACAATCCCCACTTCTTGGCCGAATTTTTCTACAACATATTGGTTGAGATATAATTATAAAATACCGCAACTGAATCATTGTTTTTCTACCACGAAGGACACGAAGGACGAGAAGTTGAGGGAAAGGATAGGGTAGATGCCGTTTTCTTCGTGCCCTTCGTGGTGAAAGATTGTTCTATGAAAAACTGGGGATACTCGCGCTTGTAACCTAGTTTACAACGGGGTGCAATCGTTATACAATGAGGGCGTTTTCACCGCGTGTGGGGTGGGGGAGGAGACGAAATGCTATGAAGAACCTTGCGATTGTGTGCCTGCTCGCATGGACAGTGTTTTTCTGCGGGTGCCGGGTCGGGAAGCTCGGGAAGTCGGTGGTCAAGAACCAGGGGCAAACCGCACAAGGCATCCTTTTCACGGACAGCCTCTTGACGGACGATGGTCGCTCTCGCTTGACCGGGCCTTCGAAGTGAGGAGAGGAAGGACCTATGCGTCAGGCGCGCTGTGCCCTCATCAGCGTTCATAACAAAAAGGGAGTAGCGGATTTCGCCCGCGGCCTGAGCAACCTGGGTGTCAGAATAATCTCGACCGGCGGGACCGCGGAGCACTTGCGCCAGGCGGGAATCCCGGTGACCGAGGTGGCGGAGTTCACGGGTCAGGCCGAGGCGCTGGGCGGGCGGGTGAAGACGCTCCATCCGAAAATTCATGCAGGAATCCTCGCGTCGCGGGAGAGCGAGGCTCACCGGCTTGAGATGGAACGCCTCGGCTGGGACTATATCGATCTGGTGGCGGTCAACCTCGCCATGCCGCAGGGAGGGCGTGTGACCGATCTGAACGAGTTCATGGATGCGATGGATATAGGCGGTCATGCCCTCCTGCGCGCCGCAGCCAAGAATTTGCGCGATGTCATAGTCATCTGTAATCCCGCCAGATACACGCTCGTCCTTGATGAGCTCACGAGCGGCGCGGGCATCATCCCTGAAGGGTTGAGAGCGCGCCTCGCCCGTGAAGCCCTGGAGGCTGTTGCCTGTTGCGATGCCGTGTATCACCGCACGCTCCATGAGTTCGTTGCACCCGCTGCCGATCTGATGCCCGTTGAGCTCAAACTCAATCTCAATAAGATCGGCGAATTGCGCTACGGCGAGAATCCGCACCAGCGCGCGGCGGTGTACAGGGCCATGGAGTGCGGTGAGCCTTCGGTGGCGGAGGCTATTCTCTTGAACGGCAAGGCGCTCTCGTTCAATAACTACATTGATCTGGACGCCGCATTTGAGATTGTGAAAGAGTTTCGCAGACCCGCGTGCGCGATTGTCAAGCACGCGAACCCGTGCGGCGTCGCCGTGGCCGAAGCGCCGGTTGAGGCGTACCGGAGGGCCAGGGCAACCGACCAGGAGTCGGCCTACGGAGGGATCGCCGGCTTCAATGCGGCGGTGGGCGAGGACGTCGCCGCGGAGCTCTCCGCGTCGTTTGTTGAATGTGTGATTGCGCCCGCGTTCACTGACGCAGCCCTTGAGACCCTGAAGGGGAAAAAGAATCTTCGCATCCTCGAGGTGCCGTCTTTTTCCGCGTGGCTGAGTGGGGGGGGCGTGAGGGAAGGCGGGTGCGAGATGCGCTCGATCACCGGGGGCATGCTCCTCCAGGAGCGGGATCTCGGCAGCATTGGCCTGGGGGATCTCACGCAGGTGACAGACGCGAAGCCCTCAGCCGCGGAGGCCGCGGCGGTGTTCTTTGCGTGGACGGTGGTGAAGCACGTGCGCTCCAACGCGATCGTGATCGCATCCGAAGAAGAAACGGTGGGGATAGGGGCGGGACAGATGAGCCGCGTGGATGCAGCCCGGCTCGCCGTCTATAAAGCGAGAAAGCCGGTCGGGGGATGCGTCGCCGCGTCGGATGGATTCTTTACGTTCAGGGATGCGGTTGACGAGCTCGCGCGCGCCGGCGTCAAGACGATCGTGCAGCCGGGCGGTTCAAAGATGGATGGAGAGATCATCGCCGCCTGTAATGAGCTGGGTATGGCAATGGTATTCACGGGGATGCGGTGCTTTAAACATTGATTCGCTTTTCTGCCGCGGATGAACGCTGATTTACACAGATGTTCAAAAAGGAAAATTCAATCCGCGGTTATCCGCGCTGATCCGCGGCAAGGCTTCATGGTTAAAACAAAGATACTCGAGCTCACGGGAGGGCCTGAGGATCGCGCCCGTATCGAGGAGGCCGCGCGCGCACTCGTGGAGGGGAAGCTTGTTGTCTTCCCAACCGAGACGGTGTATGGCGCCGGGTGCAACGCATCGAACAGATCGGCGGTGAAACGCCTCTATGAGATCAAGGGCCGTCCATGGGATAAGCCGCTCGCCTGTTACCTCTCTTCGATGCGTGAGATACGCAGGTACGATGTTGCGATCACACCGCTTGCCGAGAGGTTGATGGAGCGCTTTTGGCCGGGCCCGCTCACCGTACTCCTGGCGCGTCGCGGGAGCAGGGGGCGTGTGGGATTCAGATTCCCTGATGAGGAGAATGCCCTCGCGTTGATCGAGGCCTCGGGGATTCCCATCGTCGCCACGAGCGCCAACAAGAGCGGCTGCGCCTGCCCGATGAGCGGAGACGAAGCGGTGAGGGCGATGGACGGCCTCGCTGACGTCGTTCTCAATGGAGGGGTAACGCGTTACCGCGAGGAATCCACAGTCGTCGATCTGAGCGGGCCGACCCCGCGCCTTGTCCGTGAGGGGGTTGTCACCAGGGTTGAGATAGAAACGTTCCTGAGGTGCGCGTGCGGAGCGGGCTGAGGAACGGCACTCCCGCAGGGGCATGTTTCGCGGCGATGGAATGGCAGGGGAGCGCGGAGTCTCTCATGAGAATCTCGCTGGGCTGCGATCATGGCGGTTACGAATTGAAAGAAGCGGTAAAAAAACACCTCGCGTCACTGGGCCATGATGTGGATGACCTCGGGTGTGACAGCGTTAATGCGGTAGACTATCCTGACTACGGCGCCCCCGCGGCCCGCGCGGTCGCGACAGGGGAGTGCGCGCGCGGGATTCTCATCTGCAAGAGCGGAATCGGCATGAGCATTGTGGGCAACAAGATAGCGGGTGTGCGCGCCGCGCTCTGCCTTGATGAGGAGATGGCGGAATTGAGCCGACGGCATAATGACGCGAACGTACTCGTGCTCTCAGGGAGCCAGACGCCGCCGGCGCGCGCATGCCGCATCGTGGATGTCTGGTTGAACAGCGCATTCGAGGGGGGTCGGCATGGGAGGCGCATGGAAAAAATAAAGAGACTGGAAAAGAAATAACCGAATAGATTGGAGCGGTAAGGATTAAGCACTAAGGATTAAGCATGTAATGGCTTACTGCTTACAGCTTAGCGCTTACAACTGGTGCGACTGGGAGGAGAGGGTGCATTCAGAATATTTGAGGAAGGTTGATCCGGAGGTATGCAGCGCGATCGAGCAGGAGATACAGAGGCAATCGTCAGAGATAGAGCTCATCGCATCCGAGAATTTTACGAGCCGCGCAGTGCTCGAGGCGACCGGATCTGTGATGACCAACAAGTACGCCGAGGGCTACCCCGCCAAGCGCTATTACGACGGGTGCGAGAACGTGGACCGGGTCGAGGAGCTCGCGATCGCGCGGGCGCGATCGCTGTTTCACGCGGAGCACGCCAATGTGCAGCCCCACTCAGGCACCCAGGCCAACATGGCCGTCTATTTCACCATCCTCTCTCCGGGCGATACGATTCTCTCAATGGATCTCGCGCACGGCGGACATCTCTCCATGGGGAGTCCGGTCAGCTTTTCCGGCAAGCTCTACAAGATATTTTTCTACGGCGTGCGCCGCGACACGGAGCTCATTGACTATGAGGATGTCGAGCGGAAGGCCGCGCAGGTGAGGCCGAAGCTGATCATCGCGGGCGCGAGCGCCTATCCCCGGGTCATTGACTATGCGCGCTTCGCGCACATCGCGCGCGGGGCGGGGTGCGTCCTCATGGTTGACATGGCCCATGTCGCGGGGCTCGTGGCGGCGGGGTGTCATCCGTCGCCGGTCCCCCATGCCGATTTTGTGACCACCACGACCCACAAGACGCTCCGCGGGCCCCGCGGCGGCCTCGTGCTCTGCCGGCAAAAGTTTGCGAGAGATCTCGACAAGGCCGTCTTCCCCTGCATGCAGGGCGGCCCGCTCATGCACGTGATCGCGGCGAAGGCAGTCGCGCTCAGGGAGGCGCAGGGGGAGGAATTTATCGCCTATCAGAAGCAGATCATCCGGAACGCCGCCGCGCTCGCGGGGGAGCTCACGGCGCACGGCTTCAGGCTCGTCTCGGGCGGGACGGACAACCACCTCATGCTCGTTGATCTGACGCCGCAGCGCATCACGGGGAAAGACGCCGCGCAGGCGCTCCATGCCGCCGGGATAACGGTCAATAAGAACATGATTCCGTTCGACCCGCAGAAGCCGTTCGTCACCAGCGGCATTCGTCTCGGGACGCCCGCGGTGACGACGCGCGGCATGAGGGAGGAGGAGATGAAGCTCATCGCCCGCCTGGTTGCTCGTGTGGTGCGCGCGGCAGGCGATGAGAGTGTGATCGCGTCAGTGAGGGGAGAGGTTGCCGAACTGTGCGGCAGATTCCCGCTCTTTTACTGAATTGCCAATTTTAGTTGATTGAGGGTTTTGATAGTATGAGTGCCGCGATTGAGCGTTTTGAATCTGTCATTTGATATTTGTCATTTATCATTGGGTATTTGTCATTTGGTATTTGTCATTTGTCATTGGGTGTTTGTCATTTTAACAGAGGAGGTCGGAATGAAGAGAAATGCGCTGCTGTTTGCGGTCGCCTTTCTGTGTGTGAGACCACTCATGGTGAGTGCTGAGGAAGAAATCACCGGCGCGAAGTTTCAGGAGTTCACGGCCTTACCCGACCGCTATCTCGAACGTCCGGTTGTCCTTGAGGACACGTTTGAGAAGATTTTAGAGGGTTTTAGCCGGATCGAGACCCAGAACTACTTCACGTCTGGCGAACACCTTAAATTTAAGCTCGGGCAGTGCCCCTTTCCGTGCATCGGCATGAGGACGCCATCGCTCGAAGACGCCTTCGGCAAATGCACCAGGGGAGAGCTCATCAGGGTGACCGGCAATCTCCAGAAGGTCTATGAAAAGCGGACGATTGAGACGACGCGGGGAAGCTTTTCAGGTGGACGGGATTGGGAGGAGCGGGTGTATGTCTCCGGGCCGCTCAAGAGCGAGTATTTCTTCAGTGTCGGCCGCATCGAGAAGGGTTGGGGGAGACATGATTCTCCCGAGGATATGTTCTCTGAGGGGAAAAACCTCATGGAGGAACACTACCAGCAGGTCTCTCCCGCAGCGATCACGGGTGAGCCGGAGAAGCTCGTTGAGCGGTCAATCTGGTTCGAGGGGGCATACGGTGGCTTTGATGAGCATTTCGGCGAGGGCGAGGAGGCGGTGGGCCTGACGCCTGAAAAAGTAATAAAGTTCAGGGTGAAGGGGATGCAGATGCCCTGTTATGTCTCGAAGAGCGAGTCGAACGTCGAGGGTTTCAAGAGCGTTCCGGTCGGCAGTAAGGTACAGGTCTATGGTCGCATCAGGATAAAAGAGACGCCGAAGGGATTACGGAGCGCCTTTCTCGTTGACCGCGTGACGAGGACAGTTTCCAGGAAAGAGGTTGCCACGCCTGCATCGAAGGGGTCCAACTAAATACGACCAACATTAGGGGAAGACAAATATAAACCACAGATGAACACGGATGAACACAGATTCATGGGTACTCCATAAAGTATCCTTTTTATTTCGGGCATTGTCATCCGTGTTAATCTGTCCCGCCACGGCGGGATCCGTGGTTACAAATTAATGTGCGTGCCGGAGTGCGCGGTTACTCTTCAGGCTCTTCGGGTTTTTCAGAGGATCGAGCGAGCGCCGAGGTGTAGTCAACCATCCTGGCCTGATCGTGGACCCACCTGCTCCACTCACCGAGGATCCTGCCCGCTTCCCTGTTCATGGCGCGCCGCGTGAAATTGTCATTCCCCTGCGCCTTCTCCTGTGCGGAGGGTTCCTCTCGTTTTATCGGCGCGAAGAAACAACTCCCCTTGCCGGTATCAAGTACAGCGCTGAGTTCTCCCACCTTTAGTTTGGAAGCGGCAGCGCAGATCTGGGGCTCAAAGCCGATTCCGGGGATGAGTCCCCGCGGCGTGAACGGTTTGCTCTCCTCGGGCACTATCGAGAGGGCCTTGCAGGCGGAGGCGAAGTCGAGCGTTTCGTCCTTCATCCGTTTTTCAACCTTCGCGTGCTGCGCGGCGGCGAGCTCATGGGCCTTTGCCTTCGCCTTCTGCTCCCTGAGCTTCTTGACGATTTCCGTACGCGCCTCCTCGAATGGCTTGGTTTTTTCTTCTGTTTTCTCCCTCGGGATGATGATGCAGTAGCCCTTATCGGGGATTTCGATTATGTCGCTGAATGAACCGATCTCTGTTTTGAATGCCGCCTTGGCGAATTCTCCGCCGCTCGGGATACCCTTCACCGTGCCGTTCTCAGCGAATGGCCCCGTCTCTTTGATTTCGAGTGCATATTTCTTTGCGATATCATCCACATGAGGGCTGTCAACAAGCGCGAGCGAGATATCGACCGCCCGGGCGTACGCCGCGCGCTTTGACTCTTCGCGTGCCCGCTCTACTCTGTCGCGCTCGAGGAACGCCCTGATATTTTTCTTGACCTCATCCAGCGGCCGTGTCCCCGCCTCCTGGATTCCTTCTATTCTGATGATATGGTAGCCCTGGGGGGTTTTGACGGCGTCGCTGATCTCCCCCTCCTTCATGGCAAATGCCTTGTCCGAAAACGCCTTGGGCATGTCCTTTGGCTCTATATAGCCGAGATCTCCTCCCTTTTTCTTTGTCTTCTCATCCTGTGAATAGGTGCGTGCGAGCGCGGCGAAGTCTTTCCCCTTCTTGAGCTTCGCGATGATCTCATCCGCCAACTCCCTGGCACGCGCGTCCGCCTTCTCCCGGTCCCCCTCCACCGTGAGCAGGATATGGCGCGCCTTGACGCGTTTCTCGTGCGCAAACTCGCGCGGGTGATCGTTATAGTACTGCGTGATCTGCTCCTCGGTTACGGAGGCCTTTTCCCCGGTGCTGCCGAAGGGGATGAGGAGGTAGCGCGCATTCACCGTGGGCGGCAATTTGAATTCTCCCGTGTGGTCATCGTAATACTTTTTGATTTCTCCATCGCTGACCGCGACCGCCTTCTCAGCCTCTCCGATCCCATTGAGGACGTAGCTGATGGTGAGCCTGCTCTCTTCTTCGCGGCGGAGCCGCTCCAGTTCTTCATCGGGCATCCAGACCGTCAGGCGCACCTGTTCAATGAGGCGGCCTATCATAAGGGATTCCCGCGTCCACTCCTCGTACATGTCGGGGGTTGCCCCTATATTCCTGAGGATATTCTCGTACACCCGCTGGTCGAAATTCCCCTCCCCGCCGAACTGAGCCCGTATCGCCCGGGCGAGCTCTCTATCAGAAATGGAGATGCCCTCCCTGCGCGCCTGTGCGAGCATGAGGAGGCGTTCCCAGGCGCGCTGATTGATCTCTGCATCGCTCAGCTGCGCGCGGCGCAAAAGGCTGTCCGTGCGTATGGCCATGCAGGCTTCATCGAATTCGGGGCGGGACACGGTTGTGCCGAAGAGCTCGCCGGCGGCGCTGAGGCGTTTCTCCCCGCGGAATCTCATGCGCACGCCGACCCCCCAGGGAATAAAGGTGACAATGACGACGACGACGAGAATCCAGAGGATGAGCTTCATCCTGCGTCGGAAGAACGCGAGCATGTGAACGACTCCCTTAAAGACCAGCGATGAGATTGCTTCTTACCGCCACGCGGGGCTCGGGGCTCGCAAGGACATTCCTAATCCCACACGTGCGTGTACATCACTCCGTCAGAGAATGGCGCTATTATATGTGCTCGTCCATGATTCGTGCAAGCGGTAAAATGGGCTGGAGTTTCCCCATTTTCCATAGAAGCGGCTTCAACGTTTCACCACAGAGGGCACAGAGGAGCACGGAGGACACAGAGAAGTTCAAGAGTTTAACCGCGGATTACGCGGATTAATTATAACCACAGATGAACACAGATACACACGGATTATTTCTTGTTCGAGAAACCAGAAACGAGAAACTGTTGTTGCTGTGGTAACAATCTCCGTGCTCTCCATGTTTCTCCGTGTCCTCCGTGGTAAAACATTGAGGGTGTTTTAGCAAAAACGAGGAAACTCCAGGAGTGGAATTAGTTGATTTTTGAGTGGAGGGGTACTACACTATTACTTTAAAATAATGGCGGTAGGATATTCACGTGATGTGCCACATTCGATTGCTCCTGAGTATCATATGTTGTGCAACCTTACTGGCAATCCTTTCAGGTTGCTCGACACCTGAGGGAGGATCTTCAATCCCCTGGGCGCGGCCTGAGCCGTGGGAGAACCAGCCAAACCTGATGCCGGGTGTGAGATTCTGACCGTGGTATCTCGCATGCAGGCAAAAGGCTGCGAATGAATTGGCAGCGAGCTACCCCCCTGACACAAGTTTCCATTGCCGATGTGAATAGAGAGATATGACTTCCCTCACAGCCGGTGCCCTGATCGCACTCCTCGGTGTTCAATTCCTATTGCCCCTCGGCCTGAGTACCGGCAAGGGGCGTAGCGAAATGCGCGGAATCTGGGCGGAGTGCGAGGGGATCAATTCCACACTTTCCAGCCGTGGCAAAATTGAAGAGATGGTCAATCGCCTGAGGACCGCCGGATTCAATACGGTTTTCGTACAGGTGTACCGCGGAAGCAGGGCGTGGTACCAATCCAAGCTCGCAGATGCTGGTCCCTGCCAGGAGTTTTATGCTCAGGAGAAGACGACTCCTCTGAGAGTGGCGATTGACCTCGCCCACAGGAGGGGTATACGGGTGCATGCGTGGGTCAATATGTATCGGGTCTGGGGAAACTCTGATGCGAAGGTCATCCGTACGTTGGGGAGGGCGGCGGTTACCTGCGACAGCAGGGGGCGTTCGCTCCTCGACTACCGCAGGGAATCCCTCCCCGATGGAGGTTACTGGCTTGATCCAGGTGATCCGGGGGTGAGGAGATATCTCATTTCCATCATAGGAGAAGTCCTTGAACGGTATCCCGACATTGACGGCATCCATCTCGACTATGCGCGCTATCCCTACGACGAGAAGGGGGAGGTGGATTTCGGGTATGGCAGGACGAGTGTCTCGAGGTTTAAAAAAATCCATGGTGTGAGCCCTCTCACATGCGCGGCGTCGCAGCGTGCCCTCTGGGACGCGTGGCGGCGAGATCAGGTGACTGAATTCATCAGGGAAGCGGGGGAGGGTGTGCGCAGGCGGGGAAAAAAATTGTCTGTCGCGACGGTAGCCGATGAGAAGAAGTACCGCTCGCTCACGTTTCAGGACTGGCCCCGCTGGCTCCGCGAGGGCCTCATTGACTTCGCCGTGCCCATGAACTATAGCGATACGAGGAGCGTCGCAAAGAGAAATACAGAAACGCTTCTGAATGCGGCGCCCGCCGGGAGGGATAAGATCATCATCGGCCTGGGAGCCTACAAGCTGCTCGATTCCCCCGGCGCGCTCCTCGCGCAGATAAAAGATTGCCACAGCCTGGGCGCGGGCGGTGTGGCGCTTTTTTCGTACGACAATATGACGAAACATCCCGGGATCTTTTCTTTCCTCGGGAAACGGGCGTTCGGCTCTGGGGTGGGCAAACCGCAACCGGATGGAAAGAGATAATCTTATTGTGCTGCCTCGGAATTTCAATAAAGTTTGAGGTGAGCACCTGATTGACCTGATTACTCTGAAATATCAGGTTAATCAGAGGAATCAGGTGCTAAAATAGTTGTTTTAGCTAACTTGTTATCGAGTATTGATATC
>Ga0315281_10003050_pt1 | contig 24678 bp, 27 predicted proteins | sample YL17G07_0_MG_FD_204540 | JGI IMG/M metagenome (GOLD analysis project Ga0315281, IMG submission 204540) | Sediment microbial communities from Yellowstone Lake, YNP, Wyoming, USA - YL17G07_0 | ecosystem: Environmental > Aquatic > Freshwater > Lake > Sediment | place: USA: Wyoming | collected... | reverse complement strand
ATGGAAAAGGCCGGTGTACCTTCCGGCGTAGTGAACCTTGTCACCGGCCCGGCATCCAGCGTCGGGCAGGAAATCGTGAAGAACAGGAAGATCGATGGCATTTCGTTCACTGGCTCACGCGAGACCGGCGAATGGATAATTGCGAATGCGGGAGTTAAGAAAGTCGGTTTGGAGCTTGGTGGAAAAAATCCCATTATAATAATGGATGATGCGAACCTTGATCTTGCATTAGATGGCGTGGTCTGGGCTGCTTTCGGCACAACTGGGCAGAGATGCACTGCCTGCTCGAGATTACTGGTGCACAGCGAAGTCAAGGAGCGTTTCATGATCATGCTGCAGGCAAAGGCTCAAAAGCTAAAAGTAGGGGATGGGCTGAAGAAAGAGACGGATGTCGGCCCGCTGATCAATAAAGCGGCTGTGGAGAAAACCGAAAGATACGTTGCGCTAGGGAATGAGCAGGGAGCGAAACTATGCTGCGGTGGGACGAAACCAGCTGGAAAAGGATTCTTTTATTTACCCACGATTTTCGAAAACGTGACTCCGGATATGAAAATCGCACAGGAGGAGATTTTCGGCCCGGTCCTCTCAGTCATCGAATTCAAGACCCTTGATGAGGCTATCAGGATCGCGAATGGGACTGAGTATGGCCTGAGCAGTTCGATATACACGAACAATATCAGGAATTCAATGCGCGCGATCGAAGGGATAGAATCAGGAATAACTTATGTGAATGCGCCTACAATCGGGGCAGAAGTCCACCTTCCTTTCGGAGGGGTGAAGAAGACGGGCTTCACAAGGGAAGCGGGGATCGAAGGCATCGACGAATTCAGCCATTCAAAAACTATCTACATCGACTATTCCGGAAAGCTCCAGAAAGCGCAGATAGATGTTGAATGAGATCATATATTGTGAAGATGCTTTGAATGTATGAGAAGGTGCTGCGAATGGAAGAATACATCTGTGAAAAACCCGGCCCAAAATCCGTTTCCATAATAAAGCGAGATGAGAAAGTCATCACCTCATGCATGACGCGCGAATACTCTATAGTGTACGAAAAAGCGAAAGGCATGCACATCTGGGATGCAGATGGGAAAAAATACCTGGATTTCACTGCCTCAGTCGCAGTGCAGAATATCGGCCATGACAATCCCGATGTGTCAAAAGCGATTCTGGAGCAGCTGAAGAATGGGACTCATTGCGGGTTCGCGGATTTCTATGCCGAGAAGCCAGTTGAATTCGTGGAGAAGCTCCTGACATTCCTCCCGAAACACCTTGACTGCGCATTCCTTTCGAATTCCGGGACAGAATCGGTTGAAGCCGCTTACAAGCTAGCCCGGTGGCACACGGACAAGAAATGGACGATCGCATTCCACGGCGCCTTCCATGGCAGGACCATGGGATCGCTTTCAATGACAAACTCAAAGCCTGTCCAGCGCGAGCGCTACTCTCCTTTCCTTCCTGTCTACCATGCGCATTACCCGAACTGGTATAAGATGAAGATGGAGCCTGACGAGTGCGCGGATTATTGCCTTAATGAGCTTGACCATGATATGCACAGGTTCAGGGATGACCTATCCGCAGTTTTCATGGAGCCGGTGCAAGGCGAAGGAGGTTACATCGTCCCGCCCTCATCATTCGTCCGCGGGGTGCGGAAGCTCTGCGACAAGTATGGTGCGCTTCTTTGCGATGATGAGGTGCAGGCAGGCTGCTTCAGGACAGGGAAATTCCTTGCGATCGAGAATTTCGGGGTCAAGCCGGATATAGTTTCGTTAAGCAAGGCGATAGGCGGTGGCATCCCGCTTGGAGCGACTGTGGCTAGCAGGAAGCTGATGAAGGAATGGGCTCCTGGTTCGCATGCGAATACGTTCGGAGGCAACCTTCTTGCCTGCGCTGCTGGTGTCGCTTCCCTGGAGTTCATGAGAAAAAGCAAGCTTGGTGAGAACGCGGTGCGGATCGGCAAGCTGATGATGAAGCGGCTTAAAGAGATGGAAGATGATAATGAAATTGTCGGAAACGTCCGCGGGATCGGGCTGATGATCGGCGTAGAGATCGTCAAGTCCAAAGCCAGCAGAGATCCAAATATAATGGATCGGAAAGCGATCCTCTGCAAATGCCTTCATGATGGCTTGCTTCTTCTTCCAGCAGGCGAATCCACGATACGGATCTGCCCGCCATTGATCATAAACAAGGAACAGGCGGAAGAAGGGCTGGATATTCTTGAAAAATCGGTAAAAAATGTTTCAACACGTTAGATGGAACGCCCCGATCACTCCTTGCCCTTCCAGCTTGTTGTATTCAAAGATGGCCTTCGCAGTCACCATCTCAACCAGTTTGATATCGTTCTTCCTGCAGTACTCCTTCACTTCCGGATCGATCTTCATCACACCGGAATAACCAGTGCCGATGATTATAGTTTTCGGATTCGCTGCGAATATCTCTTCCATGTCTTTCATTGTGAGCAGGTGGCCTTCATCCCGCCACCATCTGGTTTGGATGCGGTCAGGAAAGATGATCAGGTCATGGAGGTACTCCTTTCCCTTGATGATCATCCTTCCGAAATCATAAGATTCGATCATGATGATTATTGCGAAGCTGCGACTTTTAACAGTATGCAATCTCTGACAGCGTCGTCTGCCTGGACTTCATAAGGTCCTTCAAGAGCGAGCTTTGATTGATGAACCTTGATAGGGGGAGCCTTAGCTTTGTAGAGACATGGTTTAGCGCGCTTTTCATTGAATCGAATTCGATAGGGGGCTGCGCAAGGGCGTTGCGTACGTTCTCACGTACATTGAAAACTCCAAGTGGGACATACCCTTCGTACGCTTCCCTAAGAACGATAGCCCCTGCCTGCTTCTTCATCTTTGACAATGCTTCAAGGACAGCGAACTTGCAGCTGTAATAGCAACCGCCGACACTCGAATATTCTGATTTGGGCTTAAAGAGTTCATGGTCACCGAAGATCAGTTCTTCCCTTCCCATTACATGGATGAATGCTTCAAGCCATTCGTATTGCCAATAAGAAGGGAGAAGAAGGACCGCATAATAATTATTCAAGCTCGAAAACTGGTATAACAGATGGCGCTCGAGAATCTCATAGTGCCGCACCTCTTCGAACAGACGCTTGGCGAGGGTGCTGTCCACCGCCGTTATCGACCATCTTGTAGGGACAAGCTTCCTTCCTTTGGCAGTGCCCATCGTGCCTGTGGAGAATGCCTTTTGGATCTGGGACAATAGGACGTTTTCGCGATAGAGATCGAATGTGGCATCTGCTGCCTTGTAATCGGTATCATAGAACACTTTCTCGAGTTTCTGCTCCCATTTCACGTTTCCTATGTTGAATCTGTCAATTGTAGCGCTAGGCCCGAAAGGCTGGTGCTCCCCGTCAAATGAGAATCCCCTTGGGCGATATTTGAATTCCGCTTCGCTGTCAACGGAATTTTTAGCCAGTGAAATCTCCTGAAGCTGCTGGACAAGCTTATTGTCGAATTCCTGGATCCCGACCATGTGCTTCCCCCGCACAAGATCAAGCCTGAACTTTATTATCTCATCCTGGCTTTTTTTCTGGGGGATCCATGTCTCAGGCGTGTCGAGGATGGACGTGTCGCCATGCCCTGGAGTGATCATCGGGCCCACGTAAACTTTCGGGTAATTCCATTTTCCTATGAATACGCTTGGTGGGCTCGACCCATCCAGCTTTTCCCCTACATCTATGCTCCGCATCTGTATCCGTGATGTCAGCTTCTTAAGGTAGGCTCCCTTGCCGATAGCCATGAAGATATTATGTGGTTGAAGTTTTATAATGAGTTTCGGAGTCGATTTTCCCCAGAAAACTGTCAGGGCAAGGGTTATAATTTTTTACCAAGAGAAACAGCTCATGAAAGAGACCATAAAGAAGCTTTATCTCCTGCAGACAAAAGAAGGCGGCATATTCGATGACGTCTTCCATTTCCTTCCTGAGAATGAGCAGCAGATGCTCGAAGAAGCGGGGGAAAAGTTTTTTCTCAAAAAAGAGTACAGGGAGAAGATAAAAGTAGTCATGACCGGAGGAGTTTTCGATATAATCCACGCAGGCCATATCTACACACTTAATGAAGCGAAAAAGCTCGGGGATGTGCTCGTTGTCGCTGTGGCAAAAGACGAGCACATAAAGAAAAGGAAACCAATCCACTCGCTCGAATACAGGACCATGATCGTGGATTTCCTAAAGCCCGTCGACCTTGCGCTTCCTGGGACCGACAATCCGAAAAAGCTGCTTGATATCGTGAAGCCGGATATTATTGTTTATGGGTATGACCAGCCTGAATTCATTAAGCCCGAAAATGTCGAGGTCGTGAAGCTGAAGGAGCAGATCGAAGACGGCAAATTCAAGACCAGCAAAATCATCAAAGAGCTCGGGCTCTGAAGCGGGTGTTCTTCACGTGGTGAAATTTATGGAGCTGAAAACAGTCGGTATCGATATCCCGGAAGATTGCAACGTCATAATAGGGCATACGCATTTCATCAAATCGGTCGATGACCTTTACGAGGCGCTAGTGGAATCCGGGACTTCGATAAAGTTCGGGATCGCTTTCTGTGAGGCTTCGGGAGAGCGGCTTGTGCGCTCTGACGGGAATGACGCTGAACTTACCAAGCACGCAGAGAAAGAAGCCTTGAAGATAAGTGCAGGGCATACCTTCATAATCTTCCTGAAAAATGGCTATCCGGTGAATGTGCTGAACCGCATAAAGAATGTCAGCGAGGTTTGCACCATCCATGCCGCGACCGCGAATCCGGTTAGCGCCATAATCACAGAGACATCGAACGGGCGTGGGGTTGTCGGAGTGATCGACGGGGCCACTCCGATAGGTATCGAGACAGAAGAAGACCGGAAAAAGCGCAGGGAGTTCATCAGGAAAATCGGGTACAAGCGGTAGTTAAGTTTATAAACCTTAGAGGAGAATCTGCAATCGGTGACCATGTTCTTCGGCGCGTTAAAGGTACGGGAAGGGGCGATGGAGCAGTCAGAGCCAGAATCGAAAGAGGAGAAAGCAACAGAAGAAAAATCCGCTTCTGCAGAGGTTTTTCTCCGAACTCCGGAAGCAAAAGAATTCATAAAGAGATGGGCGAATAAAAAAAAGGAGGGTGAGCCGAAATTCACCCGAAGGGGAGTCACCGAGCTTCTCCGGAATCTGCATCAGGTGCCTGGACTCGACTCCAACAAAAAGATAATCAAGAAAGGAGACGATCTGCTGGCTCTTCTTGGGGGCATGGATGGCCTTCAGGGATTCCTTGCCGGATGGAAGGCGAAATCTGAAGGCCTGATCAAAGGGATAAAGAGCATCTTCAAATCGTGAACTGGTATGGCTCTTACTGAAGATGATAAAGAGCTCATTAAAAGAGGGATCTGCCCCAGATGCAGGAACAATCTGATCCATGAGGAAGGATGCATAGAGTGCCCATACTGCGGCTGGTCCATGTGTTCTGAAGCTTAAGTGTTTCCGGTTTTCAATAGGGGACTGGGAACAGAAAACTGAAAACCACTATGTCGGAATCTTTTAAAATAAATGCCCGAAGAATAGCTTAAGTAATTTGCCTCGGTAGCTCAGTTTGGAGTTTCGGGTCATGAGTCTCGGGTCTTGGTTTCTTTCAAGACTCGGAACTGAAAACTCGAGACTTCCTGAAAGGTAGAGCGGCTGACTGTTATGGCCTTTTTGACTTCTGCCCTTATTCGGGCAAAAACCCCAGGGAAAAAGCCCTGAGGAGAGCAGAAGCCTTAGGTTCCAGACATCAGCAGGCCGGAAGTTCGAGTCTTCCCCGGGGCGTGAAAACATTAGAGAAGCATTAGCCACGGGGACAGACGACCCGCAGGTCGGAGAAGTCCCCGGGGCGAAAGAATTTTTCAGTTGTCGGTTTCCACTCAGTGAGCACCGGGGGACGGATGGCCCGAAGGCTGGCCAAGTCCCGGGGGCGAAGCGAACCCGCCATATGAGTCAGGTGATAACCTTGAAACGCGTGAATAAAGGGTCGGATAGTGAACGGAGTTTAGATTCTGGCAGTGCAACCCGGTCAGCACAGGACTCGGCAAGGAGACGATTCGTGAGGGATAGCTTCTTTCCTGGGGAGGATTCACCTGAGAACTCCATCCGCAACCTTAGACCACATATCTTCCCTGACGGTTCTCTCCACGGGAAAAGCGGCTTTCAATCGAGACATGATCCGGGCTTTGACCAAGTGCTGCCGGTCAAAAGCGATGATGCCGGCGATAAGTCCGAAAAAAATGAAAATAAGGAAGCCGGGAGCGAGGCGAGAATCCCCTTTCCAATCAGGGTTCTTCAAACCAAAGAAGGCGAATTGTACGTATTAGTGGACAAAGCGGGCGTTGCGACGGGCGGCCGCGGGAGCCGGATGCTATGGGCAACTATGATGGGCCCTCTTGACACGGAAAAGCCGCTCAGGGCGCAGCTGGAAGGCGTAGGGCTGTGGATGAAGGTGGAGCAGGCCGGAGACGAGACGCGTAAGGTCATGGATAACTGGAATTCCAAAACCGAAGGCGCCTTTGCCGCTAGCGTGGACCTGTCGGACCTGCTCAATAACGAGGCCCAGGCGCTTGCGGCCATAAGATCGAGCGACAGGAAAGCTCTGGAGGCCGTGTGCCCGAATCCTTTCGGCCAGATAAGAACCACGGCTGACGATTAGCGGTCCTGGGTCTCGAAGTCTTGAGTCTTGTTGCAGACTCGAAACGGAAAACCCAAAACCGTCATCAGCAGGGCGAAAGAGGTTTTACAGTTATCTTGTTTAAGTTTTGCCTCAGTGAGCCATGGAAAGTAGTTGCGTTTTCAGTTTCGAGTTTTGGCACCACACATCAATATTTATGAGCCTGCCATCAAGATGATGCCTGTGAGCAGCATGATGCGCGAGATTTCGCTTGAGGAAGGAAAATCCATCTGGGACAGTTTCGTCCCGGAAAAGGAGATCTGGACAGATGACTGGGATATCAGGGTCGCATTATGCAAGGCATTCGGCTGGAAGCCGCTTATCCTTTACGACGGGAAAAACTTCTTCCCCCTGCAGTTTGAGCCTGAGAATGGCACCTATTCGATCTTGGGAGGGGAAGCTGCGGAGAAGAATTACCTGACCTTTGACCCGGAGTTCATGAAAACAACTAATGAGATTCCTGAGAATATTTATTTCGATTTCCTGATGGAACGGTTTGAAGGCTGCATTGAGGCGCTCTGCCCCCAGTTTTTCGTTGACCTTGCGAAGATCAACAACATTGACGATTACATGAAACGGTTCTCGCCAAAGCACAGGAAAAACTTCAGAAGGGCGATAAGCCAGTTCGGAGAGTACGAATTCAGGAGGTATGGGGCATTGGAGGACATGGCTGCCTTGAACAAGGAGATGTTCGGAAAGGAGTCGGATTTCGTGACTGAAAACAGGGCGTCTTACGAGGTCCTTGACAAAGACCCGCGCACTGAATACTGGTCCATAATCAAGGATGGGGAAATCGCACATATAACCCAGTATTTCTTCTGTGGGAAAACGATGTCTGTCTGCGTCTGGGGGGTGAATAAGAAATACGGCGAAACATTGAAGGTGGCGTTTGCAGAGTCGATAAAGCTCGCAAAAAGCAGGGGCTGCACGAAGATAGATTACGCGCCGACGTATTCGGGCTGGAAGTTCCTCTACCGCCTGGATACAGCGCCAATGTGGAGGTACAAGCGGGGCAGGATTCCCGATTCAGTCGAGACGCCGGGGTATGAGATTCCCCCTGATGAAAGAAGAAGGCTAGAGACTGAAGGGAGATTATGACTGGTCGGCATCCTGTTTTATATATTTATTCAGCTCAGTATCCTTCCATGGGAATGAGCAAAAAGGACCTCTCGAGGAAGAAGGCGAATATCAAAGCCAGGATAGAGGAGTTGGAGCAGAAAGCGAGGATGGACCCGCTGAAGAAGAACCGGGCGGTCCATGACGAGCTCGAGCAGTTGAAGAAAAAACTGGCTGAAGCGGACTGAATTTCCTTACCAGATTCCAGGCACCAGCCTGTATCCCACTTTCTTCGTGTACTCTGCGTATCCGTCCAGCTCTTTCTGCAATGTCTCATCTTCCATATACGTGCGGCCCACGAAAAGGATCGCGAGGATGGCTGCTGGGATAAGTGAAACAGCAGAACCGAGGATCAGGCAAGACGAGGAGTACATCAGGATGAATCCAACATAGCCCGGATGGCGGACATACGCGTACGGCCCTTTGCTTATGACCTGATGGCCTTTTACAACCGTAACAGTCGTCTCAAAGAACCTGTTCGCAATCATGGCCCAAGCGATGATGGCTGCGCTTATCACGAAAAACACAACGCCGAGAAAAAAATACTCCATGCCCAGATACGACCAGTTGAATCTGCCCAGGTCCAATCCTGCAACAGCATGGATCGCATACGCTGAAATGAAGTATCCGATAGAGAAAGCGATGTCCCAGGCCTTCACCCCTGGCTTGATCTCGCTCCTCTCGCGCATGATTTCCGGGGCCAATTTGTAGAATATCACGATGTTGCTCGTCAGCTGGATAAAAGTCAGGCCATATAGGAACCATGCACGCGGGATGTCAAGCCTTCCAGCAGAAACGAAAAAAACCACGATCATTAGGACCAGGCCGAACATCACCTGCGCAGCCCTTTTCAAAATCGCTTTGTCAATTGCCATTCGTTCACCTATTACGCCTCAGGCGGTATGCCAGTTTCAGCCAGCCGATCAGCTCGGCATCCAGCTCTTTTTTATCCTTGATGCTCAGCTCGTACATGTACCTGCTGGCTGAGAATTGCTGGGATCTAAGCCTGGAGCTGGCCAGCTTTTTATTTAGTGAAAAATGGATCCTGATCTTATCTTTCATCGCATACACGGCAGCAAATGTGTATGAGCTGACAAAATGTATGCAGCATGGCAATGACTCGACCTTGAATGGGCCGATGTTTTCCCTGATTTTCTCTTTCAGCTCATTATAAAGAGGCTTTGCGATTTTCTCTTTGCCTTTCAGATGTTCACTCACTGGATAGAGATTACAGGAGTGTGTCTGTCCTTTTTTCTCGAACTCTCTTTTGCATTTTTGGCATTTCCATAGTTTTTTCATGCCATCACAACCATCCTCATTCACTATTCATGAATAGGCATAATATCAAATCATTTTATTTTAATTTTTCGTATGCAATCCCGATTACCGCGCCTGCAACCAGAACCCCGGCCAATCCGTTAAATGCTTCCAGCAAAACTATCGCGTCCGGATAGCTGTGCAGCAGCCATGTGTTGTAAGCCAAAGGAAGGCCTGAAGCAAGCCAGAAAAGGAATCCGAAGAAAGCGCCCCGTTTCCAGTCCGGTTTTACATCCAGGTTTTTTTCGGCGTAAGAGTAAAGCAATGTCAGAAGAATGCTTGAAACGATTCCACCAGCGAACATGAGCAAGAGCCACGGGACCACGCCACCAAACGGATCCACTGGCTTTGAACAGTACGATGCGCTCGCAGAAGAGTAAATGCCTGCAACAAGGGGATTGAGATAAAGGATATTACCGACTAGAAACGCAGCTGCTTCTGCGACCAGACCAACCAAGACGATTTTCTTTATGTTCATCCCATCACTTCCAGAAATCAAGTCTTCTGCGTTAAATATTTGACCTAGTTTTTTAAGAGCACCTTCCTCCCAACCCTCCAATCGGCGAATACGATGAAGCGCTCGCGTTACCATAACCCATGAACATCCCGCATTCATCTGCGTTCGAATCCGGGGCCACTATGATCCCGTTCCCGTCCGAAACCAACACGATATTCCCGTTCAGGTCAGTCCGGAATACATTGCTTCCCAACCCGAACAGCTTTTCCATAGTTGATTTTCTAGGGTGGAAATATCCATCGGAAACGCTGCGGTTTTTGTCAACTGAGATCACTGCATATTTCGGGCTTACAGCAGTTAGGAACGCATCGCTTGACGAAGTCGAACTGCCGTGATGCCCTACCTTAAGAACATCTGACTTCAGGATTGTGCCTTGCTTGACAAGCTCTTTCTCGCAATCTGCTTCGCAGTCTCCGCTGAAAAGGAATGATGTATTCCCATAAACAATACGCAACAGGATCGAGTTATCATTCTCGTCGCTCCAGCAACCGCCCGCCCTATCATAAGCAACTATCATCTTAGCTTCATCCAGGCAGCCATCTGATGGGAGGTCCATGTCTGTTTTGACTGCTACGAACTCGAAAAACCTATCATTTCCCAGAAACGCCTTTGTCGTTTCACTCGTTGAGTTCGCGCAGTTCCCGTTGTGATAGACTGTTCCGGGGTTGTAGAGCGGAAGGATCGTCTTCATTCCTCCGATATGGTCCTCATGGAAATGAGTTGCGATAACATAATCGAGCCTTGCAATTCCGAGCGAATTGAGCGCAGGAGCTAGCCTGGAAGCAGAATCTTTTTTCATGGCAGAGCCGGCATCAATCAGTATCGTCTTGTTTCCAGGCGTGATGATGATTATAGCATCAGCCTGGCTGACATTCAGCACATGCACCGAGAGGTTGCCGCAGCCGGCTGATTTGACTATTAGCGCAGAAGAAGAGGGCTTTGCAGGAAGCGGTATATATCCTGCGGAGTAAAGGAATGCGATTGCTGCGAGCAGAACCAGGAAAAATACAAGAGCCACACCCTTAATTCGTTTTCCCATCCTCATCATCAACCATACTGATTTATCTGACTACACCTACTAACCATTATAATTTTATCTTTTCAAGAGTTATCAAAGGTGAAACTGATGTCTATAGTAGAATACGACGAATACAAAGGCAACAAGCTCATCGTGCTCAAGCGGGATGAGAACGACCCTTACCCGTTCAAGTTCGGGAAATCGAAAGCGAAACTGATCATAGAAAGTTTCGATGCGATAAAGAAATTCGCTGAGGAAGATTAGCATGGCCAAATGTTTCCTTTGCGGGGTGGAGGCAGACACCCGGAAGCTCTATGCCGGTGGCGCAAGGGGCTTTTCCGAGTTCTGCTTTGATTGCGCGATAAAGTTCTTCAAGCTGAGAAAAGAGGATTAATGAATGCTTTGGCGGCTAACTTATTTCCGGGGTGGATATTCCCCAGTCACTCCTTTTTCATCGGATATCTTTTCTTCTGATGCTGGCAGATAGACCTGGAATGTGGCGCCTTCTCCTTTTCTCGACTCTACGTTTATCAAGCCTCCGTGCTCTTCAACGATATACTTGCATATCATAAGGCCTATTCCACTGCCGCCGCATTGCTTCCTTGTCGTGAAACGCGATTTGAACAGGTTTTGAAGATTTTCTTCTGATATCCCGCCTCCATTATCTCTTACGGATACCCGCACATAATTTCCAGGTTTGAGTCTCTGCTTATTATTTTCTTCAATGGCTACATTTTCCAAAGACACTGAAATCGATCCGTTCTCGATCCCATTTTCTGTGATCGCCTGCCCTGCATTGCGGTATAGGTTATCGAATACCCGTGCGAGTTGCACTCCATCCGCCCTGGCCGCCCATAGCTTTTCAGGAATATCGAAAATTACCCTTACGTTATAGCTGGCTGCGAAAAAAACAGAATTTTTCACAAGCCGGGATAGTGAAACATGATCCGAATAGACTGCCCCCCTGGATACTTCACCGAGCTGCCTGTTAAGAGCCGCCATCCTCTCGTATGCAGCCTCGATATCAACAAGGCACTTCCAGGGCAGGGTCTCTTCTTGAGCATTGCCGGAGCTGGTAAAAGCGGGGAAATTTATTTTGGTTTTATCTGTTTTCGATAATTCTTCCTTCAGGCAGGACATGTTGCTGTAGAGTATGGTCAGCGCATTGCTGAGGTCATGCGCGATTCCTGCCGCGATGGATGATGCTGCCCATTCACGCTCCGATTGTCTTTTTTCATCCTCCAGATTTCTTCGCGCAGTGAGATCCCGCGCCACCATGAATAGCGCAGTTTCATCATCGAACGTCACGCTGCACGCCTTCACATCCATCACAACAGGAGTATGGTCTTTCCTGAAGAAGTTCCTTTCGCCATGAAACTCCTTTCCGCCTTCAATGATTTCGGATATGCTTCTGTCGATGCTTGTCCGGTCATGCCCGATGAAATCATACAGCGTCGTGGGGTCGAATCCAAGCAGCCTGGAGAGCGCAGGATTCGCGTCAAGGATGTGCTTGCTCTGCGGGTCAGCCAGCAGGATGCAATCGCTGCTTTCTTTCATCAATGCCATGCGTACACAACTGCCTTTTTGGGCTTGCCCGCATGGACCATCGCCGTTTAATGCCCGCTCGAATATGCTGAAACTTCTTTGCCTTTGCATCCTGTCCGGCTTTGCAGCAGAACCATGGATGTTCTTAGGTTTTTCTTCAATCGGAGGCATTATGTTACCATTTCAGCAATGCGTATATAAATGTGACGATTCCCTGAACGCTCCGATCTAGCAGAATTCTGCGAGCCTTCTATCTTTTTTCCCGGATCCAAGGCCACGTATTATCTCGTCGTAGCTGCGCCAGAGCATTTCTGCATACTTTTCGCAATCGATTGAGCCAAGGGATGCGAGTTGTGTCGGTTTCGGACCGCGTACTGTGTGCACGTAAATCGATACGCCTTCCGGATTAGGCGCTTGCCTGAATGCAGTTACATGAGCTGCTTCGACCACATAATCATCTGGAGGGTGCCGGACGGATTTTGTTATCGCGAACTCTTCGAGCGAAAAATCCCTTTTCAAGATGCGGGTTTCGTATTCTTTGCATAATAATTCTGCTCGCGAGATATTTCCAGCTGTGTCCTTTTCAGATAGAAGGATCCGTATCGCATTTTCCTGGAACTCTTTTATGAATCGTGGGGCATCAGAATGGCGCAGCGCTATCCCTCTGCACTCCAGCTCGCCTTCCTCGCTTATCCCATAATATTTGTTCGCTATGCCTGAAGAATCATCTGCGCATGGGAATGCTATCTTCCGGAATATGGAGTCAAGCTCGAGAGTGATGCTGATTTCATCGCTAACGCGTTTCGCGAACTCCGTATATCGCTCGTTTGTCCCTCCTTTGACAAACACACTGTCCACGATTCCGTAAATGACTTCAAGGCCGCATTCTTCCGCGATAGTTTTTGTGCGCAGCAATATCTCCCTTCCGTAGAGCATGACGCACTCTTTGCATTCGACATTGGAGAAGATGAAATTCGAAAATCCGAGGTATCCGAAACACGTGACCAAGATATTTTTGAGCGCCCTTTGCCTGAGATTGTATATCTGCCTCTTGCCAGGATCCTTCTCCTCTTTCATCCTCTTCTTCAACGCCAATCGCCTCTCAAGCACGTTCTTTATCCCGCACGGGATTATCCCCTCTTTCGCCCTGCAGATCCTCCATCCGGATTCAGGGACCTCGATGTCGTTCCCGCAAGAGCAGTGCATGGCTTCAGGGCTGATATTGTATTTCACGATGATGTTCGGGTACATGCTGGCAAAATCGCATTTGGCTACATTCGAGTAAATGCCAGGCTCAGGATAGAAAATCAAGCCGCCGTTGTCCATCAGCCGCAGCAGCCTGAGGCTTTTCGGGCGCTCGATCGATTTCTTGCTGTCCGGAATGAGATATCCTTTGCTTTTCGCAGCACTCATATGCAAGTAGGTGTTAAGGCTTCCTGGAGTTATCCGGGAAACCATCGCAGGCGCAACATTGCACATCATTGAAAGCTCGATAGTGCGAAGCAATCTGCTTTTGCCGAATTCAAGGAGCATTCGTAAATCGTGCGGAACAGATTCTTCCTCCACGTAGATGTCCATCGAGATATCATTTTTCAAAGCGATATGCAGGCAGCCAAGCTTCTCCATCATGGTGGCTGGCACTCGTGCATCCCATGAGAAAAGGGCATCGATCTTTCTGGACAAGAGGAGGTCGTGAAGCCCTTTCATGCTGTGGAGTTGGATCGGGTTTCCATTTTCAGCCAATAGGCATCCTCCATCAAATGCAGCGCAAACCAGTTTCGGAACCCCGCGCTCTCCAAGATTTTTTATCGAAACCAAGCGCGAACCATCGGTCTCGATTTCATGGAGGTTGAAGAAGTTGATTCTCTTATCGAGCGCGTAGCGGAAGTAATGGGGGATTCTCGTCTCAGCGAATTCAGCGATCCCCGGGACTTTCTTCATGTCCTTAATAGTATCTTCATAATTGCAGATGGAATCAACGATAACGTTGATTACTGGAACGCGTTCGCTTCCCCCTTTAGCGAAAATCAGTTGCTCGTTTTCAATCCTTGCATCGATTACTTTCGGATGATTACCGATCATCTGTGCGATCTCCTGAGGCTCTCTGGCGCAAACCACATAGAAATAAGGGAAATAATCATCAAAGCGCTCGAACCGGGTTCCGTCCTCACCTTTGAATATCAGCCGCGCTGTATTGCCTTTAGCTTGGATGTCCAGCAGCCATGCATGCACCATTTCCGTTTTTGTTTCCATTCAGATCCAGCTCCGCATGGTTCGTTGGCCTGCGCAATGTACGCGGCCGAAAATCGTCCGCGAATTCCCAAATTGCGATCCAATTTGGGAATGGATGATGAAGGAAGATTCGCGAATGCATGGATGTTTTAATATACGCGCAACCAGTGCGCCATCGGAGGAGAACTCCACAATCACTGAAGACACTTCGCCAAGATAAGGGTGGATCGGCATCTTTGCATGGTCGAGCACAATCCCAGGGCACTGGTTCTTCATGCAGATGCGAACAAACCTGCCGATCGCGTATGCCACTGTCTTGCTGTTTATTGGCAGGCTTGCCCCTCTCTTGCTGCGATCGGTTTCGTAAAGCTCGGATACGGAATCCAGGATGACCAAGTTTGTGTTCTCTGCGAACGCAGCCAGCATATCCCAGTTCTCTTCCACTTCGATATTGTCCCTTGTGAATGCGCGGACAAAATATAGATTTCGAGAGATGGAAGCGAAATCCGCTCCAACTGACTTCGCAACCTTTACCAACAAATCGTGATCGAGCGTCCAGTAACGCCGATGATAATCGACCCAATGCAGATAGAGCGTCTTGGGTTCAGGGTCTTGAGTCTTGGAATCAGCATCATGGTTCCGCACTATCATATTCGCAGCGAGGCCAAAGAGGAACTGTGGGTCTCTTGCGCGTAGCGTGATGATCCCGCAATCGTATGCAAGTATCCGGTCAAGAAACCTCATCCCGGTCTTTAGACCTGTCTTCAGACCGATCTTCTGACCGACATCCTGCCCGATCCTGAGCCCGGCCCTCCGTGACCCTGTATTTTTTCCCTCCTCGTTTGAGAACATCTATCTCGCCCCTCATCTGCACAATTATCGCAAGCAGTATCGCAACCCCGATATCAGATTCGTCTGCTCCATCTATCGCGCTCCTCCGGTTACGGATCAGCGGGATCAGGCTGGTGAATGCCTCCTGCTCTTCCTTAGGAAGCAGCTTCGCGAAGCGCTCCCACTGCCTCATCTTCTCATCCAGTCGGTAACTTATGGATGGAATGGATCTGCCCATGTAGAATCACCTCGGAGTTTACCATCATCCAGCCAATTCCCAATAACCTTTCTTTTTTCCTCCAATCCGCTTAAGCAGGCCTTTTTTCTTAAGGTTCTTTATGTGATACCGGACACCTTCAACACTCAGATCAATCTGCCGTGCGATATCCTCGGCGGTGAAATGCCCATTATTCCCCAATATGTACGTTATCTCATTTTCTCTTGCAAAATCATATTTCTTATACGTAGTCTTACTGGTAGTCTTATTGGTAGTTGGAAAGGTTATCTTATAGAAGTCGAAATCGCCGTCGATGATTGGTTTTAACTTGTAGTGCGCTTTCCAGCCATCGATCATCTTATGGAATCCGCTTCCGATGTTTTCGAGCCGTTTGATCAGTTCCATCTTGTTCATAAAGATTCCCTGATTTCTGCAACCAATGGTTGCATTTTTGGATTTGCCTCGTAATCTTTCGCCTTCAGAATCAACTGCGCATTTCCGCCTTTATATGCGTTCCGGAGGTTCATTTCCGGCGGAAGCCTCCGAGGCTTCCTGCATTTCCACGGCGGACAACGCGAGCATAAAAGATTATATCGCAAACATCACCAGACTCAGCGCAATCGTCGCTATGTTCGCTGCAAACGAGAGCAGAGCGCCCCTTCGCATGCACACGCCAAACAACAATGCGAAAAGCAACGTCTCGACCAGCAGCACTCCAAGCTCGATCATCCAAAAAGAATGCGCAGGGTAGAGATAGTTCGCGCGGTGAGCGGAATGCCATAAGTTTAAAACATATCCGAGCTTATCCCAAAGCATGCTCGAAGTGAAAGGCTTATCTGTCAATGTCAATGGAAAGAAGACAGTGGACGATGTCAGCCTTTCCGTTAAAGGCGGCGAGATACATGTCATCATGGGGCCGAATGGCGCTGGCAAATCCACCCTCGCTCTTGCGCTCATGGGCTACCCCGAGTTCAAAACCAGCGGGGCGATAGCACTCGACGGAAAAGATATCACGAAAAGCAAGCCGGACGAGCGCGCGCGCCTGGGCATGTTTCTCGCGTTCCAGCACCCCCAGGAGATCGAAGGCGTGAAAGTCAGCGGCATGATCAGGAAAGCGAAATCCGCGCTTAATCCGGGAAAGCAATCGGTAGAGAGCATGATGAAGGACCTTGAAAAGCTCGAGGAATCGATGAAGAAAGCGGGATTGGATGAGAAGTTCATGCAAAGGGAGCTGAATGTCGGTTTCTCAGGCGGCGAGAAGAAGCGGCTTGAGATAGTCCAGATGATCGAGCTTGCTCCGAGACTCATCATCCTGGATGAGATCGATTCCGGGCTTGATGTGGATGGGATAACACTGGTCGCGGATGCGATAAGGAAGATGGATGACGGCAAGCGAGCGTTCCTGATAATTACGCACTATCCGAGGCTGATGAAGCACATCAAGGCGGATTTCGTGCATGTGATGGCAAAAGGCAGGATCGTGAAGAGCGCTGGCCCGGAACTGCTGAAGACGCTCGATGAGAAAGGCTACGCTGATTTTACAAAATGATGATGTTATTGGAATAAAATTACAGGTGCATGGCATGTTCAATGTGGATAGGATAAGGGAGGATTTCCCGATACTGAAAGAGAAGGTGAATGGCAAACCGCTCGTGTATCTGGATTCAGCTGCGACTTCCCAAAGGCCGATACAGGTGATTGAAGCGGTCAGCGATTTCTACCTGAAGCGCAACGCCAATGTAGCGCGCGGATTGCACAAGCTCGGTGAAGAGGCCACGCGGAGATACGAGGAGGTTCGCTTCAAGCTGAAGGATTTTGTGAACGCGAGAAGCGAGAAAGAGATCATATTCACCAAGAACACGACTGAGGCAATCAATACAGTGATGTATGGATGGGGCATGAAGAACATAAAAGAAGGGGATAAGATCGTCACTACGATAATGGAGCACCATTCCAATTTCGTCCCTTGGCAGCAGCTTGCAAGGATTAAAAAAGCGAAGCTCGAACTCATTGATGTGGATGATGAAGGGAAACTGAAAGAGAGCGAGCTGGACAAGATAAAAGGCGCGAAGCTGGTCGCTGTTTCTGCGGTATCAAATGTGCTTGGAACCAGGAATGATGTGAAAAAGATATGCAGGATAGCAACTGACGCGGGTGCGCTATCGCTTGTGGACGGGGCGCAATCAGTGCCTTCGCAGAAAACAGACGTGCGGGATATCGGATGCGACTTCTTTGCCCTTTCAGGGCACAAGATGCTCGCGCCATTCGGGACCGGAGCGCTCTATGCGCGCGAGGAAGTGCTGGATAAGATGGATCCGATGCTTTATGGGAGCGAGATGATACGTAAAGTTACTATCGAAGAATCTACTTGGAATGATTTGCCGCACCGGTTTGAAGCAGGCACACCGATAGTGGCTGAGACGATCGGATTGGGAGCGGCGATCGATTATTTGAAAAAGCTCGGCATGGATGACATAAGGAAGCACAAAGAGGAGATAACAGCTTACGCGCTGAAAAGGCTTGGCGAGACAAAAGGCGTGAAGATAATCGGCCCGAAAAAAGCCAGCGAGCGCGGCAGCCTTGTAGGGTTCGAATTGGAGAACGTCCATCCGCATGATGTGGCTGCGATACTGGATGACTCTGGGATAGCGATACGCTCGGGCCACCACTGCGCCATGCCGCTCCACGACCGCCTGAAGATACCGGCAAGCAGCAGGGCGAGCTTCCACGTCTATACGAAGAAAGAGGAGATAGACGCGCTTGTGGCAGGTTTGGAGAAAGTGAAAATGGTTTTCGGGTGATTCGGGAGCCGATACCTTGAGAGGAATAAGTATGGACAGCCAGGATATCTACCAGGAATATATAATTGAATTATACAAGAATCCGCTCAACTTCGGGACCATCGCGGATGCGGATTATAGCGCCGAAGCATTCAACCCGACGTGCGGGGACAGGATAGTTTTGTATCTGAAGGTCAGTGGCGGAAAGGTGACAGAAGCCAGGCATTCCGGAGAGGGATGCGCGATTTCGCAGGCAAGCGCGTCGCTCCTTACCGAATCCATGAAAGGCAAGACGCTTGAGGAGCTGAAAGCCCTTACAAAAGACGATGTCATGCGCCTGATAAGGATAGACCTGTCGAAGAATCCTACGCGCATCCGCTGCGCGCTCCTTCCGCTCGATGCGCTGATGAAAGCGATCGGGGCGAGCAAGTGAATACGGCGAACTTGCAAGAAAGCCACCCGAAAGCTCTCGGAGCAAATTGCGTTTCAGGTTTTGGGTTTTCGGTTCTGAAGAAGTACACCCGACTGCCCTCGGAGCGGTTTAAGAAAAACCGAACTTCAGCGACGAGACTTAGAATTATTGGAGAAAAAAGTATGCAGAAGTGAGCTAAGAAAACCTCAGACATGTAAGACGATAGATTTAAAAGATTCTCCCTTTTTATTTAGGTTGCCTTTTTCTAAAAAGGTCTGAAACTATAGAATGTATAGAATATGAAATAGAGGTTGAGAGCTATGGCAAAGAAAGAACACCTGAACTTAGTCTTTATAGGGCATGTCGACTCGGGGAAGTCGACCACAGTGGGAAGGATCCTGTATGAGACAGGAGCCATCTCCGAGCAGGTCCTTAACAAGCTAAAGGACGAAGCAGCGAAGGTGGGCAAAGCCACATTCGAGTTCGCGTTCGTCATGGATGAGCTGCGCGAAGAAAGGGAAAGGGGAGTCACTATCGACATCTCCCACAGGGAGTTCGAGACCCCGAAATACCACTGCACGATCATCGATGCGCCTGGCCACAGGGATTTTGTCAAGAACATGATCACCGGTGCCTCGCAGGCTGATGCTGCGGTGCTGATGATCTCTGTGAAGGACGGCATCCAGCCGCAGACAAAGGAGCACGCGTTCCTCGCGAAAGTGCTCGGCATCACCCAGCTCGCTGTGAACATGAACAAGATGGATGCAGTGAACTACAGCCAGGCTGAGTTCGACAAGGTGAAAGTAGAAGCAGACAAGCTGCTTCGAGGCATCGGCTACAAGGTCGAAGAAATAAAATTCGTGCCGTGCTCATCTTACAACGGTGACAACCTCACGAAAAAATCAGCCAAGATGGCGTGGTACACCGGCCCGACGCTGCTCGAGGTCGTGGACACGTTCAAGATACCGCCCAAACTCACCAACAAGCCGCTCAGGCTGCCGATCCAGGATGTATTCACGATCACCGGCCACGGCACTGTCCCGGTAGGAAGAGTCGAGACCGGTGTGATGAGGCCCGGAGACTCGGTCATAGTGATGCCTTCTGGCTCGAAAGGCGAAGTCAAGAAGATCGAGATGCACCACCAGGAGCTTGAGATAGCCAACACTGGCGACAACGTAGGCTTCAACCTGAAGGGAGTTGAGAAGAAGGACATCAAGAGAGGGGACGTGCTCGGTCCGTCTACATCTCCGCCGACTGTTGCAGCAGAATTCAAGGCGCAGGTCGTGGTCCTGAACCACCCGACTGCGATATCCGTCGGTTATACACCGGTTTTCCACATCCACACTGCGCAGTTCGCAGGCAGGGTGACGGAGATCGTGGAGAAGAAGGACCCGAAGAGCGGCCAGGCAGTGCCAGGCAAGGTGGACTTCCTCAAGACCGGCGATGTCGCGATCATCAAGATCCAGCCGCTGAAGAACGTCGTCATTGAGAAATTCTCCGAGTACCCGCCGCTTGGCAGGTTCGCGATCAGGGACATGGGCCAGACGGTCGCTGCTGGTGTCGTCCTTGATGTGACGCCAAAGACGCTCTGAGGTTTTTTCTTTCTTTTTTAATTTCCCTTATTTCCAGATTCTGTTCTTTCAAGATTGTAAGAAATCGGGATTTTTTGTGTTCGTAAGCATTTAAAACACACCTATTCATAATAATCAACATGAGATTCAAAAGAACACTCGCGGCGGTCGCATTGGTTGCGGCATTGGCGCCATCATCGTGCATCACCGGCAAGCAGTGCGACATGCTCGTCCCGAAAGTCAAAAAAATGCAGGTGCTGTGCGAACAATCGCGCAAGAGTTGCGAGCAGGTGAATAAATCATGCGCAGAGTCGGCTAGGATATGCCGCTCCTTTGATAGTGAGATGTTGCAGCGGAAGCTGGCCAAAAGGTCGGCAGCCATCCACAGCCAGCCCTGCAGCGGGGAATTCATCACAAGGGAGGTCGGTGGCTTAGGCTCCCACACCTTCATTTTTCTCCAGAACCACAGGGACCCGATAAGCGACGAATTGCCCCCTGAATCGGCCAAATCGGAGCTTCTAAAGTTCCGTTTCCTTCAGGACCTTATCGACAAGGACGGGGTGAAGACGCTCATCATGGAAGGAATGGTCAGCTCCCATGAAGTTGGCAGGACGAAAGAGGAACGGAAATGGGTCAGGTGGGCAAAAGGGGCTTTCGAAAGATGCGTCCGGAAGGTGGTCTCGGTGTTCCGCGGCAGGAAGGCTGCGCCCCGTAAAAATGAAGCCGAGGATGTTTGCATCGTGAATTTTCTTGTGAAAGGCAGGGAAAACGACCTGGCGGCATTGCTACTGGCCACCCGCCCGAACATACGCATCGTGGGATTCGAAAATACCTCCAATGACTATAACGATGTGCAAAAAAGGTTAGGCGAGCTGGCGGCGCAGTGGCAACAGCTCCAGAAGGGAAAGGCGAAGGCGCCGGAACAGCAGGCATGCCAATGCGGCCAAGACGCGGGAGAGCCGGATTTCGCGGCAATCAAGCGCCTTCTTGAAACGATAAGGGAGCCGGACACCGATGCCGCTGATGTCGTCGGGCGCCTTCTTGAAAACATCGGGCAGCTTCTTGAAAAAGCAAGGGAATCCGTTTTTGGCGCAGGGGAGCAGGAGGATTCTTACAAAAGCCTTTTCCTCCCTCTCGACCCACTGCACGAATGGCAGTTCAACGCCCTCAGGTCCGCGCTGAAAAAGATGGGCATATCCGGAGGGGAGAAGGCATTTCTGGAGGAGTACCTGAAACTCAGGATGAAATACGCGGCAATGATTGAAAAGGGAAGGAGCGCGCTTGCGGTCAAATCAGCGGTTGCGCATTCCCGGGAAAACAACGCCGTTGTGATAGGCGCGGCGCATGAGCTCTCCATGTTGCGCGAAATAATCGACTATCCATTCGAGAAGCGGGAAACCTTCCATTTCGTGCCATATGACTGCCCTGCCAACTGGGGGCATGTCACCTCCATAAAAAGGATGCTTGAGATTGTTGACGCCGCTCTTGGAGATAAAAAACCATCGAAGTGAAGGCATGACTGTCCGGAATATCCTGAAAAACGCCGTTCTCGCATCGGCGCTCGCAATGCCAGCCTGCCACACTCCAGTGAAACCAAACGAGCTGTTGGGCAAACCACCGATCGTTGAACAAACCAGCCAGCGATACCGGCATCCCTGCGAAAATGAAGTTATTCCGGGTGGAATGAAAACCCATTCCTATATTCTGCTTCAAATACATGAAGAGAAAGTCGGTCATATTGCAGAATTAAAAAAAATAATCGGAGAAGTATCCGGAGACCCAACCCGGACGATGACTGATGGCGCGGCTTTATCACAGATTCTTCAGTTCCGTATTATCAACGACCTTATCAAGAATTACGGCATAAAAACAGTCATACTGGAAGGGATGCCAAAAAAACCTTTGAAACTATTGTCCAAGAAGGAGATGGATTCTACTCAAAGAGAATTCTTCGAAATGCTTGTAAGCATATCCGAAAAATGCATTCCAGAAGCGATGAGAACACATCCGGATTTATCCGAAAAACATGCTGCAGAAGATTTTTGCCTCGCACTTTATATATTCCAGGATCCTCTTTCAAATTATATCTTGCTTGCGACAAGTAATCCAGTCATCGCCTTCACTGGTTTTGAAAGAGAAGATTTCCGTGAAAGGATCAAAAAAGCATTTGATCCATCTGATCCAAACTATGAAAGCGCAAAAAAAATTATAGAAAGATATGAACGAACTGGACGAGATCCAAAAATATTGGAGGACGCAGTGAAGAATGATCCAATGCGCTTTCTCGTTGAGGGCAGAAGCACAGACGCAGTCCGCGAAGTTATTTCACATTCTTCGCAGAATGCTGCACTGGTAATCGGAGAGGGCCACAGAGACTCGATGAAAGAAACAATAAACAAGATCCCCCCGACAGAACGCCCAACCTTCCATTTCATCCCGCCAACATGCCAAAACAGGGAAGCGTTCTTTGTATCTCCTGAAGCGATTATGCTGGCTAGAGAACATGCGAAAAGTCTGGAAAACAATTCGCCGAAATAGTTTATATTTCTTCCCCTGCTAATCCGGACTCATGATAACCAACATAGGCAGCATATTCGCTGAGAAGCTGGAAGGGAAGGAAGTCGCTCTGCGTGGCTGGATGCATCGGACGCGCACGAGCGGGAACATGGTATTTGCAGTCATGCGCGACCCGACAGGCATAATGCAGGTCACAGTCAAGAAGGACAAGGTCGATGAAAAAAGCTGGAAGGACGCGAGCGAAGCGTACGTTGAGAGTTCTTTTACGGTTAAGGGAAAGGTCGTGAAAGACGAGCGCGCTCCAGGGGGGTTTGAGATACAGGCACATGAATTCACGACCATCTCGAGGGGTGAGCCGTTCCCGATCGCCAAAGACTTATCCGAAGAATTTTTGCTTGATGTCCGGCACCTTTGGCTGCGCTCGCAGAAGATGAGCAACATCATGAAGGCAAGGCATCATATTGTGAACTATTTGCGGGAGTTTTTCGATACTGAAGGGTTCTATGAAATCGCTCCCCCGATCATAACAAAATCAGGCTGTGAAGGAGGAAGCACTCTTTTCGAGATGGACTATTTCGGCGACAAGGCTTACCTTACGCAGAGCTCGCAGATGTACGCCGAGGTTTTCGTTTTCTCGCTCGGAAAGGTCTTTGTGCTTGCCCCGTCGTTCAGGGCTGAGAAATCAAGGACAATAAGGCACCTGGCAGAATACTGGCATCTTGAGCCTGAGATGGCATTCTACGACTATAAGATGAATATGGAACTTCAGGAAGCGATGGTCAAGTATGCCACAAAGAAGATGGTTGATGAGCGCTCCGACTTATTGAAAGCCTGCGGCAGGGATCCTGAAGACCTTCGGGACACGATTGAAAAACCATTCGAAGTCATGGAATATAAAGTGGCAGTTGAGGAAGTCAACTCGCTTGGCGGAAAGATGGATTTTGGCCAGGATTTCGGCGCTGATGAGGAGGCATTGCTCACAAAGGGCGCAAAGGCACCGATGTTCGTTACAAAGTTCCCAAAGGAGATCAAGGCATTCTACATGAAAGAAGACCCGAATGACCCTGAATTCGTGCTTAATGATGACCTGCTTGCTCCAGCTGGCCATGGTGAAATGATCGGCGGAAGCGAGCGCATCTGGAACTATGACGAGCTGGTCGCAAGGATGAAAGAGCAGAACCTCCAATTGAAGGATTATGATTGGTATTTGGATTTGCGCAGGTACGGAAGCGTTCCGCATTCAGGTTTCGGGCTTGGAATCGAGCGGTTTGTGAAATGGATGCTGAACTTAGAGCATATAAGAGACACCATCCCATTCCCGAGGACGATAAACAGGGTTTATCCGTGAAATGATACGCAGCATTTTAAACTTTTTCAGGGTTGATATACTTATGAAGAGAGACCAAATCATTGATATGATAAAAGCGATCCTGAAAGAACACGGAGTAAATAAAGCGTATCTTTTCGGTAGCTTTGCAAGAAATGAAAAAAGGTATCATGATATCGATGTTGTCATAGAACCACCGGCAGATTTCTCATTTCTTGATCTTGCTCATGTCGAAAATGTTCTTGAGGAAAAAACAAGGAAAAAGTTCGATGTGCTAACCTTTGGAAGTATTAGTCGTCATCTAAAACCATATATCGATAAAGACTTGGTGCAAATAATATGAAAAAGGATGATAATGTATATTTGAACGATATTCTCGATGCTATAAAAGACATAGAACAGATTGTGAAGGATTTAGATGATTCGAAATTCTATAAGAATATTTCAGTCAAACATGCAGTCGTCAGGTGCATTGAAATAATTGGCGAAGCTTCAAAACATATCTCAAAAGATTTCAGACAGAAATATGATAACATCCCATGGAGCGATATATGCAAAATGAGGGATAAGGCGATTCATGATTAT
>Ga0315281_10003049_pt1 | contig 24679 bp, 20 predicted proteins | sample YL17G07_0_MG_FD_204540 | JGI IMG/M metagenome (GOLD analysis project Ga0315281, IMG submission 204540) | Sediment microbial communities from Yellowstone Lake, YNP, Wyoming, USA - YL17G07_0 | ecosystem: Environmental > Aquatic > Freshwater > Lake > Sediment | place: USA: Wyoming | collected... | reverse complement strand
CGGCAGCGGCGGTGTTTTCGCACCAGCCTTGTTCATCGGAGGTATGATCGGAGCGGCGATGTACCTGGTTCTCAATTCGTTCATTCCAGACCTGGGGATCGGCCCGGCGCCGCTGGTCATCGTTGGTATGATGGCCTTCTTCGGAGGGGCGGGGAAGGTACCAATCGCGGTGATCCTGATGGTTGGGGAAATGACAGGTTCATACACCCTTCTTGTCCCTGCGATGATTGCAACGACAATTGCGTATCTGATCGCTGGAAAGAACACAATCTATCGCAGCCAAGTCCCCTCAAGGGCGGACTCTCCGGCCCACAGAGGGGAGTTTGTCGTGGTGCCGCTCCTTGAGACGCTTCGGGTCAGCGACGCAATGACGAAAGACGTCGTGACCGTAGGGGTCGACGTAACGCTCGATGATGCAGCGAATCTCATGACCACCAAACGGATAAACGGAATTCCTGTGCTCGATTCGGTCGGGAACCTGGTCGGTATCGTGACTCGTTCGGACATTCTTCAAGCCGCCCTAGGCGACAGACACACAAGAACAGTGGGGGAGATAATGACTCGGGACCTGATCGTGGCTTATCCTGACGAGGATCTCCACGTCGCCCTCCATAGGATGATCGGCCGCCAGGTCGGACGCCTTCCAGTGGTAGATCCTGCTCACAACAGGACGCTCCTCGGAATAGTTGCCCGGGAAGACATCGGCAGGCTGTATGAGGAGGAAACCCATTCCTGGGCCGACAAACATTGACCTTGTTCTCACGTTTATTCGAAAACCGGGCGGTAACCCTGATCGGATGCCACTCGTCGACTCGAGCCACTTCCGCTACTCACTCATACGGAAAGAGCACAGATAAACGCTATGCTGCAATCGACAACAGGAAGAGAATATATTGAAGAACTGGATTGGATCAATCGTCCAGGTCCAAATCCTCCGCACGATCTAAAGGTACTCACGGGCCGTTCGAAGGACTGGTCGAGTCCGTCCTTGCCAAACACACCGGGAAATTCCATTCTTACAAGCCCACCTTGCCTATAGGGAAGGCAAGGGGGAACATGAGGTGAGGGACGAAATAGGCAAATTCGATGTCTTGTTTCTCTTGCGCTAGTCCCTGTATGCAAGTTCCTTGGAAATGTAAGTCGGCCCCTCGCCGGAGCGGAACGTATAAGAACTTTGCGGCAGATAGAAAGAACGCCTGCTTTTCTCGGCAATAACTCAAGGGAGGTGACAAATTGGCAATATCTATAACATTCTGGAAGATCAATCAAAGCATAGGTCCGGAGAACGTCGCGAAGGTTGCGGCGAAAATCATGGAGAAAGGGCTGTTTCCGCCGGAAGGAATGGAAATCCTTGGTTGGTACATCTGCCCAGGCGGCAAGGGCGTTACAATAACCGAATCGAAGACTATCGATCCCGCCGTAGCATTCAAGAATTGGCTAGTGTGGGTGCAGGAGATGACGGGGTTCTTTGAGTACTACGAGGTTCTACCGGCGGTCAGCGCAGCGGAAGCTATCCAAATGGTTCTCGCGAAGCCGAAGAAGTGACGGGGATCACAAACTCCTTTCTTCTTCTTTTTATTGAAATCAGAAAAAGGACGTCTGGATATGCTCGACTGCCACTTCTGACAGTTCTGATAGATTATGAAGACATACTGATAATCCGGAAGGAATACTGGCTGCCGTTGGACCTTCGAATGAAAGCTGGCAGGCATCGTCGTATTCGAAAGGTTTATGCAACGTAATCTCTTGACACGTTATGTAAAGTAGCAGACGCATCAGGGGGAATGCAATGTCGAACATGAAACTGCAAATAATAGAAACCATTGCTGCTTTGATGACGGCTGCCTTTGGCCTAATCGCCGCACTTGCTTGGAACGAGGCAATAAGGGAACTGATAGCTCAATACTTCTCTGCCGGTGATGCTCTGATGGGCCTATTCATCTACGCAATCATCGTCACCGTGATAGCAGTCATTGCAGGGTTGCTGATCGCAAGGTCGCTGGCGAAGCTGAAGGCAGCAGAAGCTCCAAAGTCAAAGTAGATTTGTCGAGTGCCAAAATCGACTCAAACCTCTTCCTTCTTTCAATTTCTCTTTCTATCTTCTCGAACCTTGAAGACGATTCATGATCGAGTGGAAAAGGAACGAACAAGTCCATCCAGAATATGATGAAGCAATCCTTAAATCGGAACGGACCAATTAGGGACTGATAATTATGGCAGAGGAAGAAGCAAAGGAAAAGGGAAAAGTCGAAGGAGCGGCAGAGAAGACTGGTGAAGTGGTAGGCAAAGGTCTCAAGAAAGGATGGGGAGCTGTCAAGGGCGTTGGCAAAGGTCTGAAGGAAGGGGTCACGAAGAAAGAAGAAGAGAAGTAAGAGTAGAACGAATAGACGCCGTTAATCTGGTCTCTTTCACATCCCGAACAACACAGCCCATGCTCAGATGAAGCGGCAAGAATTCTCGAATGGAATCTTATCCCCTTCTCCTTCGATCAAGATCAGAAAAAGAATGAGAGAGGTTTCGTCTATTTCTCATACCCTCGAACAAGTGCTTCGTACCGATCTTAGTACAAATCGACCTCTTGCCAGTCGTTTTCGTGGGTACAAATCTCCTTGGATTGTTCCGACTTCCCAATCAAGCGAAAAAACGTATGATAGAATCAGGATTTTGGAGAAAGCCCTTCCTCAGAGAAAGATGTAAAGCTGGGTCACTACAACCCAGATCCGCCTCGATTTCGACCATTCTGCACAGCTCACCAAGGGACAAATGATCGCAAAGGAAATGTGGAAAGAGGGGAGCAATCAAGTATCTTTCTGTTCAATTCCGAGCTCAATGAGGCAAATCCCTTGGATTCGCCGGTCGGGACTCCGGTGCAGCAGAGCCTATCCAAGCTCGGTCTGGAATTGAGAAACGCTATCTTCTCCCGGCAATAGCTCGCGGGGGGTGACAGATCTCCCGACATGACCACCAATCCCACTCCTCAGAAAACGCGCATTACTGTATCTCGAGGCAGCATTCCGTTGAGTGTCCTCTGCTCCATTGGGGTCAGATAGATTTTTCTGTTCGCAACATGTCCTGTACGGGTATTATCCTGATGAATTTCTCTACCGCCGCCACTTCCAGAAGTCGTTTCTCAATCAAGACATCAAACTCATCTGAAATGGGTGTATTTCTTGGGGATGCAAGATGCACCCGACATAAGCAATCTGAATGCTATCTTGAATCAAGATTCGCACTCTCTGAAGGGCACAGGTTCGAAAGCAGGAAACTTTTCAACAATGTGTTTGCGCAATCACATATGGATATGTTGTCGACACATTTTCGGATTTTCTGGCGTCTTTCTTAATTGACTAGACAAAACTTATCAAAAATGATAACCAAAAACGACTTAAATAAGAAAATGGTTCTCCTATCAAGGCTTCATAAATGGACGCGATAACCCTTTTGGAGAAGATGAAGGCAAAGCCGGTTTTCACGGTTGCGGACATGGTTGGCGAGGTCAAGAACCCGAATTACGCGAGACTCGTCTTGCACAGGCTCGTGAAGAAAGGCCTCGCAACGAGAGTGAAGCGGGGGATATACACGGTGCATGATGACCCGCTTATCTTCGGTTCGCATCTGGTGTATCCCTCATATTTCTCCCTGTGGACCGCTCTCCGCTACTACAACCTGACGACCCAGCTTCCAATAGCAACGCAGGTAATGTGTTCCAGGCCCCTGGAGAGTCTCAAGGTGGGAGAAGAAAAGGTGGTTTTCATAGAGACTCGCCACATGTGGGGATACCACAAGGAGAACTACAGAGGATTCGAGATTTTCATGGCGGATGCGGAAAAACTGATACTCGATGCGCTTTACCGCAACAGCCCGCAGGTTTCCGAGCTTACGGAGGCGGTGGAAAAATCTGATCGGGAAAGACTCGTTTCGTACTGCATCAGGATGGGAAGCAAATCGATAATGAAGCGTCTCGGGTACCTGCTGGAACGGCTAGTTGGCTACACCTCCGAGGGGCTACTCACCAATTCCAGGGATAGGAACATAGTCCCGCTGAATCCGTTTCTCCCCAAATCCGGGAAGTTAGATTCGAAGTGGGGAATCTATGTGAATGAGGTGCTGGAATGATTGATTTGGAAACCCTAGATAGGGTTGCCAGAATGAAGCGAATAAAGACAAGGGGAAACGCCGAGAAGGATTACTTCCAGGAGATCGCCCTCCTTGCGATTTCGCGTGAGATTCCCCGACTTGTGTTCAAAGGCGGCACCGCGCTCTACAAGTTCCATGGCCTGGACAGGTTCTCGGAGGATTTGGATTTTTCCGGCGATTTTCGGGAGCAAGATGTTAAGAAGATTGCGGCATACTTGAAGAATTTCGGAGCACCGACGGAAACGGAATTTAAAACGGTCGGCGGTGGGATTCTCGCAACCCTGAAAATCCGCGGTTTCCTCTACCGCGGAACCGCTCAGAGTGAATGCAGTCTGAGAATAGACGTTAACAGGAAGTCCGACATGCTTTTCAATCCTGATAGACGAGCGTTTTCATCTCTATATCCAGACATACCGTCATTCAGCATTGATGTGATGCGCCAGGACGAAATCCTTGCAGAGAAGATCCGCGCAATACTCACAAGGGATAGGGCAAGGGACGTTTATGATCTTCATTTCCTATCGCGTAAAGGCATTTCCGTTGATCTGAAGTCAGTAAACGCGAAGCTTTCCTACTACGGCACGGAATTCAGTCGCGAATCGTTCGTTGCTGCGGTCGCCGCCAAAAGGAAGGTATGGAAAAAAGAGCTTGATATCATGCTGCCAGAGATTCCGGAATTCGACGCGGTCGAGGATGAAGTTGCCGGGATGAGGTTCATTTTGCGGGCGTGAGCGGGATCGAGATATGGCACACGGTTTTGTTCGGTTCTCCGAAGCCCTGTCTCATCCGTGATTGGTTCCATCAAACCGGTACTTATCTTTCGGCACCGTTATCTCGAACCTCGCGCCCTTTCCCTCTTCCCCGGTCTCCATGATCTTCATCCCTGTGATTCCCAGGATCTCCTTGACGAGGTAAAGGCCGCGGCCGCGCCTCGTCTCGAAGAGACCCTTCTTCCCCTCCTTCGGTATGCCCTTTCCGTCGTCTTCGCACACCAGGATCATGTTACTATCCTTCCCCTCGTAGTAGATTCGGACCGTAGTCACTTTCTCTCCGTGATTCAGCGCGTTCCCGACGAGATTATGAAACACCTTCTCGAGCAACTTGTCCGCGTAGATCTCGAGGCCGTCGAGGTCTATATCGAGTCTCACGTCCCCCATTTCCAGACTCGACACCCCCTTCGCGCACGCCTCCTTCGCTTTGATCCACTCAGGCTTCGCGGCCCCCATCCTCTCGTACTCGCGGCCGAAATCTAGGTATTTCTCGATGCTCTTGCTCGAGTTCAATGCCATGCCCAGGAACTTCCTCGCCTTGTCATCCTTCACGATTCCCTGTACTATGTCCAGGCTGCCACGCAGCACCGTCAGCTGGTTCAGAATGTCGTGCCTCGTGACGCCACCAAGCAGATTGAGCTTCTTGTTGGCGAGGGACAAAGCATTCCGTGCCTCCTCGAGATCGGTCACATCATGTGCGGAAGCGACGACGAATTTCACATTCCCTTTCTCATCCAGCATCGGTACCTTCGTAACAGAGAACAGTCGTCTTTCTCCCTTCCCATTCTTGAGCCATTCAAGACCGTGATACTTCTCTTTCGTCTCGAACACATACCTATTGCCCGCGATAGCGACCTCAGCACTTTCCTTCGGCATCACCTTGCGGAGATTCATCCCTTCGAGCTCCTCCACCCGCTTTCCCAAGAAGTCAGCTCTCGCCTGGTTCATCTTCCCGTGCGTCTCAGGGTCCGTTGCGGAATAGATCATCGTATCGATATTGTTGAGGAGCAGTGTCTGCTCATTCGATTTTTCATGAAGCTCCTTTTCGAGCCTTTTGCTGTCTGTGATGTCATGCCCGGTGCATACGACGAACTGCACATTCCCGTCCGCATCCAGTTTCGGGATCTTCGTCACGGCTACCAACCGCTTCTCGCCCTTGGCGGTAGTGACCCACTCGTCGCCCCTGTAAGTCCTCTTCTCCTCGAAGGCGATCCTGTTCCCCACCACGCCTACCTTTGCCTCCTGCGGAGGAAGAATCTCCCAGATCTTCTTTCCCTCCATCTCTTCCTTCTTCAAGCCGATGAACTCAGCTCTAGCTCTGTTCACCACGCCGTAGGTCTCCGGGTCCGTTGCGTACCAGACCATCGTCTCGATGTTGTCCAGGAGCAACTCTTCTTCTTCCTTTTTCTTCTTTAGTATGGACTGGGCATTCTTGAGCTCGGTTATGTCCTTGTAGGATGCGATGCTCTGCTCGGAGCCCGGAATCATATCGACAGTTGCACTGATGTCGTGTTGTCGTCCCTCTCTGTCGACGAACTTGAACTCGAACTTGTTCGGGGCCGACTTGGGATCGATTCTCCTCAGACGATGATATTCGGTCATTTTCGGCAGGTCCTCTTCCGAGGCAAACCGTGTCCACTTGATCTTTCCCTCGATGAGTTCCTGCTTGGAGAATCCCGACAATCTCGCGAACTCCTCGTTCGCCAGTGATATCGTCATGTCGTCCTCGATTAAAATCATCGCTGTCCCGGTGTTCTCGAATATGGCCCGATACTTCTGCTCGGACTGGCGCATCGCTTCCTGCGCTTCGACCTTGTCACTCAGGTCCCTGACGATGGCGAAATCCGCCGGTCTCCCTTCATATTCCATGACCGTCGTGTTGAGTTCCACATAGAGGCATTCTCCGCCCTTTCCCCTGAGCCTCGCCTCGTAGATGCTCGGGACCTTCTCGCCCCTCAGTCTCCTCTTGTAGTAATCCGCCAGCTTCGGCACGTCCTCCGGCCAGACGAAATTCGTGAAAGGCTTTCCGATCGGTTCCTCGGTCGAGTAGCCCCCCATTTCCGCCAGCTTTGGATTGGTGTACCTGATCACTCCATCTTGGATGATCGTTATGCCGTCGTTCGCCCTCTCCACCAGCGTCCGGTACTTCTCCTCGCTCTCCCTGAGCGCGCGCCCCACCCTCTCCCGCTCCTCCTCGGCATCGATGGCGGCCAGAGCGAACGCGATGTCGGTCACGATCTCCTTGAAGAGCGAGATCTCTTCGTCGACAAATACGGCTGGAGGCAACGAGGCCGAAATGACCCCGAGCGATCTACTGTCAGTTACCAGCTGGGCGGTCAGGACTGTCATGCCCGGGAACAATCCGGCGAGAAAGCATCCCCGACACGTGACGTCATGATCTGCAGAGACAACCCACTTCGTTTCCGTCGCCTTCCTGACGCAGGCCGGGACGTCCCCTGCGCCGAGGGAGCGTTCGAGCTGCTCAAGGTGCCCGTCCATGCCCGCCCCGTAGATTCTGGTGAACCTGCCGGCTCCGTCCGTCAATCCGATCCAGATATGGCGGAAGACCTCCGTCTGAACGAGGTTGGCGCAGGCCCCGCCGAGGAGGCGGTCCCTGTCCTTTTCCCTGACGATCAGCTGGTTCACTTCACGGATCGCTCTCAGCATTCTGTTCAAGTGCTCCATCCTCGACTCAGCCATCTTCCGCTCGGTCGTGTCCCTTGCGATGACAAGGAGGTCATTCCGGTCACATTCTTCAGAGGGGACCAGCGAGGTCTTTGTCTCAAGATAGCAGTAGGATCCGTCCGCCCGTTTGATTCTGAACTCGACCGGATGCTGTCCGGTCTCGCCAGTAGCGAAGCTTGAACGATCCCGCCGGGCGCTCTCGGTGTCCCCCGAATGAATGAATCCGGTAAGGTCCTTGCCAAGCAACTCACGATGCGGATAACCGAGGGATTTCTCCACGGAGGGGCTGATGTACTTGATCATGCCTTGGACGTCCGTGACCATCACAACGTCCGACACGTTCTCGATCAGCGAGCGGAACCGCATCATCGTCTTTTCCGTTGCCTCCTCCGCTCTCCTTCGTGAGACAGACTGGATAATCATGTTCCGCAGCTCGGCGAACTGCGTTCTCGCATCGCTTCCCTTGTTAAGGTAGAAGTCCGCGCCGTTGTTGAGGGCCTCGATGGCAATCTCCTCCCTCCCCCTTCCCGTGAAAAGAATGAACGGGATCTTGCTGTCGAACTTACGTACCGCCTTGAGAAAGGCGATTCCATCCATCTCTGGCATGAGATAATCGGAAACTACCGCGTCAAACTTACTGTTGCGGAGAAGACCGAGGGCCTCCTCGGGGGACACAACCCCCTCCACCAGTATGTCTCCTTCTTCTTCCAGGAAACTATCCGTGATCTCCAGGAGGGAGTTTTCGTCGTCCACATGCAGAACATCTATCATCGCCTATCCCTCGTTCTCAGGCCGGTCGCGTCGGGAGTCGGGGCACGGTTTGTCTGACTTTCTTAATAGCAATCGGCGCTTTAATATATGTTTGCAATGTTGGCGCAAGAAAGCGAAGAATAGTGCTTGTGCCGAGGGGGAATCGGTCAAGCCAGCGCTTCTTCTGCAACTCCCGACAAACGAGCGCGCGGCACATCACTCGTTGCAGACGACATCGGTCTCTTCCAGGGGTCCCCTCATCCGATTCCCGAGCTCCGCATCCGGGAACCTGAACTCTCTCCTGTGCCGATGCATGCCGAAGGGCGTCCGGTCCAGCCTAATCCGCCTTCCTAATGCTTCCGCCCAGCCTTTTTTCCTCGGGAACCTGCCGGCGGACAGGCGCCCGGCAACTGATCCCGCTGCGATTGTCGGTCGCCCTCTTGAGAGGTTCCTTTTTCTATGGTTTCCAAATCGGACGCGTGAAGAGGCCGGCGGCCGTCCCCGTCTCGGAAGCGACCTTTGTGTAACAGTTGCTGGTGATGCAGACGTGCGCCCCGGATTTCATGGCCTCGCAAGCGAAGAAGATGCCTGCCGCTCCGCCTCCGATGAAAGGTACGGGCAATCGCATCCGGCTTGTCCGCGGTCCTTCGCCCAGGAGAATGAGTGTATGGGGCGGAGGCCGATCTTTCCGGAGATCACGGCGCGTTGCGGCGGGAAGTCTCTTAGAACGGATTATGTATCGGGGCGAGAAGAACTGTGTATCAGAGGTGATTGAGACGGTAGCAGTGAAGTACCTGGGGCATTCCGCTTTCCTTCTTACCTACGACAAGGCGGCGATCCTCATCGACCCGTTCCTGTCCGGCAACCCCTGCGCGGCCGCGTCGCCATCGCAGGTGCATGCGGACCTCATACTCGTCACACACGCGCACAGCGATCATCTCGGCGACGCGATCGACATCTCAAAGAGGACCGGGGCGCCAATTCTCAGCACGTTCGAGCTCGCGGGTTACTGCATGGCACGGAAGGCGAAGACAATCGACGGCCATATCGGGGGCGTCATCGAGACGCCGTACTGCACCGTGAAGATATTCCCGGCTTTGCACGGCTCGAGCGACGAGGATTGCGCGACAATCGGCGTGGCCTGCTCGTTCGTTATCTCGGTCGATAACAAGACAATCTATCATGCCGGCGATACGGCCCTTTTCGGAGACATGAAGCTCATCGCGGAGGAGTTCGATCTCGACGTCGCCCTTCTTCCCATAGGCGGTCATTACGATGGGCATCGACGATGCGGTGAGGGCTGCGGTCTTCCTTGACGCGGAGGCGGTCATTCCGATGCACTACGGGACTGGGATCCGATCAAGGCCGACCCCGGCGAGTTCTGCAAGAAAGTGAGGGAAAAGGCGAAGAAGAAATGCGTCGTGCTGAAGCCAGGTGAAGAGTTCGAAGTCCCGTGAATCGTTTGGTGACGCGCATCCGCCTGACGGACCCGCGGAGAGCCTACAGCCCGAGCCGGTTCGCCAGGTACATTACGTAGTCCTCCATCGGTATGTCCACCGATGAACGGTCGACGTCGATCTCCTTCGAAACCGCGCAGTCGAGGTGTATCCTGCACTTCGGGCACATCGTCAGCAATCTCCCCGCCCCGGTCCTCTTCGCCTCCGCGATCCTGTCCAGCTGCATCTGCTTCGCCGGCTTTCCGCACGTAATCCAGGCGGACACGCCGCAGCATTGGGCCTTGTCCCTCGAGTTCGCCATCTCCCTTACCTCGACTCCCACGGCCCGGAGGACGTCCCTCGGTGCATCGTACACACCCAGATGCCTCCCCAGCCTGCAGGGGTCGTGATAGGTGACGCTCTCCGTCCCATCGCTCCTTCCCTTCAGCTCCAGCTTCCCTTCGTCCATCAGGTCCGCCAGGTACTCAGTCAAATGCACCATCTCGAAGTCCTGGTCCCCCATGATGTCTTGGTAATCCATCTTGAACGTCCGGTAGCACTCGGGGCAGGAGAACACGACCTTCTTCGCCCCCGTCGCCTTGATCATCGCCAAGTTCTTCTCGATCAGCCTCTCGAAGTTCTCGTCGTCGCCGGCCCAGTTCAGGTCGTGCCCGCAACAGACCTCGTCGTTCGAGATCACGGGCTCTATGCCGGCGTGGTTCAGGATCTTCAAAGCCGCGATCGCGGTCCCTGTCAGATTCAGGTTCCTGTCGTAGAATACCGCATCAAGATGCGGGGCGCAGCCGACGAAGTATAGCACGTCGCCCTTCCGCTTCGTCCTCACCCCGTCCGGTATCCACCCGAGACGGTCCTGCTTCCCCGGCTCCGCGGAGGCCATCACCCTCATCATCGACTGCAGCAGGCCGCCCTGAGAGCATTCCGGCTCGTTGCCGAGGAGCGAGGCCTCGGCCCTCATCCCCTGTATGAAGCCGGAGTAGTCGACCTTGTAAGGGCACATCGAATTGCATATCTCGCAGGTGATGCAGGACCATATGTCCCGATCCCTGCTCAGCCCCTCCGCCACCCCCTCCAGCGCCTTCAGGACGATGATCCTCGGGGCGAACTGAGTATCGATCTTGGCGACCGGGCACACGGAGGTGCACTTCCCGCACTCGACGCAATCATGCGCGCCGGTGTCCGAGATTATCTGGTCGATCGCCTTCTTGTTGAACTCGAGCGTCTCGATCTCGCCCACCTTCGGGATCGGAGAAGGGCCCATAGCCTTCAGGTCCCTCGACATCGAGCTGACGAGGTTGACGAACTTCCCCTTCTCGGAGGCGGATAGCCACTCGCTCCTCAGCCTCTCCTCTCCCAGGCCCGCGTAGCGGAGCAGCTTCCTGACCGCCTCGATGCTTTTTTGGGCGTGCTTGTTCCCTTCCACATAATGGCAGTCGTCGATTTTGCAGCCCACCACGGCCACGCCATCCGCACCGTACTCGAAGGCCCTCATCATGAACGCTGGATCGACCCTCCCGGTGCACATGACTCTTGCGATCCTTACCCCCGACGGATACTGGAGGTGGTGAACCCCGGTCAGTGTCGCGGAGGGATATCCGCACCAGGTGCAGGTGAAGACGAGGATCGTCGGCTCGAAAGCGCCGCTCTTAACCTCTTGCTCCATTCACTCCACCTCCTGGATCATGGAGCGGATCATCGGGACGAGCTGATCGATGCGGTACCCGCTCACCTCCATCGCCTTGTTGCAGCATGTCGCCGCGCACACACCGCAGCCTTCGCAGAGGAGCTCGTCCACCCTCGCCATCTTCTTGCCGTCCTTCTCCACGAGCTCTATCGCCTTGAAGACGCACGATTCCACGCATCGGCCGCATGCCCTGCATCTATCCTCGTTCACGGTCGCCGTCACCCGTTCGATGCTGATCTTCCCCGAATCCATGACGGCAACGATATCCTGGGCGACGGTTTTCCCATCATCGACCGAGTACCTGATCCCCTTCGGGCCCTGGGCGCAGCCGGCGATGTATATGCCCCTCCTGCTCTCGGTCGGGAGCATCGGGTTCACGTCCTTCATGAACTTGTCCACTTCCATCTGGATGTGCAGCATCTTCGCTATCTTGTCGGCCCCGTCGCTCGGTTCCTGCCCGACCGCCAGCACTACAATGTCGCTCTCGATGCTCAGCACCGCCCCGGCATCGGTGTCCTCGGCCCGGACGATGAGCTTCCCGTCCTCCGGGGCGATCTCCGCCACCCTCCCCCGGACGAACTTGATCCCCATCTCCCTCGCCTCGGCGTAGAACTCCTCGAAGCCCCTGTACGGACCCCGGAGGTCGATGTAGTGGATGTACACTTCGGTGTCTGGATGGAGCCTCTTCACCTCCTTCGCCAACCCTATCGCATATGTGCAGCAGACGAGGGAGCAGTACGGATTGCCCTTGGCCGCGTCCCTCGATCCAACGCACAGAACGAAGTTGACGACCTTCGGCACGGACCCGTCCGACGGCCTTCGCACCCCGGTGACGTCGGCGTCCCGCATGATTTCTATGAACTCCATCGGGGTCATGATGTCCTTGCTCCGCCCGTAGGCGTAGGCGGGGATCTTCTCCGGATCGAATGTCTTCGAGCCCGTGGCCACGACGATGATGCCCACGTCCAACTCCCTCTCCTTTCCGTCCTGGGCGACCTTCACGTGCCGGTTCCCGAACCCTCCGGTGATCTCCTTCACCTCGGTGCCCAGCAGGACCTCGATGTGCGCGTTTCTCAGAACGTCCTCGATCTTCGGGGTGAAGACGCATTCCTTGCAGTACTGCATGCAGCAGATGCCGCAGTTGTGCGTCGGGAAAGTGGTCCCCAGACTGTACGTCCTGCCGCCCAGCTTCTTCTCCCTCTCAACTATGTAGACCTTGTGCCCGGCGTTCGCGATCTCCAGGGCGGCGGCCATGCCTGCGACGCCGCCCCCGATCACCAGGGCGGCATCTTTGATCGGCACCGTGATGTCCTCCAGCGGCCTGAGCCTCCTGACTCGGGCAAGACCGCCCAGCATGAGAGATTTCGCCTTCTCCGTCGCCTCCTTCTTGTAAGGATGCACCCAGGCGCATTGCTCCCTGAGGTTGATCATCTCGAAGAGGTACTTGTTCATGCCTGCCGCGGCGAGAGCGCTCCTGAGCACTATGCCCTGGATGTTCGGTATCGCCCCCCCGATGAGGATGCGGTCGAACTTCGCCTCGTAGTATCGGTTGATGAGGTAGTCGATCCCGTCCTTGGAGTTCAGTTCCGTGTGGATGCCGACCTCGACGACGTCGTCGAACTTCCTCATGAACTCTGCCACATCCTCAAGGTCGATCCTGTTCCCAATCTCCCCGCTCTCGGAGCAGAGGTATACTCCAATCCTTCCGGTTCTGTCACTCTCTGCAGCCATTGTCATCCAACCTGTTTCGGTCCGTGATTCTCAGCGTCGCCATCAAAGGAACGTGAATGAAATCGTATGGAAACAACGTTATATACTGTTTTTCCCAGACCGGTCAGGAAGCCAGAAGCGAGGAACATCAAGCGGGGTTTCAGGGACGGTCGAAAAGATCCAAGTTCCCGCCATTCGGCCTATCGTTCAACAGACCGTACCAGGCGCGCCGACTTCCATCGTCGAGATCGGCCATTATGATATCCAGAGGCCCTCTGCTCAACTATCAAATAGAAGCGAGACCAATCAGACAAAGCATGCCATTAGGAGACCCCACGGGCGGGGACGACGAATATCGCGAAAAAGGGAAGATCACTCGCGTCTGGATCTCCGCCGTCCCGGTGTCGAATCTCGACAGCGCTTTGGAGTTCTACAACGAAATACTAGGTCTTCCCGTACAGCTGAACTCGAAGGAGAACAACTGGATCGAGCTCGGTCCGCCCGAGCCTCACTGCAAGATCGCTCTCTACGTTCCCTCCGTCCACGACAAGAGGCAGCCGGGCGGGGGCACGGGCATCGTGCTCGACACCGACAGCATATACGAGCTCCACAGGAGGCTGGTCGACGGGGGTGTCAGGTTCAAGCTCAAGCCGCAGAGGCAGCAGTGGGGCGGCCTGATGGCGGTATTCCTCGATCCAGATGGTAATGAGTTTCAGGTCGTGGAGGACCCGGAGCACTACACCAGGACAAATCCGACGCCTCGCTAGCAATCTGTCGACTTCAAACTCGAATTATCATTTCTTCTTCTTTTTCAGAGCTAGTTCGGCTTCCTTCTCGAGCTTCGCAAGTCGCGTGTAGTAATCCGGGAACTCGTTCAAGTGCGCCAATGCGATCTTCGCTGTCATCGTCGGGTCGTCATCGGTCACGTTAGTCGCCGGGCTTATCTTGCCGTGCTCAAGCTCGACGTCCATTCCCATCCTGAACTGCTCGACATCGAACCTGCTCCAATCTATGCCGAGCTTCTCACCCATTCCCTTCGCTTCTTTAGCCGTGAAATGCTTGGAACTTGTCATGTTATTCCCCCAATTGCTAGACCTCTCAACACCATCCGACTTTAAGACACTTCCCGCGGCGTGGTCTGTCATTTCCCTGTCTTCTCGTTCGATGCATGCCTGAGAGTGCGACTCAAGGTTCAAGACCTCTCTAGATGAGAATGGGAATGGGAGCGTCTTAGTAACGAAGATATTCCGTGCAAAATCCCGATCCCAGTGCAAAGCCGCCAGGACCGATTCGATCGTCTCGGCCCAGGCATGATTCCGGGCTCCCGTAGGAGAGCCAGGTGGGTCACTGGTTTCCTCCCCCCAAGAAGGACTGGAATTGGATATAGCCCGTAATTGGCTTTGCAGGAATAACAGGGGGTCCTCATGTATTTGAAGCTAATTCATGTCACGGCAAGAAGGCACTTTTCGTCCAAGTTGAAATCGGAAAAGGAATGTCTGGATCGGCTCAAGTGCGCCGCTGTCGTGTCAAGCTGGATTGATCGATTGGCCGGGATGACCCTTCCTTGCTCCAATAATGTCTTGTAGCTGTTGTCCTGTAGGAAACCAAAGGATTCAGATGACTGACGGACACAGATTCGAGAAAGCCACTTTCGCCGCAGGATGCTTCTGGAGGGTGGAGGCAGCTTTCCGCAAAGTGAAGGGTGTGGTTGAGACGACAGTCGGATACACTGGCGGACATTACGAGAACCCAACATACAAAGACGTCTGTAGTGACAAGACCGGTCATGCAGAGGCCGTCGAGGTGATTTTTGCCCCCTCTAAGGTGTCCTATGAGCAACTGCTCGACGTCTTCTGGAGTATACATGATCCGACCACACTGGACCGGCAGGGGCCTGACGTAGGGACGCAGTACAGGTCCGCGATCTTCTGTCATGACGAACTCCAGCAGAAAGCTGCGAAAGCTTCCAAGGAGAGACTGGAGGGATCTGGACGGTTCAAGAAGTCTATAGTTACCCAGATCGTCCCTGCATCGAGATTCTTTCGCGCGGAGGAGTATCACCAGCGGTATCTGGAGAAGAACAAGGCAGCCCATTGCCCTACCTAAGAGTCTTATTTTCCAAGATTCCGCTTTCCAGAGTCTCGAAGTTCCTCCTAAAATCCCAATATCATTAGCGAATGATTCGTAGTGGCCTATCGGTAGTGAACACGACCTCTTTCTGGCACTTGGCGTCATTCTCCCTCATATTGAAAATAGACAAGGAGTGTTTGGATAGGCTAGAGTGCGGGAAGGGGTGCCCCGAGTTGTTCGATATTCAGTGCACGAAGTCTATGCCGTCTCCTGCGGTCGCCCCGAACTTCTGCGTCGAGATCCCCAGCCTGGCGGCCACGTCCGTCGGCATGGAATTGAGCATGAACTTCGACTTGGCCCCGGTGAAGATCACCAGGACTTGGATGAGCCCTTCGTTCTCCGGCTCGACCGAGCAGCCCCATATGATCCTTGCCCTGGGGTCAATACTCTTCCCTACGTACTCCGCGGCCCTCTGCGCCTCGTCGACGGTCATGTCCGGTCCACCGACGATCCGCACCAGCGCACCCTTCGAGTCCTTTACATTGATGTCCCCGAGGAGGGGTGAGGTGATGGCCTCCTTGACCGCTTCCTTGACAGGGTCGTCAGTCTGCTCCTTGCTCGCTTCTCCCATGCCTACGAAAGCCACCCCGCCCTCGTTCATAAGGGTAAGGATGTCCGCATAGTCCAAGTTCACGAGGCCAGGCTTGGTGATGATCTCAGTCAGACCCTTGATCGTCTGCATCAGGACTTCGTCCGCCACCTTGAACGCGGCCTCGATCGGCAGTTTCGGGACAAGGTCCAGTAGCTTGTCGTTCGGGACGACGATTGTAGTATCGGTGACGCGCGTCAGCCTCGCCAGGCCGTCGAGGGCGTTCTCCATCCTCACCGTTCCCTCGGCTTTGAATGGTAATGTGACGACTCCGATGGTCAGAGCGCGGCACTGCTCCTTTGCTATTCCAGCCACATAGTGAGCCGACCCCGTCCCCGTCCCTCCTCCCATGCCAGCGGTGACAAAAACGATGTTCGCGCCGTTGAGGAAGTTGCGGATATCCATCCCGTTCTCCATGGCAGCCCGTTCCCCGACCTCGGGGATCGCTCCCGCTCCCAGGCCGCGTGTGGTCGCTCTTCCGATCAGTATCTTCGTCGGTGAGCGTATCGTCAGCAGATGCTTCGCATCGGTGTTGATGCCGCACAGCTGCGCGCCGTTTATGCCCCCGTCGACGCAGCGGTTGATGGTGTTGCATCCGCCGCCACCGCAACCGATGATCTTTATGCTGACGTCAAGCTTCTGGGCGATCTTCCTTATCTCTTCATCGTCGGAGGTGTCTCCTCCAGTCGCTTTCACTGGGGCCTGAGCTTGCGTCTTCCTCTCCTGTTCCATGCTCGTCAGAGCGCTCTTCACTAATGAGTTTGGCATAGTGCATCCATGGTATGACATTCGTCTGACGGTAGATATATAGTTTCCGCTACTGGGCGAAAATCACCAGGAATCACTCTCTCCGACACACTTGACAGTTCTGGCTGCGGACGGAGAGGGATGTCGTAGTCTGTTGACATCACTACATCTGGTGCAAGGCGCCTCCTTCCATTTCCGAAAAGACCATTAGAGCTGTTGGAAGACGTAGGTCGTCCCTACGGTGTTCAGGAGGAACTGTTGAGGCATCTCCTTGGCGAATTGACTTCCAGTCTGTCGGCTTCTCGCAAACCCAATTCACCATCGAGTCCGTCTGCAGTCATGTTAATTCTCTCCCCGGTTGAACTCCCTCTTTCCTATTATCAGTCACCTTTGCGGGCATACTAGTCGATTCGCGGTATTAGTTGTGTCGGATTCGTGGATCGACTGGTCTGCCCTTCCACATACAATCCTGACGGTTCTGACGGCAGGTGAGGAGAAGGTGAAAGAAGAAAAGAAACGGAGGAGGCGCAGTTCAGGGTCCGCGTCCCTCTATCATGGACTTGAAAAACGATTCTCTTCACGAAGCCTTTTGAACAGCGTCCTGGCTTTGCACAGGCGTCTCGACTTGAATCTGCTGTTTGGCAGGTTGGCTTGTTGCCAAAGCCTCGACCTGGTTCTGTTGAGCAACTGGTTGGCTTGGCATCGGCGTCACAACCTGGACCTCCTGCGGAATCGGCTGAGACGGCACCATCGTCTCGACCTGGGTTTGTTGTGGAGCTGGCTGTTCCGGCGTCTGCGTCTTGGCCTTTGGTTTCCTGCCTCTCCTTCCAGTAGTCTTCTTGGTCGCCATGATTTCACCCCCTAGGTCCCATCCCTTCGTCTACAAGACCTGAGCTGATGTGAGTGTCAAAAGGTCGGTAAGTACGTTTGCCGAAAGCTTTATCAAGAGGTATCTGGCCGCCCTCTTCCATTGTGAGCCAGTACAGTATTGGTCGCAGGGGAAGTCGCGGCAACAAACGGACTCCGCATGATTGAGCACGGTCCTCTGAGCAGCAACGAGAACGCGGTGCTCAATGACTGTCGTGGTTTTCGAACTAATGGCTATCCATACATACGGGGAGATGACATAGGATTTTCAGTGGTTGATCCTTAGGGAAGCGAAGGTCTTGGCGAAAAAGGGGGAGAAGTTCGAATGCGAGGAATGCGGATCGTCGTGATGCGTCGTGATGGTATCAGACCCATGCGGCTGTGAGAAATGTGACATAGTATGCTGCGGCGTCCCCATGATCCTCATAGAAGAGGAGAAGCCGAAGAAGAAGGCGAAGGCTAAGAAGAAACCAGCTAAGAAGAAAGCAGCAAAGAAAAAGGCAGCTTCGAGCTAGTGCGGGATTCTTCGCAGTCCAATCTTTCACAATGTTCTTCCGTTTCTTTCTGTTTTGAACTCTCCCCATATTCTCGACTTTTTCACACTCGCCCCTTACGATTCAGGCGCGACATGAAGCCTGCGCCTCTGGAAGCCGAGTGATCTGCGTTCCGGTCGATGGAGAATAGGATCTCTGGGCAAGCTCGGTTCCGCGGGGCGAATGCACGCTTCTTTGCCTTTCTTGTCACCAAAGATATATTACCAAGCGTGAGAATGCTCATCCCCATCCATGGCGAGAACATTCATGTTACCATTGAGGGGCGGGCCGGTCGAGGGCTTCGAACGGCTTGAAGCAAAGGCGATCCGCAAGGGCATAAGCTTCCACGGCGATTTTCACAGCGGGTGGCTCTCAGGGGGAGTGCCAGGAACTCAGTTGAACATCAAAGGGACATATGAGATAACCCGGGGCGAGATCGCCATCACCATCGAGAAGAAACCGCTTCTCTACAGTTGGGGCCAGGTCGAGGCGCTGTTGAGAGGGTTCGTTGAAGGCTAGTTTTCGAACCTCGTCCTCTGGATTCTCAAGATATCAATTTAGATATGTTTTTACGGTATTCTTGCTTTAAAAACATATCTGTTTAAATACTATGTATGTCTTTATCGATGATTATGAATGAAGACATATTGAAGGAACTTCGGCAAGAGCTGTTGAATAGAAGTCCCCTCGACGGTCTTCCTGATTCAGTATGGAAAAGGACTGGTGCGTTGAATACGTGGGGCACCAATGCCATTGAAGGAAATACTCTGACATGGCAGGATGTAGAGAAGCTCCTGATTGAACAAAGAACCATCAGCAACGCACCCGTTCCAGATGTCCTCGAGACGATTCAGCACGAGGCCGCCTTTCGCGGACTTGTTCAACGCGTTTCGGCACCGATTCGCTTGACCGCGGTCCTGGAATTGCATGAGGGAGTGTTTCGAGGAATACTGCCTGATGCTGGGCAATGGCGGAGAGTGAATGTGAGAATAGCAGGGTCGAAATACACTCCTCCAAGAATGGAGAAAGTCCTCAACGAGATGGAAAACTGGATAGGAGAATACACCAGAAGAGATACGAGCGGTGAGCCCGTTTTTCCATTGGCAGCATGGATGTATCATCGTTTTGAGGCAATTCATCCGTTCAGCAATGGCAACGGTCGCATTGGAAGGTTGTTGCTCAATCTCCATTTCCTGAGGCACAGTTGGCCGCCCATTCACATACTCCAATCTGACCGCGAGATCTACAGAAGTTGCCTTGAAGAAGGACATTCCGGAGATCTGTCCAGATTGACTGAGTTCTTGCGGGTTTCTATGGGGAAGTCTCTTTTGGATCTCTTGGATCAAGTGGGAACTGAAGACGACGAATTGATGCCTCTAAAGCAATTTGAACCAAAGGGCCCCTATTCTGCGAAATACCTTACCCTGAGAGCTGGGCAGGGACGACTTCCAGCAATCAAGACCAGGGGAGACTGGCAAACGAGCACCAGGGCTTTGAATCTCTACCGAAGGTTCATAGGCGAGAAGTGAGGTGGGTCGACTCCCGGACAAGCTCGGATACGCGTACTGGTGCCCTGAAAAGGACGACTTAATATCACACACCTTCCTGTCATGCCTCGTGAAGCTCACTCGGAACCCTGGATTCTACCTGCTTCTGGGTTCACTGCAGTTCTTTCTATTGCTCCTGATCGCTGAATCTCTCCGCCCTGGCTACAGCGTGTCGCTCAACTACCTCAGCGACCTCGGCGTGGGCCCGGAGCCGTCCCGAACGTTGTTCAACGCGACCCTCATCATCTTCGGCCTGTCGGGATTCGTAGCTTCTTACCTCTTCTGGAAGACCCTGGTGAGAAATGCGATGGTTGTCACGCTCGTGATATCCTCTATCGGCGTGATCGGTGTGGGCCTGTTTCCCGAGGACACAGGCGCACCCCATTCTCTGTTCGCCCTGCTGGGGTTCTTCTTCGGCGCCTTGACGGCGATCATCTCGTACAAGATCGTCAAACCTCCGTACTCGTGGTTCGGTGTTGTCCTGGGCCTGACCAGCATGGTGTCGCTTTTCCTGTATGTTGGCGGAACATACCTGGGCCTCGGAGCTGGAGGAATGGAACGATTGGTCCTCTATCCTTCGCTTCTTTGGTACGTCGGGTTGGGCGGATGCTTGCTGCATCCTGAGGAGAAACATGATAATGGGACAAATCCGCGGGAATCCGGACACAAATAGGTACGCACTGGTCACTCTTCTGGTCAGAAATCCCACTCAGACAGACCCTGATCCGTTCGATGAGAAGGATCGCAGTCATGACGTACGCGCCCGCCACGGACAGTGACAAGAGACCTTCGGCCCAATAACGTTGAGATTCCTACATGTAGATGTCATCGCTCGTGCGCAACTACCGTGGATCCCAGCTACAGCTGCTGTCCGTCAGATTGCCTCTTCATCCAGGGGAACTAGGTTCTCTTCTGATACAACAGGTAGACTGCCAGGACCGCACCTGCTATCACTGCAACTCCGATCGCGATCCAGATGGCGGCATCCTCGAGGCCCGAGGGTCTCTCGTATGTGAACTCGACGACCGCGATGTTCGAATTCCCCGCATCGTCGAATGCCCTGACCTCGAGCGTGTTCGTCCCTTCTCTGAGGCCAGTTGCTGTCCATTGCGTCGCAAGACCAACATCAAACCATGAACCATTGTTCAATCTGACCTCATGTCCGGCGATGCCCGAGACTGGATCTGAGGACGTCCACTCAGGCGTCCAATTCGCCGATCTGACCGTTGAGCCATTCGCAATCGACTCTATCTGGACATTGGGCTTCGTCTTGTCGATTGACACGACAGCGCTCTTCCCGGCCTATCAACGGACCTGTAGTACAGGGTCGTGTTGCCCTCGTCTGTCATCTTGAGCTGATCGGCATACGCGGTCCATGTCGTTCCGTCGAAGCTGTACTCGGACCTGTTGATCCTGGAGTTGTCCGTAGCAGCAAGGGACACGTTCACATCGGACACGAACCAGCCGTGTTGTCCATTGATCCCTTCTAGGCTTATCGTCGTCGTGGGCGCGATATCGTCATAGGTCGAGAACTGCACGTCCGAGATATCCTCACCGTTGTTGAAACCGTCCGAAGCGATGACCTTTATGAGATAATCTCCGCCGGGCAGAATGCCAGAGGTATTCCAGTTGTACGTGTTGCTCGTTATGCCGTCGGCGATCGGCACCCATGAATCCCCGTCATCTGAGCTGTAGGCTAAGAGGTAGGTCAGCGGGTCATCATCCTGATCCTCGCCCGTCCAGGCTATCTGGCACACATTGCCGATGCCGAAGTCCTCTCCGCCGTTTGGCGTGGCAATACTCACAGTTGGGGCATGTGCCGAGACATGTCTCTGAGTCAGCACGTGGCCTGTCTTGTTCAGGACCTGGACGTACTTCGTGCCAAGAATGTCAGGGACATTGAAGACGAAGGGAATGCTGCCCAGCTTCTCCTCCGTGACCTCTGTCGACATGTCCCAATGGGTCTTATCGGTGAAAGAAGCGTTGAAAGTGAGATTCGAAAGCACATTCTGAGCATCATCCAAGAGACGGATCGAGTAATTGCCCGGTCTCTGCATGGCACCCACGGCGGGGAAGTCAAGGACCCCCTCTGCTATGTGATACAAGCTCCGATTTAGAAGGGCCGTCCCGTTGATGAAGATCGCGCCCGAGATAACGACAGCAGGGATCCTTATTGGTGGATTTGTCACGAATTGCTCATAGAGATTCCACTGCCACACACCGTCCACGGCGACAGAAGGGTCATCCCTGAGATCTATCCAGCTCTTTGGATACGACTGGTATCTCTGTTCATCCATCCATCGCACGTTCGACGGAACTCCGGCCGGCAGCAACCAGTCGTAGCTCATCGTAGTGCTCGCCCTTCTCTCGTACTCTCTGTAAAAGCAGCGCCAGATAGTGGCATTGTATTCCGGCAGCCCTATGTCGTGCGGATGCCACAGATAGTATGTGTGCCCGAGCTCGTGAGCGATCAGGTCTTGCGAATGCCTGAGACCCGAGGCCGTGGCCAGGAACGGGACCCGATCTTCTGGATCTCGCAGCATCCCGATAGCGGACCCGTAAAGCTCTCCAAACTGAGACCGAATCTCTTTGAAGAGCACTATCACCCGGTCGTATCCCAGAGCTCTTGCGTCGGCTGAGAAGGAGAGTGCTATGTCTTTCGCCTGTTCCTTGGTCGAGTAACTCCGGGTCTCAGGCTGAGCCTCGACAATGCTTATGCCGTCGTCCGCGAGCGGATAGAGATCCCTGAACATCCGCATGTTGACATCGAGATCGTATTCGAAAGTCTCACCGTTCTTCCATACTGGTATCACGAGAATGCGCATGGGGGTAGAGTAGACGACCTGAATCGGCGCATCGATCGTCTTCGCGTTGTTCGTCTCGTCGCTCTCGCTGATGCGGTTCCCCGGGTCGACCTCGGCGACGACTGCCGAGTCGGTCCCGACACTTGTCCAAATCAATGTGAGCGGGTACGTCCACCAGCCAGACAAGTGGCCGGTGCAGTTGCCCCCTGGCACATAGACCTTGTTCATGCCTGGGACTATTAACACTCCGATTCCATCAGGTCCTCTCTCGATGCACCATTTCCTGCCGAAGTCGTAGGTGATATTGAATTCCGAGTAGACAGTGCTGGGGAACGTGCTGACGACCTCAAGGCGCAGAGCGGTGGATTTGTTCATGATTATGCCCCGAGGGTTCTCGAGGACCTGGATCGGCTCTATGGAAGTGATGTACAAATCGTTGTCCGCGGGATCTGCCGACGAAAGCGACATGGGCATTTGAAAGATCATTATGGCAGAGAGCGACAATGCGATGAGCCTCAACGCGTGCGACATCACTTCCACCAATGAATTGAATAGAATTTGAGCCGATATAATGCTAGTCGTCCGCCACAATCAGTTCCCGCGATCTGGGGTCCCTTCGAAAACCTCTTTTGTTGTCATCCAGTTGCTCCAAGAGAGCCCAAGATTTCCTCCGAGACCGCCTCAGGATGTGAAGAAAGAGGTTAAGCTCGGTGCAATGATCGCTTGATCTACAGACAGCAAGATGATCGAGTCCAAGTCCGGCCGGCTAGTCATTCTCCTGGCAGTCTTGACGGATAAGGGGCGCAATGCTGGTGGTTTTGGAGTGCCAGATATTGTCTGCTTGACGCTCAGGAAGTCGCGGTGGCGTGCATGTAGGAAGAGTCCCCCTGTACGCTCCATAGGTTCTTATAGTCAAACCGTGTGGGACTGTTCACTAAATGTGATCCGATCACTGGTGTCCTAACGTACCTTATGGGGAAGTCAGGGAAGCTAGAGAAAGGCGTTGTATTTAGGCAAGTCAAACGGAGGTGAATTTATGATGTACGACAGGGCACCCAGAGAGATGCACAAGGCCGTCTGCGCGGACTGCAACAAGGAATGCGAAGTTCCTTTCAAGCCGACAGAGGGCAGACCGGTCTATTGCCGCGATTGCTACACAAAGCATCGCCCGGCATTCCGAAGCAGATACTAAGCAGCTTGTGCATGAAGATGCGCGAGTATTTTTCCTTTTTTTGATTTTTTTTTATTATGTTCCTTTTTCGGTGTAGGGCGTCCTTGAACCTTGAGCGAGTCCGTGGTCGCCGAGGACTCTTCGCACCGCCTCAGGGCGAATCCTAAGTCACCTTGAATTTGCCCAAACGCAAACACACAGCATTGTGAAGGGAACTAGAAGGGGCAGGTCCTGCTACTCTACTCGGGCTTGATCTTTATCTTGTGCGGTTTCGAACCTCTCTCCACCTGTATCAATCCATCTCTCTCAAGCTCCGATATGCGATGGCGGACTATCCTCTCGGAAAGATTCAATGTGGTTGAGATCTTCTTCACCGTTTCGTTCCCGCTCGCAATCGCAGGAAGCATATACCTCGTCGCAAGTTCTCTGTTTTGTCTCGATCTGAGTTCTCGTTTCCACGGAATTCCTATCCCGAACCTTCTTTCCATCTCCTCGATTTTCACCAACAGAAAAGACTCCCATATTCTCTCATTCGGAGGAGTAACCATCCTGTTCTGGTCAGTGCATTCACGGAATATCAGATCTCTATCGAGCCCCTTCCTGTAAAGGATGTACATGTCCTCGAGGTCCCTGCTTCTCTCCGTCACGCTCTTCAGGAGGAATATATCCTCCCTCGAGCAAATGTGGAGTTCAATGGCACCGAGTCTCCCGAAGAAGTCAGATCTTTCTACCATGTTCTCGGACAGTGCGAGACCGTTACATACCTTGGCGACGAAAACGTCGATGCGCAATCCGTCCCCTCTCTCGAGGACCATTGCGTCTGTAAAAGCAGCGTAATCTAAGGGCAATGATGGATGGAGACGATAATCCAGTCCGATGAATGCTTTCACGAGGGTTTCGGCGTCATCCTCCGATCCCAGAATCAGGTCGACGTCCTTCGTCGCGTCTTTCTCTCCCCGCAAGGCCATCGCCCCTCCACCAATCAGGTAGATCTGAACAGGTCTGGCACATTTCCTGCCTGCCTCAGTAAGAGATGAAACAACCTCGTCCTTTCTGAATAATGCCAACACGATCACTCCACATGATACTGTCGGCACAGCT
>Ga0315281_10003048_pt1 | contig 24689 bp, 27 predicted proteins | sample YL17G07_0_MG_FD_204540 | JGI IMG/M metagenome (GOLD analysis project Ga0315281, IMG submission 204540) | Sediment microbial communities from Yellowstone Lake, YNP, Wyoming, USA - YL17G07_0 | ecosystem: Environmental > Aquatic > Freshwater > Lake > Sediment | place: USA: Wyoming | collected... | reverse complement strand
CGGCAATACAGCGGTTGGCAACCAATCCCTGAGGGCGCCTATACACAGGGGTAGGTTGAGCTAGTAAAAGGGGACTGTCACGCTGCGGCCCCCACCGTGCTCGACTCTCTCTTCTTTCCCCAAACCGACTCGTCCGGGACAAAGTTCTGTCCATCGTCAAGTCCACCGAGGTCATGATCGCGAAGGGCAGCTAGGACGAAGAGTATGAGGTGCCAGGCCACTAGGGTTGCCGACCTCCCCGACGCCAGCTACCCAGAAACCTTCTCGGCCCCGCTTCCCGGTGAGCGTTGATAGTTCGCGGTAAGGCTGCTCCCGTCAGGGCCTGACCTGATGCCCGCGACTAAGGTCTGGTATCCCGCCCTCCGGCTGGACCACAGGCCACCTTCAGCCCCATCGGACAGGGCCTCACAGTTGGAATCTGGACTGGCGCCGGTTCGGTTACGACGTCCCCAGCTGTCACCCCCACTAACGACGGTTTTGGTGTACAAGGACACGCCGAACGTCCCGGTCGAGCCTGGCGCCCTTCCAATGCAAGGGCTGCTATAAAAGAGGTTTGGAATGATTGTCCTGGTCCCAACACCAGAATGGGGTCGAGTTCCCCGTGAAGGGTATCTTGGACTCAAGCCAGCAAAATGGTGGACCCTGTGGGATTTGAACCAACCAATATGACTGGCTCGACCCGAAAAGGTATAATATCGCTCGTTTATCGCGTCTTTGTTGGGACCCGGAAAACTAGGACCCAGACCCCTTTCTTTTTATCTTACCAGGCCATTCTCGAACTGGTTGGTTCGCCAGAATGGACGAGACCCTTAGCAGGAGAATCATTGATTCCAACATAGCTCTGCACAGTAACGAGGCTCCTTTCTATGACCTCATTCACTCTGAGGTCTTCAACAAGCACGAGCAAGAGAGATTGTGTTCGGTTCTTGGGAGAGTTGACTCTCTGGTTGAGGCAAACAACAAGACGGCACTCGATTTTGGCGCAGGGACTGGCAACATAACAGGCAAACTGTTGGACCTCGGTTACCAGGTCACCGCGGTAGACATCTCTGCTGAAATGCTAGAGGTGCTCAAGAACAAGTATTCCGCGCAATTTGCCGCGAGACGAGTATCGGTCATCACTGGAGACCTCTTCACAGTTGCTCTGGACACATCGTCCGATAAGTTCGACTTGATAACCAGCTATTCGGTGTTACATCATCTCCCCGACTATGCAGGTGTTGTCCGTAGACTGGCATCGCTTCTTAAGAAAGGGGGCGTAATGTATCTAGACCACGAGTGGTCACCGAACGCCTGGAATCGCGACTTTCTTGAGAGACTAATGACCAACGCGAAAGACCGAATCGACCACATTTTCAACCAAAGATACTTACGGAAGGCCTCCAAGGGGAGAGCAATCCCAAAGTTAGACTACGACCTGGTTGACTATTGGGACAAGAAGGAACACTATTTGGACCATGCCTGCATAGGCGAAGTCTTCAAGGAGATGGGATTTGCGAGCGCAAACAGGGAAGACTATCATCTGAATAGATGCGTTTCGTTCAATCCATTCTATTACTTCTGTAAGGTGTGCTGTAAACCAGATTTTAGTCTATGGATTGCGAAGAAATGAGTCTCGGCAAGCCGTCTTTTCTCCTCTATGGACTCTTCTGAGGATCATAGTGGACCCTGTGGGATTAGGGACCATCAAGATGACTGGCTAGTAGTCCGAAATTCCACTCCGCGGAATCCCTCGCCGGGGAGACTGATTGAGAAGTGAATCAAACCTTTTCATCCTCTTTTTTCTCTGAGTCAGGCTTCAGATCTAGTAGCGGTCGATCGTCGATTGGTCGGTCCTGGCTTACAGAATTCACTAACGATTTTAACGAGGTTCGTCTGAAGCGAGTTCGAGGGAAGCTGGATCTTAGTCAGCCTTCGGACCTTCAGAAATGCATCTGGCTGTATGAGGAGTGGGTTTCAGACGATAACTACCTTTTGTTGAAGAAGACGGACCCAGACGGGGTTATTGAATATCAGGCACACAAGGCAAGAAAACGTGGGAACGACATAGATGCGTATCGGATAGATCGACATCTTCGAGAGATAAGGGATGCGGTCGTGGGATACGCACAGAAGGGGGAGCGGTCGCGGTCAACTAGTGCTGTGTATCTGACGGGGACAGTAGATCCTCGACTGGTCGATTATGATATTGAGTGTGCTTGGCAGTATTTGGCGTACTGGTTCAACATATTCGTGACAACCTTGCGTAAGCATTGCCATGGATCGAAGATTTACGTGTTCCGTTCTTGGGAGGCGCACAAGACCGGTTGGCCTCATCTTCATGCGATTCTTTGCTTCGATGGGTTCTCTTGGGATATCTTCCAAGATAGTAAGTTGCGGTGGCGAGTCGAGAATAAGCGCGCATTTGAAGACGCTTGGGGCTATGGTTGGATTGATGTCCGGGCTTTGACTCGTGGAACCGTCGACGAGGATGTGGAGAGGGTGGTGAGGTATGTCAGCAAGTACGTTACGAAAGGTGGGTCAGGTGTTGATTATCGAAATCTGGAATCTTGGCCTTTGAAGAAGCTTCTTACGGAATCAATTCTGTGGTATTACGGCAAGCGGTCATATTCGATTAGTCATGGCTTGGTTCGCGAAGAAGACAAGGGCGCCGACTCGAAAAAGCGCATTAGCACAATTCAAACTGATCTTGAGGGAAATCTGGTCCCGGAACCCGGAATTGCTTGGGAGTTCGTCGGTATGGTGCGTCGTAAGGACACTGAATTGAACCGTGATGATTGGGTCAAGGCCTATGTAAATCCTCCGGATTGGCTGGATTCATGTTGGAAACCTCGTTCTTTGAGTGGCGGATTAGGTTGGACGAGTTCTTGGGGGAACTGACATGTCCATTTGTGATGGTTGTCAAAAGGATTTCGACTGGGGGGACGCGAATTGGCGAATTAAACCTGTGTGATGAGTGAGTCAGACCGTATCAGGAGGCGATGTCGAAATGTCGGTCAGAGAGAGACTGCGCCGCCTTGGGCCGATTCATCCACGCTGGGACAGCAGGACAAAGGCGGAAGGATTCATGCAAGAGCCCTATAGAATATGGGCGAGGAGCTGACCGTCGCGTTGCACTTGGTGAGTCAATAGCAAGCATGTGAGTCAATAGCATTGTATTATAACCTATCAGGCCTTTGAGAGTCGGGCCCCTGAAGACTCGGGGATAAGGAGGAAATGTGATTATGTTGTCATTTCGTATGAAAAGGTGTGCCGCAAGTCTTGTGGTAGCGTGCTTGTTGTTTGTTGGACTCTCAATGCTTGCGCCGGGAGCAAGAGCTTTGCCCCTCGGTGTTGGATCGATTGGCGTTGGATATTACTCATTTACTGATGCGACTTACGGAGAGACACAAGTGAATAATGCTCTCCTATATACGTCAGCCTCTTACTCCTTGAGTACACGCTCTGCACAAACCTATGCTGGAACATCCTCATATGGAGATGGCAAGCTAGAGGTGGCTAGCGCAGGCGTATATAAGGTCGTATACAGTGCAAGCAGTTCAACGTACTCGTCATTGATGACTGGGACCTACTCTCTCGTCGCCGGTATCCTTGCGGCGGGTTATTGCGACGTCGATGCATCTTACCGCGTCGTGGACCTCGGCACTAGCTGGAGTGCCCCTCCGTACCTTGGCACCAGCAGCTCTCCGGTGGTTGCGCAGACAGATATTCATGCGATTGATCTCACCGTTATTGGGACCACTACGGCAGCGAACTCTTTCCAAGTGGGGGCGTCATGGCAGGCCACCAGTGGGCACTACTACGCGCTTGAGGCATTCGTCATTGCAGATGCATGGTGTCTTCTCGGCGATGCCTATGCTAGCACATTTGGCAACCCAGGACTAGCTTATACCCAGATCCAAGTCTTTGGGGAGGTGGGTAGTCCTACATTGGTCAGTCCTGCAAATGGAGCAACTTGGGTTCCCTTGACCACGACTCTATCTTGGAACGCGGTTACGGGTGCCACCTCCTACGAGTTCATGATTTGGACGGGCTCACTCCAAAACCCCACATGGGGCCCTGTGTACACACCCACGACCGCAACCTCGATCGTAAAGACGTTGTCTCCCGGCGTAACATGGTCCTGGGCTGTCTATGCGGTCGCTAACGGCGTATGGGGTGTCATTAGTTTACAACGGTCTTTCACGACCTGTAACGTACCGACACTACTGAGCCCAGCGAATGGCGCAACATGGCTTCCTTTGACGACCACTCTGTCTTGGACCGCGGTCTCGGGCGCGAATGACTACAAAGTCGTAGTCTTCACGTCCACTTGGACTAGTAAGGACTGGCTGACGACGGGAACGTCAATGACACTGTCATATGACCCTAGCACCACATGGTCTTGGCATGTCGCAGCGAGCCCTGACAATGGCGTAACCTGGGGTTCCTGGAGTGCGACCTGGACCTTCACGACCTGTGGCGTGACGACACTATTGAAGCCAGCGAATGGCGCAACGGGAGTTGCTGATACGTCTACTCTATCTTGGACCAAAGTCTCCGGCGCCAACTATTACGCGATTGAGATATTCACGCCATCGAATGGATGGAGCGTCACGCGTTACTCGTCCACGACCTCTATTGCCTTGTCATTTGACCCCGGCATAACTTGGTCTTGGCACGTCAAAGCGAGCCGTGACAGCGGCGCTACATATGGTTCCTGGAGTGCGACCTGGACCTTCACGACCAAGTAGTGGCAGTCGCGTGGTCGAGGGATGATCACGCGGCTGGTTCAAACCCTTTAATTCCTTTTCATTTTCTGGTTATCTAGAAACGAGATGCTCGACGGGCCCACCAATTGTGAGGGCTTTTGAGCCTCGCCTCGGAAAAGCCTCTAGGGGGTGAGTCGATTGGGTCGGGATCATTCCTTAATCAAACGCTCGTTCCTAGACCGTTGTCAGCGCCATGTCCCCTGACGTCGGCGAGAGCAGGGAGGATTAGGGAAACCAATGCCCCCGAACGGACATGCCCCTACAAACGAACAGATGCGCGCTGACGCGCAGAGTAGTCTTGATTAGGGTTCGAGCCTCGCCTCGGAAAAGACATTAGGGGGAAAGGCGATTCCAGGGAGGGGTGATTATTGCGAGGTGTCCAAAGTGCCATGGCAACCTTGAACCAGGTAATCTACTCATTCCTCTGAGGACGGTTGGTAGAATGGGGAGTTTCCCGGCATCGTTGAGCTGGAGCACATTGCCTGTAAAGTCTGGAAGAAGTGCAAGGAAAGTCGTGATAGGGAAGCCAACACCTTTTATGCAGCAGTCCTCCTGGGAAGGACCAAAGGCATTGCGAGCGCTGAGGTGCAGACAGTGCGAGCTCGTCATTGCAGAGTATGGGTCTTACGGATATGAGGGACAATCGGCGGCCAGCGATCAGAGCCTTTCGGAGGACCGGCCTTCATCTCAATTCCTGCAGCCGATTGAGGGTGTGGAAGGGGACATCTCCCTATGTCCTAAGTGCCGAGAACAGATGGAGCGGGGTGTGCTTCTCGCAAGCGTGGGTCCTGGAATCACGAATATCCCCCGCCCTTCCTGGAAATGGCTGCCACCTGGGTCCAAATCTCATTTTCTTCATCACGGAAGCGAGACAATAGGCGAACCAGCCTCGATTTTCATGATGAGGTTCGATATGCTTGTGAAGGGCTACAGGTGCAAGAGTTGTGGACTTCTCGTTCTCATGTTCCGACCGGGTGGCAGAAGGTTATCGTGAAGGAAGAGAAGCTCGAGCTGGGTTTCGCCTCGGAAAAGACCTTAGGGGGAGGAACGGCGATAGACGTAGACTTGTGTCACCCATTTGGAGAAGGTCGTGGGGGTGCGGGAAGTTCTTAAGGTGTAGATAGTGTTTCGGGTCAGGGTGGAACGATGGCGAGAAGGCGCGACTTAGACCGAAGTGTGCCAGAGCAGTTGATGTCGAAACAGATCAACACAGCATTAGAAGGTCTCAGTAAACTGGCTACGGCGGATTACGAAGGTGCGGCAGAGCGGTTCTCGGAGCAGTATAGACTATTGCTGAATGCGCAGAAAGAGTACAAGAGGACTATCTACAAAGGAGCGGCTTTGTACAATGTGGGACTTGCGAGGACCTATAGCAAGCAGTATGATCTGGCGATCTGGAATTTCTCGTTGGCCTATATCGAGGACCTGCTTTCCACAAGAATTGGATCTGAGAGGGAGGCCGACTCGGGTGGCGCGGCCAAGGTTGTGACTGAGCTGTATGGGATGGATGAAGGGATTATTGCCAAGCTGAAGAAGTTTGTGTTGACGCTCAAGAAGAAAGTTGGCGAAGATTTGCTGAAATGGAGTGAAATCGCAGATCCTGAAAGCATATTCCTGAGCGTGTTGAAGCGCCTGAAGATTGACAGAAGCCGACTCCTCTCAAAATGTCGCCAAAAGGCCCCCGAACTTGTGTTTCTTGAGATTCCGCAGCCTTGGTCTAGGAGAGTATTCATCGGAGGTAACTACGATGTTCCGAGTAGTTTGTTCGCGATTGCCGAGATAGTTAGAGCTAGGGGATACTTACCGAAGCTAGCCTGCAATGTTACAATGATGCCTGACCTTGAGAAGAATATCCACGACGGCTCCTTGATGCTTCTGCATACATGCAGATATGCCATCTTTGACGTTACGTCATACTCTGGCTGGCTCATGGAACTTGAGAGAACTCGTGACTATGGGATCAAAAAAGTACTGCTGGTCAGGAACACGATGTATCCAGGGACCGTGAACAAGAATATATCCAGAATGATAAAGGGTATGGGGAAAACTGTGAAACCTTACAAGAAGATTGGTGACTTGGAGCCGATTATCGAAGAGTTCCTTCCTGAACCCCTGTCTTGATGACATTCTTTATCCATCACAGCTTTCAGAAAAGACCATGGAGGAGGAAAGGCGAGGCTGGTGCCTTTGGGCTGACGAATCAGAATCAAGAGGGGGTAGAGCGTCTTAGGTCGTTTGTCAAGGAAGTGCGCGGTCATTTGGTGAGGCTTGACTTTATTCGCGAGAAGAGGGTCTTGCTTTTGATCTCTTCTCTCGTTGCGGCGGATACGTGGTCGAGGCATAACCATCGTCCTTCGTTGTAGGAGTGTTTCTCGCATAAGGGTCGGCCGCACTCTTCGCAAACTGCTACGCTTGGTTTTTTGAGCATGGTGCACTTGCTGCATGTTGCCAGACCGTCAACTAGTGTTCTATTGGATGAGGCAAGAATCCTTCGGGACAAGACTGACCGACCTGCTTCGAAATCTATGTTCCATTGAGGTGTATGTACAAGTTTTGTGCTTGAGATCGATATTTCACTGGCTTCCGGAGTGAAATGCAGTGTCCGTGTTTCAAGCTCACCCTTGATTTTCATCTCGTAACTGACGTCTTTGGTGTTCTTCTTGATGACGTAGTCTCGTACTGTTTCTGCAGCTTCCTCAATGGTGTATGATGGTTTTTCTACTATTGTCTTGTACTCGGAGGGGGAGAGTATTGCTTTTGTGACGGGCGGGATACTTCTTAGGTCCTCGACCACCATTTTGTCTTCTCTGGATGCAAGTCGGTCTTCTTTTCTTTTTAAGAGACTGCCTATGCTCGTGGCTATACTCCAATCGCGATTTATGATATCTCCGTCTAGTCCGTCGACGAAATAGGTCCCGCTATCCCCGAAGTGATGTGTTTTTCCCGTCTTGTCCTTTCTTCTAGCTTGTAACCGATAGCCGACTTGAATGTAGGGGTGATAGATGAGTTTGGGATTGAACATGTGGACTACATGGCGGTTCTTCAACGGTATATTGGATGCGGTGGCGAAGGTCGTTGCCAATGGGAGAACCATGTGTTCATCCGAGGCGAATTGACCCCGGCCGGTTGCGGTGCTTAGTAGTCTCTCCATTACCTCTTTTCTGTCCCATAGATCTATGTGGGTGTCAGTTGACTGGCTCGCTAACGTCTCTGCATCCTCTGAGTAGCCTGTGCTTGTGACGAATATTCCTGAGTATATCCCTGAGTCAAGCAGCTTGGATTTGAATTCATGAAGTTCATGGATACCGACTGTTTTCAACGACTGGTAGTTCTTGCACTCGACGGCCCTCAAAGTTTGGCCTCGTTCTAACAGAATATCGAATTCGCATACGGCGGTGGACTTGGTCGGGACCTTCTTCCTTATCCCGACGGTGTACCCCTCGTTCTCGAATATGGTTGCTATTTTTTCTTCAAAGTGTTTGCCGAGTTCGTAGGCGTTCATTTGTCTCTGTTCGGCATCGACGTGCATTTGAGGTTGTTCTGGTCGGGGGACGGTGATTATGGCGTGCTCTGGCCGGGGTTCTGAGACCTCCAGATTCGTGCCGCATTCGTGGCAGAATTTAGGATTTGCTGTTAGTAGTGGCTTTCCACAATTGGGACAGAATTTCATACCAATTCCCTATGTTCGAATTGGATGACCCACCCTAAGAGCTTTTGCCGAGCCTTTCTCATAAGGCTCGTTTGGGGTCATACGGTCGCGGTTACTCTTTGTGCGATTCCAAATGGCTCGCGATGACAAAGTATAAGTTCTATCGAGTCCTCTTCTATCGTGCGTAGACGATAACCTGAGGCCTGAGGGTTTAACTTCCTTCGGGGTTTGGATGAGTGTTGTTAGCTGTCTGCTGTTCTTGTTCGTGTCCTTGTTCTGTTGAGTCGTTATCGGGAAAATGGTCAGAGTTGAGCGTATGAGCCTCGGTTTTGTCTGCGAGGCGTGTGAAGTAGTCTGTCCCGATGGCATGACGAAGAGGACCATGAGACCAATGGCGTGGTCGATCCTAGAGTCAGCGATAGCGTTAATGCCGTAGAATCCGTTTCGGTGCCCGGAGGGACTAGAACGCCGACATACAAGGCGTGGTGGTCCCTCGGCGAGCGCCTTGACTGCTATGAGCGCGAAATCCGCGCACGCGGATTGAGCGACAAGACGGTTGAGGGCGTACTGTGGGCCTTGAGAAACATGCTTCGAGCGTTGTGGCAGAACGGGTACGACGCGAACCCGCGTCGGATCGGGCAGACGGAGGTGGACTATCTAACTGGGGTTCACTATGCTGGTCGGTCACAATCGTACATTGCTCACAACCTGAGCATGCTGAAGCAGTTTCTCAAGTGGGCAGGGAACAAGCAGATAGAGGCCATTAGATGGCCCGTCCGCACATGGGCAAGGCCGAACGCCGATTGGCTTGATGATGATGTGGCTATGGTAGCAAAGTCAGCTGCAGCGGGCATTGAGCGGATTCTGGCGCATTTGGAGCTAGACCTAGGCCTTAGGAGAATTGAGGTCCTGAGATTGCATGTCTCGGACTTCCGTAGTGGTCGGCTGAGCTCAGTCCATGTCTTGGGAAAGGGCAGACACGGTGGAAAGCCAAGAGACTTGCACTGGCATCCTGATACGCCAGCAGAGCTCGAGGGCTATCTGAAGATTCGGGACGCCGTGGTGGCGAAAGCGAGAGCCAAAGATCCAAGTGCAGAGGATCCTGGTAATCTGCTTGTGTATGAGCGCGGAGGGCGGATTCTTGCGTACAAGAAGACTGCTTTGGACAATTTTGTCAAAAGGTTGGCTCGACGTGTCGGTACGGATTTTTCGCACCACACACTGAGACGAACCTGTGGACGCATGATGTCCAGGGCTGAAGTGAGTATCGAGAATATCGCCGCAGTCTTCGGACACACCGATACGAAGATGACGATGCGGTATCTGGGCCTAGACCTCGAGGATCAGCGCTCAACCATGCTGAAGTACGCTCGATATCAGGAAGCGGTCAAAGCGGTGAAAGTTCCGGAAAATGGAATTTTCGGCTGTAGCCAGCAAAATGATGGACCCTGTGGGGTTCATTCCTAATTCGAGCCAGTAGGTCGAGGAAAATCGTCAATCAACGGGGATTGAGGCCGGACCTAAACCCCTTCCTCTTTCTTTACCAAGAGTGCAAATCCGCCAAAATTCGAACCCGGAGACTGGCCAATTCGTCAATCGAGGCGGTTGGTATGGTACTCAAAGCCCCTCATCGCAAGGATGAGCGCGTTCCTGCCACAGGAAACCTGGAATTGACATATCTCTTGTAATGGGTCATATACCGCCCAAGGCTTCTGCTCGCCCTTTCTCTGACCGAAGCCGCGCGCGTTGAAAAGCCAACGCCCTTAGAGAACTGGTGTCGCCTCGCTTTTTGCTTCACTCTTCTGAAGTCATTCTTTGTGTAGCGCACTTCGTTACCCTCGCCCGCCAACAAGCAGAACTCGCGGAACAGGAACATATTCTGATTATGATGCGCAGCGGCGTGATGCCATTGACAGAGGGTGACTAGATTGTCAAGTTGAGAATTCTTGCTCACGGCGAACAGATCAATATGATGAACATTCAGACCGACCACACTGCCGCAGACGGCGCACTTCCCGCCATCCCTCTTGATTGCCTTTTTCCGATTGACAGCGTATCCAGTCTTATCTCTCACTCTTACCTTATTGATTCTCTGTTTCCTCAGATATTCCTCGTGGCTCCGCGCCCCAATCCACTTCAGGAAAGTCTTGAACTTGAGCTCTTTAGGGCGGAACCCCAGTCCGTGGCGTATGCTGCTATAGCTAAGGCCCTGCTCAAATAGGTTCTTGACTTGGTTATTCAAAGGGACTGAATCTTTTCTCATTGCTCCCTCACCGAGGCTAGATTCGTACATAAGTTGATTGACAATGGTTTCAGTACTAAAGCGCCGAATGGTCCCAGAATACGGCTTCGCCTTCTTGCTCACATTTCCACCTGAGCCACCTGCAGACTGCCTTTCCTCCCCTAAGGTCTTTGCTCACGCCTGAAGTGCGGCCACCGGGCCGCGCATCCACTCAAAGCCAGGCATCCTTTTTCTGATTTCAATCAGCGGGGATTTAGCCGGGGACAGAATTCTGGAAGGGTCTTCGTTGAAACGTGGTTTATATCCGGAGTTGCATGTACGACACCATAGTGGAAGCGTGAAGCCACAAGAGCTGGGTGCGGCACTGAAGAGTATCGCGGAACATCATGCTGTGAAACGAAGTTTTGGTGACTCGAATAAGACTCCCGCTCGTGAACTCGATTATTCATGGAAAGGCGGAATGATAAGTCTCGACGATGAAGGGGCGAAGGAGATAACTGACCTGACAAAGCAGTTGATGCACGATAGACCGCAGGTCGCGGAATTGTGCTCTCACGAGACAGTGAGGTTCGAGCTGGTGGAAGCTGTGAAAGAGTTTGTCTATTCCCAAGCGCCACTTGATCCTTCAAAAGAAGCGGAGAGACTCCTTGAGCGATTCGGCGGTCGGCTTTGCGACTTTGTCTGCATCTTCCTGGTCAAAGGTGGCTCCATTGAGGGGGTGTACCGGCTGAACAGGGTGACTCTCGCTCCTACACGTCAAATGATTCCAGATGCGCTCGCTTCTATGTTAGATCCATCTACCAAATTCCCTCGAAAAGTGATTGACTTAGCTGTCAAGAAAGCTGGGCCTACTCCTCCAGAAGAATACGCACCAGTATTCAATCAGCAATGGTATGTCATCTCAAAGTCAAAGGCACTGGACAGGTCAAAGGGCGAGGAAAAAGCCCTTCGCATTGCTGAAGAGGACCTCGGTCTCTTGAGACTGAGGGTGCACAGAGAACTCAAGTTTGAAGAACCGCCTTCGATTGAAGTGATTGGTGGTCCTATCGCCACCTATCAGAATGGGGTGCCTATGGGAGTTGAGGCTGGACTGAACAGAGAAAGCTCTAATGAGGTTCTTCATCTCGCATCCGAGCTTCCAGAGATACCACAGATTCTTGATTTCAGAATCGAGAGTGCCGAATCCGATTTCAAACAAATTGCGGCTATTCTGGCCAAGGATGAACGGACTCAATTGCAGGAAAGAGTATACTTGGCCTATACGTGGCTGAACAAGGCTCTAAAGCAGACGGATCCGAGGGAGCGTCTATTGGACTCCGTAATTGGCATGGAGGCTCTTATGCTCAAACCGCGCGAATCCAGAGACACGCTCGCTGAGAGATTGGCTTTCTGCGCAGGGAAGGACTTCTCGAGCCGCAAGACGATCTATGATTCAGCAAAGGACCTAATTAGGACCCGTAACCGCGTGTCACACGAAGGGGAGACAACAGTCCTCAGAAAGCAGTCAGACGGAGCGACTATGATGCTCGGCAAGATTGTGGAAATCATGACCGAAAGGTGTCAGCGAGAAACGACTCTTGATGAATTCATCTCAGAGGTCGAGCGGGTGAAATTCTCGTAGTAATTAGTTGCGCCTTCCGGGTTGCAGATAGTTCGAAAATGGACCGAAGGGGATTTGAACCCCCGAGGAGCCAGTATCTCGTGACTCGGATTCAATCAGCAGGGGTTGAGGCCGGACTCAAACCCCTTTTTTCTTTTCACATCCCGAAGGGGTTGAAGTGCCACCAGATTACCAAAGTGATTACACCGAGAACGAAGCACAAGAAGCCGAGCTTCCGTATCTTAATCGAAGGTGTTCGCAGCTCGACCCCCCTATCAACGTAACTTAGTATGATGAGTCCAACGCCAAAGATTATTCCTGCCCCGGGAATGAGAGACGGCAAGATCACAGCAAGCTGATATTTCTCAACGCTCGTCAACTTATTGCGCAGGGCCTTTCCTCCCCTAAGGTCTTTTCCGAGGCGCGTCACAAATCCACCTATGGTCCCTATTTAGTTGATTTGCCTCTCTTTTTCCGCGTGGGCTTACTGAGTAGAATCCGTGAGTAGATCCATTCAGGCTCATCCTGTCTATCCGAATTCATAAGGCCAGAACCCAGACCTTCGAAGAGTGGATTCTTCTTACGTTTGCCATAGTCATTGACAATGGCCCCGAAGTCACCATGATGCATCAATCGTTTCTGGTTCCAGGCTTCCTTTTCTGAATCGGACAGTGAGTTGTACTTCTGGGTCGCGATTGCCCCTGCCACAAATCCTATTGCATTTCCGAGCTGCTTCTTTTCTTTCCTCGACATGTCGCCCATCAAATCATCGACGAACCTCAATGTACTGAGTTTCCTCTTCTTCGCCATTCCATCGCCTCTCTTCCGAACTGCCTTTCCTCCCCTAAGTTTTTTCCGAGGCGAGGCTCAAACCGCCTTCTAATCTCTTTCAATCCCTGTTCATATTGAAGCATTTGTCGCGAGCTTTTGTGAGAGGACAATCAAGTTGCAGATGCGTCTCATTAGAACCCCGCCCAGACTAACGGCAGTGGCGGTCGCTGGCAAAGCGGTGTTCCATATCAAGATTAACAGCTCCTTCAATACTCGCCACAAGGTATCAATCACGTCAGAGAGCGCTTTTCCGATTTCCTTAAGTCTCTGGATAATCCAGTTACGAAATCCTTCATGCACGATTGCAGCGACCAGAGTGGCTCCTCCGATGAATGCCAATGCCGCTTTAGCCCAATCAGGTGATCGCGAGATTGCACCTGCCAAATCCTCGGCAGCGCCACTTAGAAGCTCCACAACATAATCCAGTGCCTCTGCAAGTGCTTTAAGAATCGCCATTATGAGAGCTTGGAATGTCTCGAACAGAATCTCTAATGCGGCACCAGCGATTGCGATTGAAAGCGCTCCGCTCTCATAGGAGACAACGACATCGACCGCTTCCTTCAATTCCCATTTACAGATTCCTTGCTTCTCGAAGGTTCCTTTCTCCCTAGTAGCGATTGCATCTGCTTGTCTTTCGAAGTACAAGGCCAAGAAAGGAACATCTTTTGGGTGTTTTGCGAGAATCGATCTCGCCCTATTGATAGATGGAAGAGATTCAATGCTCGCTATATGGATGCAGGAAAGCAATCTCCTAGCGTGTTCAAGCGCAAGTTCCAAATTGCCCTGACCCTCAAGCTCGTCCATTATGTTCTTTTCAACTTCTTTTACAATTTCTGGCGGGGCAAGGAATCTGATGAATTCAGATTGGAGAATACGCTCGGTCGTTGATCCTTTCCCGCGAGCGACTCTCAACGCATCGCAGACAATGATGTTGGAATCAATCACGCACTGAACCAGGAGCTTCCCCCCAAAACCTCCCAGAATCATCAGCTCAAACAACCCCTTCTTGATTTCTTCATAGCAAGATGCTGGGAGCACTCGACTTAGTTCCTCTAAGCCTTTGTCGGCTTGACTCTCCAAGCGAGAGAAGAATTCCCAATTCTCCTTCCTGAACTCATCAATAGGGATCGCTGCAGTTGACATCAAATCATAACTTCTTCGCGGCCTCCATCGCCATTCCTCCCCTAAGGTTTTTTCCGAGGCGAGCTGGCCTCTCGCTCTGCCGATGATGGCAAAGAGATTTCACGGCCCCGGACAAGAACCCAGCAAAGTCCTTTAGAGACGTCAACCATTCACTTAATAGTTGGGAAGCGAATCTGGAGGATGAAGATGATATTACAAGGACCCAAGTATCTTCAGGAGGCAACTGTTGGATAGCGAGGCAGAGTCACGTTGGTCAAAGTATCTTGCGCGCGAAACGGAGTACTACCGCGAGCGCTTTGCGCGAGCAAATACGGATGTCGCATGGGTATTCATCTCGCTGGCTGTACTAATCTGGGCAGGCCTGGAGATACTGAGAAATTACGCGATAACCGAATACGAGTACAAGGATGCATTCTTCCTCTTTGGGTTGTTGGGTTACACTAGTTTCTTGTTTCTGAATGTTGCACTCCTTCCGAAATTCAGAACCCTGGTGAGAAATGAATTTGCAGCCAGGAAGAAGGCAGTTTCCGAGCTCATAGAAACCACACTTCCCATCCCTGCCATTTGTCTGATCTTCGCACTGGCTATTCAATACTCAGGGAAACTCGACGGATATTCGATATGGATACTAGTGAGTGTGATCGGATTCATTGTTTTGACTTCGGTGCTTCTAGTAGCCTTGATTGTGTATGGTAGACACAATTACTCGAGGACACTCCCGTTTGCAGAGCTTGTCGGTTCTGGAAGGACCAAGAAGAGCTCCATCTTCTTCTTTGCTCATTTCTTAGTTGTCCTGCTTCTCGCGGTAGCGTCGATTTCCTATAGGTTTCATAGGCTCGTGACAGTCGACACTGCTGAGTTGTTCCTGGTCATGCTGGGGATCGCGTCGCTCTCGACGGGTGCATACATGTCTCTGGAAACGGTGTTCGAATTGAAGACCAAACTTAGCAACCTCCGCTGGCTCTCGTTTCTGCTCTTCGTGAATCCGGGTATTCAAGAACAGAGGATGAGACAGCTCCTGGGGAAGATTACCAACGAGAACCTAGATGAGATTGCCTTGACCCTCGGTGATCTTGGTCCGCCGAGTACATCAAAACCATCCTAACCCTCCAGATTGGACGATAATCCCCAAGTATCAGTTTCTGTCGTGCTAGGCTCCCTAAGGTCTTTTCCGAGGCGAGGACCAAGCCACTATCCTTTCACTTTCTCATTGCGGAGAGCACTAGACCGTTCACCGATACTATGGATAAGACTGTGCCTAAGAATGCCAGGAAGTAGCCGACTTCTACGATGTTCCCAGTAGTCGCACCTGCGATGATGATGTCTCCTCCGAGCACAAATACGCCAACTGCGATCATCAGTAATCCAACAATGACTCCAACTACAGCGAATATGGTCCCAACAATGCGTGTGCCCGACCAATGGCTGACAGCAATGGAAGATCCCAGATGCGGCCGATAATCATAACCGCAATATGGGCACACATTGGTGGTCCCGATGGTGAAGTCAATCAACCGACCGCAACTCACGCATTTCCTCTTGAGCTGTTGGTCCGGCACCATCGCGAATCCCAAAGCCGTATCGATCTACTTGCTCTAAGGTCTTTTCCGAGGCGAGAGGGTCACAGAGCCGAGAGGGTGAACCCTCCGGTAATCAACGTCGCCAGTTCGTAATGAAGATCATTGTTAGTTGTCGGTACACTTACTGTTCCTCGCAGATCATCATGAAGGTCCCATTGAGGAGGGCCCCCCGCGAAATTGACATTCCAGTAGATCTTCAGTTCGACAGTATGGTTTGTTCCAGGCGTAAGACCTACGCCCATGCTCGTTTGATGCCCATCGAGGTACAGAGTATACGTGGTCCAGTCACTTCCAAAGTAATTCACATCATAGAACGGTACTGCGACCTTATCAATGAACACTAATGGTTGCCGCACAACAACATCTGTTGTCCATATGCATTTCTGTCCAGCTCGGTCCGTGACGATCACTGAGATTTCATATGTTCCAAGAGACTTGTAAATGTGGTCCCCAGCGTTTTGCGAACTTGTGGTTCCATCGCCAAAAGACCAGGCATAGGTGAACGGCCCAACTCCCTGAGCCGGGGTGAATCTGAATGCAATGCTACCCCCGAGCACGACACTTGATGGCCAGATGGACCCATCGCCGCGCACCGGCTCATAATAGTAGGCGAGAGTCGCTGATATTGCCAGAACAGCAACCACAATCACGACCGCCAAGACAATCAGACGCCTTGTCCTTCTGGACAAAAGAGTTGAACGAGCTTCACTGCCGAGCGTCGAAGATGAACTCAATAGTCTCCATCCGCAGAAACCGCATTGTGGAAGGTCATCCGCGTTCCATGCCCCGCAGTTCGGACACTTAAGAGCCATCTCCCTATCCGCACCTCCGACTGCTGTCTGCCCCTAAGGTCTTTTCCGAGGCGGGGCGCAAAACGCCTTTCTTTCAACTCAAATAGTTTCAAGAGCACTGTCTAGAGGATGGATCTGATCAGTGAACAGATGTCGAGATAGGCGTCAATGAACTGCTCAGGAAGCACTGGATCATCCCGGTCGCTTCTGTGAACATTCCTCCATCCAGAAACCAAATCACTCTTATCGACGATTCCGAGTTTGCCATTCATTGACTTCAAAGGGTCCCATACGTGAAGGTCGCCGGCGAGCCTCGGGTTCACTCCGACAACGATTACTAACTTGGCATTCTTCACGCTCTCGCTATACTCCCTTCTAAAGTCAAGTAGCTTGTCCGGGCATATAATGTCGGTTTTCTCGATGTTGAATAGACTCATCGCGGGTTGAATGGGTCGCCTATCCAACTCTGCGTCGACGGATCGACAATCTACTGGTTTCAATGGTCCATAGACATGTCCACCGCCCCAGATGACTCTTCCCGTTCCCGTGATTGATGGCATGATGAAATTGCACGAGCCATGAAGCTTGAGGAGCCGTGCTCCTGTCGACTCGCCCCAATAGACTATCATTATTCCAGCTTTGAAGGATGCATGCTCAATAAGGCAGTCATAGTTGAGTGTGGTCAGGAGCAACGTGCCGGCAACAATGTCATCTTTGAATGTGGTCAGAATCTTGTAGTATTGGTTGTTGTCATATCTGGCGATGCTGAAGTGACAGAAGAATCTGCCCATATCCTTCAGGAGTTCAGCCAGGTTGGTGATTTCTCCATTGATTTGGCATTCGTAAAGCCTGCCCATCCCCCTTTCGAAATCTGTTCCTCGCCCAGTGTCCTCAAACGACATCCGAATCTCTGGCGGAAGTTGGCCCCAAGTCCCGGGGTACTCGTTGAATAGCGATTCGAAGAGGTCTTTACTAAGAGGCGGCCTCTTCCACAGACCGCCGGACCCAAAGCTCGCGCCTGCGCCAAAAAGCAACACAACTGAAGGTTTCACAGGATCGCAACGGGATACTGCCGCCGCCCTAAGGTCTTTTCCTGCTGTGATACCTTAGATGGTATCTAGCAAGGCGTCATGCAGAGTACCTTGTAGGACCTCATACGAGGAGCCCGCACTACTGTTTCCCGCCGACATTTGATGAGATTGGCTATCCTATTCAAGCGGAGTAATTCCACCTCGTTAGGTCTTGACAGGTCTATCTTGACGATGGAATAGGCATCTGGCTAGGCTTTCTCCCCCCTCCCTAGGCGTATTGTGTAGTATATGTAACTATATTGGTTTAGGGAAGGAAGAGTGCCGCTGAACCCCTGAGCCAGTATACTCGGTATGCTCGAATTACGCGTACATCTATGCGGTTCGCACTAGAGTTCACTACGAAGACGTCTATCGCAGTACTCAAGAATGTCAGCACAGTACTTCTGCCAATGCGGTGAAACATACTGCTCGAATGTGGACGAGGGGAGTTCTGGGTATTCTCTAAGGCAGCTATGCATCTTCTTCGAATATGGAAACATGGAGTCTCTTCTCTTCATTTCCTCTAGAATTGGCTCTATCCTCTCGGCCATGTGACTCGACTGACTCCATGTTCTCTCGCGCCCGTAGGTCCGCAACCTTATCATGAAGATCTCCTGAAAGGCCTTCTCGATAAGAATGAGCTTCTGTCTATTCCCAATTGATCCAATCATCTTCTTCTCTCTAGCCAGTTTCTCTTGACCATGAAGATAGTAGAGCTTCGTCTCATCATCTGTCTCGAGCATCCCAAGTCTGATTGCTTTTCTTCTAGCGCTTTCAAACGACCCCTTGGTCTTAATCCCAGACGATTCCCACAACTCATGATGCGGAAGAGGGCCTTTCTCCGCGACAGCGGTTCTCAATCGGTCAATATTCTTGCCAATCTCACCCTTCATCATACCATCACGATACCTTGGTATCGAATGACGGCCTGCAAATCTGGCTAGGTTCTTTTTCCATGTCGAGGAACGATACCAATTGGTAATGGTTGGTATCAAACATATACTCTCCCACAAGTGGAGTTGAGGTCGTGCACGTGCATGTGAGATTGGATGGGAAGCTCGCCCAGAAGATAGAGGCTGAAAAAGGAAGAACAGGACTGTCGAAGGCCTCGATTCTGAAGTTGGCGTTAGCGGACTACCTTGGCAGACAACGTCCTGAGGGCGACGAATGAGAGAGACTGCTATTCTGGCTGTCCAAGCAACTCGAGAGATCCGGGTGGCTGATCCCTTGGAAAATCTCATGGAGCATTTGTCAAGGAATCAGTTTGAAAAGCGGCATCAGGGAGGGATGGGATGAAGCATGCTTTCAACTGACGTGCGAGATAAGAGCCATCAGAATGTCCCCGGGGACAAGAAAAATGTCCCTAATAGCAGGGCGCCAAAACAGGACTTGAGGGAGAGGGTCCTAGCTTGGTTGGAGGCGAACGCCCCAGGAGAATATCAGATCAAGTTCATAGCCTCGAAGCTCAAAGGCGTCAAGTACGAAGCCGTCAAGAAGTGCATCCAGAGGGAGATGACGAACCCAAAGTCTAGGATAGTCCGAGTCCGGGAAGGTTGGTATCGGATAGCACGGACCCCGGAGCAGCTAGCAGGAGTCGCAGGGGCAAAGAGACTAGGCATTCACGGCATCCAAATCCAGGGGAAATGTCCCGACGACCCCCTACGGTATGCCCTCCATCAAAATGCGCCCTTCAAGAATAATAGTCACGGTGTGTACTCTTTCGAGTTCAATGCGCGCCCTGTCACGATCACGGTCTACAATCGCTCTCCGACAGTCGATGTTTGGTTGAAGGCGACCAAGAATCCTCTAACATTCGAGGAGTTCTCCGAGTTCTCCTATTGGCTGCTGGGCTGGGCTGAAGGGAAAGTCCGGGCGTCTACATGGTTCGTCAAGCAATGGGGCTGGAACATCGACTTTGTGAGGATGAGCATGACCAAGAGTGGCTACAAACAGATGACCCTCCGAGCATTTCGAGACGGCTGGTTCCAGATCTATCAGAAACAGCATGATCTTCTTCGGGCCGAGGTTCACGCGACTCCACGTGACCTGGCCCTTCAGGACATACTGCGGATTTTCGCAGAGATGAGAAGCGCGGCCGAAGGGAGATCCGGCGTTCGATACCAAAAGCGTCCAGAGGACGAGGGGGATTTCTCATACCAGTGAAGATAGCGCTTTATGCTCGTGTCTCGAGGGCCGATGAGTCGCAAGACCCTGAGAATCAACTCATGCGCCTGATAGCTTACGCCAATGAGCGCGATTGGACGATTATCGACAAGTACGTGGATACGGCATCAGGCGCTGACGACAATCGACCGGAACTCGACCGCATGTTGGCCGATGCAAGGGCGAGACGATTCGGTCTCATCCTATGCGTCAAGGTAGATCGGCTCGCACGGTCTGTCACGAGCCTCTATCGTATTCTGAGCGAACTTGATGCAAGGGGAGTCAAATTCGAGTGCACGGACCAAACAATCTCAACCAATACCCCAACTGGAAAGCTCCTTCTGAGCGTCTTAGCAGGCGTCGCTGAGTTCGAGCGCGAGCTCATCCGAGATCGTACTAAGGCGGGGCTCGCTCGAGCTAGGGCTCAGGGGAAGACCCTTGGACGCCCCAGGAAGGCCGTAGACATGGATAGAGCGCGCGAGCTCAGGGGACAGGGTCTCGGATACCGCAAGATCGCCAAGGAGCTCGGTGTATCTCATCAGACGCTGTTCCTGCGTCTAAGAAACGAGGGGGGTGAAAGGCTCGAAGGAATCCACCTAGATTCCAGCTAGCCTAGAAAATGGCCGATACATTTACGTCCTCCCCTACGAATGCTCCCATCGAGGGATACAGTGCGACCCGGCAAGGTCGCAATGGCATTCTCTCGGTGGATAGAAGAAAGCGAGGATGCAGACGGGGGGCGAGGTCCTTGGGACGCTACCCCCTGAAGGAGACCATAGGGAGATACATGGAGTCGAACAGGAGCTTCTTAGCGGAGACGACATTCATTGAGCGAGGTCGGAAGCTGAGAGCGTTCGCGGAACAGTACGACGAGATGCACGGGCGGGATGCGACGCTGGAGGCGGACCCTGCAAAGTGGACAGAACGAGAGATGGGCGCCATCATACTCGATATGAGAAAGCGCCACCTAGGTCTGGGAACGCAGAAGAAGCAACTAGGCCACATCAACGCGGTCCTCAAGTTCGTGGGGAATGGCGTGATGTCCAAGATGAAGGTGCAGACGCCACACGCATTCCCGCGTGGGCAGTACGTCCGCGGGCCAAGCCTGACCGCAGGGCAGTTGGATGCTCTGTTCGACGCGGTCGAGAAGGTCACCGGATGGCACGGAGAAGTCGTGCGCTTCGTGATGGCCGGATACGCCTACACGGGGCTGCGCATGTCGGAGCTCAGAAGGGCTCAGTTCGCCGACCTTGACCTGAGGGGCTGGACGCTTCGCGTGAGGCACCCCAAGGGCGAGGGCAGCTACGGCGAATACCGCGTCGTGCCTCTGCCTGGTCCTCTGAAGCCATGTGTCGAGCGGTTCGTGCGAACGCGCGAGTCGATGCTAGCGGGGAAGGGAGAGCTCGTTGCTGAGCCCCTGATACCGCGGCAGCGGGGAGATGGATATTACTCCGCTAACCATTTCGAGCAGATAGCGATGGAGGTTAGAGCCCTCTCTGGGGTAGATTTCGACTTCCGGTCGCTCAGAAGGACATATGGCCAAAACCTCTTGAACCGGGGCGTGCAGCTGTCGACGGTGTCGCTCATGCTAGGCCACGCTTCGACCCTTACCACCGAGAAATACTATTGCCGCAAAGACGCCGATTCGGCGAGGCTCGAAGTGGTCCGAGCCTTCGAAGAGTCGGCCCCTGGTCCGAAGTTCAATCCCCCCTTGATTGACAAAAAACCCGGCCTTACTGGCTATGTCTAGGAATGGACCCTGTGGGATTTGAACCCACGACCTCTTCCTTGCGAAGGAAGCGATCTGCCACTGATCTAAGGGCCCTTCTGTCCGAGGAGAAGACGAGCTCTATTTCTACTTTCCTGACGAAACAATTCTGAGTATGTTGTCTATCGTCTGGCCAGTGCTGCCGAGGTAGGCCTTGGGGTCGAGGGCAGCATCGATATCCTTCTCGGACAGCAGCGACGTGACCTCTTTGATCTTCATGAGCCTCGTCTTGAAGTCCTCGCCGGCCTTCTGCGACTCCATGCTGCACTTTCTGATGAGCTCGTGTGCATCCTGCCTTCCCATGCCCTTGCTTGCTAGTGACAGTAGCACAGACTCGGCCATAGTGGCGCTCCCCGCCTTGGCAATGGTCGCCTTCATCTGCTCGACGTTCACGACCAACCCCGAGAACAGTATGTCGAGCTTGGCCAACATGTCGTCCACAAGTATGAACGAATGAGGCACGAAGAACCTCTCAGCGGACGAGTTCGTCAGGTCCCGTTCATGCCATAGGATCGCGGATTCGAAGGAAGGCGTCACGAACCCACGCACTATCCTAGCGAGCCCGCATACGTTCTCCGCCGTGACCGGGTTCCTCTTCTGCGCCATCGTCGAGCTGCCTACCTGCACACCCTCGTCGAACGGTTCCGAGACCTCGGCTATCTCGCTCCTCTGCAGGTTCCGGACCTCGGTGGCGAACTTCTCGATGGAGCATGAGATGTTCGCCAGAAGCGAGATGAGCTCGACATATCTGTCCCGCGCGACAATCTGGGTCGGACCTTCCTCAACACCCAGTTCGAGCTGGTCCATCACCAGCTTCTGGATCTCCAGAGCCTTCGGCCCGAACCCGGCGCCGGTCCCCACAGCCCCGCTCATCTTCCCGACCAGGACGCGTATGGCGCATTCCTTGAGCCTCTGCTGGTGCCTGTGTACCTCAAGGGCGTAAACGGCCATCTTGAGCCCGAATGTTATCGGAAGCGCGAACTGGCCGTGCGTCCGGCCTATCATGATGGTGTCCCGGTGCTCCTTGGCTCTCTTTGCCAGGGTCACCTTCAACTTGGCCAGATCGTCATCGATTATCCTGATGGCGGTCTTGATCTGCAACGCCGCGCCCGTGTCGAGGATGTCGTTCGAGGTCGCGCCGACGTGGACGAACTTCCCGCTCTCGCCGCTCTGCTCGCTCAGGACCCTTATGATGGCCGTGATCTCGTGGTTTATCCTCTGGTCTATCTCGCGCACGCGGTCGAGCTTGACGAACCTTGTCGATGCCGTCTTCTTGATGATGTCCGCGTGATTCTGCTTGATGTTCCCCACCTTGGCCTGCGCCTGAGCGAGGGCGGCCTCGACGTCCAGAAGCGTCTGCAGGCGGTTCTCCTCGTCGAAGACGGCCTTCATCTCCGGCCGGCCGTATCTGAAATCTAGCGGACAGACTGGCATCCCGACACTCTCGAATGGGGATGTGAGTGGGGGGATTAAGCCTTTCCTCAAGGGCTGGCCAGCGTATCCTAGGTTATCATCCCTGATAACCTGAAGAGAATTGCCTTAAGGCTAGCATCCCCATTTTTCTGCGAAAGCATGATCCCCGACCAGAGGATGCGAGAGGTGTCACAGCTTCTAACCGATGACTACTCGCAGAAGATCCTCGTGAACACGTATTCCGCCCCGATGTCAGCTCAGAGGCTGAGCAGGACCTGCCAGATACCCATCGCTGCCTGCTACAGGCGCATTCACGAGCTCGAGCGGGCCGGGCTCCTTATGGTCGACCGAGAGAAGGAAGTCTACAAGGGGAGGAAGGTCAGGCTGTACAGGTGCAAGTTGCGTTCAGCCACCATCAAGTTCACCAACGGCAGGTTCGCCGTCAGATACGATTGTACCCCAGACGAGGTCAGTGCTCCGGAGCCACCTGAGATGCCTCAGCAGAATCCCGGGTCAATCGAGCCCGCGCAATAGCGTTATCTGCGGTCGAGCTCGTTGTTCACCAATGTCACGCAGTGGTCCGCGTGATAGCTGATCGGCCCCAGCGAGATCTTCTTCGGCTCGTACGCCATCAGAACATCTTCCTCGGCGTCCGTGAGGTCCTGGTCGTCGCCCATCACGAAGGTCGGGTCCTTCCCGAACTCGACGGTCCTGATGTCTTCCCCGTCCTCACGAAGATAGTACATCTTTGACTCCTTTGATACGTTCGACAGGACCTCACCATAGCTTCTCTCCGAAACGTAGATCCCAGGCGAGCACTTCCTTTCCCCTTCGCCTTTCTGGAGCAGGGCGTTCCTGATGAGCGCTGCTGTGCTCCGCTCGTCGGGGTTGAGGTACTTCACCTCCGAACCGTTGATTCTGACGGTCTTGGGAGGGTTCGGCTCCCCGAGAAGCATCAGCTGGATCTCGACGTCCTTCCTTATCCCGTGGGACAGGAAGAAGGCCGAGTTGACGCATCTCAGCAATATGTCGAGCCTCCCAGTGGCTCCGCACAGGTCGTCCAGCTTGAAGTCCGCGGACGTGATGGCCCTGTGGCCCATGACAATGAATCTTCTCATCTGTTCACTCTCCCTGCTCGAAACCAGAACCCTTGAGCTGCTTCATCATCTGCCGGCGCATCTTCCTGTTGCCCATGAACCCCTTCACGGCCTTCCTGGACAAGTTGTACTGCTTGAGCAGCTCCCTGACCTGTCTGGGGGATGTGCCGCTGCCCCTGGCTATCCTCGTGACCCTGGATGATTTGATGACCTTCGGGTTCTCTAATTCCTCGTCGGTCATGGAGTCCATGATGACCCTGAACCTGCCCAGCCGCTCCTGGGTCGCCTCCATGTCCTGCTCCCCTAGCTTGTCCCCCAGCCCTGGAATCATGGACGCGAGCTTCTTGAGTGGGCCCATGCCCTGGAGCATCTCCATCTGATCGTACATATCCTTGAGGGTGAACTTCCCGGACATCATCTTCCTGGAGACCTCCTCGGCCTTCTCCTCGTCCATGACCTCGGATGCGGCCTCTATGAGCGACTTCAGGTCCCCCATGCCGAGCAGTCGGCTGATGAACCTGTCCGGGTCGAACTTCTCGAGGTCCTCGAGGTGCTCCCCGACGCCGATATAGCTGATCGGGGCGCCGGTCT
>Ga0315281_10003047_pt1 | contig 24690 bp, 20 predicted proteins | sample YL17G07_0_MG_FD_204540 | JGI IMG/M metagenome (GOLD analysis project Ga0315281, IMG submission 204540) | Sediment microbial communities from Yellowstone Lake, YNP, Wyoming, USA - YL17G07_0 | ecosystem: Environmental > Aquatic > Freshwater > Lake > Sediment | place: USA: Wyoming | collected... | reverse complement strand
ACCGCAAACTGATATGGGTCACCTTATTTCTGACCTTTGACTTGATCATGTTTGGCGCATTCACGCGCCTGACCGATTCCGGTCTCGGCTGCCCGGATTGGCCCGGCTGTTATGGGCAGGCGAATCCGCTACAGGCTCACGCAGACATCCGCGCCGCCGAAGCCGCGATGCCGACCGGCCCGGTAACGGTTATGAAGGCATGGATCGAAATGATCCACCGTTATCTGGCAATGGGTATCGGCGTGCTCATCGTCGCATTGACAGCGATCTCATGGCGAAAATGGCTGCAATCAGGCCGTCAGGAAATAAAATTTTCGCCAGTATTCCCAACTATATTGTTTGGGTTTGTCTGCCTGCAAGGCGCATTCGGCGCATGGACGGTGACAATGAAACTGCAACCGGTCATCGTGACGATTCACTTGCTGTTGGGCATGGGACTGTTAGCGCTGTTGGCCTGGTTCGGAATGCGCCAAAGCGAACATTCGCCCGTCTCTCAAGAGGCTGCCGCGCTACATCTGCCAGCTCTCTTAACAGGTGTGCTGCTGACCATTCAAATCGCGCTCGGCGGCTGGGTCAGCACCAACTATGCGACGCTGGCTTGCACTGACTTCCCGTTATGCCAGGGTACGCTATGGCCGCTAATGGATTTCGCCAATGGCTTCACGATATGGCGTGATTTGGGTAAAACCGCACAAGGCGAATTTCTCCCTTTCCCCGCATTGACCGCGATCCACTGGACGCACCGTATTTTCGCCTTTGCCGTGATTGCGTTGACCGCGTGGATGGCATATAAATCCATCAAAATAATCGGAATGCACAAAATCGCGCGCTGGCTACTGGCCGGAATCGCACTTCAATTTGCTACCGGAGTCCTGACCATTTTTCTGAATTTCCCCTTGGCACTGGCTGTGATCCACAATGGCGGTGCGGCCATTCTTGTGCTGTTGCTGGTTGTGTTGAACTACAAAATCTGGACTGCAGCGAAATAAAAAAAACCAATTTCGCCATTCCCGCTGTATGATTTACATAGAAGTAAAAAAATTACATCAGAAAAAATTTGCGTGGAATTTAATCACAAAAAACGTTGATGAAAATTTCGAATAAATCAGCATTGCTATAGAACAGATATTAATTGCGCAACCAATCTGCCGTTATGCGCAAACCTTGCTCTAAAGTATAAGGCGGAACCCAACACAATTCGCCGCGTATCTTTTTATCATTAACGCGCAATGATCCTAATAATCTATCGATTTGATCTGAACGCCTCAATAAAGTAGCAAGCACGCGCAGCCAAGTGGGGGGCAGATAGAATGAGCGGTTATGCCGCCCCAATGAATGCGCGATCTCTTTGACCAAAACTGCAACCGAAACATCCGCGCCATCGCTGATCAGGTAAGTTTGTCCTGCGGCAGCGGGATGCGTCGCGCAAACAATCAAAGCATCTACCAAATTATTCACATATATCAAGCTGCGCACATTGTTCGCACCCGCCAGCGGTAATGGGATGCCTTTGTTTATCGCGGTCAACAAGCTGATAAAATTACCTTTCGCGCTTGGGCCATAGACCAGTGGAGGGCGCACAATAACCACTTCCAGTCCAGTTTCACGGGCTACCCTGCACAATGCTTGTTCAGCCTCCCACTTTGAAATCCCATAAGGACCCTGCGGCGCAGGTTCATCAGTTTCAGAGAATTTTTGCCCATCGCGGGTTTCATCTCCGTTGACATTGACAGAACTGACATAGATCAGACGCTTCACTCCACTTACTGCGGCGCATTGTGCGAGATGCTCTGTTCCTGCGGTATTAACTCTCCGAAATTCAACCAACGGGTCGACAGCAGTGTCATGCATTACAGGCATTCGAGCTGCAAGATGGATAATCACTTCCACGCCATCAAGTGCAACGGACCAATTCGTATCCGCATTAATCTCGCTGACAACCGAGACAGGCATAATAGCTTGAGCTACAGCGCCGTGGCTGCGAACCACACCACGTACCGCACACCTTCTTCTTAAAAGCTCAGCACATAATGCCTGTCCAATAAAACCGCTGGCACCTGTTACCAGTATCAAGTAGCACTTCCTTTCTTTTTGACACACTTATACGACAAATTCATTAGCCACGTTTCAAGCCTGCTGATAAGTATGCCTCGGTCAAACTCACGCCGGCTATATGCTGCCCCTCGCTGGCCCATGGACTGCCGCTCAACATCTGTTAACCGTGACAGGCACAAGACAGCCTCGGCAAGAGCGCGTGAATCACCCGCAGGACAAGCAAACCCCGCTCTCGAATCTTGAATGACACTGGCCCCTTCACCGTCCAGCATACCCAAAATTGGAATGCCCGCAGCCAGATACGATTGGATTTTTCCGGGAAGGGTCATGGAGAATACCGGATCCGATTTTAAGCTCACCAGCAACCCGTCTGCATGCTGGTAAAAAGAAGGCATACGATCAACTGGATAACGCCCTAACAGAACGAAATTCTCTTGCAATCCGCGTCGAGCCGCCTCTCCCTTGACCCAACTTGCCATGCGTCCATCACCGACAATCAACCAGCGGATATTCTTGTGATCTATTAACAGTTCTGCCGCATCCAGAATTGCAGAAAAATCCTGCGCCTCGCCGATATTACCCGCAAACAGGATATTAAAACTTCCATCCATAACGGGTACTTCTGCTGCTGGTATCACATAATTCTCTACATCACCGGAATCATCCCAACTCGGAAAATAGCAGATGCGCTCCGGGTCATTGCAATACTTCCCGATCATGGACACAAGACTCTTCGACTGAGCAAGGACAAGATCGCAACGAGCGTAAATGAATGCGACGAGCAAACCCACCAATTTCAAAACAACCTTCGATTTAACTACTCCGATGGCAGCTAAAGTTTCCGGCCACTGATCCAGCACCCAGAATGCAACTGGAGAATGTTTGAGGCGGCGCAGTATGATCGCCGGCAAGCCAACTGTCACGGGAGAGGGCTCAAACACAAAAATAGCGTCAAATTGCTGGTCACGCAAATGGAATAAGCCAAACAGCGCCGCGCTGACCGCATAACTCAAATAATTTAGAAACAAGCTTAACCTGCTGCTTCCGCGCGCCCATATCGGCACTCGAATAATGCTTGCGCCCTTGTAGGTAAGAAAGTTTTCCGGGTGTTCTAAAAACTCCGGGAAGACATCACCATCAGGATAATTCGGCTTCCCTGTCAAAACGGTAACTTCATGCCCACGTCGAACCAACTCAGTAACCAGGTCGTTGATTCGGAAATTTTCAGGCCAGAAATACTGGCTGATTATTAGCAGGCGCAAGTTGATCTCAGGTAATTTTGCGCCAGACCACGCGATTCACATAATCGGTATAGCTATGAATAATACGCACTACCTTATCCGACACGTTTGGCATACTGTAATCGCCCACCTGTCTTAATATTCTAGAGGCGTTAGGCATTTGATCAGCAAGTACCGCAAGTGCCTGCATCACGCGCTCAACCTCGAGACCAACCATCATCACCGAAGCCTCTTCCATGCCTTCTGGCCGCTCATGCGCCTCTCGGATATTGAGCGCTGGGAAGTTAAGGATGGAAGACTCCTCATTAATGGTGCCGCTGTCCGAGAGAGTTGCCCGAGCTGTTGTTTGGAGTTTGATATAGTCTTTAAATCCGAGCGGCTTGAGCAATCTGACTTGTTGGTGAAATGATATGCCCAGGGCAGTAATTCGTTTTTGAGTGCGCGGGTGTGTGGAAACAATAACCGGCAAGTCATACTGATCGGCGATGCTATTTAACACCTCCACCAGCTTGGCAAAATTCATGTCCGAGTCAATATTTTCTTCCCGGTGTGCGCTAACCACAAAGAACTGCCCCTCTTGCAGTCCCATTTGATCCAAAACATTTGAACCCTCAATTCCCGCGCGATAATGATCGAGCACTTCAAACATTGGGCTACCCGTTTTAATAATAGCATCCGGCGGCAAGCCTTCACGCAACAAGTATTCCCGTGCGATAGAGCTGTAAGGAAGATTGATATCTGCGGTGTGATCAACAATGCGGCGGTTGATTTCCTCCGGCACTCTCTGATCGAAGCAGCGATTACCCGCTTCCATGTGAAATATCGGGATTTTGCGTCGCTTGGCGGGAATCACCGCCATGCAACTATTGGTGTCACCCAGCACCAGCAAGGCATCTGGCTTAATCTCAGATAGCACCTCGTCAACAGCAATAATCACCTTGCCAATTGTCTCCGCACCGCTTGCACCAGCTGCATTCAAAAAATAATCAGGTTTGCGCAACCCCAGATCGTGGAAAAAAATTTCATTGAGTTCATAGTCATAATTCTGCCCCGTATGCACGGTAATGTGATCGCAATAGCAATCCAACTTCGCCATAACACGGGAAAGCCGGATTATTTCTGGACGCGTCCCGAAAACCGTGGCAACTTTTATTTTCTTCATATCAGACTAGGCAGGCATAAGTATCGGGACGATCATGGTTAAAAATTTCGCTGGCCCAAAGCATCACTATCATCTCATCGTCACCTACATTGGTAATGTCGTGAGTCCATCCCGGAATTGTTTCCACAATTTCAGATTTTTCGCCTGATGTGTGAACCTCGTGAAATTCATGGGTCAAAATTTGTCGGAAGCGAAATCTTGCGTTTCCCTTGATGACAAGAAATTTTTCAATCTTGGAATGATGGTAGTGCCCCCCCCGCGTTACTCCCGGATGAGCGGTGAAAAATGAAAATTGACCAGAATCCTGAGTTTTGAGCATCTCAACAAAGATACCGCGGGAATCACCATGTCTCGGCACTTCGTAGGTAAAATCATCGTGTGGAAGATAGCTAATGTAAGTAGCGTAAAGTGCACGCGTTAACCCAGCACCTACCCGCTCGGAAACAAGGGACTTCCGTCCGGCCTTGAAGGCAAGAATCTGTTCGGCTAGATCGCCGACGCAAATTGGATAAACGGGCTGAGCTTCACAGTATGGTTTGCCGGATGTTCCCTCAACCATGATCCGAACAAAAATATCTATCAGGTCATCAATATAAACAAGATTCAGCTGACAGGATGGATCATCTACCTGAACAGGCAAGCCATGGGCGATATTGTGACAAAAAGTAGCAACGACTGAATTGTAATTAGGGCGGCACCATTTCCCGATCACATGTGGCAACCGGAAAATATAAACAGGGTTACCTGTCTCTTCCGAGTACTTGAGTAATAGTTGCTCGGCAGCCAGCTTGCTGGCACCATATGGGCTGCTTCTCTCGGCATGAATTGATGACGCAAAGATGATCGGCACTTGCCGCCCTGAATTACGTGCTATCTGACACAGAACTCCGGTCAAATCAGTATTGCCGCGTTTAAAATCATTCAAATCATCCGGACGGTTCACTCCCGCCAAATGGCAAATGAAATCGGCTTCGGCAATCGCTTGCTGCAATTCGTGCGCAGTCGATTCACGTTTATACTGCAAAACTTCAAAATTCTTGCATGTCGCCAGTTGAGATATGAGATTTTTGCCGATAAATCCATTCGAGCCTGTGACCAGAATTTTCATGGATTACTCCAATGGTTGTGCATTCTTTCCTCCAACCAAGTCTTGAATGTAGCCCAATTTAAGTAAAAGCTGCTTCATGCCTTCCACATCGAGGCGCTTTGTATTGTGGGAGTTGTAGTCCTCACTCCGGGTGATCTTGATTTCACCCTCCTCAATAAATTTTTCATAGTTAAGATCCCGCAAATCTGGCGGGATGCGGTAATAATCCCCACGATCTTCAGCACAAGCCATTTCTTCTCGGCTAAGCAGCGTTTCATATACTTTTTCACCGTGCCGTGTCCCGATGGTATTTAGCGGGTGGTTTGGTTTCCCAAATAGTTCGAGCAATGCCTTGGCCAGCGTTTCTATTGTAGCCGCAGGTGCCTTCTGGACAAAAATATCCCCGTTTGAGCCATGTTCAAATGCATACAGCACCAGATCAACAGCATCTTCGAGCGTCATCATGAAACGCGTCATGTGTGGATCTGTGATAGTAATAGGTCTCCCTGAAAGCAGTTGATCCACAAAAAGCGGAATCACCGAGCCGCGTGATGCCATCACATTGCCGTAACGCGTCCCACAGACCACGTAATCCGATCCCGACAGAACCCTGGACTTGGCCACCATTATTTTTTCCATCATTGCCTTCGAAATGCCCATAGCATTGATCGGATAGACAGCCTTGTCGGTACTCAAACAGACAACTCGTTTGACACCTCTACTGAACGCCGCCTTAATCACGTTCTCAGTTCCCAGAATATTGGTTTTAACTGCCTCAAGGGGATAGAACTCACACGATGGCACCTGCTTCAGTGCAGCCGCGTGAAATACGAAGTCGACTCCCGACATCGCATCCTCCACGCTACTGCAGTCCCTGACATCGCCGATGTAAAACCTGAGCTTCGGATGAGCAAAGCTCTTGCGCATATCGTCCTGTTTTTTTTCATCGCGGCTGAATACCCTGATCTCCCGAACATTGGTAGTCAAGAACCTTCTCAGCACTGCATGGCCAAATGAACCTGTTCCGCCAGTAATTAATATAGTTGCATTATCAAACATCGTAATAATCTTCCCTCTGCGCTTTAACTTTCAAACAAGTGCATCTCATGTAAATGCTTTTTACATCAATTTATCACGGTGCCGCCTTTAGCCAGAAAAGCACAAGTTTCATTGGTACAGCGTTGCCAAGAGTATTATTTTGTGCATTCAAAACCGACCAAGCCGTGCATTCACTTCACCACATGAGGCATAATGATACTCTTATAGAGTCCGATGTATTCTGAAACGATGTTTCTCCAAGCATAATGTCGCCCGACAAAGTCTTTCCACGCAGATGCCAAATGCTCCAACACAGTCGCATCTGCAAGAAGACTGGATAAGCCCTGTGCAACTCCGTCAACCGTGGCAGGCACTTCCAGACGCGCGTCCACCAATCGAATATCGCTGAAACCGCATTGATCCGTCAACAGAACCGGCGTCCCGCAGATGCCCGCCTCAAGCGCGACGATTGACATCGCCTCTTGGCGTGAGGGAACTACCAACAATTTCGCATAGCGATAAGCCGCCGATTTATCATTGCCGCTCACATACCCCAAAAAGTGGACATATTCGGAGATTCCCGCCTGTTCAGCGGCTTGCTGCAACTCCGACAGCATCCCGCCGTCCGGTCCCGCAAAAACAAGATGGAAGTCTGTAAAACGATGTCGAATCTGAATGAATGCCTGCAATAACAGGTCTGGCCCTTTGATTGGGTTCAATCTTCCCATGAACAATACCACCGGGACATCCGGCAAATCGTGCCGGTTTAGGAATTCCTGTTTATCGGCAAGCGGAAAATCTTCTTCGGTCACACCATTCGGGATCACAACCACCCGCGAAGTGGAAATCCCATAAGTCTCAAAATGCGGGAATTCGCCCGCAGTAACGGCGATCCATGCGGCGGCATTCCGAATGATCGCCCTGCCTGCAATGGCATTGTAAAATCGCTTCAGCCTCGCGGAACGTCCAAAAATTGGCAGCGCTCCCGCCGGGCAAACCACATAAGGCTTATTTGCGCTTCTTGCCGCCAGATACACCAGCAAGTTCAGTACGCTCCAGTGTCCCATCATATGAATAACATCAGCCTCACCCACCAACTTTTTGATGGTTCTCCAGCCGCTTCGAGGCACGTAAAATCGCTTCCATAAACAGGGAAGAGCGATCACGGTGGCGGGGGCATGGGCTTGAGCACGGGTCGAATCCAGTTCGATATCGAGCGCCAGAACAGTACACCGCACGCCATCCTGCTGGGCAAGAAAACGGCTCATTTGGAAAGTCCTCTCCGCCGTTCCACCGCCTGTTTTGAGCCCCAAACTTGAATTGACATTTAGAATGCGCATGATAATTTTTTCAAGTTCGGCTCAATTGCGAGGAGCGATACCATGCAGCATATTCAGCCAATGCGGTCTCAAACGTCACGGCGCGTTTAAACCCGAAGCTCAGTAGTTTTTCAGGATCGTAATTGCAGTACGGATTGATATTGTTCCTGCCCATTGCACCAAGTAAAAATCCCAGCAGCCACAGCGGTAAAGGTATTCTGGGTATCGCATACGTGTTGATCCGAAATTCACTCATCAGAAATTTTTCGACATCGGTAAAATTGTTCGTTGGACTGTCGTCATCGGACACAATGAAAATTTCCCCGCAAAAATCTTCGTCGCGGCGCATTATGAAAATAATTGCGCACACTACATTGGCAACAGAAACCAGATTCATTCGCCGCTTGCCAAACAGGCAGGATTTCAGATAATTACCCAAGCGACTACCCGACACAAGATCACTCGCAAGTTTTTTTAACGGGTTGCCCTCGGGGCCAAAAACCGATGTCGGACGTAAGATCGCCACATCGAAGCAGTCTCTTGCTGCAACGATGATGGCTTGCTCCACCCTGAGTTTGGTCACGCCATATTCAGTCACGGGGTGGCATGGTGTGTCTTCCGTAATCAAATCATCTGTGGCGCGGCCAACCACTGCCGCAGTGCTGCAATGAATCAAACGCCTGATTCCGGCTGCCTTGCATGCATCTAGCAGATTAGCCATCGCTTCCAGGTTCACCGCCTCGCTCTCCCCCCACAAGTAGACCAAATTGATTACTGTGCAGTCGCGCTCAAGGAAGCCATGCAGTGATTCCGGCTCACGCAAATCGCCTTTGAATACTTCCACATTGTAATCTGCGCCCGCCATTTTCTGATCGGTCGATCTGGAAAGCAACTTCATTCGGTAGATGCCTAATTTCAGCAACGCCTCAACAAAGTTTTTTCCGATATATCCGGAAGCGCCCACAATGGCAACTGTCTTTGTCGGGTTTGCACAAGAGGGGGGGAAATCTGCCGTATTTATATTTATCCTCCTATGTTAAATTTAAGCTAACGAAAAGCACAGCAATCAAATAATTATGTAGGCATGCTAATGCCACAAAGTTATGCACCCTGCCAACAACCCTCAAATTTTCCGGCAAACCATGAAATTATTAAAAACGATCTGAAAGTATTCATGTCTCTCCGCCACCATATTTGGAAGCCGGGATAAAAGGGCAAGCAAATCTTTTTTGTTATAGTAAGCCTTATGATCAGCGATCTCATCTTTGCTGATAATCCCGAGCCTGAATGAGAGAAACTCTAAAACAGGTTTTGCGTACCAGCTCGGGACGGTCAGCATAAGCCTTCCTCCCGGCCTAAGAACGCGCTCGATCTCCTTTAATATTTCTACAGGCTCATCCAGATGCTCCAACACAGCGAGCATAGTAACTACATCAAATGAGCAATTTTTGAATGGCAACGCGTCCGACAGATGAACGGAATAGGTTTCCAGTTTATCCGTCTTAATATTTGGAGCCTTAAAATCCACTCCGACTCCAGAACGTATATGCGGTTCAAGTTGAATAAGAAGCTTTGCTTCCCAGCCGCAACCGATATCCAGCAAATCCGGCTTTGAATATGTGGAAATCCAAGGCATCACTCTGTTTAATCTGGCACGTCTGAGTATGGGTTCCATAAACGGTTCTTTCAATTACCCCCCCAGCCGTTCTGGAAATACCAGCGTTTTCCGGAGCCCATAATTCCAAGCAAAAAGAAGAGCTGATGCCGTTATTTTTGACACCAGCATATTTACACTCATATTCTCAATGAGCAGCCATAGGATTAGTTGGTTTATTACCAATCCGGTACCACTTACCAAAAAAATCAGGAATACTTCATGATGTTTCTGAAATCGAATACCGCTCCTGAATACATATTTAATTGACAGAAGGTAATTAGCTGCCGTTGCGAGAACAAAGCTTACGAGTGCCGCATGGAACCACCAAACATTTAGCACACTCGTGAACAAGAAAAAAAGGCCAATATCCACGACTGCCGACGTTCCACCAACAGCAAAATAGCGTACGATTTTCATTTGAGCATGCTGTACCTTTGCCGCCTCAAGATTTTGCAAACCTCAAGAGACTTTTAACACCATCCAGCAATATACGCAGATCACTAAAAGACAGGAGGCGCTTCATTTGCCGCAGCACATATATCGGGCGGAAATAAAACCGGCGGAACGCCTCTTTGTATTTTAACTGGAGCGTTTCCACTGGAGCATCAGGCAACGACATCACCGGCACACTGAGGTCATACTCTCTCCAGTCCTTTGTGAGCAAATATCCGTTCTTATCCGCCCAGTCAAACATTTCTGTGCCTGGATAAGGGACAGTGATATTAAATAGTGCAATATCAGGATTGAGCTCCAGCGCAAAGTTTATGGTCTCATCTATGGTCTCTGGCGTTTCACCCGGATTCCCCAGCATAAAGGTGCAGCGGGAGGTGATCCCATGTTTTTTTGCCAATGCAACTGCAAAAATATTCTGCTCTTTTTGGATAGGTTTTTTGATATTAACAAGTATCTGCTGGTTGGCGGATTCTATGCCGTACATCACCTGATGACAGCCAGCCAGCTTCATTTGTGCAAACATCCCATCATTTACACAGTCGGTACGCGCAAAGCAAGACCATGTAATGTCCAGCCTGTTTTCTACGATGAGTGCACAAAGCTTCTTTATATTCTCTGGATAAACAGTAAATGTATCGTCATAAAAACAAATTTCTTTTATGCCATACTTCTTCACCAACATTTCCATTTCACCAAAAATATGTTGCGCGGATCGTTTGCGCAACTTAATGGCAGCCGAATTGCAAAAGGTACATTTGCCGGGGCATCCACGCGTGGCGGTCATATTGATGGCCGGTGTTCTTTTATATGCACCCACAGCGGGCTTGTAGAGTGATAGGTTCACCTTGTGGAAGGCGGGATATGGCAACGAGTCTAGATCATGCACTATGCCGGCTGGGCCGACATGCGTCACTTTCCCATCTTTTGCATAGGAAACTCCATCTATAAAAGCGGCTTCCTCTCCGCTAACCAGCCTGTAAAATATCTCTTCGCCCTCGCCACGCACCACATAATCCGCATCACCCTCCGCAAAGCTTTCTTCGGGCAGGGCCGTGGGGTGAACACCACCAATGACCACTTTAGAGCCAGTTTTTTCCTGCTTGATGAATCTTGATATCCGATAAGCGTTATGCGCCAAAGGTGTTGTTGCAGTAATGCCATAGAAATCATAATGGCCAATCCTGATGGTGGCTTCTATCTCTTCCTGGCTGGCAAGGGTCGCCTGAAAATCAAGAACGTCACACTCTATCCCTTTATTTTCAAGATATGCCGCGATATAAAGCAATCCTAGGGCTGGCATAGAGCTTTTGACTTGAGACCAGATGCTTCCTTTTTTTATTTCCCATGGTGGGTTTATCAGGCAAACTTTCATCGGTTAAATATCCGTGTCCTTTGTAAAGGATGAAGCATGAATCTATTCATCCCTATCTAAATACGTTATATTTAACAACGCAATAAATCGCGCGAACGCCATCTTTCCAGCCTATCTTTTTGCCTTCTGCATAAGTCCTGCCGTAATAAGATATTCCTACCTCATAAATTCTACAGCCACTTCTGGCTATTTTTGCAGTAATTTCAGGCTCGAACCCGAAACGGTTTTCCTCAATACGGATCGACTGGATAATCTCCCTACGAAACGCCTTGTAACAGGTTTCCATATCGGTCAGATTCAAATTGGTAAACATATTAGAAAGCAATGTCAGAAAGCCATTCCCAACCGAATGCCAAAAATATAAAACTCCGTGTGCGTCTCCACCCTTGAAACGGGAACCGTAGACAACATCTGCTTTGTTGTGCAGGATGGGAGCGACCATGCGCGGATATTCGCTAGGGTCATACTCCATATCTGCGTCCTGAATGATGACGATATCACCCGTGGCAGCCTGAATGCCGGTTCTTAGTGCCGCCCCTTTACCCTGATTCACTTCGTGGTAAAGAATTTGGTCAACCAACGGAGCTATATCACTGCGTAAAATATCCCTTGTCCCGTCTTTTGAGCAATCATCCACAATGATAATTTCTTTATTCTCATAAGGTGATGCTCGGACAGCATCAACAATGCTGTGAATAGTGGATTTTTCGTTATAACACGGGATAATTATCGAAAGTTTCATATATTCAACGTATTCCGAAAATACGTAATTGTTTCTTTCAGTCCGTCTTCAAGCGAGACCTTGGGTGTCCATCCAAGTTTATCTTTGGCCAGTTCAATATTGGGTTGGCGCTGCTTGGGGTCATCTTGAGGCAGCGGAAGAAAAACTAATTTTGAGTTGCTGTGGGTAAAACGCAGAACATTTTCCGCAAGCTCCAGCATAGTGAATTCAACTGGGTTGCCGAGATTTACCGGGCCTGTAAATCCGGTGGATGAGGCCATCATGTGCAACATACCATCTATCAGATCGTCCACATAACAAAAGCTTCGTGTCTGGCATCCATCACCATAAATAGTAATATCTTCACCCTTGAGTGCCTGAACAATAAAATTACTGACTACCCGTCCATCATTGGGATGCATTCTGGGGCCATACGTATTGAATATTCTGACAACTTTTATTTGTAGGTCATGTTGGCGATGATAGTCAAAAAATAAAGTTTCGGCACAACGTTTGCCTTCGTCATAACAACTGCGAATGCCAATTGGGTTAACCTTGCCCCAATACGCTTCATGTTGCGGGTGTGTTTCAGGATCTCCATACACTTCGCTCGTGCTGGCCTGCAGGATTTTTGATTTAAGCCGCTTGGCTAATCCAAGCATATTGATTGCGCCGTGGACGCAGGTTTTGGTAGTTTGTACCGGATCATGCTGATAGTGAATCGGTGATGCGGGGCATGCTAAATTGTATATCTCATCAACTTCCACATAAAGAGGGAAAGTCACATCATGCCGCATTAGCTCGAAATAGGGATTTCCAAGCAAGTGAGCCACATTGGCTTTTGATCCAGTGAAAAAATTATCAACACATAGCACGTCCATATCTTGCTTGATTAGCTGTTCACAGAGATGTGAACCCAGAAACCCCGCGCCCCCAGTTACCAGAATTTTTTTCTTCGAATTCATTTGTGCTATTTCCTGACTATTTTATTGAAGCACGACATGCAGTTTGAATATTTCTTAATACCCGTGCTTTTGCTGCTATCTGCCTGAGTAGTTACAGCTGTTATTTAATTTTCGATGCCACTCCCAAGCCGTAGAAATAATTGCAGTCAGATCACAATAGGTAGGCTTCCATTCTAGCACTGCCCTTATCTTTTCAGAGCTCCCGATAAGTACCGGAGGATCGCCCTGTCTTCTGTCCGACTCTAGCATTTTTATATTTTTTTGGGTAACGGCTGCAACCATCTCTATGACTTCTCTCACAGAGAACCCCTTTCCGTTTCCAAGGTTCAAACATAAACTTTCTTTGCCATTCAACAAATGCTCTAAAGCCAAGATATGTGCAGTTGCAAGATCTTTGACATGGATATAGTCTCTTATGCATGTCCCGTCTGTGGTGGCATAATCTGTGCCAAATATCTTTATACATTCTCTTTTACCCATCGCTACATCCAATACAAGAGGGATTAAATGGGTTTCAGGATCATGCCATTCACCTATTTCACAGTCAGGGTCAGCACCTGCCGCATTAAAGTATCTTAATGAAACATAGTTGAGCCCATACGCATGGTTATAATCCCTTAAAATTTTCTCTACCATTAACTTGCTTTCGCCATAAGGGTTGACCGGATTTTGAGGGTGTTTCTCTGTGATAGGGATTTCTACAGGATTGCCATACGTTGCGCAGGTTGAAGAAAATATGAAGTTTTCTACGTTATTTTCCTGCATCACCTTGAGTAAATTTAAGGTGTTTTGCACATTGTTTATATAGTATTTTTGAGGGTCAGATACAGATTCACCAACATAAGCAAACGCGGCAAAGTGCATCACTGCGGTTACATTATGCAGTTTAAAAACCGCCCTTATTTTCTCTATATCACTCAAGCACCCAAAAACAAACTCACCCCACTTTGCATGTTCTCTGTGACCATAGACTAAATTATCAAAGACTATAGTCTTGTAACCTTTCAGGTTGAGGTCCTTATTTACGTGGGAACCTATATATCCGGCACCACCTGCGACTAAGACAAGAGGTTTATCTGTCATTCTTTAGACTTCTTCAAAGTAAGTGATGGCGGTCTTATGTTTTCTACCTTAATCCACGGCTCACACCGCAACTCTTCTCTTTTCATCTCGATCACGGGTTGTCTCTGCAGGGGATCATTCTGGATTCATTGTTTTTTAATTAACCCACCTACGAGATCATCGACATGGCAAAACTCCTTGTTTGCAAGCCACCCCCTAGAGGGATAAGAATTCGAACTGCCGGTGAAGTATCCGCGACCCCAACACTCCGGTCAACGCCAATTTTTCGTTGAACTCACACAAAAAATCTCGGCAGTTTCCGTGCCGCCGCCAATCTCGAAACTTGCTGCACGATTCGTTCATATCTTGCTAAGCTCCAGAAACACGGCGATAATTCTTAATTATGTCTTTCACTGGCATTACAAGATAACACACCTGCAACACCACTTTGCTCGATTACAGATCATGGCGGATGGCGGCTACCTGAATAGTTACCAGAGAGATTCAGTATTTTCTTCTGCAGAAGGAGCAGCATGATTTTATACGATAAAGCAAGAGGGTAGATATGAAAAACAGCAACCGCATCGTCTCTCCAGCGAAAAACCGAATTCCGGAAAGCCATATACACTTTGCCGAATTTTGTAGCAATTTGGGTGTCGCTGCAGATGGTGGACTGCCTATCCTTGAATCCGTGGCATATATATTGGCTCTTTCATGCGTCGCTGCGGAATGAATTGAAAATGAACTTGCTACGTGAAATCCACGGTGCTCGAGTACACGGCCAGCGCGTAAAGATTCTCTCTGCACACTTAAGCGAACTTTTACCGGCTCAATGCTCGGTGCTCGATGTCGGTGCCGGTGATGGCTTGCTCGGCAGTCGCATACTAGAACGGCGCTTCGACCTGAAATGGACCGCTATAGATACACTGGCACGCCCGCACACCCATATACCAGTGCAGCTCTATGACGGCGTGCATTTGCCTTATGTAGACAAGGAGTTCGACGTAGTGCTGTTTGTCGATGTCCTTCATCACACCGATGATCCGCTGGCTATGCTGCGTGAAGCCGTACGGGTTGCGCGGCACGCCGTTGTGATCAAGGATCACTTACGCGAAGGCCTTGGTGCAGGTCTCACATTGCGCTTGATGGACTGGGTCGGCAACGCTTCATGGAATGTACGCCTGCCCTACAACTACTGGAGCGCTGCGGAATGGAAAGTTGCGCGAGAGCGACTTAAATTGAGCATCGAGGAAGAACGAATGGCGCTCGGGCTGTATCCGTGGTGGGCGAACTGGTTGTTTGGGCGCTCGCTGCATTTTATCTCGCGTCTGCGCGTTTGTGCTGAATAGCTCTGCAGGAGAAACATGCCTATCGTTGAACATTGGTGTGCGAGCGTTTCCTGCTGCGATTCTGCTTGGGAGGTTGCCTACCAGAGGTTCGAGACCCCGAATGAGGAGTTTCTCAAGTTTCGTAAGCGCCTGATCATGCTCGGGGCTTTTGCATGGCCGCGAGGATCGAAAATTGTCGATCTGTTTTGCGGTCGAGGAAGCGGCCTCAAAGCCCTTTCCTCACTCGATTTTCAGTCTCTCAGCGGCGTCGATCTTTCGGAGTCGCTGCTCAAGGAGTACGATGGAATCGCAGACCTGTATGTCGGAGATTGTCGCGAGCTAAAATTTGCCGATCAATCAGTTGATATTGTTATAATTCAGGGCGGATTACACCACCTGTCAATGCTCCCCAATGATTTGGAAAAGGCGCTCGCTGAAGTGCGCAGGATCCTGCGTCTTGATGGACGGTTCGTAATGGTGGAACCCTGGAGCACGCCGTTCCTCCGCGTCGTCCACGCATTGTGTGCCTGGACTGTGGCACGCAGGTTCTGGGGGAAGCTGGATGCCCTCGCATCGATGATCGACCGAGAACGAACCACCTACGAACAATGGCTTGAGCGACCGGATGAAATCCTGAACCAACTGCGAGCTCATTTCACTCCGGAACGGGAAGTGTTCGCTTGGGGTAAACTCAATTTCGTTGGTCGGCCGAAATTTCCTGGTTCGCCTGCGGTCTCGATTTCGGCAGAATCTCGCGGATGGCGGAAATCGTGAAGCGCCCAAGTAGTTATTTTACTGGATGTATATTCTTCAATGCGATGTGCGGTATGCCAAGCCTAGCGCACGCCCGCAAAGGCTTCGCAGGCAGCCAATAATGCCGCGCCAATTCTCATTTGGCCGGTATTCGCGGTATTTCATCGTTGGCGGGGCAATCGGCGTAACATCCACGTTACTCCTGGAATTCATCTTGCGCGTATCCCCCACCGATACGGCCGTGGTTTATGGATTGTCGGTAGCTATCGTGTACGCAATTGGTGTGCTTGCGGGTTTCATTCTTCACCATCGGTTTACATTTCAAGATACAGTGGTCGTTCTACGCTGGCATCGCCTAGGCCAGTTTTTTGCGATCGCCGTTCTTGGGGCGTTGCTTACCAGTGGTCTGTCAGTCTTCATTCGCTTTGTCCTGAACATAGACAGGGTTGTCGGAGAGTTCGCAGGGGCGACTGCGTTTGTTGTGGCGGCCTTGACTGTTTCAGTTGTGACATACTGGCTGAATGCGCGCTTTGTGTTTTCTGCAAAAGTACCACCGCAGTCTGACAATCGGAAGTTGTGAGCACGCACGTTTTGCTGTGCGTCGCAAGAAATTCACAAACCATCGCTTGCGTGGCAATGCTAGGGAAACGCAGATTTATTCCTCAATTCCCCCAATCTGGCCATGGCAAAAAGCGTTAACGCGCATTCCGCTGTGCGGAACCATCGGCTTTGCCGATGTCCTGCGTCGCCTGCGGCTCCTGGTGGCATGAAAGCGCATATTGGCGCAGATGACCAATCCGGCCTGGTTCATACCGTCGTGAGCACGGCGGCCAACGTCAGCGACATCAGCCAGGCAGCCGAGCTGCTGCATGGTGAGGAAATTCGTGTGGGCGCGGATGCCGGATATGTCGGGGCAACCAAACGGGAAGAGATGCAAAAGAAACTACAAACCATGCCAAATGAAGTTCGCTGGTACATCGCCAAACGCAGAAAGCCGATTCGCGAGATGGCGGAATGCTGGCAGAAAGATTTGGCGCTGGCCTTCGAGAAACTCAAGGCGCGTATCCGGGCCATCGTCGAACACCCGTTCCATATCGTCAAGAACATCTTCAAGCACAAAAAAGCGCGTTACAAAGGGCTCGAAAAGAACAATGCGCAGCTGAATGTGTTGTTCGCCTTGAGCAATTTGTACATGGTCAGAGGAAAATTGCGCCCATCGTAAGCGCAATGAAGGAAAAACGGATTAAATAACCCCCAAACAGGGGAAACTGGCAAGAAAAAATACAAAATAAACTTAAAACAAAAATCGCATCAGCAAAAAATCGTGTGGAATTTAACCACGAGGGAGTGCTGATGAAAGATTTGATTTAAACTGCGTTTCCCTATAGGCTAAAGAAAAGCTATCAAGGGTGATCTCCGCTCCAATGATCGTGGCCTTCGCGGTTGAACAAGTCGCACAGTTTTATATTAAAATGGCAGGTGTTCAGAAGAGGGGAGCATCGTTCTATTCTGTTGTTAAGTTAGAAAACTGAAGACCACCGATAAGGTTTTGAATCTATGAAATTGCAACCATGCGCAACACCCAGCTACAAGCAAGATTGTGAACTATCCATTGTGATTCCCTGCCTTAATGAGGCGGAAACCTTGGCGATATGTATTGATAAAGCCGGTTCTTTCTTAAAGGGCGAAAATATCTCCGGCGAAGTCATTGTTGCTGATAACGGCAGCACCGATGGTTCACAAGCCATCGCAAAAGCACATGGGGCGCGCGTAGTTAATGTGCCGATACGTGGTTATGGTGCTGCTTTAATGGCTGGCATTAACGAAGCCCAAGGCAAATTTGTTATCATGGGAGATTCTGACGACAGTTATGACTTCACAGCGCTGTCGCCGTTTATCGCCAAGCTCCGCGAGGGCTATGAATTGGTTATGGGCAACCGCTTTAAAGGCGGAATCAAGCCAGGTGCCATGCCTTTACTGCATAAATATTTGGGTAACCCTCTTTTTAGTAAGATGGGGCGTCTGTTTTTTGGCAGTCCTATAGGTGACTTTTACTGCGGTCTTCGAGGTTTTAATAAAGTGGCTATCCAACGGCTGAATTTGCAAACTACAGGTATGGAATTTGCAATAGAGATGGTAGTCAAATCCTCGCTTAATAAGCTCAGCATTACAGAGGTTCCGACCATATTGTCGCCTGATGGTCGCAGCCGTCCGCCGCACCTAAACACATGGCGTGATGGCTGGCGAACCCTGAGGTTTCTGCTTATTTTCAGCCCTCGCTGGCTTTTTTTGTATCCAGGAGGAACTTTGATGGCTTTGGGCTTATTGCTTATGCTGTGGCTGATACCAGCGCAAAGACAGGTCAGTGGTATTGCTTTCGATATACATACAATGCTGTATGCGGCCATAGCTATTATATTAGGGTTGCAGATGGTCGCCTTTGCTTTATTCTCAAAATTATTTGCTATCAGCGCCAGATTGTTGCCTGAAGATGAACGTGTCACATCAGCCCTGAACGTGTTTACTTTAGAGCGTGGACTGATCCTTGGAGTAATGTTGAGTATTCTGGGTATATCGGGGTCAGTTTATGCTTTTATTGCTTGGGAGAAGACATCTTTCGGGCCATTAGATCCTTTCCAGATTATGCGCATAACAATACCTTCACTGACTTTTTTAGCGGTTGGCATCCAAATTGTGTTTTCTTCATTTTTCATGGGTGTCTTACAGATAAAACATAAATGACCACTTTTCCTATGTTATCTACAGTGCGCAGGTCATTAAATTGGGATGGCAAGTACAGTCTTGTTATCGCATACATATTAGTACTGATAATCTTTTATGGAATAGCCTACCCAAACGTAATGATTTTATCTACAGGGGGGGATAATCAACAATATGTGGCGATTGCTAAAACCCTTGCGGCAGGGCTTTCAGCATCCACATCTGATCTTATTATGCCTGACAAATATTATTTGGGCTACCCTCTGCTGCTAACACCTTTTCTTGTCAAAAACAATGTTGATCCATTCGCGCTGTTAGTGGTAGTCAATGTGATCATTGGATTTTTGAATTGCCTACTCATTGAGAAGATATTCGGAAGGAAAGTGGCCTTCTTCTCAATTGCAGGCAATCTTGCCATGGCTCAGAGGACTTTTCTCGGTGGTGCGGAGCCGCTATTCATGTTTTTTGGGCTGCTCTCAATTTACTTTTCTAATCGCCGCGCGTATCTAGCGATTGCCTTTGCGGCGCTCTCATTTTGGGTGAGGTCTTTTGGGGTTTTCTTTATTTTTGGAATTTTATGTGATCAAATTTGCCGAAAAATTGGTATTAAAAAATTTGTTTTGTCATTATTGATATGTGTTTTTATAGTCGGCATGTATGCGGGTATTTCTAGATGGTTTTATTCTTCTTTTAGCCATATTGCCGGTGGGGGGTATAAATATGCGTGGGATGATGGAACACCATATGGAATACCTTTTGCACATTTAATTCATTACCTACTTATTGAGACGAGAGTCACTTCGTTCTTTAAAATGGTCGTTTATTTGGGACTAAGTTTCATACCGTTTTACTGTATAACACAGCGAGTATTAAAGGAAAAAACCCTTTCAGCTTTACGAGTCTACGATTGGATGTATGTACCTTTCCTTTTTTTCATGTACCAACTTAACTCTTTATGGGGTTATTTTGAATTCCTGAGATACACAAGCCCGGTATTCCCGGTAGCAGTATTTTATGCTCGAAGATTCTTACCAAATAATCTGCTAGCCTCTTACTTTTTTTTGATAGTGTTTTCTGTAGCTGCCGTATTGAGTATTAAAGGCACTATAGTATCTAGCGGGTACTAGCATATCGTACGCAATCGGGTAGTTTTTCGCTCTCAAATTTGACTATCCATGCGTTGTAAGGCGCGCCTTTATTAAATGGATTTCGGGTGGCATTATGACCAACAAATGGTCCAAAATTAACCTTGCCGAAACATCCTCTCAACGGACTTTCTGCGGGCTCACCTTTCACCAGCATATAAGTCACTTTGGCTGTTTTTATTCGTTCCAAATAAGGCGTTGAGCCGGTCCCCTTAATATCTACATGATGTATCCAGTCCGTGCTTAAAGTCGCGCGGGGCGAAAGCGCCAAAGATGCGTGATCTGATAACAAAACTGCGTCCTTGGGCAGTACCGTATCGGCCCAGCGCATCACAGAGTATCCGTTCGCACTCTTATCCATGATTTGTTCTCTCCACGAAGAGGCAAGAGAGCCAGGGAACAGTGCGAATACCCCAAATAAGACCAAACAACCAACTGCTACAGTTTGTATTTTAATGACCGAAGCCGCAACACGATTAGTAATGAGTGTCGGATAATGCTTCTGCATAGTCAATGCCATCAAAATCCAAGTAAAAGGCTCCAGATAACTGCGAGCATTGGTTTGCCCTAAAATACTGCCCAGCACCGCAACAAGCAGAGCAGCGACTATAGTAGACCAGCAATAAATATCCCTTCCCGGACGAAGTCCCAGCCCTAAAAAAATCCCAACACCAAGTGTAGTAGTAATGAGTCCGGGGCTTAAGGTCAGAAAAAGCGAAAATGGAAACGGCATGTCAGAATCTCTCCATTGTCGGGCAAAATTCTCAAACGCCTGATAACCCGGCCATTTTCCGGGGAATGGTTTTAGAAGCCCGTCAGCAAAAGTTCCGCCAAAATGAGCAATTTTCCAAAGAGGTTCAGGAACCATTACCAGAGCGCCAAGAACAGCGCCAATCACTAAAGCTTGCAAGGCCAGCCCATTTCGAGCCATGAAAACAATGCCCACGATCCCTACGATGAATCCGCTAATGCGAAAATTAAGTTTCATCTGTGCGGCAGTCATTACCAACAAACAAACCAGTGAGAACCCAAGAACAGCTTCTTTCCTTGTAAGCAATCGACGCGACGGGTGTACGATAAGCATCATTGCCAATGTTGTCATGGCAACCGGCAACAGCTGTGGCTTTGATGAACTGACAAGAAACAAAAATACCGGTGCCGTGAGGAAAGAAAGCACAATCAAATATTGCGTATTAGAACGCTCAGCTCCATTGTTAACCTCTTGAGGCAGCAACATCGACACCATTCCCAATAAGCCGCAAAACTGCAATAAACTGCCAAAGTGTTCTGCACCAATAGAGAGGCCAATAGCATTTAACATCTCGCCAGCCCCAGCAAGCCTGCTGCTAAACCATTCCGGTGCAAACGGCCATGTGCCAGAATGTAGCAAGGCGAGGGGTACTCCCAGATGGTAACCGAGAGAGTCGGCATCAGTCGCAGGGCTCAGCGCAAGGAGCGCGTATGCAATTAACAACGAAACCAAGAGGATTTGTAAATCGGATAGTTGGCGCACGGCTTGCCGAATATCTTCGATGCAAACACCGCAGGATTGGATTTTTCGCAGACTGTTGATGATTATTGCAAGACCTACGCTTGCAAGTGCCAAAGCAGCACCGAGCAGGACTTCACGGCCATTTGACCCAAAAAGGATAAGCGGGTAAAGAATTGCGCTAATAAGGGATGAGCCGATGATCGGGCTTGCATAAAGATGCCAGCGTTGGGCATCGTCAGCCTTGAAAATAAATCTACGCCCAAGGAAATAACCCACTCCTGAAGTACCCAAAATCAGCAAAACAGAAAGTAGCAATGAAATTATAGGGGGTGCAAGCGTGCCTTCAAGCCCATATGAATTCATAAATGGGGAGGTCATTCCAATCCTAACATGTGTGACAAATGTGAGGTTACTACCTTAACTTATTGCCTGAAAACCGGGGTTCACTATACCCGCTTCTTTGATAATCAAGCCTGACAACCAGAGAATATATTACCCAATATGCCAAGCAAGCATTTAAGCCCATTATTAAACTGTTGGGCTGTAGCATGGAAAAGATTATCCCGATAAATAATAGATTCTTATGAATGGAAACCCTCTCATCTTTAAAAAGGAGGAAATGTGGGTACAGCACAATCGCAACAGTACATGCAAATCCAATTAAACCCAGCTCACCCAACATGCGCAAATATAGGTTATGTACATCCATATCAGTGCTACCAAGATGAATTTTGAAATTGCCCATACCATTTCCAAGCCATATATTATTAATATTTAACCTGCTTATTGCTTCTTTTATTAATGTCAATCTATAACCAGATAGCACGTCCATATGACGGAAATACTGGTAATTCAAAATGAAATCGGTATCGGATCCCGAATAATGTTTTATTGATAATGATGTGGCCGCTCTAAACACAGATTCAGCAGGAGTACGTGAGTAAACCATTTGAAGAGTTTCATCAACTAACTTAGGCAGCCCGAGAAACGCAAAATAAATTATAAATATCTTTATTTTTTGGGTGGTTAATGTGTTTTTTAAAGGCAAGGCAAGCAAGATGGAGCCGTAAGTCATTAAGAGTCCTATCCTTCCACCTGCAATAACTTGACTAGTTGCCAGTACAAGAAAAATAAAAATTAATTTCAGAGACGTTTCTGGATATTGTGTAAATTGATTCCTAGTTGAGAAGAATGCTGCCATCATTGCTATTGAGCCAAGCCAACTTGAAAAATTGGGTCTATTCCCGCCAAAGCCATTTAGAAATGCCATATGGGTCTCATTGTCTCCCAGATAAACAAGCACAATATTAAAAAAAAGATAACAAGCAAGTAAGAAAATAAAAAACCAAAGTAGTCTAAAAAATAATTGTAATTTTGCTTCGTCAACTACTGCAAACCAATATATTATTGATATGATTGATAAAATAGATGTAACTCTATAAATATACTCATGAAAGTTATTCTGATGAATTGAGGCGCTAAAGGTGAGTATCAGTATAAAAATGGCAAGTATTTTTATGCTTGTTAAGCTCAAGCAAACCTTGAGGGTATTGCTCTGGGAGAGTAATACCAATAAGAACAATAACGAGAAAGTATTACGTTTTATATCTAAAATAATCGAGCTGTTGTCGCCAAGTGTAAATCCATGAGGGATGCCATAAATTCCGCCAGTTGATATAGCGGCAGCGATAATGAAACCGACTAATAAGTTGAAAGTATTCTGTAAGGAAATTTTTTTATCCATTTTTTTCATAAACAAGTAAGAGCTTATCCGTAAATAATATTTTCATCTAACTTGATCTTTCTGAATGCCATGATAGCCGCAGCCAAATGGTAGAGCGCCAGAAGACGGCCGTTTTTCAGAATTGCCCGGCGCATCCAGGCAATCTCTCGGACTTGAACTCGACAATCCAAGCCTTATAGGCCTCACCAACATTAAATGGATTTCTTGTCGCTGTATGTCCATACCCTGGGCCAGCGACAATATCACCCACACATCCGGAGAACTTACCATAGGTAGGGGCCTCGCCAGTGACAAGCATATGCGTGACACCGCGATCTTTTATGCGCTTCAGGTAAGGCTCGGATTCAAGCGATCCGACTACAACAAAATGCGCCCATTCGAGAGAAATCGCATCTTGCGGAGCCAAAGCCATAGAGCGGTGACCATTCAGCAAAACCGCGCCTGCAGGAAGCACGGAATCTGCCCACTTCATGACATCGTATCCGTTAGCAGCATGTTCCATCACCATCGCTCGCCATTTTGGCGTTATTGCACCACCAAGTAGCGTCACCACGCCATACCAACACAAAACGATAGTCACCAAAGCCTGTGTATATATGGGCCATTTTATCCATGGAGCATTTAGACTTGACGCTGAAACTGGCTGTATCGCCAGTAACATTAGGAGCCAGAAATAAGGCTCAAGATACATACGGGAACTATGGGGTGCAAGCAATACCATGGAAAATGCCACAAATAGTGCTGCAGCAACCCCAACCCACGACCATCGATTATTCCCTGCTCGTAGCAGGCATAAAAGGAGCAGGCCTGCTCCTATGATGGTGGTGATAGTACCTAATCCAGAGGGCACGATCAATGCAAGTGGAAACGGCAACGTATTTCCATCATTGGCCCGTCGTAAAGTAGCCTCAAACACATCAGTGCCCGGCCAGTGTCCTGGCAATGGCCTAATCAGTGCCTCTATAAACTCAGCTCCAAAATAATAATGCTTCCATAGCACAGGAGGTGCCAACACAATTAAAGCAACCAAAAGCCCAACACCACTCGCGGGCAACAGCAATCGCTGCCGAGCCATTGCGCCCAAGGCAAGCAAGCCGACGACCCCCCCCCCGAGCATGTAAGTCAACTTGGTCTGCGAGGCCGCCATCACCAGCAGACACACCAGCGTAAAGCTGGCAAGTGCTTCAGCAGGCGGCAACTGACGGCGGGATGGATACATCACCAAGGCAAAAGCTAGAGATGTCATAGCGACCGGCAATAACTGCGGCTTGGACGAGCTAACCAGAAAAAGCAGTACTGGCGCAGACAGCGCGGCTAGACTGATGATGGAATTCGCCCGCATTGAAGTCAGCTCACTGGTATTTGAAGAAGTATT
>Ga0315281_10003046_pt1 | contig 24692 bp, 21 predicted proteins | sample YL17G07_0_MG_FD_204540 | JGI IMG/M metagenome (GOLD analysis project Ga0315281, IMG submission 204540) | Sediment microbial communities from Yellowstone Lake, YNP, Wyoming, USA - YL17G07_0 | ecosystem: Environmental > Aquatic > Freshwater > Lake > Sediment | place: USA: Wyoming | collected... | reverse complement strand
CGCCCCTTCGGTACGGATGCCTATTTTTTTACAGGATTTGACGATATCGGCAACTTGTTTTAAATTGATATTTTTCCTAATAACGTTGTTCAGTATTTCCTGATTGCCAGACTCAATGCTCATTCGTAACAAATTTACGCCAGCTTGCTTTAACCAAAAAAGAACCTCCTCGTCTAAAGTCGGAACATAAATTCCCGAGGTCGCCGCCAGACTGATATTATATCCGTTACTGACAATATTTTTGCAAATTCCAATCACTCGGTCTTTTGAAATGTTAAAATTGTCATCAACAAAATTTATGTGTTTGATGCCAAATTTCCTGACCAAGATCTCTATTTCCTCTAAAACATTATTAATAGATCGCGGTCGCCAATTGTGGCCCCAAATGTGATAAATAGCGCAAAAAGTGCAGTGGTTGGGACAGCCTCTTGAAGTAAGCATGTCGGCAAAAGGCAACTGGTTGATATTTTTTTTGCTGTTATGCAAATAATAATAAAACTTATTGGCCAAAGGAATCCTATTTATCCAATTAATCAACTTCTGTCTTTGACGATCGCTGCTGATAATTGGCCGGAAGCGATAATTAAGAAATTCATTGAAAACCGGCCGGGAATAATTTCCATAAACCCTGGAATCTCTAAGAGGCAAAGGCAGGATATCCAAGTCTTTAATCAATTCGCGCGGCTGGTTGACAACGATATTGTTTCCCACTCGGTAAGCCAAACCTTTAATTTTTTCCAACCCCTCGGCCCCTCTATCCAAAAGCTCAAGCAAAGTAAATTCTCCTTCGCCGACCGCAACAATATCTATATCTTTATATTTTTGCAAGGTTTCTTTTGGGCTGGCGGAAGGCCTTGGTCCGCCGACAATAATTTTTATTTTTTTATCATATTGCCGAATTGTCTTTAACATCAATTCAATGCCGGAATCCTGGGAGGCAAACGGCCAGCTTAAACCGATAATTTCTGGCTTAAATTCTGAAATTCTACGCAATAATCCATCCATATCAAGACCTTGGAAGAAAATCTCCGGATAATCTTCGCCTTGCCAATAGTTGTTCCAATCCTCGACGACGGCATCCAATATTCTGACTTCATGATGACTATTTGTGAAACTAGCCAGATATTCAATGCCCAATGGCTCTTCGGGGCAATGAGTATAAAATTTTTCAGCCGCAAACGGCGGCCTAATTAACATCAGCTTCATAATGTTGGATATATAAATTTTTGTTGGTTATTATTGACATAAGCATAGTAAATTTATACCAGACAAACGTTTCCGCAACAAGGCCAAAAGCTTCTTTTTTAACTAATCGTCAGATAGATTTCCTCCAGTTGCCTCACGCAATTAGAAAGATTGTTTTTTTGAGCCCAGTCAACACAATTTTTTCGGCTAATTACTTTTTTGTCTAAAACGAGACTGATTTTTTCTGCCACTCCATAGATATCAAATGGATCTACTAAAAAACCGCTCACTCCATCAACAATCGCATCCTCGGCGCCGCAATTTTTGGCGCCGATTACTGGCACGCCATATGCATTAGCTTCCAAATAGACCAGGCCATAACCTTCAAATTTAAAACCATCATTAGTAGAAAGCAGTAAAAGTAAACTGGATTCCCGGTAGGCCTTTATTTTTTCTGCTTCGTTCACCACTCCCCTAAAAATTATCTTATCACTAAGTTGATATTGATCAATTAGTTGCCGTAAAGTACGATAATAATCGCCTTGTTCATTATACTGACCAATAATCTCGAAAACTGCGCGATGATTACCTTTTTTTAAATAACAATTAAATCCCTCAATGGCTTGAGCCACCCCTTTGCGATATTTAACCTCACCAACAAAAATAATCTTTGACGGACGGTCTGATGACGGCTGCTGGCTCATTGTTGACTCAATATCGCTCAATTCTATGCCATTATTAACAACATGAACCTTGCGCCAAAAAGTCGGGTAATAAGACAAAAAATGTTTCTTGGTATAATTACTGACGGATATAATAACCGCGCAACAATTAAGACAAAAATACCAAAGCCAGTAATATATAATTTTCCAAACGCCTCGGTAAAACAAATGGGGGCACGAATATGTGCCATGAATGGTCAGTACGATTTTAAATTTAAAGCGGCAGCGAACAATCAAAAAAGGAACCAGAAGCAAATATGATTCAACAATGAAATGGACGACAGCGGGACGAAATTTATCAAGGACGCTGGCAATTTTTTTAGACTCACGCCAGGCCACCAGTAAAACTTTTAAAGGGTTGACCAAATAGCAGAGATGATCGGATAACATCGGTTTTTCTCCGGTTACAATTTTACCTTCATCACCTGTAATTTCCAGAACTTGGTGATTGGCTTGCTTTAAAAGTTTTGACAGACCCAAAGCTAGCCGACTACGACCGTCTTTACCCGACAAATTATTAAAAATCAAACAAATATTCATATCTAGCTAAATTACTAAATTATAACAATTATAAATATCTCCTTTAATCAGACCGACGGTTTGTTGCCCTAAAAAACAAATCGTGCCAAAAGGACCAGCTAAAAAGATAAAGCTTTCCGAATTTAAGCTGATTTTTATAATTTCGCAAATACCACAAGCTCCAAAAAGGTGAAAACTGAGTATCAACTGAACCCGCGTATTTCTCTATATTGCTCCAATCGAACTTTTGGTGCGGATATTTCTGTTTTAATTTTTCAAAAAGGATGGTCCCCGGATATGGTATTGGAAACAGGAATGGCTTAACATCTAAATTATTTTTGGCAATAAAATCCATTGTTTCCCTGATAGTTTCGCGATTTTCTCCTGGCGCATTTATCAGCATATAGTAGCCGCCAACGATATTATTTTCTTTTAAAATATCAATCGCTTTCTGCAAATCTTTTGACGTTATCTGCTTATTAATTTCTTTTAAAACTTTGTCGCTGGCTGATTCTAACCCGATATTTATCTTAACGCAGCCGGCTTTCCTGACTAACGGCATCAGGTCTTTGGCGCGGATAATGTCGGTCGCACGCGCGTTGGCAGCCCAGCTTATAGCCAGTTTCCTTTCGATTAATTGATCACATATTTCTTTGACTTTGTGCTCGTTGATAAAAAATTCCCAGTCCTGAAAAAAAATTGATTTGATTCCGTAGTTTTTTATCAAATGCTCGATTTCTTCAATTACCTTAGGCACGCTCCTCTCCACGTATTTATCCGGTAACATCGCCTTTAAACAAAAAATGCAGTTAAATGGACAGCCGCGACTGGTCATCAAAATTGTAAAAGGTTTGGAAAGGCCACCCATTCCGTATTCCGCCATTGGCAGCAAATCATAAGCTGGAAACGGCAAGCTGTCCAGATTAAGAATTCTTTCGGCGGAATTATTAACGATGGCGCCGTTTTGACGCCATGATAACCCGACAATTTTATCTATCGGCCTGCCATCTTTAAGGGCAGCTACCAAATTCTTAACGGCTGTCTCCGGTTCGCTCCTAATAATAAAATCTACCCGACAATTGGCAAAAACCCATTCGGGCATGGTGGTGCCGTGGCTGCCGGTCAATACTTTAAATCTGGCCGGTGCCTGATTGATGATATTAAAAATATTGTCAATATGCGAGTTCGGACATTCCCAGCGGTCAATGGGAGAGGAAGTCAGAAGTAAAATATCTGGCTCATATTCTTTAATTGATTTCAGAACTTGCTGAAATGAAAAATTTAAAACATTGGCATCTAACAGCTTAATCTGATAACCATCATTTCTCAGAATGGATGCAATAATAGCCAGAGATAACGGCTGCCTAGCTCTGACATTCATTATTGACTTTTTCTCTTCGTTAAAATTAGGGTTTAAAATAAATATTTTCATATATATACTGCTTTGCAACATCGGCTGCAAATCGGAAAAGATTGCTTAAATAGATATTGCCTGAATTTCTGATATTCCGGCGACAACCAAATCTCGTCTGGAGTATGATTTAGCAAACTGCCGAATGATTTTTCAATAATGTCGCACCAAATAACTTCGCCTTGCTGGTTAATACGCAATTCCGGCTCCAAAAGCTTAAGGCAAAAAACTTTTCCTTCTTTTTGTCCGAAATAATGCTCCAGATGCTGATAATAATTAAAAGGAGTAAAATTTACAAAACACCCTCGCTTTAAGCCGTAACGCCTGACAGCCGCCAGTTTTTTCTTGATAGCCGGCAAATTTAGATCGGGCGGAAAAATCGGCTGCCTGATTTGGGTATTGAGACGGTAATCCTGTCCGACTGCCCAGCCAAAAACATTTTTAAAAATATCCTGCACCTGCCCTAAATTAGCAGACGAATAAACCTGCTCAAACAGTATATTTATCGTCCCCAATCCCAATTTTTTAGCCGTATCAACCAGCTCAAACAGCTTATCAAGATTATCATGAATCAGCATTGTGGCAAAAACCGTAAACGAAATGTCGGGCCGATAAATATGGATTAAATTGAGCGCTCTTTTCAGTTTATCAAATGCGCCAGGCACACCGCGAATGGCGTCGTGAACTTCCTGCGGGCCATCAAGCGAAGTCAAAATGTCCGAAACGTATTTAAAATCTTTAATGTTTACGATATTGGCATCGTTAATCAATGTGCAGTTGGTCTGCAAAATAATTCTTTTTTTCGCCCTGTCCCAAAAAGCGATTAATTCAAGGATGTCTTGACGCGCAAACGGCTCGCCCCCGACCAATTTAATTTCTTCGGTTTTGTCTTTTAATTTTTCAAAAACACTCAATGTTTCTTCTTTTCCCAGTTCTGCTTGGCGCAGGTTGCGGTTTTCTCCCTGATAGCACATCTTGCAGCGTAAATTGCACCTGATTGTCGGCTCATAGCCAACCGAGTATTTTGACGGAGCAATGTCTTTAAATGGCAGGCTGTCCTTTTTCAAAAAACTATTGACCCGAGACATCAATCTTTTCTCCTGACGCCAATCGTAAAAAACCTTGGCCGTTCCGCTCAATCCCGGAATTTTTCTAATTATCTTTTTTAATAATTTTTTGTTCATGATTTTTAATCGCGCTGATAATCACATTCAAAATATAGACTAATGAGATAAAAAAGAAAATATAGTTAGGCAGCCGGTAACGTACCAAAACAAAAGGCGAAGTCAAAAGGGCACTAAAAATGATTACGGCCGCGCCGACGATAAAAAAAATAAATTTCTCTTTATCTTTAAAATAAGCGTAGATTGGCGCCAAAAATACTGCCAAAGAGCTAAGACCCCAAAAAGCAACTTCAAATAAATAAATAATCAACTTCAAATTTATAGCTGAAAAGAACTGCATTATTCCGTTTAAATCGCCTTTCAAAATAGCGCTGGTTATGTCGGGTTTGGAATACTCGCCGCTATAAGCGGAATACATGTCAAAATAGCCTGATTGAAAAAAGTATGGTATTGCTTTAATCAAATGTATTTTAAGATACGGGACAAAATTTGCCAAAATTTCCTTTTTTGCCTCATCCCCATAAAAGTCCAGCTGCCGATTAAACTCTTCTTTGGTAAAAACCTGACAATTGCCCTGGCTACCCACGTTTTTACCCAAGCTTTCCTGGGCCCTATTTTCAACTGATTTTAAAGCTTCGTTGTAAGAAATATTTTTTTGCAGCGCTATCAGAGGCGGTAAATTATAGTAATAATAATTAGTCGAAACTATATTAGCGAAGGTAAATCGGTCATACACGATTTTATTGCGGATAAACCAAGGCGTTAATACGGCAAAAAATATCAGATTGAAAATAAATAAATCCGATACCAACCGCTTCCATCCAACATTAGGCAAAAAGGATAATTGCAGACGAAATCTTAAAATATACAACAGCATCACCAAAAACGACAAAAATACAGTTAAAAACAAACTATTAAGCCTTGTCAGGGTTGCCAATCCAAAAAACAGCGCCGCCAAATTAAGGTTTCTGCTAAGCCCAATTTTAATAAATCGGAAAAAAAGATAGAAACCCGCTAATAATAATGGTATAAATAAATTCTCGCTGACCAGCAGCCAGTTATGCCAAGCCCAGAACGGCTCAACGGCAATAATTAAAGCGATAATATAAGAAACTTTATGCGAAAAAAATAATCTGGTTATTTTATAAACAAGCCAAAGCGTGACTAAAGACAGCAAAAGCTGGAAAAAATAAATGAACCACTGACTTTTAAATAAAAATAAAATTGAAGATGTAAATGTATAATAGAGTGGCGGATGCCAATCGCAGATTTCATGAAACTTCCCCAACAAAACTTGGGGGGCCGACTGAGCCCAGTTATAAAAATTATTCCAGCCGCCCTTGTTTTGGCTGGCCTGCCAGAAAGTAACCAGCACCAAAATCCTAACCAGTAAAAAAGCTGCTACCACGATAATACCTGACCGATATTTGATAAAAAATTTACCCATATGAAATAATCTACTAACTTTTAGCTGGTGTCTGGTTTTCTTTTCTAAAAATCCACTCCAGCAAAGCCAAAAAACCAGAAAAGTATATTTTTAAGTGTTTTGGGCTTTTTAAACGCTTTAAGTAACTAAAAACAATCCGCGGCCGGAAATAAAATTTTCTAAAAAATTTTCTGTTGTAGTCAATAAGGTCTTTTTTGGTTAATCCGAAAGGAACAAAAACCGGCTCCCAATTATTTAATTTTTTCCAATTATTATCGAACGTTCCGTATTGGGAATAGTTTTTGTAAATTTCCGCGCCGGGCATTGGCGTCATAAAAGTACAATGGAATTCATCAATTGGCAGTGACAGCGCAAAATCAATCGTTTCCTGCAAAGTCTCTTTAGTTTCGCCAGGGTGACCCATAATAAAAAAAGCGCCCATATCCATCCCCGCCTGCTTCGTCCAATTAACGGCGTTCTTGATTTGCTCTTTGGTGGTGTTTTTCTTGATTAATTTTAAAATCTGCTCGTTACCCGACTCTATGCCGTACCAAATCTGCCAACAACCTGCCTCTTCCATAGCTTTAAGCATTTTTGGCTCCACCATATCAACTCTGGCCAACGCCGTCCAAACCAAATCAAGTTTTTCCTCTTTAAGCAGTTCGCAGAATTTAAACAATCTGGGTTTAAAAACCGTAAAATTATCATCCCGGAACTGAATTTCTCTGATGCCGTAATCGCGATACAGCCACAATACCAAATCCATCATATATTGGGCTGAGTGGCAAGACAGAATATTTCCGTAAACGCTTCGCGTGCAAAAAATACACTGGCCAGGACAGCCGCGCGAAGTTACTAAATTGCAAGCTGGAAATTTTTTGACCGTGTGGGCCGGCGGTGAATATTGAATTAAATTGGGCAAAAGATCAAAAGCCGGTTTTGGCAAAGAGTCTAAATCAAGGGTTCTGGCACGCGGCGGAGTCAAAACCAGACCGCCTTCTTCACCCCTAAAAATCAGTCCGTTTATGTTTTTGAATTTTTCTTTATTAAAACCATACTGCTCAATAGCCGACAGCAATTCAACCAAAGTATGTTCGCCTTCGCCAATAACGCCAACGTCAAAACTTGGAAAAAGTTCAAAAGTTTCTTCTGGCGCCGTGCTTAAGTGATGCCCCCCGATAACAGTCGTTATATCAGGTCGGATTTTTTTTATTTCTCTGGCCACGGCAGCGGCGTTATCCACTGATATAGTAACGGCAGTGAAACCGACAAGGTCAGGACTATGAGCTAAAATTTCTTTTGTTGCATTGGCAATATCCAAATTTAGAATTTCAGCATCAATGATATTTGCCTCATGTCCCATGGCTCTGGCCGACGAAGCTAAATAAGCGAGACCCAAAGGAATGGTCTCGCCTCCGCTTTGATGCTTCACGCCGTATCGTTCCTCAAGCGTTAAGGGCGGCTGGACTAAGGTAATTCTCATACCCTCTATTTTACGTTTTTCCCAAAAAAAATCAACAAAAAAATCTGTATCTAATCAAAGTCCTTAATACCAATAGCTAATCCAACGGTCAAAATAAGCATATTCGCAAAAATTATATTTTTTCGCTTATTGTTTTTTAATTAAAACCAAATATTGAGATGGGCAATCCCGCTTAATAAATTTGTCCAAACGGTCAAGCGCCACAGCAAGAATATAGATAGGAATTTTAACTAAACGGAATCTAAGATAAATGTCAAATAATGCGACAGCCGAACTAAAAGAACCGCCTATCGGAATTATTTGATAATCTATAGGTTTAAAAACTATTTTTAAATTTTCCAATATACCAATCAGCCTATCTTTTGAAAATCGGTTAAAATCGTGTGGGTGCGGAGCGATACCCGATACTAAAGGTGCGTTAAACATAATAAATCTCTTTGAAACCCGCAATGATTCTGTCAGGCAATTTGAATAATCATCAACTAAATAAATTAAGTTAAAAAAAACTACGCCGTCAAAATAATTATCGTCAAACAAAAAGTGTTTTTCGGCGTCCACAAAGTAATCAAGGTTACCTTCAGAATTAATATTTGACCTTTTCAAATTCCAAGAGGACGGGAGAGCGCGATGATAAGAGGCAGGCGCGCTGCCAAGCTCTAAAACCGTATATTTACCATTTAACCAATCTTCTGATTCAAAAATTTTTTTTAAAAAATCAAACAGCATAGCCCGACCGATATTTTTTCCTTTTAAAATTTCTTTTAAAAAATATTTCATAATCTTCCAAAACGAGTATCATCGTAAAATAATTTTTATTAAAATCTATATCTAATTAACGTCCAGATGGCGATTAATCCATCCTTTAACCGAATCTTCTTCCCTTCTTTTTTTGAACGAGGAAGATAAGAAATCGGCACTTCGTGAATCTTTATTTTTTGCCTGGCAATTTTGGCGGTTATTTCTGGACAAAATTCAAAACCAGTTGAAGACAAATCTATTTTTCCTAAAACTTCACGGCTGATCATTTTGTAACAAGTCGGCTCATCCGTTATTTTCGTTCCGTAAAGTAGATTGGTTAAAATCGTCAAAAACTTGCCCCCGGCGTGATAAAACCAGCCGGCTTTTGGATTTTTATTTTTTACTTCACCCAGGCGCCTGGAGCCATAGATAACCTGAGCTTCTTTTTCTTGGGCATACAAAACCATCTTTTTTAAATCGTGCGGGTCATATTCCAAATCCGCATCCTGGACCACTATAAAATCGCCACTCGACTCGGTAAATCCAATTCTTACCGCCGCGCCTTTTCCGGAATTAACAGAATGATGAATGATTTTATACTTATTTTGATATTTTCCGAGAATTTCGGCTGTGCCATCTTTTGAGCCGTCGTTGACCACAATTACTTCTTTTTGAATATCGCCGAAATCAACCTCGTCCACACGCGCTAAAAGACCTTCTATTGTTTTTTCTTCGTTGAAGGCAGGAATAACAATGGAAATTTTTTTTATCTTCATCGGGTTTAAATTCTCAAATTTGCTGATTCATCGCTAATTAAAATTCAGTTTGTCTTTTTGGCAACCAGATAATAGCCACTGGCCATAATATCATCTTCCTTCACTTCTTTTGTGACATCGCCATACTGCCCGACAATCAAAAAGTTAAGCCTGGCCAGAAATTTATCTAATTTTTTTCTAATAATTTTTTCAAACATTTTTCTGACTGATAAAATTTATGATACTTTTTACTCTCTGCTCCCAAGAATAGACCTGAACATTTTGAAATGCTGCTTGACTTATCTTGGCGGCTTGATCCGGATTATCAATAATTTTATGAATACCCGTCGCCAAACTGGCTTCGCTGCCGGGTTCTGCTAAAACCGCGTTATCTTGATTTAAGATTTCGCGCAATGACGGCAAGTCACTCGCCACAATCGGACGCCGGCTCGCCATATATTCAAAAAGTTTTAAAGGCGAAGTAAATTTTTCAGATATGTCATTTCCTTTTTTGTTAGGCAGCACTAAAATATCGGCCGCCCTCAGATAGATCGGAATTTTGTAGTGAGGCTTATGATTAATTAATATAATATTTTTAGAGTTATATTTTTTCTTAATTTCCTTAATTTCATTTTCGCTTCCTCCTACTAATACGAATAATTCATTATTGCTGAAATATCCAGCGCTAGCCAACAAGATATCGATCCCCTTCCAGTCATATAAATAAAAACTGCCCGTATAAAGAATAATCCTTTTATCTAAAGGCAGATCTAGCGCTCGGCGGGCCTGCTCTTGGCTAATTTCAATATTAAATTCATTTAAATCCACCCCGTCTGGAGCTACCAATATTTTATCACCGTCGATACCTTCGTTAATTAAAATCTGCTTAAGAAGATTGGTAATGACTATCAGCCGCCTGGCTTTTTGTCGGCTCTTTTTATAAATAAATGAATAGCGGCGGCTCAAATAATGAATTTCAAAAATAAAATCCCGAAAGAATAAGCCCGCAAGCGGCTCTCGGGTATACAAAATATCTGATTTTTTTACTATTCCAAAAAGCCTGACAAAAAATAAAAAGCTGACGGCCTGAATTTGAAACGCCAGGCGGCCGGGTAAAAATCTGAAGTAAGTCCAATTAAGGCAAGGCAAAAAACGTATCTTAAAATTTTTTTGCACGCCGTAGTAATTAAAAGGAGATTCTTGGATATTGTTGGCAATTTTGGGCACGACCAATTCAACGTCCATTCCCGCCAAAGCGAAAGTTTCGCACATTTTCATTATCTGCCAGCCGTGGCCTTTTTCTGTTGGTATCCTGGCATTAGCGATATAGATTAATTTCATTTTATTTAACAGCGCCCATTAATCTTTTAATTTTATACCAAATAAACAGCAGCCTCTCCTTTTTATGTTTGAGCTTAAAAAATATTTCCAAATATGCCCAAGGGTTATCTAAATATCTTTTCTTCATCTCTTTGGTCAAATCTTTTCTCCACCGATCATTTAACTCTTTCAAACTCCTTACCTTTGATTTATTAAATCTCTCTACGCCAGCAAACAATTTCATTTCTTTATAATCTCCAGTTGTAATTTCTTCCTTAAAATATCTGTCAAATAGTTCCGTCCCGGGCAAGGGAGTAAAAATAGTCAGCATATAAACATCGGCTTTTATTTCGCGCGCTAATTTCATTGTTTGCTCCATCTCCTCTTTTGTTTCTGTGGGCAGTCCCATCATAAAATTAGCCAAGGTTCTAACTCTATGTCTGCGGCATATGGCAAAAGCCCGTCGAATCTGGTCTAAATTAGTTTTTTTATTCATTATCTCATCCAAAATTCTTTGCGAACCGGACTCCACGCCAAAATCAAATTGTACGCAACCGTCTCGCTTCATAACCCTCACTAAATCATCATCCACTAAATTAACTCTGGCTTGGCATCCCCAAATCAAATTAAATTCCTTCATAATGCTACCCACTCCCAAAATATGTTCTTTATTTAAAGTAAAAGTATCGTCAGCCAACCAAATACCTTCAACGTCATAATTTTCTTTCAACAACTTCAGTTCCTGCCTAATATTATCCAAACCTCTGTATCTCACACCGTGACCGAACACTTTATTACAATCACAAAAAGTACAGCTATAAGGACAACCTCGGCTTGTCATGATTGAGGCCCCCCTCACAATGACGCCGCGAATTATTCTGTCCGACATCCCAATGTAGCTTTCCATATCAATCTTGTCATAGGCCGGTATCGGCAAATCAGATATATCAATAAATTCTCTTCGTTGATTAGCAATAATTTCTCCCTCTAAATTTTTATAAACAATCCCACGAATGTTTTTTAGATCTTTTAAAAAATCTTTACAAACATCAAAATTTTTATCTTTCTCTTGCTGCTCAAATTTATTTTTGGCACAAAATACCAGTTCCAAAGTTGTTTCTTCCCCTTCGCCCATGACCGCGATATCAAAACCGTTATTTAAAAATTCAGCCGGAGATGTCGTGGCGTGCGGGCCGCCGATTAAGCTCAAAAAAGATAAATTCTTTTTTAATTCTTGATTCAAATTGACAACTTCATCAAATTCCTGAGTTGACGCAGTAAATCCTATAATTTTTGGCCTAAGTTCCTTAATTTTTTCTACCATCAAGTGATTTATTAATGCATGATCAAATTCCCAAGTTTCCTTTTTGAACAGCCCCCGCTCGACAATAATGTTCTCAAAACCGTTAGCTCTCAAATATGAAGATATACAAAGCAGACTCAGCGAATATCGCCGATCTTTGAAGCGCGATGGCGGCAAAACAAGTAAAATGTCTTCTTTTCTTAAATTCATATTATGTTGTTTTTAATTCAACCAAATAACAGATTTGGTGTCCAAATAAATTCGGCCAAAATTCATAAAATTTTAACGGCCCGATATCCAAACCATTAGACGCCCGGGATTGTATGATTCTAAAACCTGAAGAATCCAACCAATCAAGAAAATCTTCGTGGCTCCAATAACGCAAGTGTTCGGCCGGGTGATACGCCCATTGAACAAAAAACCGCCCGAAAAAAAATAACTTGAATCTGAAACGATAGAAAGCGCTGTTAGGAACAGAAATCAAAAAAAATCGCGCGTTATTTTTTATTTTATCCAATAGAACCTCTGGATATGCAAGGTGTTCAAGAATTTCGCTGGCAATAATATAATCGTATTTTTTTTCCAATTTAAAATTTTTATCAGTCAGATCGCGCACCTGCGCATTTATACGTTTTACTTGTTGCTCTTGGATAACTTTTGGCGATATATCAAATGCTTCAACGATACAACCTTTCTTTGATGACAATTCAAAAGGCAGAAGAGAATTGCCGCAGGCAATGTCCAAAACCGCTGAACCCGGTTTAATCCAATCAATAAAAATTTGCTCTCTTTCTCTCAATTTATTTCTAATTTTTTCACCTGAATCATCCCAGTATTGATCATAATTAAAAAACTTAATATTTTTCTTCATGAGTATTGCTTAATTTTATAATTAAAGATAGCAGATCAAAACCCAAGACTGAAGAATGAAATTTTTGCCGGAACAAATTATAGCCGTTTTCCGATAGAACCCCCTGCAATTCTTTATTATTTTTTAAAATTAAGATTTTCTCGGCCAAATCTTTACCGTCAGCTAGGCGGCAAAACATGATATCCCCTTCTTTAAACGCTTCTCTGGCCGCGGGAGTATCCGCAGAAATAACAGGTTTGGCCATAGCGATGGCCTCATATACTTTATTTGGAATAACCCTCCTTGTTTTATCAACATCCCCAAAGATACCAAGACAAATATCGGCTTGCGACATATAAGACGCCAGTTCTTCGATCGGAACAGCCTTGATCAATCTAACTGTTTTCTCAAGTCCAAAAGTTAAAACCCTTTTTTGTATTTTTTTAAATTCCTGCCCTTCTCCTATTAAATTAAATATTATCCCTTTCCCGCGCAAAATATTAGCTGCCTCGACAATATAGTCAACCCCCTGCAAAGGCAAATAAGTGCCGTGGAAGTGAACTACAAATTCCTGATTCTTTTTATTTATTGGCCTTGGATAAAAAATTTCTTCGTCCGCCCCGACGAAAATCCGATTAAACTTTTCCGCTCGTATCTTAAATGTTCCTACAAAATAAATAATATGTTCCAATGTATCCAGCAATACTTTGTCCGCCAAACGACACGCCAGCCAATCAAGCAACCAATAATACAAAGCTTTCAAGCTTTTTGGCTTGACAAGTTTTCTATCCCAAACCATAGAATCATAAAGCGACACAAAAGCATCAAATATTATGGGCTTGCGCGTCAAAAATCTGGCCAAAATCAACGACTGAAATCCCGGAAAACCTACCACCATGACATCAAATCGATTTTTAATTTTCCAAAATTTTCTGACCAAATCAAAATATTTTGAGACACCTAAAAGACGACTATTACATTCTATCACCTGGGCGCCATTTTTAATCAACCCTCTCATAAGTATTTTATTCCTGCTGTAGTCCCGATTATAATTTCCAAAATAACAGATTCTCATTTTTTAATTATCTATTTTTAAAAAATTTATATCCGACCAAAATGAACAATACCCTTAAATTGGCCAAAACTGACAGCTGCGTCTACGGAATTACGGTTCAGTTCCAACGAATCTGCTTTTTGATTAATCCTGCCCTTCTTCACGCCGCACGCTATTTTGAAATATCTGCCAACCGCCGCCTTGATCGAATCATCAATCCGGCCAAAAGGGTAAGCAAAAGCGTAAACTTCCTTATTTAAAATATCTGCCAAGGTTTGCTTTGAAGTTTTCAATTCGTATTCAATTTCTGGCTGTGATAATTTTGTCAGTTTGATATGTTCGTGTCCGTGCGCGCCAAATTCAATCAAGCCAGATACAGACATTTCTCTAATTTGCTCGGGCGACAAAATTTTTAAAGTTACTCCATCGCTTGCGGCTATTGTCTGCCCCAGATATGCGGTAACAACGAAAATAATGGCCTTGATGCTGTATTTTTTTAATACAGGGAAAACATTTATATAATTATCCTCATAACCATCGTCGAAAGTGATAACCAGAGTTTTCGCTAGATTTGATCTTTTCTTTGTCAATTCCGCCAGCTCCATCAAATCTATTATCCGAAAACCTTCTTTTTTTATATATTTCATCTGTCGTTCAAAATCTTCGGGATTTACGGTAAATAATTTTCCGTTCCAGCCGACGGAATGATACATTAAAATTACCGTTCCGCCAAAATTAAAATGTGCGAGCGCCCGATAGATTAAATCTTTAGCTAATGCTTTCATAAATTAATTTCAATTTTTCAATTAAATTATCCAGATTATGATTTTCCAATACAAAACGCCTAAGCTGCCGACCATAATTCCGTTTTTGCTCAAAAGACAAGCTAATAGCCGACTTCATTTTCTCCGCTAAATCCAAACTGTTATTTTCTTTAAATATCAATTCGGCCGGCACAACATCAATAAAAGCAGTATTAGCCACCAAGACTAAAACCTCGCACGCCATTGCCTCAAGAATCGCTTTGTCGAAACTGCCAGTCTGGGTCAAATTAAGCAAAACCTGAGTCTGGTTATAAATTTCTGGCATAGCCCAGTTAGGTTTCTGGTCACTGAATTTGACTAATCCTAAACCTTCATATTCTTTTAACGAACTTCTAATCTGGTTATAATAGTCCCGGTCTTTATCACTATGTCCGCCGACAAATTTTATGCGATATTTATTACCCTGTTCGTATAATTTACTTAAGGCCCCCGCCAACACAATCAAGTTCTTCACCGGCGAGATTCTGCCGACAAATAAAAAATCGGTTTGCGGGACGGCCCTTTCTTCTTTTTTAAAAATATTCAAATTAATGCCGTGGCCAACATAATTAATTTTTTCAGTGGCAAGAGGAAACGACCCGGGCGCGGCTGATACAATTTTATCGCAAAAAAATATGGCTATTTTTAAATATTTATCCGGACGCGGATGGATATACCACAAAATAATTTTCTTACCCATAATCTTCCAAAACAAACCGCCCAAAGCAACGTAAATTGCATTCATATGGACAAAAACACAGCTGTATTGGCGGCGAAATTGCCAGATAAATCTATAAAAATTAGCCACATACATCAGACGCGACTGTTTTTTTTCTTTACCCAAAGAATAAACGGCCACATTTGGCGGCAAGCGATACTCGCCTTTTTGCAGACAGATAACCGTTACCTGTTCAAATTTCTCGGCCATTATGGCTAACCAGCCGTGAAAAAATCCCAGTAAATCATCATTTACATCAACTTTTTGGGTTAAAACTAGAATTTTCATTTTTTCATATTTAATGCTATTTGCCAACTTTCTTTATAGCGACGCAAGGTTTCTTCCAAGCTGGGCAGCTCTAAAACCGCATATTTCGCGCTTTCTCCTAATTCTTTTCTTAATTCCGGCTGCTCCATCAGCTTTGCCATAGAATCTTGCAGCCTGAATTGATCATTGATCGGTATGACAAGGCCGCTTTCTTCGTCTTTTATCAATTCCCCAGCGCAACCGACATCAGTCATTATTATTGGCAATCCGTAATTTGCAGCTTCGACAACAGCTAATCCCCAACCTTCGTAATTGGAAGTCAGTAAAAAAACATCAGCTTGGCCGTAAAAATTTTTAAGACTATCCTGCCAACCATAAAATTTCACATTTACATCCAACTTTAAACTTTCAACTTTAAACTTTAAATTATCCCTCTCCGGTCCATCGCCTACAATCCATAATTTTGCTTCCGGATATTTCTTAACTATCCAAGCCATCGCCTCAATTTGTAAACCAATATTTTTTATCGGCACTAATCTGCCAACGGTCAAAAAAATAAATTTATCAATATTTTTGATTTTTGCCCGCCCCGCTTCGCTTGGCGAGGCCGGGGATATGTGATTTTTAATTTCATTGTAAATGGGCACAACTGAAATTTTTTGCTCACTAACGCCGAAATCATGCACCAGCTGTTTTTTTAATCTTTGACTGACCGCTCTTATCGCTTGAGCATGACTGATGACATATTTTGCTATCGGCACCCGCAGGCCATGAAATTTTTCCCAACCATGAATCTGCAATTCGAGGCCTTTGTTAAATTTTTGGCTTAACCACAATCCCGCCAATCCCAGATAATACTGATCTTGAACTGTAATAATATCAAAGTTTTCATCTGTCAACAGTTTTTTGCCCAGCCGATAAATTCTAAATAACTTTAATAATTTATTATTGCCGGCCACGCCTAAAACCCGGACTTGTTCTGATAAATTGATGACTGTATTTTTATCTGCAGATACAAGTACCCAATATTTATCAACCAGCCGGCCATATTCCAAAGTCCGCTGCGCTACTGCAGAGCTTTTATCCAAAATTGATTTATCTAAACTCAAACTTAATATTTTCATATAGCCACCACTGACACCAAAGCTGGCGACGGGCAAATAAAAAAGCTTATTTTATTGCCAGAACAAAATGATTATATCCCAGCTCAAATGGCGTAACAGTTATTTTTTCTGCCAAAAAACCAGCCTTAATTAACACTTGCTTCAGCTCATCTTGACTAAAATAATGTTTGTGCTCTTTCATCAGATAAGAAGAAACAAAACCTAATTTAAAAGATAATATTTCCAGCACCGCTTTGCTTTTAGGCGCCGGCGTGGTCAGAAGCAATCTGCCTCCAGCCCGCAAAATGCGGTAACATTCTTTCATAATTGCCTCAAGATTGCTTAAATGTTCCAGCACAGCCATTAAAACCACGCAATCAAAAAATTCGGACGATTCATCTATCGATTGAGTCAGTTCGCTTTTTTTAAGGACAATCTTATCAGTATTTATCGGCGTCACCTCTTTATCATAACCCACTCCGGCTTTGATATAGTTCTTTATTTCAAAAAGAAATGTCCCGTTTTCTCCGCAGCCGATATCGCAAACCAGGCTATTTTTTGGTATAAAACCTTTAACTTTAGTAGCGCGCAGGCGATACAAAATTGGTTCCAGAATCGGCTTCATGTTTAATAATGAATTTTTAAAATATTATTTAAAATAAAGCGTAGGCGGTCGTCAAAAATGAACCAAAAATAATTGCCAGCCACGACAACCGCCAACGCCCCTAAATACAGATATTTATTTTTCATTAAAAAAGACCAGGAAACCATGCCCCAGCTTGCCAAAAGGCACAAAAGCAATCCCACGATAAAAAAAAGGCGTGAAGAAGCAGCCGGCCAAAAAAGAAACAAAAAAGAAGGCAGGATCAACGCCAAAAAAATTTTTTTATTTTCGGCTGATATTTTTTTTATTCTCCAAAGTCCAGCCACAACAAAAATCCAACCCGCCAAAAAAGTGGCGGCCAGACTTTTTAGAACCAACCTGAAAAATTCCGAATAAAATCGAGATATGCCGCTATAATCATGATAAACCAGGTTATACCAGCTAAAATAGGAATAATACCATCTCATATAAACGATTAATTGCCAGGCACCAAAAGGTATCAAAAACGATATTGAATAGACCAATAAATATTTTATTTTGTTGGCAAAACTGTCTTTGTGAATAAATAAAAGGCAAATTACAAAAAAAACTCCTCCTCCGGTGGCATATTCTTTAGCCAAAAAGCCTATCGCCAAAACCAACCCGCCTGCAAGAGCCAATTTGTAGGATGGTTTTTTTAAAAAAATTAAAGTCAAATAAACGCAAAGCACAAAGAAAAACCAACCGGCCAAATCGGTCATATAACCGATTCCGTATTCGAGCACCGGATACGCTGATAAATAAAAAATTGAGCCCACCAGTGCCTGACGATCGTTGTTAAACATCAATTTTATTATTTTATAGACGACAAAGGCAGTGGCTAAATAAAAAAGGCTGTTAATAAAAAGAAACGCCGGTTTAAAATCGAAAATCGGGGAAACCAAGGCAACTAAATACGGCACAACGGGCTTAAGAAATCGCCAGATAAATTGATTGTCGGCGATTTTGCCCGCAAAATATTTGGCTGTTTCCAGATAACTTTGCGAATCCGAAGTAAAGCGCGTGATAAACGGCAGAAACAAAAAATTTATCAAAAAAATATTTATTAATGCAAAAATAGTCAACTTTAAAAAATAGCTCCGCGGAATACCAAGCGGCGAATCAATAATTTTTTTAATTAAAGTTGACTCCATATTTCTATTTTGCTTTAAAAATCCAGCTGTATATCCGCTTAATTATAAGCTTTAAATGCTGCCAATTTTTAATTTCCAAAACGAATCTGAAAATTATTTTTGGCCTCAAATAAAATTTAAGCAGGGCCTTCCGCCTTAGTTTTTTCATTTCCGACAAACTCAATCCCGGCGGCGCAAAAATAGCATCCGCCAAAACAAATTTTTCCCAATCTCCATCCGCAATCTCTTTCAGCTCTCCATGAGCAACCAGGTTTCTCGTAATATCAGTGCCCGGAAATGGTTTAAATAAAGAAAACCCGGCTCTTTTTAAATCAAGGCTTAACGCAAAATTGATTGTCTCCTCTATATCGGCCTTCGTTTCGGTCGGATAACCTATGATAAAAAAACCCGATACATCCAAACCGCACTTTCTGATTAACTTTATTTTTTCTCTAATCGTATCTTTGTTAAGATTTTTTTTCATCTCCTTCAGCACCCGCTCTGATCCAGATTCCACGCCAACTGAAATGCTATAAAGACCCGCTGCTTTCATGATCAAAAGCAAATCTTCGTTCAGACTGTCAAGCCGCACGCCATTGGGACAAGTCCAGCTGATATTTAAATTATTTCTTTTCAATTCCCTGCAAAACTCTTTGACAAAATCATGATTAAAAGTAAAATTGTCGTCTTCGATATGAATTTCTCTTATCCTGTATTTATGATAAAGTAGCGATATTTCTTCAATAATTTTTGCGACGCTGCGGAATCTGATTTTTCTGCCGCTAACAAGATGCCCGCCGCAATAAGAACACAAATAGGGACATCCCCGTGTAGTAATTATCGGAGCAATCGGATAATTTTTGAAAAAACCGCCGTGAGGCGCCAAGGGATATTCGTCCGGCCGGATCAAATCCCAGCTGGGAATGCTTAGCTCGTCCAAATTTTCCAAACATATCGGCTCATTAATCATTGTTTGGCCGCTATCCTGCCATATAAGTCCTGGCACCAGCCTCAAATTATCCGGACCAATTCTATTTTCTGCAATCAAATCAGCCAATTTTTTAAAACCGACTTCGGCCTCGCCCTTAAATGCCCAGTCAATATCGGGCAGAATGTCGAAAATATCTTCGGGGCTGGCCGAAACATGAGGCCCGCCAAGAACAATTCTAGCACCCGGCAAAACTTTCTTAATCGTTTTTAAATAATCTCTGATAGCAACAACCTGAAACGTAAAAATTTGAATCCCGATTAACTGATATTGCTTTTCTTCTAAAATTTTGGCTAATTTTTCAGAAGTCAATTTCTCTTTTATGCCGTCAATAATTTCAATATTATGATTACCACGAACAGCAGTCGCCAAATACCCCAAGCTAAAAGGGGGAATAAGCTCGTCAGCTTTTGAATATGGTTTCAGTAATAAAATATTAAGCCGTTCCATTTAGTCGAATAAATTAAATCTAATAATATGCCAGATAGCCGCGACGCCATCGCGCCAATTTATTTTCTTTCCCTCATCGTAGGAGCGGCCGTAATAAGATATTCCTACTTCATAGACGCGCCAGCGGCCGCGAGCCATGCGCGCGGTCAATTCCGGCTCAATGCCGAATCTTTTTGATTTTAGCTTATGTTTGAAAGAATCCACCACTTCTTTTTGGAATGCTTTATAGCAAGTTTCCATATCGGTCAGGGTCAAACCTGTAAATAAATTTGACAAAAAAGTTAAAAATTTATTAGCCAAAAAATGATGAAAAAATAAAGCGCGCGTTGGCTCTCCGGATCGAATCCGAGAACCATAAACTACATCAGCCCGGCCGCTCAAAATCGGCTTTAAAACTTTCTTATAATCTTCCGGATCGTATTCCAGATCAGAATCCTGAATAATAATAATATCGCCGGTGGCATTCAAAAAGCCTTTCTTTATCGCCGCTCCCTTTCCTTCATTTTTCGACCCGAATATAACGCGGTATTTACCATTAAGGTTTTTCAAAATTTCTGCTGTGCCGTCAGAAGAGCAATCGTCAATTACTATAATCTCTTTTTCTAACGGCAGATCAACGCTTTCAATCTGTTTCAAAATTTCCAGAATCGTGTCTTTTTCGTTATAAACGGGAACAATAATAGAAAGTTTTTTCATAGATAATTATTTTTTGTCACAAATTTTTTTAATAAATTCTCCTGTTTTGCTGATTAAATCTTCCCATTTGAATCTTTCCAAGGTTTTTTTGGCGTTTTTCGCAAATTTTTCCTGCAGATTTTCATCCAGCAAAAGCCGTTCAATTGCTGATTCCCATAGCTGCTGGCTGTTATAGGACACCAATAAGCCGTTTTCTTCGTTTTGAATTACTTCCGGATTGCCGCCGGCTGGCGTCGTTATTACAGGCAAACCAACTTTCATCGCATTTAAAATCGCGTGCGACAAGCCTTCATAATTTGTATTCAAAACAAAAATAGTTGAGCAGGCAAAAATCTGATGTGATTCCTCTTCGCTGACTCTGCCGCGGAATTTTATATTTTGTTCAAGCTTTAAATCTTGTGTCAGCTTTTTAAGTTCTTCTAGTTCAGAACCGTCGCCCAAAATCTCAAATAAAATATCTGAAAAATTTTCTTTAAGAGATCCAACCGCGCGAATCAGCATTTCAACGCCTTTCCAGGGCGTCAGTCTTCCCGAATATACCAGTGTCGGCCTTTCCGGTTTTTTTCTTTCAGGCGTATCGTCGAAAAAATCAACGGCGTTGTAAATCACTTTTATTTTTTCCTCATTCACGCCAATCTGCATTGCTAAGTTTTTCATAAATTCACTCATAACCACGACACCATCTGCCGAATTTAAAATTTTTGCCCGCTGTTTTTTTCTTTTTTGGACAAAAGAGCCGTATTCTTTTTTCTGAAACGTCAAAATATCGTCTTGCGTTAGGTCCAAATTCTGCGCGGTTTCCCAAGCCGAATCGCCGGCAAAGCGAACCACAAATTTTTTGCGCCATAATTTTGCGGCGATCATTGAACTATAACCCGGACTATACAAATCTGTTGTATAAATTATATCTTTGTCGAGCGCCAGCCAAAAAGTCGCCAACAAAAAAAATACCTGCCTGAACGGTGCTAGCCAGCCTCTTGAAATGCTAAAAAGCTTAAAATTCCGAGACTTTTTGGCTGGCGCGCCATAAGTCAAAACTGTGACCAAAAATCCATCTCTTGCTAAATCAAAAGCCAGCCGCTCAACCATCGTCGCCGGTCCGCCAATCTCGGGCGGAAAAATCCCCGTTGTAATCAAAATTTTAATTTGTTTTTTTCCATTCTGAACTATCGACTTATTAAAAATATTCTCCATTTTTCCAGCAATTAAATCCCAATCATAATTTTTTAATACTAATTCCCTTGCATTTGTGACAATTTTCTGACGTAAATCATCGTTTTCAAGAATCAATTTTATTTTTTCAGCAATACTTTTAGGATTATTTATTTCACAAAAAATCCCCGTGTCCCCATCGCGCAAAAAATCTGAAATTCCACCAACAGGCGTACCAATTATCGGAATTCCAGCGGCCATGGCTTCTAAAAATGAATTACCCAGCCCCTCGGATAAAGACGGCCTGACAAAAACATCGGCTATTTTAAGATACTGGGGTAAATCTTGATGATTTTTCTGACCGACAAAAATTATTCTTTGCTCTAAGCCAAAATCTTTTACCAGATTTTTAAGCGTTTTCTCGTCTGGCCCCTCACCAATCAGTAAAATCTTAACTTGAGATGGCAAATAATTAATTGAACCAATTAAATCTTCAAGGCCATTTTTAGGAACAAAACGACCAGTATGAATAATGACTTTTTCACCATCTTTAATATTTAATTGATGCTTTAATTCATTTAATTGAGAATCAGAAATCTGAAATTGGAAATTTTGAATATCAACACCATTGGGTATAACTTCAATCTTTTCTTTTTTAATTCCTAGGTTTTCCGCCCAAATGGCCAAAAAATTGCTGATTACCTGGACTTTATCAACACATCTAAAATAAATTTTATAAATCGGCCTGAATATCCTAAATCGTTTTAATCCTATAATATATTCAATTGGGTCGCCTTCCTGGAGCGTTAAAAGTAGCCGAACTTTTGGAAAAAAAATTTTGAATAAAACAGCAAAACTCGAATAGGCGGCCATTATCGGCCAAATGATTTGATATTTATTTTTTATATGCAATTTTGCCGCCTTAAAAAATCCCAAAAAAGTAAAAATATATTTATCCGCTCGTCGCCACCCAAAGCCTATTCTGTAAACGTTGATGTTGCCTACTCTTTCAAATTTAGCCAGTTTGCGGTCCAGGCGAGCAGTCAGCATATCAAAGTCAAAATTATCAATTCGGCCGGTAATTTCTTTTACGGCAATTTCCGCGCCGCCCACATATGGAAAATATGCGTTTGAAAGGATTAAAATCTTATTCATAAATTGCGATTAGAAGTAATAATATCTTTAATATAAGACGTCAATTCATACTTTGGTTTCCAGCCAAGAGACCTCATTTTTTCGGTATTGATATCAGCTTGCATACGATTCCCTTTCCTTTTTGGAAGCATAACGATTTTTTTACCAAACATCATGGCAACTTGAAGTATAGAATATTTTATGTCAGATCCAATGCCAAAATTGTCTCCGTAACCTTTCTCGCCCACAAGCATAAGACCCGAAACAATATCATAGACATGCGTAAAGTTTCTTGTCTGGGTTCCCGGAGAAACAACGCCCAGTGATTTCCCCTGACGGAAAAGTTCCCCGAATATACCAATAACAGTCGCGTAGGGGCCGACTGAAATTTCCCGCGGACCGTACACATTATAAAAATAAGCAATAGCATATGGCAAACCAAACCACGATCCGTAATTTCTTACCAACTCCGTATTGCTTGCTTTTGCCCACGCATAAGGACTTTGATCCCGACCAAGGCCTCCGTCGCCAAATTTTGTGCTTGAGCCGGCATACACTATTTTAGCATTCCGTTTTCTGCAAAACTCAAGGACAGCAAATGTACCCGCTTTATTTAAATCCCATACCAGCGCGACATCCTCAAAGCTTTTTTCAACACGAGAATATTCTCCAAGATGGTAAACAATATCGGGAGTCTCTGGCACAAAAAGCTCTATATTCTTGGTATGGCCTTCCCTGTATTCAACCCCTTTTATATGGTTTTCTTTTAAGCCGGTAAAATAATTATCAAGTGAAATAATCCTGTTTGACTTTTCTTTAACAAGCCGCTCAATAAGATGCGAACCGATAAATCCCGCCCCGCCAGTGACCAAAATTGTTTTCTGTTTTTTCGATATCATAATAAAAAAGCAAAACTCACGTTTTGCTTCACAATATCATAAATTTGGCCCAAAATCAATTATAAAAGCCTTGCTTCTTTTTTGTATTCTTGCAACCATTCTGGCAAATTAACTTTTGGCTCCCAACCTAATACTTCTTTGGCCAAAGAAATATCAGCCAAAGTTTCTCTTGGTTCCAGCCGCGGCGCAATATTAATGGTCGGACCGCCTATAAATCTTGCCACTTCATTAACACTATAATTGGAGCCTCGTCCAATATTGATTATTTCTCCTTGCGCGACTTTTAAGCTATTGGCCGCCAGAATATTGGCAGCCACCACATCGGATACATTGGTAAAATCCCGCCTTTGCTCTCCATCACCCACAATCGTCATCGGCTCGTTCTTTTTTCTTTGATTAATAAAAATTCCTATCACCAAATTATAAGCCCCCCCTAGGGCTTGCCGCCGGCCATAAACATTAAAGTATCTTAAACAAACAGTCGGCAAACCATAAATTTTACTAAATAACTGGCAATAAAGTTCTCCTAAATATTTCTGCAATCCATAAGGGCTAAGCGGACTGGCTGGCATACTTTCTTTTAGAGGCATCTTGGCTTGATTGCCATAGACGGAAGACGACGCGCTATAAATTACTTTCTTAACTTTGGCGTCCATAGCTGCTTTCAATACGTTAAGCGTTCCATTAACATTAATATCGTGACTGGTAAGAGGGTCATCAATTGAGGGTTGAACTCGCGGAAAAGCTGCTACATGAAAAACATAATCTACTCTAACAAACAACGGTTTTATTTTTTCCAGATCGCGAATGTCGGCTTCATAAAATTTAGCTTGGGGA
>Ga0315281_10003045_pt1 | contig 24694 bp, 22 predicted proteins | sample YL17G07_0_MG_FD_204540 | JGI IMG/M metagenome (GOLD analysis project Ga0315281, IMG submission 204540) | Sediment microbial communities from Yellowstone Lake, YNP, Wyoming, USA - YL17G07_0 | ecosystem: Environmental > Aquatic > Freshwater > Lake > Sediment | place: USA: Wyoming | collected... | reverse complement strand
ACCTTCATGAATATCTTAGGTTTCTTAGATCAGCCCACAAGCGGGCAATACCTTTTAGAAGGCATCAACGGCGAGAACCTTTCGAGAGATGAGCTGGCTGAAATCCGGAATAGAAAGATCGGTTTCGTTTTCCAGGGGTTTAATCTTTTGTCCAGAACCTCAGCCTTAGAAAATGTTGAGCTACCCCTGCTCTATGCAGGAACTCCAACTTCCAAACGGAAGGAGATGGGACAAAAAGCCCTTTCTGAAGTGGGTTTAAAGGGAAGGGAACACCATCATCCCAGCCAACTTTCTGGAGGTGAACAGCAACGGGTCGCTATCGCCCGGGCTTTGGTCAATGAACCCGCCATTCTCTTAGCCGATGAACCCACGGGAAATCTTGATACGAAAACGAGTGAAGAGATCATGGGTATCTTTCAGCGTCTCAATCGAGAGATGGGGATTACCATCATCATGATCACCCATGAGCCGGACATTGCTTCCTTTGCCAAGAGAAATATTCTCTTCAGGGATGGAAAGATCGTTGATGATCACGAGAATTCAGCCCCGAGCGTTACAGCAAAGGGAGGAGGGGAGAAATGACACGTCTTCTCGCAAGCCTCCGGATTGCCCTGAGGGCGCTGATGGTCAATAAGATGCGTTCGGCCTTGACCATGTTGGGGATCATCATCGGCGTGAGTGCGGTGATTGCCATGATTGCTGTGGGTTCAGGGGCAAAACAGCGAATTGCTGAGCAGATTGCCAGTATGGGATCGAACCTCCTGATCGTCCTTTCAGGGAGTTCAACAAGCGGTGGACTTCGATTTGGATCAGGAACTGTCCCAACGTTAAATGTCGATGATGCGAAAGCCATCCTGACAGAAATTCCTTCAGTCAAGTATGTGGCGCCCACCCTCGGCGGGGTCGCACAAGTAGTCTTTGGGAATCAGAACTGGTCCACCGTCATCAATGGGACAACCCCTGAGGCCCTTGAAATCAGGGAATGGCCCCTCTCTTCGGGTCGCCCATTCATTCAACAGGACATTGATGGAGCAACGAAAGTCTGTCTTTTGGGGAAGACTGTGGCGGATAACCTCTTCGGAGGAATTGATCCAGTTGGTCAAGTTATTCGTATTAAGAATGTTCCCTTTACTGTCATTGGTGTACTTGCTCCCAAGGGACAATCGACTCAGGGGCAGGATCAGGACGATACGATCATCGTCCCCTTGACCACGGCCCAAAAAAAACTCTTTGGAATGCAATTCCCGGGAATGGTGAGGGTGATGTTGGTTCAGGCAAGAGGACCGGAAGTGATGAAGGAGGCAGAGGAGCAGATTATCGACCTTCTTCGGCAGAGGCATCATATTCAACCGAAGCAGGATAATGACTTTTCGGTGAGGAATCTCACAGAGATTATGTCGACCGCTGAACAATCAGCGAATGTTATGTCTCTTCTCCTAGGTGCCATTGCTTCCATCTCTCTGATTGTCGGGGGTATCGGGATTATGAACATCATGCTCGTCTCCGTCACCGAGAGAACAAGGGAGATCGGAATCCGGATCGCTGTGGGTGCAAAGGGACAGGATATCCTCCTTCAATTCCTCATTGAATCTTTGGTGCTCAGTCTGATTGGGGGAACAGTGGGAATCGGGATTGGAGTGGCAGGGACCCTCATCTTATCCAGTTTTACCCAATGGCCAACCCTCTTCTCAGTTAAAGCTATCCTTTTGGCTTTTCTCTTTTCGGGATCGGTAGGCGTATTTTTTGGATTCTACCCGGCTCGTAAAGCCTCCATGCTCAACCCCATCGAAGCCCTGCGTTATGAATGAAAGACACCCCCACTTGCTTCACTGGAGAAAATTTTGATCCAGAATGGCAAGTTCCTTATGTATCCCGGCACCGTTACTCGTTTTTAAACTTTAAACCTCTCCATCGCAGACATCCGGTAATCTCATACTGCAATTTTTTTTGACAAAAGAGACTGGAATAATGTACTATTGAAATGGTCTGATCTTTATACCAATTTATTCCTCATTAAGAGAAGAGTTTTCCATGGATCTTGTTCATGGCTTAAAAGTAGGGGAAGCCCTGGCTGAAGATGTTGGAAAAGGTCTGGCGCGACTTGACCCGGAAGATATCAAGGCCCTGAATGCTGTCTTGGGTGATCTGATTGAGATCGGTGGAGTGAAGAAGACAGTTGCCAGGATTACAGGGACCTTTCCAGAGTTTTACGGCAAAAAAGTGATTCAGATTGACGGGATCACCCGAAACAATGCTAAGGCAAATTTAGGGGAAGTGGTACAGGTTAAAAAAATTTCCCGTGTAACAGCCGTGACGGTTCTCGTCAGCCCTCTCGATTTTACTACGGTATTGCCCGAAGAGCGTGAACTGGACCAGTTTGCGAGAGTCCTTCAGGGGTTAGCGGTCATCGCCGGGGATAAAATCAATATCCCCTTTCTGGCAGGAAAAGAACGCTTTTTTCAAGTGGAAGCCACGTCCCCCACAGGGGGGGTCATCATCAATCAAAAAACTAAATTCGTCTTAAAGAAGCCTGATTTTTCGATGGAGGCACCGTCACACGTCTCTTATGAAGATGTGGGTGGACTTGAATATGAATTGAGGCTGGTTCGTGAAATGGTAGAACTTCCCCTGCGGTATACCGCAGCCTTCGAAAGGTTAGGCATCGAGGCCCCCAAGGGAGTGCTTCTTTATGGTCCTCCGGGAACAGGCAAAACCCTGATTGCCCGTGCCATCGCAAGCGAGACCAAACTCCATTTTATCAGAGTGAATGGGCCAGAAATTATCCATAAATTCTATGGGGAAAGTGAAGCCAGGCTGCGGGAAATTTTTGAGGAGGCCTCTCGCAAGGCACCCAGTATCATCTTTATTGATGAGATTGATGCCATTGCCCCAAAGCGCGCGGAGGTTCTGGGGGATGTCGAAAAAAGGGTCGTTGCGCAACTCCTCGCTCTCATGGATGGGATGGTCTCTCGGGGGAATGTCATTGTCATTGGTGCAACCAATATTCCAGAACTGATCGATCCCGCGCTCAGACGGCCAGGACGGTTTGACCGTGAGATTGTCATTCCCGTTCCCAATACCGAGGGACGCCGCGTCATCCTCAGAATTCACAGTCGCCGAATGCCTCTTGCCCCTGATGTGGATATCGATCGTCTTGCTCAAATTACCCATGCCTTTGTTGGAGCTGATTTAGAGGCTTTATGCAAAGAGACGGGGATGGTTACTTTGAGGAGATACCTTTCCCTCGAGGGGGAAAATCATCTTGACTCTATTCTCGCTACCCCGGAGCAGTTACAGATCACCATGGAGGATTTTTTAACCGCACTCCGGGAGATTGAACCCACGGCCACACGTGAATTCTATACTGAAAGGTCCACGATAAAATGGCATCATATCGGCGGATTGCACAGGATCAAAGAGGCTCTCATTTCCATCATTGATTGGCCTGCGAAGTATCCTGATCTTTTTGCCGAGGGCAACGTATACCCTCCAAGGGGAATACTTTTCTCCGGCCCCTCGGGTACGGGAAAGACGCTGATGGCAAAGGCTTTGGCAGGCGAAACCGGATTGAATTTCATATCGGTCAGCGCCCCCCTGCTTTTTTCGAAATGGCTAGGAGAATCCGAAAAGGCACTCCATAAACTCTTCAAAAAAGCTAAACAATCAGCCCCGTGCATCCTCTTTTTCGATGAGATAGATGCCCTGGGTGTGGCCCGCAGTTTTGTGAGTGAGAGCGGGGCTGTCGAGCGCATAGCCAGCCAGTTTTTTAACGATTTGGATAACTTAAGTGATCTCTCTCAGGTGATCGTTCTTGGGGCCACGAATCGTGAGGACCTGCTTGATCCTGCGTTGATGCGTACCGGACGGCTTGATTATGTCCTTAAATTTCCAATCCCCAATGAAAAAGATCGGTTAGAAATATTTCAAGTGCATGCGAGAGAAAAACCATTAGGAAGTGATGTGGACCTGAGGGAGTTGGCCCAACTGACAGAAGGGATGGTGGGATCGGAAATCGCATCCGTCTGCAGAAGTGCAGCCATGATGGCCATTGCAGAGGCAATTCATAGGCCAGAGGAAAAGTCATCGGTGAAACTTTTGATTGGTTCGACCCACTTTAAAGCGGCCATAAGACAATTGCAGGAAAAGGAGGAATCTTCTGCATGCTGAAAGCGGTGAGAAAAAAGCGGGCCTATGAGGATATTGTCAAACAGATCCGTCATCTTGTTGAAAAAGGGAGATTGAAGCGGGGGGACCAGCTTCCCACCGAACGGGAATTATCGGAAACATTTAAGGTATCCCGAGCCACCGTGAGGGAGGCCATATTTTCCCTGGAAACGATGAAACTTGTCGACAGGCGTCAGGGGGATGGGACTTATGTGATCGCTTCCAGTGAAGAAACCTTGGTGCAGCCATTGGCCGCAGCGCTTTTCCATGAGAAGGACGATCTGATCGATATTTTTTTTCTCAGAAAAATCGTTGAACCGGAAGTTGCCCAACTCGCTTCAGAAAATGCGACACCCGAAGAAATGAATGAGTTGGAGGAAATCCTCAGGGAACAGGAAGAAGAGGTCGTGGAAGGCAAAGACCCTATCCAAGCGGATTCCGAATTTCATTATCTTTTGGCCCGGATGGCGAGAAACAGGATTTTGGAGCGTCTTCTTCTTGCCCTTCTGGATCTGCTTGGCAAGACTCGTGAAAAATACCTTCAAACCGAAGAGAGAAAACAAAAATCCATTCAAGGCCATCGCGAGATCCTCACTGCCATAAAAAATGGCAACAGTATCGGTGCCCGGCAGGCGATGCGTCGTCACTTGGAAAACGTGGAGGACATATTGCTCAAGAAAAAAAGAAAGGGGGTGCATAAAAACCGTCGGGTGCAGGCGGAGGAAACTCTTTCCTGATATCGAATTATTAACTGATCGGTTTGATTGAACAACATTACGCTAAGGAGGTATGGGGTTATGGGTAAAGTGACCGAAATAACTGTTTGGACACGAGGGGTGGTCATGGACAAAGAGGCCCGTGACGTCGCCAATGCCTTTGGCCAGGCTGCCAAAATGGAGGGTAAGTTTGTCCAGGCTTTCGATAATTACGAAGACCTGCCCGACCGTGTGCTCGTTACGACTCGAAAGTATGTGAGAATCAGCGATGAAGAGATTGAGATGAAATACCTCTATACCAATAACCATCCCAATGTGGTGGTGATCGTCGAACCCACGATCATCAAAGGCATCAATGTATTGAAGGGAATGCCTGATGGGGGCCTTCTGGTCATTAATACGAACCGTCCGATCGATTATATGGTCAAATTCATTCCCAATGTGGATGTCCTGGGTGCGATTGCGACAGTGGATGCCGACGGAATCTCTGGAATACGCACGGTCGACTTCTCGGGTTCGGAAGGAGGGGTGGACGCAGCAGGTCTGGGAGCGGGTATCGCTTCGCCCATCCTTGGGGCCATGGCTAAAGTGACCGGGATGGTGAAGAAGGAGAATCTCGCTAAGATTGTGAGTGATGTAGCGGCCCTGGACCGTGGGTATAGCGAAGTGAAGATTCAGAAGTTCCGTAAGCCTCGTGCCGAGTATTTTTGGGGAGGCTAATTCAGAGTGTGAAATTCGGAATGATGAATAGGGAATGAAACAAAAAAGAGAAAGAAAGGAGAAGGTTATGGCTATAAAGGTTCCTAAAGATAGGGAAGTCCCTTTCGGAGCGATCACTCCTGCTCCCGTCAGGCAGCAGGAACTCTTCATGACTTCAAACTGGCGGATTGTCCGTCCCGTGATTGACCACGAAAAATGCACCCGCTGCTTCACCTGTTATATCGTCTGTCCAGATTCATGCTGGTCCTATAATGAAAAGGATGACCAGATGGAGTGGAACTGGAAGTTTTGCAAAGGCTGTCAGCTCTGTATCAATGAATGCCCTGCGGACGCCCTGACTGCTGTTCCGGAACTCGACTTTGAAGATGGGGTAGTTCGTCTGGAAAAACCTTTTTAAGAAGGAGGAAAGATTATGGCTCAAGAAAAGATGCTCAGCGGCTGCGCTGCGGCTGCCCAGGGAGCAAAATTTGCTGAAGTGGAAGTCATCTGTTCGTTTCCTATTCGTCCTTACACCGCGATCATGATGGAACTTGCCAGAATGGTTGCCAACGGAGAACTGGATGCGGAGTTTGTCCATGGTGAGGGAGAACATGCCCAAGTCTCAGTAGCTTTAGGGGCATCAGCGGCTGGTGCCCGTGCTTATACCGGAAGTTCGGGAGTTGGGGTCACCTATGCATTTGAGGTCTATAGCCCGGCAGCAGGAGGTCGTTATCCCCTGCAAATGGCCATTGCGGACCGGACCCTCGATCCCCCGGGTGATTTTGGCTCGGAGCACACGGATGCCATGTCTGCGAGGGATCAGGGTTGGCTCATGGGCTGGGCTGCAACCCCCCAGGAGGTGTTCGATAATACATTGATCAATTACCGCGTGGGAGAGGATCCCCGTGTGATGCTACCCCAGTTCGTATGTCAGGATGGTTACTTTCTCTCCCACATTGCGGATAAAGTCATTCTGCCGGACATTGCTCAGGTGAGGGAATTTTTGCCGCCCTACAAGGCTCCCCATCCTTTGAGCCCTCTCTGCCCGGTCTCGCACGGCCCGCAAATCCGGCCCGATCAGGGAGCGCCCATGGATGCCCAGAGGGCGATGACCTTTCTCGAAGTCCCAAAGGTGATCGAAGAGGCCACGGACGATTTCAATCGTCTCTTCGGCCGTAACTATGATCCGTATCTCGAAAAATATAAGATGGGGGATGCAGAAATTGCATTCTTCATCCAGGGGGCCCATGCCAATACGTGTAAGGCGGCCATTCGCCACCTCCGAGATCAAGGAGTAAAGGCAGGAATGGTACGGCCTCGGTGGATCCGACCATGGCCTACAACTCAGATCGCAGAGGCCTTTTCACAGGTGAAGGCGATAGGCACCGTAGAAAGCAGCACTTCTTATGGTGGCGCGACCCGGGGTGGAAATCTGATCCATGAACTCCGGGCCACTCTCTATGATATGGGAAATAGACCCTTGACCACATCCTTCATGGCCGGGCTAGGCGGAGATGTTATTTTGCTTGAAGATTTCTATTATATGGCCAAGATCCTCATGCAGATGGTGAAAGAGAAAAAGACCCATCAGCTTGTCTACTGGGTGGGTTTTGAAGAAGAATAGATCCATTTGAATAACTTAAGGAGGTGCTCAATGATGCAAGCATTCGATTATAAGAAGCAGATCCTGGAACCGATCAAGTCTCTCCGAGGTGCACCGAGAGAGGAGATGTATGTGCCAGGCCACCGGACCTGTGCGGGTTGTGGTCCGGCACTAAATTACCGTCTTGTCGCAAAGGCTGCTGGCAAGGATACGATCTTTATTGGGCCAACCGGTTGTATGTACGTGGCCAATTCGAGTTATCTTTGTACTCCCTATGCAGTCTCCTGGATCCATTCCCAGATCACCAATGGCGGGGCTGTGGCATCGGGGATTGAGGCTGCCTATAAGACGATGGCCCGTAGGGGTAAATATGACGGACCTTTTCCAAACGTCATCTGCATGGCAGGGGATGGCGGGTCGGTGGATATCGGCCTTCAGGCCATGTCGGGATTGATGTATCGCGGCCACGATGTTCTCTTCATCTGCTACGACAACGAATCCTATGCCAATACAGGCATTCAGACCTCACCGACCACCCCTTACGGGGCGAATACCACCTTTACCCCTCCCGGAAAGGCCATTCCAGAAGGGAAAACTCTTTTCCCCAAAGACCCTCCCCAACTCGTCATTGGCGGACACCCGGCTGTCAAGTATGTCGCGACGACTTGTGTCTCTTATCCCCTTGATTTGATGAATAAGGTGCGCAAGGCCCTCAATGTGGATGGTCCCACTTTCCTGCATATGCTGGCTCCGTGTCCTAAGGGTTGGAAGTTCGATGAAAAACTGACATTGGAGATGGGACGATTGGCGGTGGAAACGGGGATGTGGACCCTTTATGAGTGGGAAAATGGGCAATACAAATATTCCCATATCCCCAAGACCTATAAACAGGTAAGCGAATATATGAAATACCAGGGGCGCTTCACGCATCTGAAGCAAGAACATATTGCAAAGATGCAAGCCTTTGTGGATGAGAAGATCCAGAGGATTAAGGCGATTGCTGTTGAAGCCCCTATTCCAACACCGAAGGCCAAGGCCTAATTCTGGGCATTAAGGAGAGATGAATACGTGACTGATGAGAATACCCCGTCATTCATGACGGGGTATTCCCTTTTTGGCACGGTGGAGGAGAGCAAAGGATGAAGGTTTTGATCGCAGGGGGTGCAGGCGAGGTTGGAAAATATTTGATAAAAGATTTTTCCATTCGTGGTCATGAAGTAGTGGTACTGGACCAAGCCACCCAGACTCAGGAGATGGAGAAACTCGCTGTTACCTATTTTCATGGGAATTTAATTGATCGGGCACTGGTCAACAGAATTGTCCAGGGAACGGATGTGGTCATAAATTTAGCCTGGAGTTTTGCTGATGAACCGCATACTATTTTTGGTGAGGACATCAAAGGTCATATTAATCTTTTAGAAGCGGCTTCATCCTTTGGAATAAAGAGTTTCATTTATACGAGTACGGCCACAATCTATGGTCGTGCAGTATCTCACCCAGTGACTGAAACCCACCCTTGTCTGATTGGAGAGGCACGCAAGCCTCTTTATGCTCTGGGGAAATACACGGCGGAAGAACTCTGTAGACTTTATAACAAAGAGAGAGGTCTGCCGGTTACTATTTTCCGCTTCTGGTGGGCCTTTGGGGAAAATATTGGGGGACGTCATTTGCGGGATTTGATCAGAAAATCTTTGAATCACCAACCTCTGGAAATGGTTCGTGGGGCAGGAGGGGCATTTGTCACAATGGCCGATCTGGGTAGAGCCGTAGCATCAGCGATCGCTGCACCCACTGCATCAGGGCAGGTTTATAATGTGGGCAGTCTATTTTTGACCTGGGAAGAGATAGGGACAATGATTATGAATCTGACGCGTTCGGATTCTGCAATCCAACTTGTACCTCCCGATCAGTGGAAGGGGCCCGCTTTTCTAAATGAGGTTTGGGATTTAAGCTCGGATAAGGCAAAGCACGATTTGGGTTATGAACCCAAAGATTCAGCCGAAGAGATTCGATCCCTATTTGTTGAAGCGCTCCGAACCTGCATTGACCAGGTTTTGAGCGAGGGAAACTAAATCTTCCACTACAGATATAAAAAGGGGTGGTTCCTTCTTTTTTGAAGAAATTTACCCGTTTCCTTTCTTTTGCCCAATGAGGACTTGGTCAAACCTCTTTTCTTTAATTTCAAATTTTCAATCCTGCAATCTGAATTCTCCATTCCGAATTATTAGTCCCCCATTCAAGTTTGAACCGTTGCCTTTTTCGCAGAGAGCTTTTTTCTCCACTTGGAGAGGGTGGGCAAGAAGAAGAGGATGAGTGCCAGCAACATTAAAGGGAGTGCAATCGGAGGCCTGAAGAAGATCAACGGATTGCCGTGACCCATTATGAGGGCTTGCCTGGCGGCTGACTCGGCCATATTCCCCAGAACCAAGGCCAGCACCATCGGAGCCATGGGATAGTCGAGTTTCTTGAAGAGATACCCCACGATGCCAAAGATGATCATGTAGTAAATATCGATCATCCTGTTATTGACTGCAAAAGCACCAATGGCACAGACATAGATGATGATAGGCATCAAGATGCTAAACTTGATTCTCAAGATGGCTGCAAAGGCCGGAGCAAAGGCCAAGACAAGGATCAGGCCTAAGAAATTAGCCACCCAGATGCTGCCAATAAACCCCCAGACGAAATCAGCGTGTTCTTTGAAAAGCATTGGCCCGGGTTGAAGGCCCATGATCATCAACCCCCCCATGATGACAGCCATAGTGGGTGAACCCGGAATACCCAGCGTAATCATGGGTAGAGTTGCAGCAGTTCCCGCACCATGGCCGGCTGCCTCCGGTGCAATAATACCTGAAGAAGCCCCTTTGCCAAATTGATCTTTATCGGCTGCAGAACTCTTGGCAAAACCATAGGCCATAAAAGAGGCAGGCGTCGCCCCTCCTGGTTGAATGCCCAGCCAGCATCCAATCAGAGAACCCATTATGAGTATCTTTCGAAATCGTAAGAGATCCCTCAAACCATCCCAGATGTCTTGCAGGGTTACCTTGGCTTTGACCCCCTCCATCTTGAGGCCTTCTTCCACGGTGAGAAAAATTTCTCCAATACCAAATAGCCCGATGACAGCCACAATGAAGTGAAACCCTCCCATCAGAGGCACAGTGCCAAAGGTCATACGGAGTTTTCCGCTCACGATGTCCATCCCGACACCTGCCAGGATGAAACCGAGGAAAATGGCAACCAAAGACTTTAAAGCGGATTTTCCACCTAATCGCGTCATCGCGCTAAATGTGAGCACCATGACAGCAGCGGTTTCAGGAGGGCCAAACTTTAAAGCAAATTCTGCAATGATCGGGGCAAAAAAGGTGAGCAGGACAACACCTACAATCGCTCCAAAACCGTGTGACAAGAAGGACAGTACCAGGGCCTTTCCTGCCCGTCCGCTCTTGGCCATAGGATATCCGTCAAAAGTAACCGCTACAGCCCAGGGTTCGCCAGGAATATTAAACAGGATGGAACAGATGCCACCACCATAAAGTGCCCCCCAGTAGATACATGCCAGCAAAATCACAGCCGATGTAGGACTCATGGTAAAGGTAATAGGGATCAGGATAGCAACTCCATTTGCTCCACCCAGACCAGGCAGTACCCCTACGATGATTCCTAAAATGAGACCGACCACAGCGATCATAAGATTATAGGGTTGCAAGGCAACGCTCAAACCCATCATCCAATTAGAAAAGATATCCAAGGTCGCGCTCCTCCTTCCGTTGAACAGATTAAATTAGGGTATAAGAGCCATAATATTTTTCCCCCACAAACCTTCGGGTAGGGGGATTAAGAATATTCTGTCAAATAAGACATAGACGGCCAGAGGGACCAGAATACTCAAAACGATCACCTTGCCCCAGTGCATCTTTCCCACTGCTCCCATATAGAATGCAAGATAGAGGACAGTGGCTAAATGGAGCCCGATCAGTTCTGTCAATAGAACCATTCCTATGGCAGGGAGTAATACCCAAAGGATCTGCGTCATACCACCTTCTTGGACGAGGGGTTTCCCAGAACCTTCCTTCTTGTACTTTTTTATGGTCCTCAAGACAATGAAGAGAGTGCATATGACCGTTCCTAAACCCATATAGAAAGGGAAAAACCCAGCTTCTGGGCCACTCATTCCCCATCCAAAACCCAGTCTGATCGAATCGGCGATGGCAAGGAGCCCAACCACCATCAAACCTAAGGCAACGATAATATCGGCTTTGCGCATCTTGCCTCCTTTGAAAAAGCCAATGAAAATGAAAAACAAGATAAGGGAACGAGAGGTTCACCCGCTCCCTTATCGAGGCCTACTTTCCACCTCCTACTTGATTAACCCTCCTTTTGTCATGAGCTCTTTATGAATTGCTTCCTGCTCTCCAACCCATTTGGCATAGTCAGGTCCAGAAAGGAAAGAGGCCTTGAGGCCATTGTCTGAGATGTATTTTTTCCATTCCGGAGTTTCGGTGACCTTCTTTAAGCAGTCAACATAGAAATCTTGTTGTTCTTTTGTGATGCCAGGGGCTGCAAAGATTCCGCGAAGCATCAGGTAGCTCATATCCACTCCAGTAGCCTCTTTCATGGTCGGAATTTTATCCCATTCCGGAAGGGCAATTCGTGCGTGGTCAATGGTCGCCAGGGGCCTCAGCCTCCCAGCCTTCCAGTGGCTCACAGCTTCTGCAGGATTGTTGACTGTTGAGTTGACATGTTTGCCTACAAGCTCGACCGCCACATCTCCGCCGCCCTTAAAGGGAACATAGGTAAACTTTACCCCAAAGGCTTGTTCCATCATGATGGTGATGATCTGGTCTTCCTGTGCGGTTCCAGTGCCGCCCATCAAGAATTTCCCCGGTTCCCTCTTAACAGCATCGAGGTATTCTTTAACCGTCTTGTAAGGAGCTTCGGCATTGACCCAGAGGACAAAGTAGTCAAGGGCAAGACGAGCGAGGGGTGTGAGATCTTTCCAGTTGAAAGGAACACCTGTCGCCAATGGGGTTGTGAAGAGGTTGGATAAGGTGATAATGACCTCTTGGGGGTCACCCTTTTTCCCCTTGACATATATAAAGCCTTCTGCGCCAGCGCCCCCCGACTTATTGATCACGATCCAAGGTTTTGGAGAAAGGTTGTACTTCTGAACGAGCGGAGAAATGAACCGAGCCATCTGGTCAGCACCCCCTCCTGATCCAGCAGGGACGACAAACTCAACGGGCTTATTGGGCTGCCAGGCATTTGCCATTACAGCAGATAGGAAAACCAATGACAAAGAACAAACAGAAACCACAACCAATCTGGATAGTGAAAATGCCTTTTTCATGATCTTACCTCCTTAAATGGCTTAATTAAACTTTTTTGACTTCATTTTCACCTATTTCACACGCAGAAAATCACTCTCCTTTTTTTCAGCCATGGCGGCTTGCCTGATTTAAAATTGCTTTTGTCCGTAAGTTGTTCGACGCAATTCCTGAGGTAGAGAGGATTGCTGAGAGGAGAGTTTCGGCGACAGGATTACTGAGGATAGCATCACAGGTTACATGACATACCATCCAGATGAACCTCATGGCGTAAAGACTGAAAATGTTTTAGAGCGTTAAATCCTCAGGCTAGGTTGTAACCAAATTTGTATAATGATCAGACCAATAAAATATCTTTTAGCCTTTGTCAAGAAGATTTTTCAAACCTCTCTTGATTTTGTTGGTAAGGGGAAGAAATGCCCATTTTACCCTCTTTGTCATCTTCGTTTCGATTTATATACTTCTAAAGTGTACCCTCCTTAATATTTCCGAAAAGGGATTGCAAGGCATCCTCCTTGGCCTCCTGGATATGTTCTCGCATCACCCGTTCACAGAGGTCAGGGTCTTTCAGTTGCAAGGCCATCACAATCTTTCGGTGCCCTTCCACAGACCTTCTTCCCCCATCAGGATATCGAAGGGTATCCTTACGATGTCTTAAAACGTATTTTCTCATGTTCACGATCAGGCGGTGGAGGCGGGTCTTATTGGCTACCAATTCATGAAGCGTATCATGGAATCGGGTATTCCATTTAAAAATATCTTCAATTTTTTTCCTTCTTAAAGCCTCTTCGGCATTTTGGATAAACTCTTCGAGTCGATGAAGGGTTTCTTCCGAAACGCTTTCCGAGATGACTCGCAGGGCGTATCCTTCCAGAATTGAGCGAAGCTCAAAAAGCTCTTCTACTTCCTCCTTTGAGTCCCTGGAAACGATAAACCCTCTTTTCTTTCGGATTTTGATCAGTCCCTCTGATTCCAACTTGTGGAGAGCCTCTCTTACTGGGGTCCGACTCACCCCCAGGGTTTCAGCCAGATGCTCTTCTGTTAGCCTTTCGCCTGGATTCAGATGGCCGGAAAGAATGGCTGTTTTGAGATATTCATAAACCCTTTCCCTGACAGGGATTGTATTATTGGTAGGTTTTGTTTTCAGAGCAGATTTTTTCAGCATTCCCTTTAGATCGAATTCTTGATTCCTTCGGCTTTAATCCGTCGAATATTCTTCCTCTCCTTCCATGACCTTTGGTTTTTTTCTGAGAAAGCCATAAAGAACTGATATGATAGCGATAATGAGGATTCCTCCGGCGATCGGTCTAAAGAAGAAGGGAGCCAGTTGAAAGTCGGTCATCCTGAGCCCCCTTCTTAATGAAATCTCAGTAAGGGGTCCAAGAACCAGACCGATAATCATAGGCGCTAATGGATAACCGTACTTGTTCATGAAGTATCCGATCACACCGAAGAAGAGCATGATCCAGAGGTCCATCATGTCATTTCGGATTCCAAATGATCCGATGGCAGCAAAGAGAAAGATACAGGGCCCGATCAGAGAGTAACGGACTTTTGCAAAGTTGGAGAAAACCTTTGCAACGCCCAACCCTGCAAAGAGCATGAAGATGTTGGCAAGATACATGGCGATGAAGATGGAATACATCAATTTAGGCTGATTCATAAAGAGCATTGGGCCTGGTTGAAGACCATGGACCAGAAACCCTCCGATCATAACGGCTGTTGTGGCGCTTCCTGGAATTCCAAGTGTCAGCAGTGGAACCATCGCACCACCTGTGGCTGCATTGTTTGCTGTTTCCGGACCCGCGATGCCTTCCGGGATTCCTGTTCCAAATTTTTCAGGGTTTTTTGACCATCGAACGGCTTCGGCGTAGCCTACAAAAGCGGCTGTAGTTGCTCCAACTCCTGGAAGAATTCCAATCCAGGTTCCAATGATGGCTGAGCGGAGCATCAACCACTTCATCCTAAAAATATCTTTGACACGAGGAAGAATCGTTGAAATCTTCTTCGTTAAGACTTCTCCTTTCTTCATTCCTGTCTCCGCCCTTGAGAGGACCTCTCCCACAGCAAAAGCTCCAATGATGGCAGGGATAAAATTGATCCCTCCGATCAATGATTTGCCGCCAAAAGTAAAACGGGCATCGGAAGTCATAGGATCAATCCCAACAGTAGCAGCAAGGAGGCCAAAAGCCCCTGAGATGGCTGCCTTCTTCATACCCCTGGCACCCAAAGAGGCAATGAGAGTTAATGCGGTAACGGCAAGGGCAAAGTATTCGGGTTGCGAAAAGGTGAGGGCAACCTTAGCCAACTCGGGTGCAACGAGATTGAGAACGACAACGCTGAACAGCCCTCCCAAACAAGAACACATTACCGCATAGCCGAGGGCCTGGGCAGCCTGTCCTTTCTTTGCCATCTGATAACCATCAAAGACAGTTGCAGAGGCTTCTGGTGCTCCAGGCACATTGAAGAGGATGGCTGAGATAGACCCACCATAGGTCCCGCCGCAGTAGACAGCGGCGAGTAAAGCCAATCCGTTGGCGGGATTCATTGCATACGTAAAAGGTATTAGAAGAGCAGTCCCCATCGTTGAGTTGAGGCCTGGGATTGCACCCAACACAACTCCTAAAAGGACCCCGCCCCAGATGAAGAGAAGGGTTGTCAAATTAAAAACGCTCTGAAAAGCGCCTACCCAGATGTCCCACATAGTTGCCTCCTAATAATCCCTCCCGACCTCCCTTTAATAAAGGGAGGTGAGAAATAAATCCCCCCTTTTGTAAAGCCTGCCTGTGGTAGGCAAGGGGGATGGAAGGGGATTATTGGTTAATAGAAAAGCACACTGAAATCATGGAAAATTCCAACGCCCCTGGGGAGAGGAACATACATCGCTTGGGTAAAAGCAAATATGATGAGAATCGTCATCCCCACAGAGAGTATGATCATCCAGAACCAGCTCTTCTCGCCCAGTAAGATCATAAAAGCGATGAGGAAGAAAGGCGTCAGAGCGATAAACCCGATTATATTTATAAGAATAAGATAAGCGATGATGAGGATTAATGCGGAGAAGAAGCGAATTCGGCCGCCTGCGCTCTTAGCAGCTTCAGACATCTTTTCTCCGGCTGACTTTTTTCTGGCACGAAAGGCGTCTACAGCAACCCATAGGCTCAGGATCATCATAGCAATCAGGATAAACTTGGGCCAGAAACCTGGCCCAAGCTTTCCATAAATTTCGTGCCCTTTATAGCTTGCTGCAATGGTGTAAAGATAAAGAGATGCAAAGAAGATAACCCCGCAGATCGTAATCTCACCCTTAAACATGAGCGTTTATCCTTCAAAGATCACTTTTTGATCTTGTCAAGGTATCCCAATTCTTTGAAAATCTCGTAATACCTGGCATACTCGTCTTCCCAGAATTTTCCATACTCTGCTGGATCTTTCCAGCCCGGACGGAGGTCAAGGAGGTTTGCATGAGCAATCGCTTTGTAGGAAGGATCGTTCGCGCATTTCTTCAACACATCGGCAAGATAATTGATAATCTCCTGTGACGTCCCTTTCTTCACACAAAGACCTCTCCATCTACCCATGGTGATGTCATAGCCTAACTCCCTCGCCGTTGGGACATCAGGAAATTTTTCCAGCCTCTTCTCGGTAAAAACGATTAGAGGCCTGAACTTCTTGGCCTCGATAAGAGAGAGAATCACGCCTGGTTCTTCGTGAAGGATATCAATATGTCCTCCGAGGGCAGCAGCGTGGCTTTCAGGTGCAGCATCGAAGGGAATATATTTCACTTTGATCCCTGCCTTCTTAGCAAAGAGCATGATGATGACTTCATCCGGGCTCGCTGCTGTCGTTCCTGTAAACTGGAGTTTGCCTGGATTTTCTTTGGCGTACTTGATCACATCTTGAATCGTTTTAAAGGGACTTTCAGCCCTGACGTAGAACATGCTCTCGTCTTGCTGAACATTGCAGAGGGGTACGAACTCCTTATAATTCTCACGGGCAAAGATGGTATTGATGAGCTGTTCGGGGCTGAAATTATAGATTGTGTAACCGTCGGCAGGTTGAGAGAGGACATAAGTCGACGCTTTGACACCTGCCCCTCCGGTCAGGTTCGTTACATTAATGGGAACTTTTAATATGCCTCTTGCAGGCATCATCAGACTCCTCACAAAGATGTCGCTTCCTCCGCCTGCACCGTATTGGACAACCACTTCGATTGCCCGGGTGGGGTAGTCCTTTGGCTTGGGAGCCTGGCTCCAAACCAAACTGGAAAAGGATAAAGTGATAATGGTGACAAACAAGATAGCATGAACTAATCTCCTTTTCATAGTCTTCCTCCTTTCTTATTTAATCCAATTAATCTTCCTGCTTTCATATCATCGCCTTGAAAGATAATCAAGTGCCTCGGTCACTCCCCCTTTTGAGAATGGCACATTGGCGAGGGCAAGGCCCATTTCAATACCACTTAAAGTTCCAGCAAGCATTAAATCATTGAAGTCACCGAGATGGCCGATACGAAATATTTTGCCTTTCAGTTTACCCAAACCAGTACCAAGCGACATATTAAACTTTTTCAGGATGAGACCACGAAGTTCATCAGCATTATATCCATCCGGTATGAGTACTGCGGTAAGGGAATTGCTGTATTCCTCCGGATTCAAGCAAAGTATTTCGAGACCCCATGCCTTAACTGCTCGACGCGTGGCCTCAGCCAAACGATGGTGGCGAGCAAAAACATTTTCAAGACCTTCTTCAAGCAACATCCAAAGGGATTCACGGAGACCGTGAAGAAGATTGGTCGCAGGCGTGTAGGGAAAGAAACCGGATTTGTTATCACTGATCATTGACTCCCAATCCCAGTAGGACTTAGAAAGTCGTGCCGACCTCGCTGCCTTTAAAGCTTTATCACTGATGGCATTGAGTCCAAGGCCCGGGGGCAGCATCAAACCCTTCTGAGAGCAACCCATGGTTACATCTATTCCCCATTCATCATGTCGGTAATCAATGGATGCGAGGGAGGAAATCGTATCGACCATTAATAAGGCTGGATGGCGAGCGCGGTCAATGGCTTTCCGTAACTCGGGAACGCGGGTGGTCACGCCTGTGGAGGTTTCATTATGCACGGCCAGCACCGCCTTGATGTGATGGTTCTTATCCTCAGAAAGTTTTCCCTCGACCACTGCAGGATCCACGCCACGGCGCCAATCTCCCGGAACAAAATCCACATCGAGCCCCAACTTCACCGCCATATTGCGCCAGAGGGTTGCAAAATACCCGGTTTCAAACATCAACACCTTATCCCCCGGCGAAAGGGTGTTTACCAGGGCTGCCTCCCATGCTCCAGTACCTGAGGAGGGATAGATGACTACGGTTCCAGAGGTCCTGAAAATATGTTTTAAATCCTTGAACAACTCTTGGACAAGTTGTGAGAATTCCGGCCCTCGGTGGTCTATCGTGGGGCTGGACATAGCCCGGAGGACTCGATCTGGCACATTGGTCGGTCCTGGAATCTGGAGAAAATGTTTGCCACTTAGGTAGGACATGAAAGGGTACTCGTCACTTAAAAAAGTCAAGAGTTAAGAGGTCAGGGTTAAGATGCCCGTTTCGTTAAAGGGTTATGTTGTTGGTCTTTAAAATTCTTTAGCCGTCACCTTTTCACTATACACCAAACCGGTTTCTTAGCCTTAACCCAAAGACCGTTTTTATTTCCACGGCTTGCCACTGAGACCAAAACCCTCTTCACCCCTAAGGGCTTTCAGCACCAGATTCGCTTTGGCCTGGGCGTCTATCTTCTTTTCAGTGATGACGTTTAACTTCGAACCGAACTTTTCTTTGCAGAAGTTGGTCAACGCTTCCATTGCCCTTAAACTTCCTGTTACAGGTAGAGAAGGCCAGAAGTATGTCGAAATACCCATGGCGACCGTCCACATGGCTTCGGTCACCTCTGAGCTCCGATTCGCTTCTGGAAAACATGCCACGATCGGGTAGTCCTTCAGTTCTTTTTTCCCGGCTTTGGCTATATCGAAGAGAAAATCGATGATGCTACCGTCTCCAAAATCGAGGATGGAAGGGATTTCTTTTCCCCAGGATGAAAGGAGATTCGAAAGAGCCTTACCACAATTTCTTTCTCTCCAAACAGGATTGAGGAGTCCATATTTAGCGAGGGCGACACTCGCCTCGCCTTTGGAAATGCAGAGAATATTATTCTTTAAAAATTCCTGTGCCATGGTCAGCATCTCTTGATCTTGGGTATATTTGACGTTATTGCTTCCGGATAGGATTGCTATTCCTTTGAGTTGCCCCTTATTCAGAGCCCCTACAATCTTCTTGACATCCACATTTTCACGAGAAAAGCCCATTATGGCATATTCTTTTACCTCCGGAATATCCCTGGGAATGTTTCGACGGAAGTCAAAAGATTTTTTGGCCTTCTCAACAATCTGTCTTGCAAAATGGTCTGTATCTTTCTCTTTCTTTAACAGCTCTGTTGGAACAATGGGGACTTCAAACTCTCTGGCCACCGTCATTAAGGAAGGATTTACATATTGATCTCCCGCCACAATCAGATCAACGGCCCCTGTCATCAGAGGAATTTCCTGTGAACCGTAATTGGTGACTTGGGGGAAAGAGAAGGGGGGGATCAAAGGATCGGTACAGACACCTGTCACATGGACCCCTTTCTTTTTTGCTTCTTCGGCAATCTTTCTTTTAAGGATAGGAGAGAAATACCCATAGAGAAGTAGATTGGGAATTTCTTTTTTAAGGACACCGAGATTAACTTCCACCTTTGCGGGAGTATATTCTCCAAAGACCGACTTTTTCAAATTCCCCTGAAGCCAATGGGCCATACACCCAAGAAGAGAAGATTTGAAGGCCCAGAGGAAGGTTTCTTCCACATTGGTGATCCCTCCCTCCAATTTCTGGGAGGCTTTGAAAATATCCCTTGCAATTCCTTCTGGAGAAATTCCCATTTCATCCCAGAGGCGGGTGAAAGACTTTGGCAATTCCTTTTTGACCTCTACACCGCCATTCTGAAAGAGATTTTGAATCTCTTTTAGAATTTTATCTGTATTTACCTTGTTTTTGGGTTTGATCTCTCCAGATTCAATCCCTTTTGCAAAATCACCTACCTGATCCAGATAAGCCATCGCCCCTTTGAGAACTATTCTCAGCAAGGATTGGATGGCCAGGATATCTTTATCCTTTCCACAGATGCCCAACTTATTTGAATCCTTGAAGGGATGGCTGATACAGGGTCCCTGTAGGCAGTCCCGGCAGCTCAAACCGGTCTCGCAAAAACCGCACTCTGGAAGCTGTCCTTCATAACGGTCCCATACTAAGGAAATTTCACTTTCTGCTGCTTTGGTCAAGAAACGCTCTACTGCACTGTCTGCGGTCTTCTTTTGGATGAACTCCATCTTTTACTCCTTTCTACCTCATCTCATTGGATAAAAACCCAACATTCCCTGTCTGCCGACAGGCAGGCATTATTCCATTATTTCGACATTCCAACAATTGTTTCATTAGAATGCCTTTTTACGATAGTCTTTCCTGTCCTCTAACTTAAGAGCCTGAGTCGGGCATACCTCTGCACAGATGGGATACCCCATATTCCGGCAACGGTCGCACTTGATGGCTACTTTCATCGAAGCGGAAGGGTTAATAATTCCAAAGGGACAGACCATCACACACATCCAGCAGGCAATGCACGTGGGTTCATTGACATAAACCAACCCAGTCTCCTGGTCTCTACGCATCGTTCCATTCGGACATGCTTCAATGCAGGGGGCGTCCTCACAATGTCGGCATTGAAGGGCAAAGTCCTTCCTCTCCACATATACACGGGGAACGGGATGAGGCTCTTCGTGGATGGCTTGATAAAGTTCCTTGGACACCGAGGCGATTTCCGTTCCGCACCATAGCTCACATTGATGGCATCCTGTACATTTGGTTTTATCGACCATTAATACTTTCACTTTTTCCTCCCCGATTCATCGCAGCCTGAAGGCTGCGGCTACAAGAATAAAAACAATTAAGAATTTGCTGTAGGCGCAGGCTTTAGCCTGCGTTATAATGATTACAATCCAGTATCCATGATCTCTTTGTATTCGGGTTCTGTAAATTGGTCAGCGTTTCGTCTGATCAATGGCAATAGGTCCATGAAATTTAGAGTTTTGTCCATCAGAATGGATATGTAATTGCTGACATTGACCTTTCTCTTAATAAGAATACTGAACAGTCCAGCCTTTTGGGTCTGCCCCACTAAAATGGCTCCCACCAGACGTCCATTCCTTAAAATGAGCTTTCGGTAGGTCTCCTTTGTTCTTCTCGTTATTTCCTGAAAGTCATCTCCCTGAGCGCACTCCGTGCAGGCATCCGCATGGGTGACCCCCATGGAGATCGCAGGCACACCAATGAAATTTCCTATGGAGTTCCTTCTGAAAGATCCTTCATAGAGGGTTTTTCGGTCTGCCATATTCAAACCGGCGATACGCCCTTGCTCCACAGCACAAGGCCAAATGGCATTGATCCAATTTGAGTCTCTTGAGATATCATAGGTCTCGGTCACATCCCCTGCAGAATAAATATCCGGGACACTGGTCATCATCTCGCTATTGACTTGGATCCCTCCCAGCGAGCCGATTTCGATTCCTGCTTTTTGGGCGACCTCAATGGCCGGCTTTACGCCAACGGCTAAGACTACCATGTCACATTTGATTTCTCTTGAGTCAGTGACCACACTCTTCACGTCACCATTTCCAGTAAATTGAAGAGCTTTTTCTCCAGTGATTGTCTTGATTCCCAGGTTTTCGATCCTCTTCTTGATAATGGATGCTGCCTCTTCGTCAAAGACTGTGGGTAAAACATGTCCAAGTTGTTCTAATAAGGTAACCTCCATGCCTCTTCGCTTCAGACTAATGCTGGTCTCGACGCCGACGCTTCCGGCTCCGATGACAACGGCTTTGGGCCCTTTGAGATGATAGACCCTTTCCGCATCGACCATGGTCTTCAGGGTTGAGATGCCCTCCTTATCCACTCCTGGAATAGGGAGGACGATCGCTTTTCCCCCCGTGGATAACAGGAGCTTATCAAAGGGAAATTGATCCCCGGCTTCTGTCCGGACAGTTTTAGAATCAACAGATATTTCCTCGACTCTCACGCCAATGTGAGCGGTGATTTTGTTTTGTTCGAAAAAATCAGCGGATCTGAAATTTAAAAGGGGTTTCGAGAGCTCCTCCGCGACATAGTATGGAAGAAGGACTCTTGAGAAGAGGGGAGTCGCCTCATCACTGAAAAGTTCAATCGGAGATGTCTGGTCAACGGTTCGAATCGCCTCGATCGTGCTGATGGCGGCGGCACTCCCTCCTATGATGACATATCGCATGGTTATCTCCTTCCTCAATCTAGCTAAAACCGCATAGTGCATAGCGTTAACTTTCTAACTCTTCGCGCCTGCCTGCGGCAGGCAGGCTGACTATCAGCCCTAAAGGACTGAGTTACGCTATGCGCTTTGCGAATTAGTACAAACTATGAACCATATACACCGAAAGCAACTTCCGGAATAATTGTTTCCCACGGGTAAGATTGTAGTTGCCGCAGGTGCAGCATTTTGCCATTTCCAGACAGGCATCCTCAACCGTTCGGCGTCCCCTTTTAACATCCCGAACCATTTTACGCACCAGATCTGAACTGATCATGGCATGGCCGCACATGGTCACTGTCTCCAAAATCTGAAAGTCGGGTAATCTCTCGGTCTTTCCCCATGTCCCCAGTGAATATTCAAGCGAGTGAATCCGGCCATATCCTGCCTCGTACATGCACTGCTGCACGATATCACTAACCCCAGAGATAATAATTGAAATACCAGGTCTATTCTCCTTCAGATCCTTTAATAGAGAGACGATCTTTTCCCGATTATCAAATGTACACTGGACGATCGTCCCATCCGTGACCCGGCTTAAGATATCATCCATCGTGGTGTTGTAAATGTTGCCTGTTTTCATATCGCCCAAATTGATCGGGCCATGCTTGTAACAGATGCTCAAAAACTTCCGGGTATTGGGGGCAGACCCTTTTTTATTGACACCCGTGGCCGGGCAACCCAGTACCACAAAATCATCCTTCAAACTCTCGAAGTCGCCTCGTCGGTGTAAACTATGTGTCATGGTTTTTCTCCCTTATTCTTCATCATCATAGAACTTGAATGCCGGCAAACCCAAACCCATATTATTTTTGCTGTTAATGGAATACCAGACCCCCTGTTTTTTGAGGTAGGGAACGATGGGGATCTCACCCTTTGGCGGAACCTTTGTAATCACTTCCACCGAAAAGACCGTATCAACCTTATTGGCGGCTTCTTTAAGGATCTCCAGGGCTTCAGGAAGCCTCTCCAGTTTACACTTTCCCTCAATGATGGCAGAAGTCGCCTTTTCATTGAGAACATCGTCCCGGAGCTTTCCCGTGGTCTTGTCCGACATAAAATGGGTAACCGGATTTTCCATGGCTAACTGGTAGCCGATATTTGCTCCCATTAAAGCCATGGCAACAATCTCAACATCCCTGAAGTAGGCTCCCACTCCGGGTCTGCCCAATTCGACGCCAATGCCAACCTCCCCGGGCAGAAAGGTGCCCTTTACGTCATTCGTCTTCATTTCCTCGGTTCCACGACCCGGCACCTGAGACCCTGCAAATTCGATAAAGGGGTTGCTCAGAATCCTTCGGACTTCCCGGGGCCAGGGGTCCTCTGGCTGGTAGAGGGCACTCACAGGACAGATATTGGCCCGCAGGCACATTCCGCAATCCGTGCAGGCGTCCTGGTCAATTTCAATAAACACCCTACCAGGGATCTTCTCGTGTTGCTTGAAAGAATAGATCCTTCCCATCGGGCAGTAAGGAAAACATCTCTTGCAGGCTATACATTTATCTTGATCTGCCTTCATACAACCTCCCCTCTTAACGACGAGTATTCGCTAAATTGTATACAAATCTCACTTCTCACGTTAATTGATAAATTTCTATAATATTCGTTCTGCAATGTCAAGGGGGATATTTGACAAAAAAATTTCCTTAAATTACAATAAATTATAAATTTATAGTATTTAGAAGGTAAAGAAATATAGAGAAAGCATCCAATTTGTCCTTGGAAGAATGATATGGAATATTGGATACAATTTTACTCACATGCAAGACTTGACCCATTCGGTGACACCAAGCTCCGCCCTTTAGGGCGGTGTGAAAAGCGCCGCTCAGGGTCAACCCTGAGCAAGCCCTATCATTTATGTTGGGGAGTCGAAGGGTTGACTTGCCAGATCAAAAAGGTTTATAGATTTTTAATTGATTCCGTCGCAAAGATACCTTTTTCATGAAGGAGGCTTTTCCAGATGGCTCTTGAGGTGATCGTTGACAAAGAAAAATGCAAGGGTTGTGAAGAATGTTTAGAAGTTTGTACGGCTAATGTGTTTGAGATACAGGAGGGGAAATCGTTTCCTGTCAATGTTAAAGAGTGTCTTGGCTGTGGGAACTGTGTTGAGGTTTGCAAAGAAAAAGCTATTACGGTTAAAAAACTTGAGGTCGAGATGTCGGAGATTACCCGTTTGCTCTTAAGGAATTTACTGAGTGAATGATAAAATTCCTATCCAAACATATTTGAAATTTTTCTACTCTGGATTCCCGTTTTCACGGGAATGACACCATGTTGGTTGCCTTGTCATTCCTGCGGAAGCAGGAATCCAGGACAAGTCAAATGAAAATGTTAGAGACAAATTCTCAGATCTAAATATGTAAGAATCTAAACAACCTGCCTGCTTAATTTATTCACCCATCACCTGAACAATAATATTTCTCTCCCTCCTCCGGTTATCAAAATCAATGAAAACGATTTGTTGCCATGTTCCTAATGTCAATCTTCCCTTGATAAGGGGAACGGTGAGGGAGGGTTTCATCAGGGCTGCTCTCACATGAGAAAAGCCGTTGCCGTCGCCCCAGCGTCTATCATGTTCATAAGGGATATTGGACGGAACAATCTTTTCTATCGCCTTCTGTAAATCTCTGAGCACGCCTGATTCATATTCAACCGTCGTCACAGCACCTGTCGATCCAGGGCAGAATACGGTGACCAATCCATTTTCGATTCCTGAGCGGTCTATCACTCCATCAACATGATGAGTGAGGTCAAGGATATCGCTGAAGCC
>Ga0315281_10003044_pt1 | contig 24701 bp, 24 predicted proteins | sample YL17G07_0_MG_FD_204540 | JGI IMG/M metagenome (GOLD analysis project Ga0315281, IMG submission 204540) | Sediment microbial communities from Yellowstone Lake, YNP, Wyoming, USA - YL17G07_0 | ecosystem: Environmental > Aquatic > Freshwater > Lake > Sediment | place: USA: Wyoming | collected... | reverse complement strand
CCTGATGCGCATCCTCGGCGACCTGAAGGACCGGCGCGATGCCGGCGCGATCGGGTTTGACCGCGTCATCATCGAGACGACCGGGATGGCGGACCCGGGTCCGGTGGCGCAGACTTTTTTTCTGGACGAGGCCATCGGCAACTATTACCTGCTCGACAGCGTGATCACGCTGGTCGATGCCATGCACGGCGAGCGCCAGCTGGACGAATTTCGCGAGGCCCAGGAGCAGGTAGGGTTCGCGGATCGCATCCTGCTCTCGAAGACCGACCTCGTTTCCGAGGATGAGGCCGAACGGCTGCGCCGGCGGCTGATGCACATCAACCCGCGTGCGCCGATCCGCAAGGTGCATTTCGGCCAGATGCCGATCCACGAAATCCTCGACATCCGAGGATTCAACCTGACTGCAGTACTCGAAATCGATCCGGAATTCCTGGAGGAGCAAGAGCACGAGCACGCCGGGGAAGTGAGTTCATTCGTATTCCGCTCCGAACGGCCGTTCGACGGGGTGCGCCTGGAGGAGTTTTTGTCCGGGCTGATCCAGGTCCACGGGAAGGATATGCTGCGTTACAAAGGTGTGGTATATCTAAAAGACAATGCTCACCGGGTGGTGTTTCAGGGTGTACACATGCTGATGGGTGGCGACCTCGGCAAAGCCTGGGGCAAGGAAGAGAGGCGGCAAAGCACGCTCGTTTTCATCGGGCGCAATCTGCCGGAGGACGTATTCATCAAAGGGCTTGAGCAATGTCTCGTGCAACCGCAGTAAAGAAAAAACCTGTCGTGAAGACGGCCAAGGCCGTGAAGGCGAAGAAGGCGGCCGCCAGGACCGCGGCACCCAGGGCGCGCAAGCCGACGAAGAACAACAAGCCGGTGGCGAAAATCGCCAAAGCCGCAGTACGCGCATTGAAACCCGCGCCGAAACCGGCCGCGAAACCGGCCGCGAAACCGGCCGCGAAACCGGCCGCGAAACCAGCGCCGAAGCCTGTGTTGAATTCCGTATTGAAGCCGGTGGCGAAACCCGAACCCAGGCCCGTTTCAAATCTCTCCTTGAAGCCCGCGGCGCCCAAATCCGAGGAGCGCTACGCAGGCGTGACCGAATCCGAACTCCTGCGGGCGCCCGTTTCCCAGTACATGAACAGCGCTCAACTCGCTTCGTTTCGCGAGCGGCTGCTCGCGATGCAGCGCGAACTCCTGGAGAAGGCGGACCTCACCTCAGAGCACCTGCGCGAGCATGACATCGAACCCGATCCGACCGATCAGGCGACGATCGAGGAAGAGTACGCCCTGGAACTGCGCGCCCGTGACCGGGAGCGAAAGCTGCTCAAGAAGATCGAGCAGAGCCTGCGTCGCATCGATGACGGCAGCTACGGCTATTGCGAGGAGACCGGCGAGCCGATCGGCATCCCGCGGCTGCTGGCGCGTCCTACGGCCACGCTCACCATCGAGGCGCAGGCGCGCCGCGAGCTGAAGCAGAAGCTCTACGGCGATTAGCCCAGGGCAACGCTCCCCGCAACGCAGCCGAAACCCGGTGAACCGCACCCTGCGCCGCCTGCTGATTGCTTTGGCCCTGTTGTTCGGGCAGCAGGCAGCGCAGGTGCATGCGCTTTCCCACCTGGCTCAGGACCCGTCCCGAGTCGCCGGCGGCGAAAAGAGCCTGCCGCCCGCCGGGCACCCGGCAGCGCAATGCCTGATGTTTCATGCGGCGGACAGCGCCTTGCCCGCCCTGCTGGCCGTATTCGAGCCGGTTCGCGCCGCGCCGCCGGCGCCGGCGCATGTCAAGCTGCCTCTGCCGTTCCGGCCGCGAATCGAATTTGATTCGCGCGCACCTCCGGTTCTCTCCTAGCCGCTTTCCAGTCGGCTCCGCTACGCCAGTGCGCGGGCGGACGTGCACGCAAGGGCATCTGCGATGGCTCGCATCGCAGGCTATGGAGACTAAATATGATCAGAAAAATTTCCGCCGCGCTCGCCGTTTCGGCGGCACTCGGTCTTTGCCACGCCGCGAATGCGGCGACAGAAGACGACTTGAAGGACCTGCGCGAGCAGGTCCGACAGATGAAGCTGGACTACGAGAAGCGCATCGACGCGCTGGAGCGGCGGCTGCAGGAGGCCGAAAACGCGGCGGTCAGGGCCGAGGCCACGGCACGCAACGCAGGCGCAACGGCGAGCAAGGCGGCGACTGCGGCGAACCAGGCAGCGGTCCAGGCCTCCAGCCGGCCCACGGGAGAAAACGCCATGAATCCGGGGGTATCGCTGATACTGAACGGCATCTACTCGAATCTTTCGCAGGATCCCAACGGGTTCAGGATCAACGGCTTCGTCCCGACGATGGGTGACGTGGCGCCAACGATGCGCGGCCTCAGCCTGGGCGAGTCCGAACTCGCGTTTGCGGCGAACATCGACCACCACTTCCGGGGAACGCTGATCGCTTCGATATCGCCCGACAACAACAGTGCGGCAATCGAGGAGGGTTATCTACAGACGCTGTCCCTTTCCAACGGGTTCACGCTCAAGGCGGGCCGCTTTTTTTCCAGTGTGGGCTATCAGAACCAGATTCACGCACACGCTTGGGATTTTGCCGACGCGCCGCTCGCCAACAAGGTATTTCTCGGCAATCAGCTTTCGGAGGAGGGCGTTCAGCTGCGGTGGGTGGCACCGACCGATCTGTATCTCGACGTGGGACTCGAACTCGGACGCGGGCGGCAGTTTCCCGGCGGACCGGATGGCGGGCGCAACAAGAACGGCTTCGGTTCGAGCAACCTGTTCACTCACGCCGGGGGAGACATAGGCGCGAGTACCGCATGGCAAGCGGGACTTTCCTATCTGAGCACCTCGGCGCAGGACCGGAGCTACAACGATCTCGACGCGACCGGGACGACCGTCAGCAGCAGCTTCAGTGGCAGGAGCCGTCTCTGGGTGCTGGATGGGATCCTGAAATGGGCGCCGAACAGGAACAACACCTATACCAACTTCAAGCTGCAGGGTGAGTATTTCCGGCGCAGCGAGGACGGGAATCTTGTTTACGACACCGCCGCCGCATCGCTCGGAACGCAGACCGGCGGATTCGCCTCGCGGCAATCGGGCTGGTATTTGCAGGGCGTATACCAGTTCATGCCCATGTGGCGCATTGGTTACCGCTTCGACCAGCTGAATTCGGGCACCACGACCCTCGGCCTGGTCGACTCGGGCGCACTCGGCGCGGCCGATTTTCCGGTCCTTGGGAGTTACAACCCGACCCGGCATACGCTGATGGCGGACTGGAGTCCGAGCGAATTCAGCCGCATCCGGCTGCAGCTCGCGCGCGACCGGTCGCGTCGGGGAGCAACCGACAATCAGGTCCTGCTCCAATACATCATGAGTCTGGGTGCGCATGGCGCCCACAAATTCTGAGGTGATGAATATGAAATCGATATTCAAGCTCGTCATCGCCGTTGCGGCTGCCTTGGCGGCTCTGCCTGCCTTCGCCGCCATCAACGTCTTCGCCTGTGAGCCGGAGTGGGGCGCACTGGCGCAGGAACTCGCCGGTGACGGCGTCTCGGTGTATTCGGGCACGACGGCGTTGCAGGACCCGCATCGGATCGAGGCGCGTCCCAGCCTCATTGCGCGCGTTCGTTCTGCGGATCTTGTGATTTGTACCGGTGCCGACCTCGAGGTGGGCTGGCTGCCACTGCTGCTCACGCAGTCGGGAAACGCGAAGATCCAGCCCGGCTCGCCGGGATTCTTTGAGGCGTCCCAATACGCGGCGAAGATCGAGATTCCAAAGATCGTCGACCGGTCACTTGGAGACATACACCCGTCGGGCAATCCACACGTGCACCTGGATCCTCGCAACATTGCAACCGTCGCCCAGGTGCTGGGCGAACGGTTCATACGATTGGATCCGGCCAACGCGGATGTCTACAGGACGCGCGCCGCCTCATTTCAGGAACGCTGGCGCGCGGCGGTGCAGCACTGGGAACAGCAGGCCGCGCGGCTCAGGGGGGCGCCCATCGTTGTGTACCACAGGGACATGTCGTACCTGATCAACTGGCTGGGATTGCGCGAGGTGGGAAGCCTCGAACCGAAGCCGGGAATTCCCCCGACGCCATCGCATCTCGCCGAGATCGTCGAGCGCATGCGGCGCGAACCTGCCAAGGCGATCGTCTACTCCGCGTACAACGATCCCCGGGCCGCGGAGTTCCTGTCCGAGCGCGCGCGCATTCCCGCAGTCATGCTGCCGTTCACGGTCGGTGGCAGCGACCGGGCAAGAGACCTGTTCGGGCTGTTCGACGACACCCTCGCGCGGCTGCTTGCGACGGTCAAATGAATCTCGACTCGGCAAGCCTGAGCATCCTGCTGCCGGCGTTCGTCGTCGGTCTGCTGGTGACCGCGACTCACGTCCCATTGGGCATGCAGGTCCTCGCCCGCGGCATCGTGTTCATCGATCTCGCCGTGGCCCAGATCGCAGGCGTCGGCGTGATCCTCGCCGATTTCATCGGCTGGGAACCGCAGGGCCTCGCAGTGCAGGTCGCCGCCCTGTCGGCGGCGCTTGCGGGCGCATTCCTGCTCACCTGGACCGAGCGCCGCTGGCCCGACCTGCAGGAGGCCATCATCGGGGTGGTGTTCGTGCTGGCATCGAGCATCGGCCTGCTGCTGCTCGCGAAAAATGTGCACGGCGGGGAACATCTCAAGGAATTGCTGTTGGGGCAGATCCTGTGGGTGAATTCGGATCGTCTTCCGATGCAGGCTTTGATCGCCGCGATCATCCTCGCGGCCTGGTTCGGATTTGGCGCGCGGCTTGGCCGTATCGGCTTCTACGCGCTGTTCGCGTGCGCTGTCACCGCGTCGGTGCAACTCGTCGGGCTCTATCTGGTGTTCGCGACGCTCGTCATACCCGCACTGGCGACCTGCTACGACAAGAGCGGCCGTCGCCACCTGAAGTCCTACCTGGTGGGTGTGACCGGGTATGCGGCAGGCCTTGCGGTCTCGGCGGCGACCGATCTGCCCACCGGGGCGATGATCGTTTGCGCGCTGGCGCTGACAGGCGGTGCGGTGGCCTGGTTCGGCCGCCGCGGGCGTGCTTGAGCCGCGTTCGATCAAACGTTGTACGGCTGTTTGCCGCGTAGTGCGCAAGTGTGAAATGTGATACAAGAATGACAACATCATAGAAGTATTTCCGGCAGGCATACACGGGGTTTCGAGTGGCTTTTTCGCTATTTGGCAAGAAGGACGAGCCGCCGAAGAAGAAAACCACGACGCGCGCCGTCGAAAAACCAGGCGACCGGGCGCAGAAGCCTGCGCCACCACCAGAGACTGCTGCCGTTCAGGAAGCTTCACCCGCGTCCGGCGATGACGATTTTTCGCTCGATTTCTCCCATTACGCTCCGCCGCCGCCGGCGGTGAAGACCGCGCCGTCCGAACGGCCTAGGCCGCCGTCGACCCCGGCGCAGAAACCCCCGGCCGCGCCGCAGGCACCTTCACAGCAACCGGCAGCCGCAGCCCCGAGGCCGCAGGCTCCCGCCGCAACACCCCGCGCGCCGGCTGCATTACCGCCTCAGGCGCCCGTCATCGAGGGGGCGGCGATCTTGTTTGCGAACGGCCAATCCTTGCAGGCGCTCACGGCTCTGACGAAGGCGGTGCACAACGGCGATCTCGGGCCATCTGCACTGCAAGTGTGGCTGATGCTCTTCGATCTGTACCAGCTACTGGGCATGAAAGCGGAGTTCGAAGCGCTCGGCATGGGATTCCTGGTCAAGTTCGAGCGCTCGCCTCCGGTTTGGATCAAGGCTGAACCGCAGTCCAACCCGGCGCTTGCCACCGGCGGCATGGGCTATTGCGCCCTCACCGGTGTGCTCTCCGATGAGAGCGTAAGCCAGCTCGAACAACTGCGCCGAATGAGCGAACGGCAGCAAGCGATGCGCATCGACTTCGCCAAGCTGCAGGGCGTCGATCCGCTGGGCTGTGCGCGCCTGCTCGAGGCGCTCGAAGTGCTCAAGGCAGCCGGCAAGGAGGTCGTCTTTACCGGCGAAGCGCATCTCTTGCGCCTGCTCGGCGCGGAGTGCCAGACGGGGAAGAAAGACACCGACGGCGTATTGTGGTCGCTGCAGTTCGAGATCCTGCGGCGCCTGGGCCTCGAGGACCGGTTCGAGGAGGCCGCGGTGAACTACGCGGTGACCTACGAGGTGTCGCCCCCGTCCTGGCCCGCCCGGGATCACCAGACCGGAGCAAAGCCCAGCCCCGGTCCGAGGATGGCCGCGACCGAACCCGCACAGCCGGCATTTCGTCTTTCAGGCGACGTGACCGGGGCGAACAAAAGCCTGCCCAAGCAACTTCAGGACTGGGCTGCGTCGAACAGCCCATTGGTCATCGACATGTCGGCCGTGCGCCGGGTGGACTTCGCCAGCGCAGGTCAGCTGCTCAATGTATTCACCAGACTGCATCAGGCGGGGACAACCATCCAGATTCGCGGGGCCAACGAGTTGATCGCGGCATTGTTCGGCGTCATGGGCATCCGGCAGGTCGCGCGCATCATCCAGCACCGCTAGTCACCGGCCCCGGCTTGATTTTTCCGGCTGAGGCACCATATGCACCAAATCCCGTGTCGCGCGAGCGCGCCACGTCTTTTACGGACTGCGATGGAACAATTCCACGGCACCACCATCATCTCCGCGCGCCGCGACGGCAAGGTCGCGCTGGGCGGTGACGGCCAGGTCACCCTCGGCAACATCGTCATCAAGGCGAGCGCGCGCAAGGTGCGCCGCCTTTATCACGATCGGATCCTCGCCGGTTTTGCCGGCGGCACGGCCGACGCCTTCACGCTGTTCGAGCGCTTTGAGGCGAAGCTGGAAAAGCATCAGGGAAACTTGCTGCGCTCCGCGGTCGAACTCGCCAAGGACTGGCGCACCGACAGGATCCTGCGCCGGCTCGAGGCGATGCTGGCCGTCGCTGACTCCGAAAGCTCGCTGGTGATCACGGGTATGGGCGATGTGCTCGAACCCGAACTCGGACTGATCGCCATCGGCTCGGGTGGCCCCTACGCGCAGGCCGCCGCGCGCGCGCTGTTGGAAAATACTACGCTCGATCCGGAGACGATCGTGCGCAAGTCTCTGTGCATCGCTGCGGACCTCTGCATCTACACCAACCAGAACCTCGTCGTCGAAGTGCTGGAATAGATCAACCGGCAGGATACCGAGGGTTCGGTGTCATTGCCGTCGCGGTCAATAAGGTAGTCGAACCATGCCCCCCACGTCACACATGTCCATGACCCCCCAGGAAATCGTCCACGAACTGGACAAGAACATCGTCGGCCAGGACCGCGCCAAGCGCGCCGTGGCGATAGCGCTTCGCAATCGCTGGCGGCGCCAGCAGGTGGCCGAACCCCTGCGCCAGGAGATCACGCCGAAGAACATACTCATGATCGGCCCCACTGGCGTGGGCAAGACCGAGATCGCGCGCCGGCTGGCGCGCCTGGCCGATGCGCCATTCATCAAGGTGGAGGCCACCAAGTTCACCGAGGTCGGCTACGTCGGGCGCGATGTCGACACCATCGTGCGCGACCTGGTCGAGATCAGCGTAAAAAATACACGCGAAGCGGCCATGCGCAAGGTGAAACAGCGCGCTGCGGATGCCGCCGAGGAGCGCGTGCTCGATGCGCTGCTGCCGCCGGTGCGCGAAGTGGGCTTCACGGCCACTGCGCAGGCATCCGAGGAATCCTTGGCGCGCCAGAAATTCAGGAAAAAGCTGCGCGAGGGCGAGCTGGACGACAAAGAGATCGAGATCGAGGTCGCGACCCCCCAGGCGCAGATGGAGATCTTCGCGCCGCCCGGCATGGAGGAACTGACGCAGCAGATCCAGGGCATGTTCCAGAACCTCGGCGGCGCGCGCAAGAAGCAGAGGAAGCTCAAGATCGGCGAGGCCATGAAAATGCTGACCGAGGAGGAAGCGGGGCGTCTGGTGAACGACGAGGACCTGCGCAGCAAGGCGCTCGCCAATGCCGAGCAGAACGGCATCGTGTTTATCGACGAGATCGACAAGATCGTCTCCCGCAGCGAAGTCGCGGGGGCCGACGTATCGCGCCAGGGCGTGCAGCGCGATCTGCTGCCGCTGGTGGAGGGCACGACGGTCTCGACCAAGTACGGGATGGTGAAGACCGACCACATCCTGTTCATCGCGAGCGGCGCATTCCATCTCGCAAAGCCCTCGGACCTGATCCCCGAGTTGCAGGGGCGCCTTCCGATCCGCGTCGAGCTCGACTCGCTCTCGGTTGCGGATTTCGAGCGCATTCTCACCGGCACCGACGCCTGCCTTACGCGCCAGTACCAGGCGCTGCTCGCCACCGAGGAGGTCGAACTCAGCTTCAGGCCGGAAGGCATCCGCCGCCTTGCGGAGATCGCGCACGCGGTCAACAACAAGACCGAAAATATCGGCGCGCGGCGGCTCTACACCGTGATGGAAAAGCTGCTCGAGGAGATCTCGTTCGACGCGGGCAAGCGCGGCAAGGAGTCGCTCACGATCGACGCCGCCTACGTCGATGCGAAACTCAAGGACCTCGCCGCGAGCGAGGATCTGGCGCGCTACGTACTATAATTCCGCGCTGTCACTGCGGTGGTCACTGCGAAAGGGAATGCAGGAATGAACGGGCTTCGAACGATACTGATCGTGATTTCTGCGGCTGCCACAAGCGTGCCCGCGTGGGCGCAGGTGGAAGTGAAATCGGCCTGGGTGCGTGGCACCGTGGCCGCACAGAAGACGACCGGCGCCTACATGGAGATCACCAGCGCGCAGGGTGCGCGTCTGGTTGGCGCGGAGAGCGCGGTTGCCGGTACGGTCGAGGTCCACGAGATGAGCATGGACAAGAACGTGATGCGAATGCGCGCCGTTCCGAAGCTCGATCTTCCCGCAGGCAAGACCGTGGAGCTCAGGCCCGGCGGCTACCACGTGATGCTGATCGATCTCAAGAGGCCGCTGAAGAAGGGCGACAGTGTGCCGCTCAAGCTGAAAATCGAGAACAAGGACAAAACGGTTTCGACCGTCGAGGTCAAGGCCGAGGTGCGCGAGGCCGCGGCAGCACCTGAGCACAAGGGCGCCCATTGAACGCCATGGCTAGGCGGCGCCGGTAACACTGCCGGCCGTCAACTCGCCAAGGCACGCAGGGCAGTAGCAGCCGGCATCTTTCTGCGGCACCGGCATTACGTGCGGATAGGCCGCGCACCAGCAGGGCCTGTCTGCGTCATTCATCCCGCAATGGAACTCCGCGCCGCAGCGTGCGCAGTAGAAACCACTTATATCGGGGCGATTCGCTGAGGTTTCAATAGGGCGGATTCGGTCGGGACCGGGCATCGTGTCATCGCGTCATCGTGTAAGTGTCCTTGCACCCCGGATTCTGGACATGCCCTCGGAGTTGTGCAACCCCACTTGAAACTTCGGCGATCTTCCCCATTTAGGTAATACGCGGGCGCCCTGCCCGGACAGAACATGGAGAGCGCAAATGGTAAACATCACCCGTTATGATCCCTTCGGGGACGTTTTTGATGATCTGATGAAGGGTTTTTTAGTACGCCCGGTCGCCGCGGCTGAAGTGGGCGAGACCGCGCGGCGTATGAAGATCGACGTGGCCGAGAAAGACGGCGAGTACAAGGTGCTGGCCGAGGTTCCCGGCGTCAAGAAAGAGGACATCCAGATCGACATCGAAGGCGACGTGGTTTCGATTTCCGCGGAAACCCGCGCCGAGAAGGATGTCAAGGAAGGCGAGCGCATCATTCACAGCGAGCGCTACTTCGGCAAGATCTCGCGCAGCTTCCGGCTCGGCCAGGAAGTCGATCAGGCCAAGGCGAGTGCGAAGTACAGCGACGGCGTGCTCGAACTGGTGCTCCCGAAGAAGACCGCCGCGAGCGCGAAGCGCGTGACCATACAGTAAGCAGTAAGCCTCGCAGGCATCGCCGACGGCCCCATGAACCCAAGGGCGTTCATGGGGCCGCGCGTTTGCGCGGCGCGAAAGCCGCACCGCGGCTGCGCCGCACTTTCGTTATCCGCCGTTGCGGCGGCTGAAGTCGATCAGGTTGCGCGTCGAGGCGTCGAGGGAGGCGTCTAGGGACTGGGCCGCGCCGGGGTCTTGCAGGGCAGCGAGAACGCGGTGAGCGACCGCTTTGCCGAGTTCAACACCCCACTGGTCGAACGAATTGATGCCCCAGATCGCGCCCTGAACGAAGACCTTGTGTTCGTAGAGCGCGACAAGCGCGCCCAGGGTCGCAGGGTCGAGCCTCGCGAGCAGCAGCGTCGTCGAGGGCTGGTTGCCAGGGAACATTTTGTGCGGCAGCAGTGACTCGAGCTTTCCGGGTTCGACCGTGCGGTCGTTCATCAGATCTGCGCGTGCCTCGTCCGCGGTTCTGCCGAAGGCCAGTGCGGCGCTCTGCGCGAAACAGTTGGCGAGCAACGCAGCATGATGTCCGGGGAGCGGATGGTCCGGCTGCACCGCGGCGATGAAGTCGCAGGGCACGAGGCGACCGCCCTGATGCAGCAACTGGAAGAAGGCATGCTGCCCATCGTCGCCGAGTCCGCCCCAGACGATCGGGCTGGATGCACAGGCGAGCGCCTCGCCGTCGATGCCCACGGCCTTGCCGTTGCTCTCCATTTCGAGTTGCTGCAGGAAGGCCGGGAAATATTGCAGCGACTCGTTGTAGGGCAGCACGGCATTCGTGGTCGCGCCAAGAAAGTTGGTGTTCCAGATCCCTATCAAGGCCATCAGCACCGGCAGATTTCGCTCGAAGGACGCAGTCCGGAAGTGCTCGTCCATGCGGGCGGCCCCCGCGAGAAGCTCGTCGAAGGCATGCGGGCCGATCGCGATCATCAGCGCCAGTCCGACCGCCGACCAGACCGAAAAGCGCCCGCCTACCCAGTCCCCGAGAGGGAAAACCGCCTCCGGCGCGATGCCGAACGCGATCGCGCGCTCGGACCTGGAAGTAACCGCCACAAAGTGGCTGCCCACGGCGTCGGCGGTGCCCAGGTTGGAAACCAGCCAGTTGCGCGCTGCCTGCGCGTTGAGCATCGTTTCCTGTGTCGTGAAGGTCTTGCTGGCAACGATGAACAGCGTCGTGCGCGGATCGAGCATCTGCAGCAGAGGCGCCAGCCGGGCGCCGTCGACATTGGAGACGTAATGCACCGCTAGTGTCGGATGGGCAATCGAGCGCAGCGCGCGGGTCAGCATCTTCGGACCGAGGTCCGGCCCGCCGATGCCGATACTGACGACATTGCGGATCGCCAACCCGGCATGGCCGGGATGGTTTCCGGACCGCAGGCGCTCGGCCAACCCGGCCATCCGGCCACGCGTTTCGAGCACCTCGGGCATGACGTCGAAGTCGGCGCGAGGGAAAGGGCCTCCGGAGCGACGCAGCGCCACGTGCAGGACCGCCCGATCCTCGCTCGTGTTGATGCGCTCGCCGGCCAACATCCGCGCAATAGACCTGGAAACACCCGCTTGTTCGGCAAGCGCCACAAGCAGCGGAAGCGTCGTCCGGTGGAGGCGCTGCTTGGAGAAATCGAACAGCATTCCCTCGAAGAGGAGCGAGAAGTCTCGCGCCCGCTGCGGATCATCCGCGAACAGTTCGCGCAAATGCGTGCCCGCAAGCGACTCGCGGTGAGTCTCGATTGCGCGCCAGGCAGCGGACCGGGTGATCGTCATCGTGCAGGAGATTCTAGTCGAATTTATCGCTCAACCGCGGGCCTGTGCGTTATGTCGGCCAATGGAATTCACGTATAATTCACATCCTCTGTGCAATCCTCCTGCACGGGGCTCCTCGTGTGCAGCGGATCATTCTGCGCACGACGGCTGCAAGTCGTTGACAAACTAGATGGCCAAGTAGCTCAGTTGGTAGAGCAGAGGACTGAAAATCCTTGTGTCGGTGGTTCGATTCCGCCCTTGGCCACCAATCCTACGCGAGTTTTTTCGATAGTGCCCGCTCACCTGTTTCTACAATTCCGGCGTTTTCTTCTACAAAATCACGCTCGACCGGCTCGACTAGCGTGCCCTTGCGACGGCCCGAGTAGTGCTCTGTTGTCGCTCGGCGTTTGTGCCCGAGCAGCTTCTGCGCGTGGGCTAGATCGTCCAGGTCCGTCGCTCCCTTCGCCCGCAGATCGCGGAACTGAAACGATGCGCCCGTTGCAGCTCGCGCGGCATCGAAGCGCGAGCGCAGCGCGAAGTATGTGAACTGCTGGCCGTCCTGATTCTGAATCAGCGCCGGATGCTTCGAGCGCGTCGGGCGCGCGAGGATTCGCTCGATTACATCGGCGAGCTTGCCGGTAATTCTGATGCGCAGCTTTTGTCCGGTTTTTCCCTGGGTGATCCACAGCGCGCCGTCTCGAATGTCGGCGCACTGCATCCTGAGCACATCAGCCGGCCGCTGCGCGGTGTAATAGGCGATGTCGATTGCATCCTGCAGCGTTGCGTCGGCGCGTTCCCACAGTGTCCGGTATTCGTCGTCGCTGATATAGCGATCACGCCCTATTTCGCGGTGACCCTTCACACCCGCGCACGGGTTCGCCTTGTCGGTGTATCCCCACTCGCGCGCGCAGTTGAAAACGTGACTGAGCAATGCTTTTTCGCGGTTCGCGCGGATAGGTGCCTTGAGGCCGCGGCGGTCCAGGTATTGTCGAACGTGGTGCGGCCTGATCGTGTCGATCGGCACTTCGGCAAACACCTTAAGCAGATTGATCAGCTCGGCCTCATTCATACGCTGCGTGGCGAATGCCTTAGTTGGCAGAATCTCGCGCCGGTAGCGCGAGACGATGGCGCGGAAGGTGACATCGTGCTCCGGGTACTGCGTGCCCTCGATATCCGCGTAGAGGCGCAGCGCGAGCGGATACTCGCGTGAGAGCTTCCTCCAGCGCCGCGGCGCCCCGCTTGTGACGTGCCAGTACGTGCCGCCCTTGATGGTCATGCGGGGCGGTAGCCCCTTGTTCACGGTGCGGCCCCGGCCCACGTCTTACACTCCGGTGTCGATCGCTGCGAAGTTCGGCTCGGGATAATCGGCGCTCGACCGGCCGGCGAGGCGCTTCTCGACGTAGGCGCGCGATACCCTCGGATGTCCGTTCGCGCCGATGAAGAACGGCACGCGGTTTTTCCTCAGCCACGCGACCTGATCGGCCTTGCGCTTGCGCTCGGTCAGTCCGTCTAGTTCTTCTGGAGTGAGGAACATCAGCGCCGCCCTATTGCTCGATGATTCCTAGCGCCTCTAGAACGCGGGCGCGCAGCCCCGTCACTCTCGCTATCCATTCCGCCCCTGACACAAGGCCGACGTACGTTAGCAGCCGAACTGCCTTGATGATCGCGTACCAGTAAAGGGCGCAGGCGTGGCCGACAACCAGCGCACGCAACAACCTAAACACGCTCCAATCTCGCATGACTATCCCTCCCACGGCAGGCCGCGCGGGTAGGCTGTGAGCGCATCCGCGACGGCGTAGATCAGTGCTTCGGGGTCTTCGCAGTGCTCCAGATCACGGCGAAGCACTTCAACGAATTCGGCGATCTTATCGGTGCGGAACAATGGGCGGCCGTGCTGCGCAAAGCGCACGTGCCATGCCGCGTTGTAGATGCTGTGAAACTGGAGCATTCGTGCCCGGAGTTTTATCGCCCGCGCCCGTGGCGACTCATATCCCGCGTGGTCCTGGTCGACTAGGTGCTGAATGTGCGCGTCGTCGGCCTTCTCCACTTCGTCCTCGACGATCTCGAAGGCGAATTTTGAAAAGTTCTTGCGCGTATTCCTGGCAGTGGTATCGTTCACCTGTGTCCTAGTGGTGATGCCCCGGGCTCGGAAGCGGTTCCCGGCCCGGGGTGAAGTTCCCTCGATGTGCTCCATGCTTCGCCCTCCTCGCCCGTTTTCCTGGCGCCTGCAACTCCCCTCGACCCTCTGCCCTTCCGACCCCGTTTTTCAGCCCGTCGCACTTGTTTGACGCGCTGAAAAACCCTGTCATTTCAATGTCACGCGGAGTTATTGAATCGAGTCCAAGGGAGGGGTGTTTGACGCCGCTGCGCACGCGCTCCCGCATCGGTTTTACGGGTCCGCGGCGCTGCTCGACAGCCTCCGGCCGGCGTTGGATTTGCCACGTTTCCGGCCGGGTTTCCAGGGGGATCGCGCCGGCATCGCCGTGCACCACGATGCCGCACAGCCGCCGCGATTCTTCGTCCGGGTAACGCGACCCCTGGCCGGCTTCGTAGAGAATCGACAAGCGCAGCCCTCGCGCGTCGCGCGCCTTCATGTACGCCGCGAAGTCCGAGCGCTCTTGCTTGGCCGCGCGCCACAGGTCGCCGAGCATCGGCTCCAACGCTTCGGGCACGCTATCGAGCCGGCGCAGCTCGCGGAATGGCGTCAGCGCACCGATGCCGAAGAACTGGAATTGCCGCGCGCCCCACAGACGCGCCCAGGCGGTGACTCGGCGCACGCTCTTCGTTGCGGGCCGCTCGGCCTCCTCGTCATCGCCTACGCCTTTGCCGTCGATGTTCTTGGATACGTACTTCGCGATGTATCCGGCCGCGCTGCCCTTCTCTGGGTCGATGCGCTCGACCGTGAAGCGGTGCTCGGCCGCGCCTGGCTCATCGGGTGAATCCAGCAGGGCGTAGTCACGCAGGACACCGATCAACGCCTCCGCGTGCTCTGGCGCAACGAATGCCAGCACGTGCCAGTGCGGTGTGGCGTCGTGATGCGGCTCGACCACTCGCACGCCGAATGCGTCGATTCCTTCCCTGGCCAGCTTGCTGTTGGCAGCATTCCAGGTCCGCGCGAGGTAGGTCTGCGCGCGGCGCGGTGATGTGCCGTCATAGGCGGGATTCGCCTCACCACTTGACGCGCGCCGCGCATGCATGCGACTCGGGCAGGTGATCGTCAGAAACAGCCCTACGCACCCCTGCTCGTTCGCAACGGCTTCCAGCGCGCGCACCGTCGCCATCATGGCGAAACGGCGATTTTCCGGATTGGCTAGGCTTCTTTCATTCAGCTCCGTGAGCGTTGCCACTTCCCCGGTGTCCAGGTTGACCGCTTCGTGATCGCCGAGAAAGCGCTCCATCCTTCGCGCGTGTTTCTCAGCGCGGCGCATCGCCTCATCCGATACGTAGGGCGCCGCCCGCTTGTGAACCGCGCCGAACCGGATTGCCGCATGCTCGACCGCCTGGAATCGCTTTCGCAACGCTCGGCGCCACCATGCCGGGTCGCTCATCCGCGCGGCGCAGCCGGCGAAGGTGCGGGCCTGCGGCTGCTCGACACGATAGCGCCCCGCGATCCGGTCGAAATACAGGCGCGCCGCGTTTTCGGATTGGACTTGAGCCAGCATGTCTTTGACGCGCTGCGCAGCTCGCCCCGCCGCGTCGGTGATCTCGCTGTCGCTCGCATCAAAGCGCAGCCCCGAGTCGGGAAACAGCTCGGGGAGCAAGTCCTCCCGAAGGCTCAGCGCGTACAGGTTGGATGCGCGACGGCGCTCCGAATGGAGCTTGCCCGGTGCGTCGAGCCGAGCTTCCCACTCGTCGAGCGCACGGGGCGCAATCTCAGGCGGTATGTTCTGGAAAATGCCGGCAAGAAATCTGCGGTCCCCGGGGGCGCCCTTCGTGAGAAGGCGCGCTCGCACTGCAGGCTGCAGCGGAAGCAGACAATCCTGGCGCATCGCCGGCAACGCTCAGCAGTGTTGGCAGTAGACCGGGCGGATCGCGACCCTCAGGCCGGTCATCTCGCGGAACGCGAGCGCCGCCGTCGTCGCCTCATCTTCTTCGTATACGCGGGCAAGCTCGGGATAATCGACCACTCGATAGCCGGTCCGCGTGAAACTCTCGATGTAGCCGCCGTACGCAGGCACCCACAGGGCGCACCGCTGCGGCGTCAGGCGATGGGAATGCTTCCGGTAGGGTAGATGGGTGCGTCGCGTCTTGCGCGCCTCTTGGCGCCGTTCCATGCGGTTCATGGTGGTTCCTAGTGGGTTGGTCGGTTGCTGTTTGGCTTGAATGTCCTCAGCCTGGCCGTGTCACGCGGTACGCGCGGACCCGTCGCGCTGGCGCGCCACGGGTTCCGCGCGCCGTGCGGCAGCGGTACCTGCTACACGGTCTTGCTCGGTAGGGAACGGAGGGACGCATGGCCTTCGATTGCGAGTCAGGCGGCTTTTCGTCCGTTCTCGCTGTCATCGGCGCTTTGATCGGCGTCGTCGTCTTTGTCGGGTGCGGCTTCGGCGTCGTCGTCTTTGTCGGGTGCGGCCTCGAGCATGCCTACCGCTTCAAGGTCGGTCCGATACCAGTTGAGCAGCACATCCCGCACGGTCTTGGCGCTCGCGCCGTCAATTGAGGCCTCGCCCGCGCTGCCCTCTCGAAGTGCTCGCATCAGGAGATAACACTCAGCCATGATCGAGCGCGCAAGATCGAGCTGGTCCCGCGTGTCATCGCTCAGCTTCCCGTCATCGAACCAGTCGCCACGCTTAACCGGTTGCTTGAGCAGCGGGATCAACTGCGCTTCTTTTTCGCGGATAAGCTCCGCAACACGCTGCACCTTGTCCTGGCTCACCTTGACTGCGCCGGGGAACAAAACGAATGCCGCCTGGCTCACCGGCAGCGCAGTGCGTCCGCGCGTTGTTTCATCCCGCTGATCCGGGTCGTCTTCGAATTCGATCCCTTTCGCTTCGAAATAATCGCGTAGCTTCGCCTGATGCTCCGGGCGTAGCTTGCGATCACCGTTCCTATACTCGGATAGATAAGTACGGGGGATTCCCGTCGCTTTCGCGATCTCCGAGACGTTGAGCCGTAGCTGCACCACGGCAATGTCGAAGTCCGCGCGGGACAGGATTTCGCGTTGCTTGATCGGCATATGGCCTCCTGATCTAGTAGGACCGAAAAGCGGTCTTACTAGATTCTAAGGCAGACGCCGAGCAAATGTCAAATAGGACCGATTTTCGGTCCTATTAGATCGTCCACAAGACGGCCGTGGGGACCGCTGTGGGGCTACTCCTCTTGTTTCTTCGTATGCAGCCTGGCACGCCGCAGCGCCTCTTGGCGCTCAAACGCGGCATACGGCTGTGTCCCTACGATTCCTGGCAATTGTTCCGTCTTGATCGCTCTGGCCATGATTGCCTTCAACTCCTCCCAGTCGGCACTGTCGCGGCGCTCATCTTCCGCTGGCCTTCGGTCCCTAAGAAGATAATCTGCCGTCACGTCCAAGGCGTCACAGAGAATTCGGAGTTCCCTAAGAGCCGGCAGGGTCGCACGATCACCCTCGCGTTCGTACCGCCGAAGCGTGACAGCCGCAATTCCTTCTGCCTCGTATTCCCGTGTGAGGGCTGCAAACTGTTCGAAGTTAAGACCTAGCTCCTCTCGCTTGGCCTTAATCCGTGCGCCGATGGACTTCTCTGGAGCGACTCTTGGCGCCAATGCTTGCACGGGTTGTTGTGACGTCCCCCCCGCCGGTTTCGCGCCGCGCTTTTTAGATGCTGGCATTGGCGTCTGTTGATCTTAGGTTACTGGTCCCACCGCTCAGCAGCAGGTGCTGCCGATGATTCGGCCGATTATAGCGGAGTAGGCAGAGCGCCCACAGTCAGAGACTTGCGATAAAATGAGCCGGTCTTCTACTGATTCGATGGGCTCGCCATGCTGGAAGTGAAACTTACGCCGGAACTGGACACCGCCTTGTCGCGCGAAGCTCAGCGCGCGCGCAAGTCGAAGGCTAGCCTGGTGCGCGCCGCCGTGGCGCAGTACCTGCAGGAAGCCGCCGATTATCAGGCTGTCCTCGCCTCGCGCAAACGTCGCGGCCGTACTCACACGCTGGACCAGGTGAAGCAACGTCTTGGCCTGGTCGGCTAGATTCACCGCGGCTGCTGAAAAGCAGCTCTCTAAACTCGACCGGCCGATACAACGCCGGCTCCTCGCTTTCCTCGAAGAACTTGTCCAAGGCGATCCGCGCAGCAGAGGCAAGGCGCTGCGTGGAGACGCCCACGCCTGGCGCTATCGAGTTGGCGATTACCGCGTCATCTGCGACCTGGCCGACGAGGAAATGATCGTGTACGTGATCCGCGTCGGGCATCGGCGCGAGGTGTACCGCTGAGCCGGCCGGGCACGGGAAGGTTCTACAATCCGATGCGACCCCTAGACGGGGCACCGTTTCCGGTTGCGCGATTTTTAATCGTTGGTAGAACGCACACACGGCAAGCCGTTGACCGCGTGCCGTTCGCTGCATCCCTGAAAATCCTTGTGTCGGTGGTTCGATTCCGCCCTTGGCCACCACCCCTTGTTTCAAGACGTCCAAAGAAGTCTTCAGAGCAACATAAAACATGGGGTTTTCCCTCTAGAAATGCGTATAGGGACGTCCAACCGGCTTCATTGACATCCGCATTTTGCTGACGGTATATTTGACGGTATCTCGCCATTGGCGAATTCACATACCATCACTTTTATGTCTCTCACCGATACTGCGGCGCGAAGCGCCAAGCTACGCGATAAGCCATACAAGATCGCCGACGAGCGCGGTCTGTATCTGTTGGTTAACTCGGCCGGGAAATATTGGCGCTTCGATTACCGCTTTGGGGGCCGACGCAAGACGATTGCATTCGGTGTGTATCCCGATGTCACAGTCGTCAAAGCGCGCGAACGGCGCAACGAAGCTCGCAGGCAAGTTGCAGAGGGTATTGATCCTGGGTTATTGCGCAAGGCGAAGCGAGAGTCCGCCGCAGAGGGGTCACGTAATAGCTTCGAGGTAATTGCGCGCGAATGGCATGCGAGGCACGCGCCGCATTGGACGTCGAGCCACGGCGGTCGAATCTTGCGCCGACTGGAGGTCGATGTATTTCCGTGGGTCGGAGGACGTCCTATTACGGAAATCAGCGCCCCGGTGCTGCTGACGGTGTTGCGACGAATCGAGAGCCGCGGGGCCATTGAAACTGCACACCGAGCGCTGCAGAACTGCAGTCAGGTGTTTCGTTATGCCGTGGCGACTGGTCGAGCCGAGCGAGATCCTTGTGGCGATTTGCGGGGGGCTCTGCCGCCAGTGAAGCAAAAGCATCACGCGAGCATCACGGACCCGAAGCAGGTCGGCGAGCTGCTTCGCGCGATCTCAGGGTATCAAGGCTCGTTCGTTTCGAAGTGCGCGCTGCGCCTTGCGCCTCTCGTATTTGTGCGTCCGGTTGAGCTTAGGCAGGCGGAATGGACGGAGTTAGACCTCGATAGTGTTGAATGGCGGATTCCGTCTGAGCGCATGAAGATGCGAGCGTTGCACGTCGTGCCGTTGTCCAAGCAGGCTGTGAAAATATTGCGCGAACTGCACCTAGTGACTGGACGCGGTCGCTATATTTTCCCGGCGCCCGTTCGAAGGACCGCTCGATGAGCGAGAAGACAGTCAATGCGGCGCTGCGGCGTTTAGGGTATGGGCCGGACGATATGACCGGGCACGGCTTTCGCAGCATGGCCTCTACCCTATTGAACGAAGCCGGCTGGAATCGGGACGCGATTGAGCGGCAACTTGCGCACGCCGAGCGCGACGAAGTACGTGCGGCCTACAACTATGCGGAACATTTGCCTGAACGTCGCAAGATGATGCAGGCGTGGGCGGACTATCTGGACAAGTTGAAGGTCGGAGCGGAGGTGATACCGCTACATGGGAACGCGGCCTGATGGTCCAGGCGCAAGATTAAGATGTGACCGCGTTACCCTAGACGGATTACTCAAGCTAGCCGCGGGGGACCACGGGGCCGAGGCGCTCCACACGGCGCAGTACCTCCTCTGTAACGGCGATCAGATCGCTGACGAGTCGCTCATCTACCTCGAGATGCCCTTCGTATTCCGCGACGTTTCTTTTGTTGTGGCAAAGATCCAGAAGTCTCCATTTGCTATTCTCGAGCCTTAAGGTTGGCTCCAGGGTCTGGAACACAATGTAACGCTTCTTGGCGGGCCGATATCCGTGCCAGCGCAATGCTGCGAGCGCGAGCGAATGGCCTGCGTCATATGCAAGGGTGAAGCGACTTTCTAGGGCAAGCTCCGTTTTCAGTGCGTCGTTTAGCCGAGTCCTCGCCGATCGGAGCAGCCCGTCAAACTCCTCCTGGTCGGGGGGCTCCAAGTTCAGCAGCCCGGTCTTCACCAGATTTGCCAAGTTCTCCAAGCTCATGTTCTTCCCCGATCACGAAAAGTTTCGGCTGTTCCAGTATGCGCAGGATGAAGCTGTTGCCATCGGCGCGCCGGCGCGCAATTTCGGCGGTGGTGTATACGGTGGGATTGATCTTCCGACCGAGTTTGGTCTCGCTCTCCTCGAGCGCCCCAATTAGATCCCCGTAGCCCAGCGTATCTGAAACCACGAGCAAGTCGATGTCGCTCTCGGAGGTGTCAGTACGCTTTGCAACTGACCCGTAGACAAACGCAATTTTGATTTGGGTCTCCAGCGGCAAGAGTGCCTGGCACAGCACATCGGCAAGGCCGAACGTCTTGAGCACGATGCGACACAACTCGTCGAAGATCGGTGAATTTGGACTGGCTTGGTATCGCTTCTGGTTTCCGACTTTGGTCACCGAAACGAGGCCAGACTCGGTAAGACGCCGCAATTCCCTTTGCAATGCCCCCTTACCGGAGCCGATTAGGCGCATTAACTCATTGCCGTGGAATGCTCGAGTAGGCTGGCCGAAAAGCAGGGCCATTACTCGTTGCTTGACTCCACCGAAGAGAGCTTCGCCAAGGCTCGTGCGGGGTTTGATCGGTCCCATATTGGGGATTATAACCCCCATTTTGGGGACGTTTGTACCGGTAAAATGCGGAACGGTCTGAAAAACTGGCGTTTGGCGTCCGTTTCTTAGTGACACTTGCCACTAATAATGCGATTCATGCCACTTTAACCTGACGCCATCAAGGGAGGCTCCGAAAGACTGATTCACTTCCTCATCAGTCCAATATTGGGGATTATCACCCCCATTTTGGGGGTATTTCTAAAGGCAGGTTCCGGCGGAACCTGCCGGGGAGGGACCCCTCGTTTGAGGAGGCAATTCAGCTTACCGCTCGTAAGAATCTTACTCGCTGGTAAGGATCTTACTCGAGTAATCGGGAGCCGCCCCTCGTTTGAGGGGATCTTCAGCCCGATTAACGGTGTTAACTATTAAACGTTTAACTGATGGGGTATCTGGCAGTTAGTTACGCTACCGCTTCACTGGCTCATGCGGTACGACGGCACGCGCGGCGCCCAACACGGCGGTCAGGTTGCAGATTTCGCCGGTGCTATCGCGGCGCGACGGTATGTGCGCCCATGCTCAATCCGCTCAGCGATCCAGGCATCGATCTCCGATTCCACCCACCCTACGCTTCGAGGACCAAGCGAAGTTGGCTGCGGGAAGATGCCCTTCGAGACCTTGAGGTAAATCGTGCTTCGGGGAAGTCCAGTTCGTGCCCTGACTTCAGGCAGGCGCAAAATCGTTTGTCCCATGATGGCACTCGCAGTTATAGACGCTCATCATGAGGGGGTTGAGGATTAGAATTAAGAGAGGTTAGCGGGCGTTAGACCCGCTTCAGTCTGCACTAGCCCAGGACTTTGGCATCAGCGATAAGCACTTGGGGAGGGGAAATCGTGATGCGGAACTGGAAGCGCTGGCTATGTGTCGCGTGGCTGTTGGCTCTTTCCCTTCCCGGGAATGCCGGCACGCCCATGGTTGCCACGGGCAGCGAATTCGCGCTGGCTCTCAAGTCGGACGGCACCGTCATGTCCTGGGGCCGCAATGACTACGGGCAATTGGGGAACGGCGAGGCCGCGCTGCGCCGCTTGCCAGCCAAAGTCGATGGTATCGGCCAAGTAAGGTCCGTCGCAGCAGGTTTCGGATTTACGTTCGCCTTGCGCACAGATGGCACGCTCTGGGGCTGGGGTAGTAACCTGTCTGGCGAGTTGGGCGACGGCACCATCCAGAACAAAGCCTATCCGGTGCGCGTCACCGGCATCAGCGGAACCGTCAGTTCGGTTGCAGCAGGCAATGAGCACGCGCTGGCCGTGACTGCTGACGGCAAGCTCTGGGCATGGGGTTATGGGGGGTACGGAGCACTCGGAACTGGTGAGCTAGACAATCGCACGTCCGCAGTTCAGATTTCGGGGCTGCGTCCTGTTCGCGCCGTGGCCGCTGGAGAACAACATTCACTGGCGCTCGCCACTGATGGAACCGTCTGGGCGTGGGGCGACAACGCATACGGCCAACTGGGCAACGGGACGACTGCCGCCTCGCTTACGCCGGTTCGCGTGAGCGCACTGTCGAATGTCGTTGCGATCAGTGCACGCGCGTGGTCGAACCTTGCGCTGGATACCGCCGGCCGGGTGTGGGCCTGGGGTAGAGGAGGCTGGGGCGCGCTGGGCGATGGAACCACCAATGATCGCTCGACGCCGTTTATCGTTCCCGGCCTGCCGCAGATTATGGCAATCAAGGCAGGAAACCGCATCAGCATAGCCGTCGCAAGCGATGGCTCGGCGTGGGTGTGGGGTGACAACGAAACGGGCGAGTTTGGCGACGGCCGGTACACCAGCCAGCTCTCGCCGGTCAGCGTGACGAACCTCACCGGACTGACGGACTTCGCGGTGGGAACCGAGTGCGTCATGGCCCGCGGTCCCGGTAACGTGGTCATGAGCTGGGGCCGGAACGGTTACGGGGAACTCGGCACCGGCGACAGCGGCGATCGAGCAGTCCCAACCGTTGTGAACGGATTGCCGCAGATCGTGCAATTCGCAGCGGGGTTCACCCACAGCGTCGCCGTGGCGAGCGACGGAACCGTTTGGGCTTGGGGCAGCAACGGCACCGGCGAACTCGCCGATGGTACGGTAGCGGTCGTCAATGTTCCTGCCAATGTTCCGGGCCTCAGTAACGTGATTGCGGTGGCCGCAGGTCAATTTCACAGCCTTGCGCTTGGCGCAGATGGCAGCGTCTGGGGCTGGGGCTCGAACACCAACTACGAGCTTGGCGACGAAAGCCGGCGCGACGCCTTGGCGCCAAGACGGATCACCGGCCTGTCTGCCATGACCGCAGTCGCTGCAGGTTTTGGCACCTCTTTCGTAATCGACCGGACTGGCACGGTTTGGTCCTGGGGGAGCAACGATAGTGTTGGCGCGCTCGGCCGTGGTGACATGTCCGGTGTTGACCTGCCGGCTCCGATCACAACGCTCTCCAGGGTATCCATTATTTCAGCTTCATATCTACATGCCTTGGCCGTCACCAGCGATGGCTCGGTGTGGTCCTGGGGAAGTAATTCTGACGGGCAGCTTGGTGATGGCACGACTGCCGACCGCAGCACACCCACGCAGGTGAGTGGGTTGTCAAACATCATCGCGGTGGCCGCAGGCGTCTTCCATAGTCTTGCGCTGGACAGCAACGGCGATCTCTGGGCGTGGGGATACAACTGGTGGGGTCAGCTCGGCGATGGCACCGACACCGATCGTCGCACGCCGACAAAAGTCTCCGGGATCGATCCGGTGGTGGCGATTTCCGCAGGCGAGGATACGAGTTGCGCCATCACCGAGGACGGTCTGCTGTGGACCTGGGGTGGAAACGATGTTGGACAGCTGGGAACCGAAATCGATGACAATTGGTCGCCGAGCGCCACTCCTGTCCGTAGCGTACTCGGGTTCCAGACTGCCAACTGCGGCAGCGGGGCCGCCGTGGCGATGCGCACCGATGGCACGGTTTGGACATGGGGTCGCAATTTCGAGGGCCAGTTGGGCGACGGGACCTTTGCCGTCCACGATCAGCCGGTTCTCGCGGTGAACCAGACGCTCACCGGCGTCCTGGACCTGATTCCCCAGGTTGCCAACAGCATCCCGCCTGGCAAGGCTCCGCCGTTTCTTGCCAGAGCGACCCGGGCCGGTGACTTGAGCCGATTCTCCCTCGCGGTCGATGTCAAAGGACTCACGGGAACCGGGGCCTTTGCCTCAGAGGCCGGTCGGTTCGCGGCCGCCTATAACGTCTATGTCGCGGCCAGCGTTCCCTCGGACCGTACGCCAATCTATTTCCAGCTCGATTCCAGGAACAACTGGAGCGCGCTGCAATGGCCGATGGCGGAATTTCTGCGCGGTGTAGTTTTGGACAGCCAGAACAACGTAGTCACTGCGCAGGTTCTTCAGAACGCCGACCTATCATCTCCGCAGTTGTCTGGTGCATCGATTCTGCTGGGTTACGGGATCGACGCAGATGAGATGGTGAGAAACGGACGATACCGCACGATACTCACGGTGCCGTCGCAGTAAGGTGTCGGTGCTCTAATCAAACGGAGCCGCGACCGTCCGCCTATTATGTTGAAAAACTCGAGTTTTGAAGTGACGCCCAGGTGGCGCTGAATTCTTGGTGTCGGATGTTTTGCTGGGTTCGAGCGGCTGCGATTGAGGTCTTTGTTCTCTAGTTCATTCTTATCCGGGTGCGAGCTTCGCATTTCGCGGTATTGGTAGCAGCCACTTCGCCATTCGTCGTAGGTTTTGTACGGTTGCCCCCAATAGAAACTCGTCTTTCGCACCGCTCAGTCCTCGTAATCGCAACCGATCGAGTTTCAAGATTCGCTTGAGATGCGCAAACAGCATTTCAACTTTCTTTCTATCATTGCGTGATTGTTGGTATGCATCTGACCTGCCCAGGTTCATAGGACCGATCATAACTTGAGAGAATGGCTCCCGTTGAAGAGCGAGCCAATGAAGAAGAGCCGATTTACCGAGGAGCAGATGGTGGCGATCCTTCGGGAAGCCGACCGCAGTTCGGTTACCGATGTCGCCAGGAAGCATAAG
>Ga0315281_10003043_pt1 | contig 24713 bp, 25 predicted proteins | sample YL17G07_0_MG_FD_204540 | JGI IMG/M metagenome (GOLD analysis project Ga0315281, IMG submission 204540) | Sediment microbial communities from Yellowstone Lake, YNP, Wyoming, USA - YL17G07_0 | ecosystem: Environmental > Aquatic > Freshwater > Lake > Sediment | place: USA: Wyoming | collected... | reverse complement strand
ATATTGATACATGGCGATTTGAACCAGACCATACAGTTGTGTTGCAGGGGTAAATGCATAGCTCAAACCGGGTGTGATGGACACGCTCTTCATGCCGCTGCTGGGTTCGCCTGTCAGGGGAGACAGGGCCGCTGCGCTGCCAGTGTCCGGCTCGTTCCACTGTCCGTTTAATTGCAACAGGCCGCTCAACGCATTGCTGAATGCATAGCGTGTGCCGACATCGAGATTGAGCTGATTGCCGGGATGAAATTGATATGTGGCTGCCACTGAATATTGGATGCTGCCTTGTGTGAACCAGCTCCAGTCGCTGCCTGGGTTACTTTGGTTCCAGAATGCGCCGAGGATTACATCGGTACTGCCGTTGCCGGGTTGCAGGGTGGCTTCTCCGGGCAGTGTGCCCGTGTTTAAAACAAAATCCTTACGCCCCGTGTTGAGTTTCAAACCGAACTTGACGCCCATCCCCGAACGATTATCCATCCCCGTAGTCCAGCGGTAGCGGCCTATTGCCTTGATGTCTCCAAACGAGTTGGCAGTGAAGCTTTCCGTCGTCACCAGTGTTGGATCAGGATTGCCTATCGAGTGGGTATGATCGCGCACGACATAAGGTAGTTGCAGCATGGCGCCCCAATGTTCATCGTGGACATAGTCGAGGTTGGCTGTGACTATTTGATTAATGGTGCGCAGATTTTCAGCCTCAATGCCAGCGTAGGCAGGTGCTGTAGGATCCGCAACAATTTTGCTATTGCCCGAACGCAGAGTATCGGCACGACTATAGCTATAGCGCAAATCTGCGCTCCAGCCCGGTTGGCTGGCGCCGTGTTCATTCCAGTCGGTATTGATTGAGCATGCGGTGCTGCCACAGCTTGCTTGAACGTGACCGCTGAAAATAATGAGCGGCAGGAAAAAAGCGGCTACACCCAGACGTTTGGCAGTGATCAACATAATAATTCCACGTATAAAATTATAGGCGGAAGCATTATAAGTTTAGATTTGTGTCAGGCAGTGCGACATATTGCCGCACTTGGAGGCGTCGCTTAATTGCTTGCGATTTTTGGTTTTGATAGCGCGGGATTTTTTGAAAAATATCGCTTGATGCCGCCGAGAATCGCCAGCGCCATTTTTTCCTGATATGCACTGTCATTCAGACGTTTTTCTTCGGACGGATTGCTGATAAAGGCTGTTTCGACCAGTATCGAGGGAATGTCTGGGGATTTCAGCACTGCAAAACCAGCTTGTTCTACCCTGCCGCGATGCAGCGTATTGATGCCGCCCAACTCGCCGAGTACGTTTTTAGCCAGTTTCATGCTATCGCTGATGGTGGCCGTTTGCGACAGGTCTAATAAGGTGCGGGCAAGGTAAGGGTCCTTCTCGGCGATATTGACACCACCGATCAGGTCGGCCTCGTTTTCTTTTTTGGCCAGCCAGCGCGCGTTGGCACTGGTGGCGCCGCGCTCGGACAAGGCAAATACCGAGGAACCGCGCGCATGGGGTTTGACAAAGGCATCGGCATGAATGGAAACAAACAGGTCTGCGCGTGCCTGGCGCGCTTTTACCACACGTCCGCCCAGCGGGATAAAGTAGTCGCCGTCGCGTATCAGCAGGGCGCGCATATTCGGCGTGTTATCGATTTGTTCCTTGAGCCTGCGCGCGATGGCAAGCGTGACTTGCTTTTCGCGAGTGCCGCCGCGTCCGTGCGCACCCGGATCTTCACCGCCATGACCGGCATCCACTGCAATAATCAGGATACGCCCTGTTTTATGCGGGTGGACTTGCGCGGTATTTTTTTCTGGTGTTGCGCTGGCTGTTTGCTGCGCAGGCTCTGTTATCGAGGCAATGTCAGACTCTGTATTGCTGCTGGCGGCAGGAGTACTCGCGCTAGCGGGTTCAGCAGTGGGGACGGTAACGCCGGTGGATTGCAACAGCGCAATGATGGGGTCGACGGGCTGTGCTGGATAAACGTCCAATACCAGCCGGTGACCGTATTCGCCAACAGGTTTGAGGTTGAATAGTTGTAATTTGACTTCGGCTTTCAAGTCGAGCACCAGGCGTACAACTCCGGGTTTAAAGCGTCCCACGCGTGCACTTTTAATGTAGGGATCGTCATTGCCGATTTTGCTGCTCAATGTGTTTAAGATGTCATTGAGATTCACCTGCTCCAGATCAATCACCAGTCGGTCCGGATTTTTGATGGTGAATTGTTTATAGCGTATAGCCTGCCCTGATTCGATGGTTATACGCGTGTAATCCTGCGCCGGCCAAACGCGTATAGCGCTGATGGTAATGCCGGCTTGTGCGGAAGGAATCCACAATATCAGTAACACGCATATTTTTATAAGCTGTTTAAGCATTCCCTGCCTGTATTCGTGTTTGCATATAAGCCAATATTACGCCCATCGGGCAGTATTTCGAAAACAATTTCGATATCGGCCGCAGGGAGTAATCCCGCCGCCTGTTCGGGCCATTCCACCAGACAAATATTGTTGCCATTAAATTCATCGTTGAACCCGGCGCTTTCCCATTCAAGTGGATCACGGAAACGGTACAAATCAAAGTGGCGCAAGTTTAACCCGCCCGCTTCATATTGCTCAAGCAATGTGTAAGTCGGGCTTTTGACGCGCCCCTGATAACCCAGCGCGTTAAGCAAGGCGCGCACCAGAGTCGTTTTACCCGCACCGAGATCGCCGCGCAAATAGATCACCATGCCGGGAGACAGCACTTTGGCTAAATGTGCCGCAAATGCAGTTGTTGCAGCCTCGTCGGGCAGATTAAATGCGAGCTCCCGCCTTGCGGCGGAATGCCTGCTTACATCACTTCGGCTATCATGTGGTTTATGCAAAACGAATTTCCTCGGCAAATCAATTACACGGCATTATCCGGCCAAATCAAGCAATGGGGAGTCGAGCTGGGTTTTCAGGCTGTGGGTATTAGCGACATCCAATTGGGTGAGGCTGAAGCACGCCTGCAGCAATGGCTTTCACAGGGATACCACGGTGTGATGGATTATATGGCAAAACACGGCAGCAAACGCAGCCGTCCTGCGGAATTGCTAAGCGGTAGCGTGCGTGTGATATCTGCGCGTATGAACTATTTTCCGCCCGCTAGCAAAGATGCGTGGGATGTGATGAAAAATGGCGAACGCGCATATATTTCACGCTATGCGCTGGGCCGTGACTATCACAAAGTGCTCAGAAATCGTTTGGAGAAGCTGGCGCAAAAAATTCGTGCTGAGGTTGGCGTGAGCAATTGCCGGGTTTTCACTGATAGTGCACCGGTACTGGAAGTGGAGCTTGCCGAAAAAGCCAGGCTGGGCTGGCGCGGCAAGCATACCCTGCTGCTGACGCGCGAATATGGCTCATACTTTTTTTTGGGTGAAATATATATTGATCTGCCGTTGGCGGTAGATGCGGAAATTGCTGAAAAGTCGATTCAAAAAAATCACTGCGGCAGTTGCACTTCCTGTATCGAAATCTGTCCGACTCGGGCCATTATTGCTCCCTATCAGGTAGATGCGCGGCGTTGTATCTCATATCTCACGATCGAACTGAAAGGCAGTATCCCGGAAGAACTCAGACCTATGATCGGTAATCGTATCTATGGCTGCGACGACTGTCAGTTGGCGTGTCCATGGAACCGTTTTGCGCAGACATCACTGGAGTCTGATTTTGCGGTCAGACATAATTTGGACGATATCTCTCTGACAGAGTTGTTTATGTGGAACGAGGAAACTTTCAGGAAAAAATTTGCAGGAAGCGCGGTTTATCGAATCGGATATGAACAATGGCTGCGCAATATTGCTGTGGCTTTGGGAAATGCACCAGCAAGCGAAGAGGTGCGGAACACTTTGCATGCGCGCATGCTCTACCCTTCAGAAGTCGTGCGTGAGCATGTGGCTTGGGCTATCGGGCAGCACAAAAAAGTGCTGTCCTAAAATAGGAGATTTACTTTTTGCTCTGCGCAAGCAATTTGCGTATGCCATCAAAATCTTTGTCGCTCGCAGCTTCAAATCCATCGTAGCCATTCTCAAGCGCCGATAATATTTCTTTGTGTGTGGCGTTGTTGCCTTTGAGAGCCAGCATGGCTTTTTTGAGTTTGTTTACAGTGATGGCGGGCAGGTTTTTGTTTACAGCAAACACATAGGAAGGCAATGGTACCGAGGTGTAAATAACACGTAAACCCTGAGATGAAAATTTTTCAGCAATGACATCTTTAACAATACCGGCATCAAAATCACCATTGATAACGGCTTTGGCGATATTATCGTAATGATTCAGGTAGTCGTAAGAAGCAAATTCTTCAAGCTTGATACCTGCGCTTTCGACAACTGCGGGCTGGAGTATGGCTTTTTTATCTCCGAATGCAAATTTTTTGCCGCGCAAATCATTCACCGATTGAATTGCGCTGTTTTTGGAAACAACAATCATCAGGGTAAAACTGCCTTTGCCTTTGCTCAGAGGGCTAACCAGGGGGGTTGCAGCATATTTTTCATGCGCTTCAAGGTACGCGGCGGGGGGCAGGTAGGCTATTTGGGTATTATTCGTACCCAAGTCTTCAACTGCTGATCCCAGGTTGGGGGAGGCGCGAAAGGTAACAGGAATGCTGATTTGTTTGCTTAGATACTTCGTTAACGGCGTGAGACGCTTGACCATTTCTACCGGTATGTCCATCGCGACGGAGCCTAACACGAGTTCTCTTCCCGAGTCATTTCCTGACGCAAACACAGCAGATGCACAAAACAGGCTGGTTATGAAAATAAGCCTGGCGAAAGTCATTTGGAAACAATTGAATTTGAACATGCAATCCCCCCTTCCTGCCATTTAAGAACTTCAATCGTAGACGTATCATTGGATATTGTCAAAGTTAAACGTAGTGCGGAGTGAAGAATAAAGTATATTCATGTAAATATTGGCTGTTAAAAAACTGAGTTTGAAGCCGATAGTATTGCTGTGGTATCGTTTATATATGCAGAATAGCATTTTTCCATTTTAATCCGGGATTTTTATAGGGTAAGGGCCAGGTTGCACAGAATGACACTGCGGCAGTGTGTCAATATTTGACAATGCCAAAATGGTTTACACTGGACCAGCGTTTCTATCGCTTTAAGCCATAAGCATGCAGAGTAAATTATCCAATCAATTTTATAAGGTGACCTTGGAGGTCGAATGAATCAATTAGCGCTAACACTGAATTTATTTGCTTTAACCGATATTCCGGGCATGCGGGTTTTGCGTATGCCACTTACTCAAGAGGTGCAGGCAGGGGTAACAGAGCTGTTTCGCGGTCAAGAGCATGAGTTTTTGCAAGGTATAGAAGAGGAGATCAAGTTTGACGGGATGTACCGCCCTGAAGAAAATGAACTTCTGTATATCAGCAACTTTGATGATGTGGATGGGCTTAAATCCGCAATTCTGCGACCACAAAATTGCCAGGAATTTGTATTAAAAAGCGGCGCACTAGAGTCGATAAAAGCCATTTTTTCTGGTTATGTCAAAAATGGCACGATACGCGTGCTGCTCCAGGGATTCGACAGACGGCGAATTATCAGTGCGAATGGTTTTTCATTGGTTCATTCCAGAAATGCTTTCACCAGGTTTGATGGCGGAGGCTTGACCCTGGATAATAAATTAACGGCGATTATCGAAGATGATACTTTGAAATTTTCCAGCTTCCATTACCTCAGACACCTATTTGATATGACTGCCTATTGCAAAGAGGCATCGGACCCTGATTTGAAAGTATTTATTCAAAATGCCGCATTGCAATTTGCCGACCCGCAGGTTTTTTTGGAAGCTGCAGATATCTGGGTACGGCGTAAGGTGGTGTTGATTCAGCAGTCGGGTATTCTGGATTACTGTCCTGCAAGTAAATTGGCGGCTATTGCCAAATTCTGTGATCTTGCCTTGCCACTTGCTGGTTCGGCAGGGCAGGAAAGAATCGTGATACCAGCAGACAGGCAGGAGGCAAAGCAAATACTTCGCTTCCTTGATGAAGATTATTATCAATCGCCGCAAAGTACATCGAGGTATATGGGCAAAGATAAACGGGTAAGGGATAAGTTTGGTTGATTATCCTGTAGAAGATAGGACGGATTATTGACCTTGCGGTGCCTGATGCAATCCCTCTACGCGATCATGAGCTTTTATCCCATATTTGGTAAACCAGCCTTTTTTCATTTCCAGCGCGTATAAGGCCAGCCCTTGTGCAGTGTGACTAATTGTAGAATTAGCATCCATTTCTTCAATATTTAAAATGCTGCCACGGGCATCAATAAAAGCGATGGAAAGCGGCATGGGGGTGTCTTTCATCCAAAAGTTGTGCTTTCCTGCATGTGGAAATACAAATAGCATTCCACAGCGTTCACATAGATACGTATGGTGCATCAGGCCATCTGCCCGGCGCTGGAAGGTATTGGCGATGTGTACGCTAATTGAGTGATCTGCGATACGCAGAGTTATCTCTTCCCCCAATGCGGCGGACACTGATATCAGGTTGTATAGGAGTATTGTGCAGATCCATCTCATCGCAATAGTTTAGCAGTACTTTGGTAAAATTCATCAATGGGTTTAACTCAGTAATCTATTCCCCCAAAAAAAGGAAAGCAAAATTGAATCCAATTCTCGTCTTTGATATAGAAACTATTCCAGACATTGCCGGTATCCGCACGCTGTATGAACTGGATGCCAAAGTAAACGATCATGACGTGGCGGAGATGGCATTCCAGATGCGTCGCCAGAAAACAGGCAGTGATTTTATTCAGCACCATTTGCAGAAAATTGCGGCGATTTCATGCGTGTTGCGCGAGGGCGATACCTTTCGCGTATGGTCGCTGGGCGGGCTTGACGACGACGAGGGCAGCATCATTCAGCGCTTCTATGATGGTATCGACAAATATACGCCGCAACTGGTGTCGTGGAATGGCGGCGGTTTTGATTTGCCGGTATTGCATTACCGCGGGCTGATCCATGGCGTGCAGTGTGCGCGCTATTGGGATATGGGTGAAGACGACAAAGACTTTAAATGGAATAACTACATCAGCCGCTATCATTCGCGGCATCTGGATTTGATGGATCTGCTTGCCATGTATACCGGACGTGCGAATGCACCTTTGGATGATCTGGCGAAGCTGATCGGATTTCCCGGAAAATTGGGCATGGATGGCAGCAAGGTGTGGGAAGCCTACGAGCAGGGCAAGCTGGCCGAGATACGCAATTATTGCGAGACCGATGTGGTGAATACCTATCTGGTGTATGCACGCTTTCAATTGATGCGCGGCCAGTTTACACGAGCTCGATATGACAAGGAGTGCGAGTTGGTGCGCAGTACCTTGAGCAAATCCGATGAGCCGCACTGGAAGGAATACCTGGCAGCCTGGTCTGTTAGCTGAGTTTTTTGTTGTATTCTCGTTTAAAATCCACCCCCTCGAATTGGCTGAACCCGCTACAGGGTAAATGCAGCTGTCAAAACCTTCAAGAATTGAACTATGACTACAAGTATCAAGCAGGAAAATATTGTCACCATTGAGTCGCTGGATCAGGAAGGCCGCGGGGTTGCGCATCATGAGGGCAAGGTGATTTTTATAGAAGGTGCATTAACCGGTGAACGTGTCAGCTACAGTTCCTATCGCAAAAAGCCTAGTTTTGAATTGGCCAAGGTGGATAAAATCCTGCGCCAGTCGTTTATGCGAGTGCAACCGAAGTGTGTGCATTTTGATGTGTGTGGAGGTTGTTCCATGCAGCACCTTGAGGAGTGCGCACAGGTTGCAGTGAAGCAGCGCATACTCGAAGACAATCTGCAGCGTATAGGCAAGGTTAAACCTGAGCGCATTCTCCCCCCTATTTATGGTGAGACATGGGGATATCGCCAACGCGCACGTTTGTCGGTGCGCCATGTGTTGAAGAAAGGTAAAACCCTGGTTGGTTTTCATGAGAAAAGCAGCCGTTATGTGGCAGACATGCAACACTGCGAAATCCTGCCTCCCAAGATAGCCAGATTATTACCGTTGTTGGGACAAATGAACGAAAGTCTGTCGGTGCGGGACCAACTGCCTCAAATTGAACTGGCTGTAGGCGAGCATGTCGATGTGCTGGTGCTGCGCATCATGCAGCACCTGACCACATCCGATGAAGAGATCATCAAGCGTTTTGCCGATGAGCATCAGGTGCAATTCTGGTTGCAAACCAAGGGGCCGGATACAGTAGTGCCGTTTTACCCGCTGGATGCGCACGCGCTGAGCTACAGCATGCCTGAATATGGCATCACCATGCCATATTCACCAATTGATTTTACCCAGGTAAACAGTACGCTGAACCGCCTGATGGTGAGTCGTGCGATGCATTTGCTGTCACCGCAAGCGGGGGAGCGCATTGCAGATTTTTTCTGCGGGCTGGGGAATTTTACCTTGCCGATAGCGCGCAGCGGGGCGCAGGCGGTGGGAGTGGAAGGCAGTGTTACGCTGGTTAAACGCGCTGCGCATAATGCCGCATACAATGATCTGTCGGCCAATGCCAGCTTTAGCGCAATGAATTTGTTTGAAATGAAAGAGGAGACATTGGCCAAGTTGGGGCATTTTGATAAATGGTTGATTGATCCGCCGCGTGATGGTGCAATGGAATTGGTTAAATCGATAGGTGAGGATGGGCCGTGGCGGATAGTATATGTATCGTGCAACCCGGCTACGCTGGCGCGTGATGCGGATATTCTGGTAAATATAAAAGGCTATACGATCAAGGCGGCTGGTGTCATGAATATGTTCCCGCACACATCCCATGTGGAGTCGATTGCGCTATTTGAGAAGCAATAAAAAAGGCGGCTTGAGCCGCCTTTTTTATATCCTGCGATTAAGTATCAATCACGCTCACCGGATAGTGCCATCAGCAGGCTCAACAAGTTAACGAAGATGTTGTAAATATCCAGATACAGAGTTAATGTAGCCATCACATAGTTGGTCTCGCCACCGTGAATAATCTGGCTAATATCGTACAGAATGTATGCCGAGAAGATCAATATGGCAATTGCTGAGATCGTCAGAGACAGTGCGGGTATGGCAAAGAAAATGTTTGCCAGCGAAGCAACTATCAGCAGAATAAGCCCAATAAATAAAAATTTCCCCATGAAGCTGAAATCTTTTTTGGTTACTGTGGCAATGGTAGCCAAGCTGAAGAAAATTAACCCTGTTCCGCCAGCAGCCATACCAACCAATTGTCCGCCGTTACGAAGATGCAGAGCATGTTGCAGGATAGGACCGAGGAATACGCCAGCAACAAAGGTAAAGCCAAGCAGCAGCGCTATACCCCAAATGCTATTTCGCAGAGCACTTACGCCAAATAACATCCCCATCATGACGCCAAACATCATTAGCGGAGCCATAATTGGATGCTCTGCCATGAATGAGAAGCTGACCGATAATCCGACAAAAGCGCCGATGATTGTGGGCAGCATGGTCAGCGCCAGCATCATATAGGTGTTACGCAAGACCTTGTTTTGTTCCAGAGCGAGTGAGCCTGGTTGAGAGATCGTTTGAATTTCCATAGTGGTTCTCCAGAATATGTATTGAACAACAGGCATAAGAGTAACGAATGAAGGGGAAAGTTGCAATGATTCTGTTATTTTTGCTCAAATAATTTAAGAGACGCTTTAAATTCATGCTGTACTTCTGTATCATGCGCGCTTCTTGGAGGTTTGGGTGAGTGGTTTAAACCAGCAGTCTTGAAAACTGCCGAAGGGAAACCTTCCGTGAGTTCGAATCTCACAGCCTCCGCCAAGTTATATTTGAGCTTCGTTAACCGAAGCGAAAACCCCCGCAGAATTTTTTGCGGGGGTTTTGTTTTTTTTAGGGAGATTTTTGACATGATTCAAACCTCCGAAGATAGAGATATGCGAAGAACTTTGGCTTGTGAATAATCAAATCGAAGATCATAATAAGCCACTGTTCTAATTTGGTTTGTGATATCGATAGGAGAGGATGATGGGCATTGCAGGGTTTGTTCAATTATTAAAGCAAGTTCTGATATTGCTCGCGATTGCTTTTTTCTTTTATGCCGCGTATCAAGGTGTGGTGGGGGACGGCGGTTCTACCAGTGTTTTTACGGGTGTAGGTGCGCTAGTTTTAGTCTTGGTAGGTAGCTTTTTCATTGATAAACTTGTTCAAGCTTATTAACTTAATATAGAGCTGTTGTTCTTGAAAGGGATGGTTATGTTAAGAATCTGGATTTTGGTTACGCTGGTATTGTGTACTTTTGCACCATTGGCGCTTGCAAAAGATGTTTCAGTACAGCAGGCCGCTTATAACAATGCGTTGCAGAAAATGGAGCGGAGTGAGGCTGAGTATAAATCTGATGCTCAGGCGGTAACAGATACCGAGCAAGTTATCGAGAAGAAAAAGAAACAACTGGCTGAAGAGCAAAAAAAAGCTGAACTTTCCAAGAAAAAATATATGGAAGCCAAGGAAAGTCTGGAACAGGCTCAGGCCGAGTTGGATAAGGCTTGGAAGAACTGACGTTATTTCAGAGCCAATAAAAAAGGCTGCTTATGCAGCCTTTTTTATTGGCATATCATCGTGGCTAAAACCCCAGGGCACGCGCGCTCTGATAAAACGCAAAGCTAAGCAACCATGCAAGACAGAGCGACCAGATAATGGAAAAGCCCATAAATTTTGCGCTACCGGATTCGTTGCGCAAGGTGGCAATGGTAGACAGGCAAGGGGTGTAGATCAGGGTAAACAGCATGAAGCTGTATGCTTGAACCCAGTCCAGTTGCGCGGCCAGTGCACCGCTTAATGCTTGCCCGCTTAATCCATAGATGACTGCAAGAGAGCCGATCACAATTTCTTTGGCAACAAAGCCAAAGATAAGTGCCAGCGTGAGATCTGGTGTGACTCCCAGCGGCGCAAATATCGGATGTAACCATGATCCGATCATACCTGCGAAGGTTGCTGAGCTTGCTGGGGTTGCCGAGGGCGGTAAATTGGTCAGCAACCATACCAGGACGACTCCGGCTATGATGAATTTGCTGGCACGATGCAGGAACTGGTAAACCTCGAGCCAGCCCCGCATGGCCATTTGGCGCAGAGTGGGAAAGCGATAAGGGGGGAGCTCAAGCACGAATGGCTCCGTGTTGGGATAGTGACGTTTGAATATCACTGCGGTGAGGATCGCAGCGGCGAAGCTGAAGAGATATAAACTAAACAACACCAGTGGTGCTGCTTTGGGTGAGAATAGTGCCGCACTGATAAAAACAAACACCTGCAGGCGTGCTGAGCAAAGCGAAAAAGGGATTACCAGCATGGATAACAGCCTGTGTGAGCGCGAGCGCATCACGCGGGTGCCCATCAGGGCCGGCACATTGCAGCCGAACCCCATTAACAGCATTACAAAGCTGCGTCCATCCAGGCCCATTTTGGACATGAGAGCATCCATCAGGAATGCGGCGCGTGACAGGTAACCGGTGTCTTCCACAATTGCCATGAACAGGAAAAACAATACGATCAGGGGAACGAAGGCTGCGACCGTAACAATTCCGTTATAGACACCGTCAAGCAGTAGCCCTTGTAGTGCATGGGGCAGACCTCCAAGCAGGGGCGCAATCGCTATTTCGCGCAGCCAGCCGAACAGTTCATTGACGCCAATTTGCAGAGGTTGTCCAAGCAAAAAAATTGCCTGAAATAATAAATACATGATGCCGAAAAATATCGGCAACCCCAACCATGGATGCAGCATAAACCGATCAAGCTGGTCGGTGAGGTTATCAGGCAAGAGTGCCGGAATTTGCACCGTATCGCGCAGTACACGGCTTATCTCCCGTTCAATATGTTCGTCTTGTTCGAGCAGGCTGCGTACTGTTTCTGTCATGGCAGGCGGGCTGCTATGCAGGGATTGGGTGATGGCATGCAGTGCTTCAGGGTAGCCGGTGCCGTATTTGGCACTGAGCAGAAACACGGGCAGGCCCAGGGCTGAGGACATTTTTTCAGCATCAATGGTGATGCCCAGTTTTCTGGACTCGTCAGCCATATTAAGCAACACCACCATGTTCAGATTGAATTGCTTGAGTTGTAATAACAGGCTTATTTGGCGTTCAATTTGGGTGGCATTGAGTACGATCAGTGCAAGATCAGGCACATTATCATGCAGGAAGTGACGTACAACTTGCTCGTCCTCTGAAAATCCGTGCATATCATAAATACCCGGCAGATCGATGACTTCGACCATTTCGTTGCCTAGAAGAATTTTTCCGCTGAGTAGCTCAACTGTAATGCCGGGCCAGTTGCCTACACGCGAGCTGGAACCGGTCAAGCGATTGAATAATGTGGATTTGCCAGTGTTGGGCATGCCCAGCAGTGCGATTTTTTTCATGTTTGCACCATTATTTTTTCAGCTTCAGCTTTCCGTAGCAGAATATCGGTTGTGCCGATGCGAACTTGCAATGGGCCGGAAAATTGCGCTTTACGTATCAACTGGATGGTTTTGCCAGCGCGGAACCCCATGGCCAGCAAGCGTTGATGCAGTGCTTCATCGGTATGGATGGAGATAATTGTTGCGATTTCGCCCGGATTCATGCTGGATAGCGTCATAGGAGGGTTGTAGGTGTATGCATTCACAATGTTGAGGATTATTCCATAGCGGGCGGTCATTTGTAAGGCAATCTGAATCAGTTTCAGTTAAAATATGTGAATTTTTAATTGCGGCGAAAATCATGATTAAAGGCAGTATGGTAGCAATAGTGACCCCGATGAATCCAGACGGCAGCCTGGATCTGGCAGCCTTTCGGGCGCTGGTAGATTTCCATGTTGAAGAGGGCACTGATGCGATCGTCGTGGTGGGCACTTCCGGCGAATCGCCCACTGTTAACGTGGAAGAGCATGAATTGCTCATCCAGGTGGCGGTCGATCATTCAGCCAAGCGCATCCCGATTATTGCGGGAACCGGAGCAAACTCAACCAAAGAGGCAATCGAGCTGGCTGCTTTCTCCAAAAAAGCGGGTGCGGATGCATCGTTAACTGTTGTGCCTTACTACAACAAGCCCACGCAGGAAGGTTTATACCTGCACTTCAAGGCGATAGCCGAAGCTGTGGATATGCCGCATATTTTGTATAACGTGCCTGGCCGCACCGTTGCGGATATGAGCAATGACACGGTATTGCGATTGGCGCAGATACCCAATATTGTCGGGATCAAGGATGCAACTGGAAATATCGGGCGCGGCAGTGATCTGCTACAGCGAGCACCGAAAGATTTTGCAATTTACAGCGGGGATGATGCGAGCACACTGGCATTGATGTTGTTGGGAGGACACGGCGCAATTTCGGTGACTGCTAACGTAGCGCCCAAATTAATGCATGAAATGTGTATCGCTGCATTGAAAGGTGAGGTTGCCAAAGCACGCGATATTAATTTCCGCTTGCTCGGACTGCATCTGGATTTGTTTGTTGAAGCGAACCCTATTCCGGTGAAATGGGCTGTTGCGCGCATGGGTAAAATGCAGAATTTCCTGCGCCTGCCTCTTACGCCGCTGTCTGCTGCTTCGCAGGCAGTAGTGGAAAAAGCGATGCGGTTTGCCGGCATTATTTAACTGATTACTGAAACAAGAACACTCTTGCGCAAATTCTCACCCTGTGTAGTTTCTACTTCCCTTATATGGACAGGCGACATTTATTCTTTAGGAGCAGCATGAACGTATTAAATATGACCGCCTCTACTCTTGCAGTTATTGTATTAACTGCATGCAGTAGCACCAGCACAAACAGTAGCGAGAATATTGAAAGTAAAAGTTTTGATTACAAGGCTCCGCCTCTCAAGGTTCGCGCATTGGATATCCCTCCAGAGCTTTCGTCATATAGCGGGGATGACAGGTACGCGATACCGGGTGAAACTGAAGGTGTGGCGAGGTACTCTGAATTTTCCAAAGGGGGCAACCGTAAGGCAAATAGCGTGCTGCCACAACTTAGAAACGTGCGTCTTGAGCGCAAAGATGGTCGTCGCTGGTTGGTGGTGGATGACAAGGCGGAGAACGTTTGGCCGATTGTTAAGGCATTTTGGCTGGACAACGGATTAACGATCAAAAATGAAAATCCACAGGCTGGCATTATCGAAACTGATTGGGCAGAAAACCGCGCGAAGGTGCCTATGGACGGGTTCCGCAAGTTTTTTGGAAAAGTATTTGAAGGTTTGCTTTCTTCCGGCGAGAGTGATCAGTTCCATACGCGTTTGGAGCGTAGCAAAGACGGAAACAGCACGGAAATTAATATTTTCCACTATGGCATGAAAGAAATACCCGAGAAAAATGAAACGGGGTATCGATGGGTTTCAAGGCCTAGTGAACCTGAACTTGAAGCGACCATGTTGCAGCTGTTGATGTCCAAACTTGGGGGCGGCTCCGGTGTATTGGACACCAGCAAGAAATTGGCTGCGGCAGCGACAAGCGATGGTGTGGCAGCACCAAAATTAAATAAATTGGCGGATGGCAGCCAGAGTATTGTGTTGGGCGAGACCTTTGACAAAAGCTGGCGCAAAGTTGGCTTGGCTCTGGAGCAAGCCAAAATCATTTTGGCAGATAAAGACCGCAGCAAAGGGATTTATTATTTGAGTAGCGGTAAAGATGATGCTAAAAATAAACTGCTAGTTGAAAAAACCACTGCGATTCAGGTTAAAGTAATCGAGAAAAGCGCCGGTTGTGAAGTCGTCGTCAAGAATGCAGCTGGCGAGAGTAATGCTGATACCCAGAAAATTGTAGATGTGTTATTTAAATCGTTGGGACGTATTTAGGTAGTTTATTTTGACTGAGTTATTCCGCTTTGCGTCACTGGGTAGCGGTAGCGAAGGCAATGCATTGGTGGTGCAAATCGGTCAAACTTCCGTGCTGATGGACTGCGGTTTTACCTTGACTGAGTCAGTTTCCCGTCTGACCCGTCTCGGTTTAAGTCCCGGCGAATTAAGCGGTATCGTGGTGACGCACGAGCATGGCGACCACATAGCTGGCGTGGCGAGGTTGGCGCGAAAGTATTCAATCCCTGTATGGCTTACGCACGGTACATTACGTGCTCAATATAAAGCGTTGGGCGATTTGCCCCAAGTCACGGAAATTAATCCCCATCATACTTTTGCTATTGGTAATGTGCTGGTGCAGCCGTATCTGGTGCCGCATGACGCTGCCGAACCCGTTCAGTATGTATTTGGCGAAGGCAGCAGGCGCTTGGGTGTATTGACGGATACTGGCAGTTCTACGCCGCATATTGAACAGATGCTGAGTGGCTGTGCGGCGTTGGTGCTGGAGTGCAACCATGATATGGATTTGCTTGCCAGCGGTGACTATCCTTTCAGTCTTAAGCAGCGTGTCGGAGGCCGCCTGGGTCATCTCAACAACAAAGATGCTGCGGTGTTATTAGCGCGGATGGATAACAGGCAATTACAGCATATTGTGGCTGCGCATTTGAGCCGAAAAAATAATACGCCAGAATTGGCCAAACAAGCATTAAGCCAGGCATTAAACTGTCAAAAAGAATGGATAGGGGTGGCAACACAGGAAGACGGATTTGTGTGGCGTGAAATTGTGTAATTTTATACATAGCGACATAAATCTACTGCGCGAATGAAGGGTTGCGTTGCGCGGTACTCGGAGTCCTCGTGTATGTTTATATACACTCCGGCTCCTGCGCTTCGTGCGCCTTACCCTTCATCCGCTCGCTACGATTTATGTCGCTATGTATAAAATAATGGACAATAAAAAAAGCCGACTTGCGTCGGCCTTTTTTATTGGGTGTTGCTAAATTACTTTGCAGCAGGAGCAGCAGGAGCAGCAACAACGGCTGAAGCAGCATCAGCGGCTGGAGCAGAAGCAGCGGCTGGAGCAGCAGCTGGAGCGGCAGCAGGAGCTGGAGCTGGTTTGTTGCAAGCAACTAAAGTAACGGCTAAAAGAGCGGCAATCAGAGCTGAGCGTGTCATCTTATTAATATCCCATATAAAAAGTTACAAAAAATGGCCAATCCGAAAGAATAGCCAATAATCAATTCGGCATAGTACACACTATTTCGAAAGACCGCTTATTCTAACCTGTAATTTTAAAAAATCCAGTACAGCATCAACTTTTTTTTACAGATTGAGTGATGAGGTCGATATGTGCGGACAAGATTCTGACCACATTTCCATAAAACGTGTCCTTAATCGGTGAGCGCCGTCTCCGTCATTTAGCGCGAGAATCCCGCGAGTATCGTTGAAGTGAAAGCGATGTACATACTGCGCCCCCTCGGCTACAGCGAAGGGCTCGGTCAGGTTCTGCAAGTTTTTTGGCGTTTGATAGATAAGCATATTGTGACTGAATTGTCTCAGCAACGTCATCAGACGCGGGCAGTATTGCGATAAGGGACATGTATCATGAGCTAACAACAGTAGTCGATTTTTAGGATTAGCCAGTAGAAAATTATTTAGCAGTGTGTAGCGGGTGGGACTATTAAATCCGCAATTGATAAAATCCTTGTCAAAAATGTATAGATTGTTCCTGGCATTGCTGCAAATAGTATCCAGCGCAGCAATATAATCAGCTACGCCAAGCAGGTTCACCTGTTGTTGATTTTCATTGGTCAAAGTCACGTTTATTTTTGATTGATATTGGGCACCAGATAACCATCCGTATACCACTGATATATCAGTGATATCGCTGTTTCTGGCATATCTTTGCCAGGGGCGAGTTTGCGTCTGTCGGCGAGGCTGCGGAGAAGAGGATAACAATCTTTATCAACTGAATGCTCTTCACCATTCATGAATACAAGATTGTGATGGCATAACATCTGTGATTTCAGGTCTAGCGTAATACCGTTGTTTTGCATTGTTTGCTGAAAACGCTTGAGCGATAAAGGCTTTTCTGGCGGGTCAAAAAAAATGTGAGATTTTGGTTCACTCAAGTAGCGGCCGAGGAAGCTTGCAATATCAGTTTTGCCCCATTTGATTTGTTTAATTGCATCTGCCACTTGCCGCAGCATGTCGGTGCTGATTTCGGAAGGGTGTGTTTGTGTTTTAAGATCAGGGTCTGCATACATGCCTTCAAGACAAAGATTGTCTTGCAAATGCACCAGAAACTGCTCGCCAAGTTCTTGATAAGAAGGGGTGCGAAAACCGATGGAATAGGTCATGCAGTCATCTACTGCGATGCCATTGTGCGCGCAGTGTGGGGGTAAATAAAGCATGTCCCCAGGCACCAGAATCCACTCCTGTTCTTTTTTAAAGTGTTTTAAAATTCTAAGCGGCGCACCATCAACAAGAGTGCGATCTTGCTGTTCGGAAATTTGCCAGCGTCGATGTCCGTGTCCCTGCAGCAAAAATACGTCATAAGAGTCGAAATGGGGTCCAACCCCGCCGCCCTTTGGGGCATAACTCACCATTAGGTCGTCGAGCCGGGAGTGTGGTATAAAACTGAACCGCTGCAAAAATTCTGCAGCCTGGGGTAAAAAGTGGTTTACTCCCTGTACCAGCACTGTCCATTGAGTTTTACCTGGTTGGGTGAAGTCTGATGTCTCGAAGGGGCCGTGTTGAAGTTCCCATTGCTTGAGTTTATAGGTAACCAAACGAGCTTGCACATCAACGGAGCAGGCTAATTCAACCAGCTGTTTGGGGGTGAGTAGGCCCGAAAAACCGGGTATTGCCTGACGAATGAGCAGGGGTTTTTTCTGCCAATAATCGCGCAGAAACTCTTTTACACTCAGACCGCCCAGCAGGGTAAGATTATTTTTCATGGATAGAATTATAGCCCAGTCACTAATCGAAATTGTCGCCAAAAATAAACTCAGTTAGAATGTCATACGGGGGTGTTGTTATGCAATTACATGCTGGAGTGGATGCACCACAATTTCAATTGGCAGATGCCGATATGGAAATTTTTAGCCTTGCCGCCCAACGCGGGAAAAAAAATATCGTTCTCTATTTCTATCCTAAAGACGACACGCCAGGTTGCACCATAGAGGCCAATGAGTTTAGCGCACTCGATGATGATTTTGCAGCATTAGACACACAGGTTGTTGGTATCAGTCGCGATGACTGTTTAAGTCATGCTTCGTTTCGTGATAAGTATGGCTTATCTTTAATCTTGTTGGCGGATACTGAATCGCTGGCATGCAAAAAATATGGCGTGTTATATGATAAAGAAGTCGATGGTCATAAAAAAATCTCTGTACAGCGCTCCACTTTTATCATTGATAAATCAGGGAGGTTACGCCATGCCTTATATGCTGTCCACGCACATGGACACGCTACAGAGGTACTTAATTTAATAAAGGAAATGAAATGAAGATTGCCAAAGATACCGTGGTTTCACTAAGCTACGAATTAATCGATATGAACGGCGGTGCAGTTCTGGAAAAGTCCAGCGAGCCAATCAGTTATGTTCATGGCGGTTATGACGGGATTTTCCCAACCGTTGAAGAAGCACTGCATGGTAAAGATGTTGGCGATAATGTCTCTGTCAAAATGGAGCCAGATGATGCATTTGGAGAATATGAGCATGAGCTGGTTAGAGTAGAGCCGCGCGATTTATTTCCCAAGGATATACAGGTAGGAATGCAACTTGAGGGTGGTGCTGAAGATGCTGATGATGAAGATTACATGCTTTACACCGTTGTTGAAATTACCGATAAAGAAGTTACGGTAGATGGCAACCATCCTTTGGCTGGTAGAACGCTTAATTTTGTTGCAACTGTGACTGGTGTACGGTCTGCAAGCAAGGAAGAATTGGATCACGGGCATGTGCATGGCGAGGGCGGGCATCACCATTAATGTTTTCGCATTAGTCAAGGTCTGGTGTGATTTGAGTGCCTAATAACATTCCAGATACAGGTTAATAAAAAACCCACCTTGGTTAGCCCAGGTGGGCTTTTTGTTTGGGTTGATCGTAATATTGATTTGTTTTTTTTAAAAAAGGTTGATATCTACTACGTGATCTAGTAGAAAAGAACTACATAACTGCCTGTTTTTTAAATAATGATTGTGCTTATTGTTGATTTACCATAGAGTCGTATTGGTAACTTTGTTGAAAAATAACGTGTATTTTTTAGAGATTGGTTTTGTATTAAATTACATATTTCATTAGTAAAATTGAATTGCAAAAGTGGATGGATATTATGAAGTTATATTTGCAGGGGCTGTTTATATGTATTGTTTTTCAACACGTTGTTTTTGCGGTAGAAGCAACTGGAACCGGTAGCCTGATTCCGGGCCCGTTAATTAGAGTATGGGCTGAATCCTATTCCATGCACTCCCGCTCTGCATCCATAAAATTCAAGGGATCCAATCCGGCTGAGGGTATAAAAAGTCTTCTTGCAAAAGAAGCTGATTTCAGCAGCCTTGATATGCCTATGAGTGTTGCTGAATTGAACAATAAAGGGCTGGTTCAGTTTCCTTTTGCACTGGGTGGTATTGCGCCAACTGTCAATTTGCCCAATGTTTATCCGGGCCAGTTCCGATTGGATGGAAAAACACTGGGTGATATTTTTCTGGGTAATATTAAAAAATGGAATGATCCGGCAATTGTCGAGTTGAATCCGCAAATCAAGTTGCCGGACGCCAAAATTATTATTGTGCATCGTGTATCTCCCCCGGGTATCAGTACCATCATTGGCAATTATCTTGCCAAAGTGCATCCTCAGTGGCAAGCAGTGAAAGGAGATGGAATGGCTGGAAACTGGCCGGCGAATTCAATAGAAGTCAAAGATCCAAACGAGAATATCGCTGCCATCAAGAACACTTTATATGCAATCGGATATGCTCCTGTCCCGCATATCATGAAGAACGGATTGTCTTACGTGCAGATGAAAAACAGGGATGGAAAGTTCATTAGCCCGAGCGATGAAAATATTAGTGCGGCGGCTGAAAATGCGAAATGGGACGAGAATAACGGCCTGGATGTGGTTTTGACTGACCAGCCAGGGCCGTCCAGTTGGCCCTTGTCGATGGCTTCGTATGCGTTGATGCGTAAGGTAAGTGAACAACCTGAGCGTGGCAGGGAGGTATTGCAGTATTTTAAATACAGCATGCGTTACGGAGGATTGAAAGCAGTTCAGTATGACTATATTCCCTTGCCTGAATCAGTCAGGTCGGTAGTGAGTTCAAGCTGGAAGACCATTGTCGATGATAAAGGAGTTCCTCTTCTCAAGAATTGATACCGGCTTTATAGCTTCTTTGCTATTTGATACAAAATTTCAAGCGCAGCCTTGGGGGTCAGTTCATCCGGCCTGGTATCTCTAAGAATTGTTAAGACTGGATGCTCAGCAGGTATTTCCCTTGTTTCAACTGCAGCAAATAAATCGCCTTGGGGATTCTGCATTGCGCTTTGTTGTTCCAGCGTGCGCAGCTGTCTCTTCGCGTTTTTAATCACCTCATTCGGTACACCAGCCAGTGCGGCAACCTGCAGGCCATAGCTCTGGCTGGCTGCTCCTTCATGCACGCTATGCAAGAACACAATACTGTGCTGATGTTCGATGGCTTTGAGATGCACATTGGCAAGTTGGGTAAACTGCTCGCTCAGGCGTGTTAATTCAAAGTAATGAGTGGCAAACAGGGTATAACTGAGATTGTTTTCCAACAAATGTCTGGCAATCGCATAGGCCAGCGCCAGGCCATCAAAGGTGGAAGTACCGCGTCCGATTTCATCTACCAGTACCAGGCTTTTATTAGTTGCATTGTGCAAGATGTTGGCAGCTTCAGTCATTTCCACCATGAAGGTAGAGCGTCCGCTGGCCAGGTCGTCCGATGAGCCGATGCGGGTAAATATTTGGTCGATTTCACCGAGTATGGCTTCATCGGCAGGCACGAAACTGCCGCAATGCGCAAGCAGCGTGATGAGAGCAACCTGGCGCATGTAGGTCGATTTACCGCCCATGTTGGGGCCGGTGATCAGCAGCATCCGCCGCTTGTCGTTCAGGCTGGCATCGTTGGCAATGAATTGCTCAACTTGTGCCTCAACGACTGGATGGCGCCCCCCGCGAATATCGATCACGGCTTCACTGCTGAAAGTCGGTGCGCTGAAATTCAGTGTGGCAGCACGTTCGGCAAATGTTGCCAGCACATCCAATTCGGCAATTGCGGCTGCAGTTCGCTGCAGTTGGGCTATGTAAGGGGCAAGTTGATCAAGCAGGTGCTCATACAGAAATTTTTCCCGCGCAAGCGCACGGTCATTGGCTGACAGTGCTTTGTCTTCGAAAGCTTTCAGTTCCGGCGTTATGTAGCGTTCTGCATTTTTCAACGTTTGTCGGCGGCGGTAATCATCCGGCACGTTAGCGGATTGTGCATGGGTGACTTCAATATAAAAACCGTGCACGCGGTTATACTCGACTTTTAAAGTAGAAATGCCGCTGCGTGCACGTTCGCGCGATTCCAGTTCGAGCAGGAAGTCGCCGCAGTTGGTTTGTATGCCGCGCAGTTCATCGAGTTCGGCATCGAAGCCATCGGCTATCACGCCGCCATCACGCAGGACTGTGGAAGGTTCAGCGCGTATGGTGCGTTGCAATAGAGCAGTTAGATCAGGATCGGGCAACACGGCTTCCGCCAACTCGACCACCAGTCTGGAAGCATTGTTGGTTAATGAACCATGCAATTGCGGCAGCTGCAAAAGCGTGTCGCGGAGGCCGGACAAATCCCTTGGACGTACACTGCGTAACGCAATGCGTGCACTGATGCGTTCTACGTCAACGCATGGTTTAATTTGCTCACGCACCTCCCTGTAAGTTGCGGATAGATTTTCAACCGCATCGAGTCTGCCTCTTAGAATTGCGCGATCTCGTAGCGGGTGATGCAGCCAGTGGCTGAGCAAACGGCTGCCCATGTTGCTGGCGCAGGTATCAAGCAGGGAGAGCAGAGTGGGGGAGGGTTCGCCGCGCAGGGTCTGGGTGATTTCCAGGTTGCGGCGGGTAGCGGCATCCATGCGCACATAATGTTCGGCGGCATATACCCGAATGCCGCGCACATGTGCAATGGCCTGCCCCTGTGTCAGCTTGGCATAGCCGAGTAGTGCTCCGGCGGCTTGCACTCCGAGCGTATACGCATCGCAGCCGAAACCCGCCAGATCGATGGTAGAAAATTGCTGGCACAGCGTACGCCGCGCACTTTCCAGATCAAAGTGCCACACCGGTAAATTTTTGATGGAGGATTTATATTGGTATGGCGTTGCCGTATTTTCAGCCAGCAGAATTTCTGAAGGCTGTAACCGTTCCAATTCCGCAGCAAGATTATCTGCAGCAGACTCGCTCACATAAAACTGACCCGATGCAAGGTTCAACCAGGCTATGCCCAATTTGCCTTGATGTTCATGCAACGCCATTAACAGGCTGTCGCGCTTTTCATCGAGCAGGGCGGAATCGGTAAGCGTGCCGGGTGTCACAATACGTACTACCTTGCGTTCAACCGGACCTTTACTGGTGGCCGGGTCGCCTATTTGCTCGCAGATAGCAACCGACTCCCCCAGTTTTACCAGTTTTGCCAGATAAGGTTCTGCAGCGTGGAAGGGGATACCGGCCATTTTAATGGGCTGGCCGTTGGAGGCTCCTCGCTGGGTTAATGTGATGTCGAGCAACCTGGCTGCACGCACTGCATCTTCATGAAACAATTCGTAGAAATCGCCCATGCGGTAGAACAACAGCATGTCGGGATGCGCAGCCTTGATACGCAGATACTGCTCCATCATCGGCGTGTGCGCGGATTTTGCAGTTGATTTAGCTGGAGTATTGCTCAAGGGCAGATCGGGATTGTTCATAAGATAATTCGTTCGCGAATAACGATATTATCCTTGAAAAAAGGCTTGAAGCTACTGAGAAAAATAAACTACCTGCCCCACAAGAATACAGCAGAGTTAAAAAGGGGGATTGATCTATCCTGCGGTGACAATTCAGTGTCCCTGCAACAGGTGACTTGTATCAGGCATTAGCCAACAAGGATTTTGTCGACATTTTTGACAGCGCAGAAGATGCGGCTGCTGTTTGTTTTGGAATCTGGTTGCTAACAAGTTCTTGTAAAGTCACATTTTTCAGATAGGTGGAGATGGTGTTGTTCAGCCCCATCCATAGGTCGTGCGTGATGCATGGCTTGTTATCGTTACAGTTCCCCATGCCATGACACTGCGATGCATCCAGCGACTCGTCAACCGCGATGATAATATCGGAGATGGAAATTTTGTTTGCCGGGCGCGACAGGCAATAACCGCCGCCAGGGCCGCGTACGCTGGCTACGACATCATGCTTGCGCAGTTTGCCAAATAACTGTTCCAGATAGGAAAGAGAAATTTTTTGACGCTCGCTGATACTGGCAAGGGTCACAGGGCCGTTTCCACCGCGCATGGCAAGATCGGCCATTGCTGTAACTGCAAAGCGTCCTTTCGTAGTTAATCGCATTTTTCTCTCCCAGAAGATATCGAATTTGAAATAATTCTGAAATACTAAAATACCCCAATATTTTAGTCAACTATTTTATTCAGATAGTTGGGATCGAATTTATCTGCGGTTGCGCGTTCTTCCTCGATGTTGACTCCCATTCTCTCCAATTGTTGCATGATGAGTTCAATGCGTTGATCTACAGTAACGCTATGTCCGAGCAGACCATGTATTGCTTTGGCTACGGGATCATTCTGATCATTGCCGATTCCATATGCATTAAAGCCCGAGGCTTTTTTGGCTTCATCAAGGATGCGTGCGGGGATGCCTGCAGCAGTTGCCCCGGCAGGTACCTCCTTTACCACCACAGCATTGGAACCGATTTTTGCACCTGCACCAACATTGATAGGGCCAAGTATTTTGGCACCTGCTCCCACCACCACGCCATCGCCCAATGTGGGATGTCGCTTGCCTTCTTTCCAGGATGTACCGCCCAATGTCACGCCGTGATACAACGTTACATCATCACCGATTTCTGCGGTCTCGCCGATCACTACGCCCATGCCATGATCAATAAAGAAGCGGCGGCCTATGGTTGCACCCGGGTGAATCTCAATGCCGGTTAAAGCGCGGCCGATATAAGCGAGAAAACGTGCCAGCCATTTCAATTTGATTTTCCATAAAGCATGTGTGACGCGATGAATCAGGCGCGCATGAAAACCGGGGTAGCAGGTCACCACCTCAAAAATATTGCGCGCTGCAGGATCTCGGGAAAAAACGCTGTCTATATCTTCTTTGATCGCCTTAAACATGAGGAACATCCTTATTGATTTGATTGTTGTTGCTTGCCATGGTATTCGGTTGCTGCGCTCAAGATGCCGCGCAAAATATTTACTTCTTCCTGTTCCAGCCGCGCACGTGAATACAGGCGGCGCAGCTTGTGCATTAGCTTGGTGGTATGTTTGGTTTGCAAAAAACCAATTTCAGCCAGTGTCTGTTCCAGATGCACAAAGTATCTTTCCACCTGTTCTGCCGGAGCTGGCACTACCTCCGGTGCATCAATATTGCCCAGCCCTGCTGCCAGACGCAACTCGTAGCTGATCAGTTGAACTGCTGATGCCAGATTGAGCGATGAGTAATCCGGGTTGGTCGGTATATTCACCATAAACTGGCAGCGCGCCAATTCATCATTGGTCAGACCGGACATTTCAGTGCCAAACAGCAATGCCACGGGATGTTGCTGCGCCTGCTGCACCAGCAGCGGCATGGCCTCGCGCGGTGCCAGTACTTCCTGTGAAATATCGCGCACCCGTGCCGACAGTCCCGCGACCAGCACAGTTCCCTGCAAGGCTTCCTCCAGCGAGCTGCATACCACCGCTTT
>Ga0315281_10003042_pt1 | contig 24715 bp, 27 predicted proteins | sample YL17G07_0_MG_FD_204540 | JGI IMG/M metagenome (GOLD analysis project Ga0315281, IMG submission 204540) | Sediment microbial communities from Yellowstone Lake, YNP, Wyoming, USA - YL17G07_0 | ecosystem: Environmental > Aquatic > Freshwater > Lake > Sediment | place: USA: Wyoming | collected... | reverse complement strand
CGGCGGGGCGGAAAAAATGTGCAAGGACTTCAATGCCGAATTCCTCGGCGCGCTGCCGCTCGATATCCGCATCCGCGAGCAGACCGATTCGGGCAAGCCGACCGTCGTGGCCGACCCCGACGGCCTCATCGCCGAGATCTACCGGCGCATTGCGCGCCGCGTTGCGGTAAAGATATCGGAGCAGGCGAAGGACATGACGTCTAAGTTCCCGAACATCGTCATTCAGAACACCTAGTCCGCGACCCGATCCCGATGACCATCAAATCCGACAAATGGATCCGCCGCATGGCGGCGGAGCACAGGATGATCGAGCCGTTCGAGCCGGGACAGGTGCGCGAGGCGAACGGGCACAAGATCGTGTCCTACGGCACATCGAGCTATGGCTACGACATCCGCTGCTCCGACGATTTCAAGATTTTCACCAACATCAATTCGACCATCGTCGATCCGAAGAACTTCGACGAGAAATCGTTCGTGGACTTCAAGGGCGATGTTTGCATCATCCCGCCCAATTCCTTCGCGCTGGCGCGCACGGTGGAGTATTTCCGCATACCGCGCAACGTGTTGACGGTCTGTCTCGGGAAATCGACCTACGCCCGCTGCGGCATCATCGTCAACGTCACGCCGTTCGAGCCCGAGTGGGAGGGCTTCGTGACCCTGGAATTTTCCAACACCACGCCGCTGCCGGCCAAGATCTACGCCAACGAAGGCGTGGCGCAGGTGGTGTTCTTCGAGTCCGACGAGGTGTGCGAAACATCGTACAAGGACCGCGGCGGCAAGTATCAGGGGCAACAGGGCGTGACGCTGCCGAAGATCTAAAGACTTGCGACATGAGGGAATATCTCCCCATGCCCCCTAGGAGTCGGCGTCAACCTCGCCGCTCACCTCGTTTGCGGCCACCACCCTGATTTCGACATCTCCCAGTCTGACTACCTGCCCGACCCGGATCTTGCAGGTCTTGCGCAACTCCACGCTTCCATCCACATGGACGCCGCCGGCTGCGACCAGGGCCTTGCCGGCGCCGCCGCTGTCGCACAGGCCCGTCAGCTTCAGCAGTTGGTTCAATTGGACAAACTCGCGATTCAAGTTGAATTCAATTTCTTGCATAAAGCCCCTTCGGCGATAGTCAGCGCAGATTCGCGCTCATATGGCGAATGTTAGCAGGCCCAGTGGCCTTTCCCAGGACCTTTTCTTGACTTCGCCACATGCGTGCTCTACGATGGCCTGATAATAATTCAGAGTAGCCAAGCCCCCGGTTCAACCGCATGTGCCGGGATAGTCTCGGTACTGACCGGCCCCGTTTCCGGATTCCGAATGGGCAGACGCCAGTGCTGCGAACACATCTAGAGGAGACGTGTCATGACCCAGAGCGACAGGAAGTGGGACAAACTTATCGATGACCTCAAGCTGAGCCGCCGCGATTTCATTTTCTCGTCGGTAGCGGCGGGCGTGCTGACCATGACGCCGCGTTTCGCCGGCGCGCAGGCGGGCAAGCCGTACAAACTCGGCGTGCTGCTGCCTTCGACAGGCACCGGCGCCAATTACATGGCGCATTGCATCAAGGGGCTGCCGGTAGCGATCGCCGAACTCAATAAGCGCGGCGGCCTGCTGGGCAAGCATCAGATCGAGATGATCTACCGCGATACCGAAACCAAGCCCGACGTTGGCGCGCGCGAAGCGAAATCGCTGATCCTGAACGACAAGGTGGATGGCATCTTCGGCACCTATTCGAGCGCGGTCGCGCTGGCGATCCAGGAGATCATCCACGAGCACAAGGTGCTGCATTTCGCCGCGACCTCCAACAGCTCGAAAATCACACAGGAGAACTACACCCCCTACACCTATCAGTTCTGCCCCGACAGCAACATGCAGTCGGGCGCCGTGGTGGTGGCGGTGGCGAAGATGGCGAAGAAGAACAACTGGAAAACCTACGTTTCCCTGGGGCAGGACTACGAGTGGGGCCGCGACACGCACAAGGGCTTCACCACCGGCCTCGCCAAGGTCGATTCCGGCATCAAGGAAAGCCGGCAGTTGTGGTTCAAGCTCGGCGAAACCGACTACACTTCGTATATCACCGCGATCATGGCGGCGAAACCCGATTTCATGTTTGGCGCGATTGCCGGCAAGGACGCCGAGACGTTCATGCAGCAGGCCGCCCAGATGGGGTTGTTCAAGCGCGTGCCCTTCCCGGGCGGCCTGATTGCGGTGAACGACCTCAAAGCGCAGCGCAAGACCCTGCCGCGCGGCATTATCGGCCTCGCGCGCTGCCCGTTCTTCGCGCACCTGAAAGAGCCGATCATGCAGGCCTACATCAAACGCGACCGCGCCGCCTTCGGTCCCGAGGGGTATCCGGACGACTGGGCCTGCATGTATTACGATGCGCTCGGCGGGCTGGAGCAGGGCGCGAAGAAGGCCGGCTCGATCAGCACCGACGCAATCATCAAGGCGCTCAAGGGGGCAACCATCGACACCTGCCGCGGCAAGCGCGCCTTCCGGACCTGCAGCAATCAGCTCGAGGTGCCCTCCTACGTGGGCGAAGTCTGGGATTCACCCGATTATCCGTTTCCGATCTACAAGCCCGACACCATGGTTTATGTCGAGGCCAAGGAAGTATGGACGCCGACCTGCGAAGAGGTCGACAAGTTGAAGAAGCAACGCGCCTAGCGAGCAGGCCGGTCAGCGCGCGGGACGCCGGCTGTTCCCGCGCGCTGTTGTCTAGCCTGTTCCTTGATAGAAATCTCCCCGCCCCTGTGGACATTGCTCCTTACCTGCTGCAGTTGTTCAGCGGGCTGTCGCGCGCGATGGTGCTGTTCCTGCTGTCGGCGGGTTTGTCGCTGATTTTCGGCGTCATGAACATCCTCAACTTCGCGCATGCCACGCTGTGGCTGCTGAGCGGCTACGTCACGTACTCGATTTTCACTTTCCTCAGCGAGCAGTTCGGCGTCAGCCCGTGGATGCTGCTGCCTGCGATCATCGGCACGGTGGCGCTGATGTCGGCAGTCGGCTTCGCGCTGGAGCGTTTTCTGATCCGGCACACCTACGAGCGCGAGTTGCCGGAGCAGTTGCTGCTTACGTTCGCGCTGGTGCTGATCCTCGGCGATGCGATCAAACTCATCTGGGGCCTGGAGAACCGGCGCATCAATCTCGGCGTGGAACCGATAGAGATGCTGGACACGCTGGTCAATCCCTACCAGTTCGTGATCATCGGCACCGGTATTACCGTCGCTGCGGGCCTGTGGTATTTTCTGCATCGAACGCGCTTCGGCAAGATCGTGCGCGCCGCGGTCTACAGCCGCAGCATGGTAAGCGCCCTCGGCATCCGCATCCCGATGATCTACGCGATGGTGTTTGCGCTGGGAGTCGGTCTGGCCGCGCTTGCGAGCGGCGTGTTTCTGCCTCTGCTGCCGATGTCGCTCGGCGTCGACCACGACATCATCGTGCAGTGTTTCGCGGTGGTGGTGATCGGAGGCTTTGGCAGCATGCTCGGCACCTTCGTCGCCGCTATCATTGTCGGCGTCGTGTACTCGTTCTCGATTCTGTTCTGGCCCGATGGCGCATTGGCGATGATCTTTCTGATTCTGATCGCGGTCCTGATCTGGCGCCCGTGGGGCCTGTTCGGCACCGAGTTGCGCTATTGAGCCGATCGACGTGAGCGCCGACAACAGCAGCTGGTGGTCGCGGTTCTACGCGAGGTACGGTTTGTCCGGGCGCGTCGCGCTCATCATGCTGGTTTTCTTCATATTGGTGCCGCTGCTGCCGGGGGAATTCTGGACCGTCGTCGGAACCGAGGTTTTGATCCTCGGCCTGTTCGCAATGAGCTTCAACCTGCTCTATGGCTACATGGGGCAGATTTCCTTTGGCCATGCGGCATTTTTCGGCCTTGGCGCGTACGCGACGGCGATGCTGTTTACGGTACTGAAGACCTCCGCCGGGGCGATTGGCATTCCCGAGTTCCTGTTGTCCCTGCTCGCCGGTCCGCCGGTGGCGGCATTGGGCGCGCTGATCGTGGGTTTTTTCTGCGTGCGCCTGACCGGGATCTATTTCGCCATGCTTTCGCTCGCCTTTGGCGAGCTGCTGTTCTACATCGTGTTTTCCTGGTACAGCTTCACCAAAGGAGACGACGGCATCCAGGGGCTGCTGCCGCCGCTCTATTTCCAGGACGCAGCCCATTACTATTACCTGACGCTGGCGATCGTCGTGGTGGCGCTGCTGGTGATGTGGCGCATCGCCGAGTCGCCGTTCGGTTACATCATGCGCACGCTGCGCGACAACCAGCGGCGGGCGGCGTTCCTGGGCATCAACGTGCGTCTGCACATGCTGATGAATTTCGTGATTGCCGGCGCCTTCGCCGGCTTGGCCGGGGCACTGTGGGGACCGTTTTCGCGCAGCGTATCGCCGGGTCTGCTTGGCTGGCAGGAATCGGGCATCGCCGTGTTCATGACCCTGATCGGCGGCGCCGGGGTGTTCATCGGCCCCATCGTCGGCTCGGTGATCTACACCCTGCTTCAGGCAGTGGTGAAAATGTACACGGTGTACTGGCCGCTGACCATCGGCACCATCATCCTGCTGATCGTACTGTTCGTGCCGGGCGGCGTGCTCGGCCTGATCGAAAAGCGCATCAGGGCGCGCTCCGGGAGGGCCCGCGACTCCGGCGGCGGCGCACGCGCCGGCGCGGGGAAGGAATAGCCATGGCGGCGATCCTCGAAGTCACCGGTCTGCACAAGCATTTTGGCGGTCTGCACGTGACGCGGGACGTGAACTTCTCGATGCAGGAAGGCGAGCAATCGGCGATCATCGGCCCCAACGGCGCCGGCAAGAGCACGTTCATGAATCTGCTCACCGGTTACCACCGCTGCGATGCTGGCAAGGTGGCGTTCGAGGGACTGGACATCACCAACCGGCCGCCACACGACATTGCGCGCATGGGGATTTCGCGCGCGTTCCAGATCAGCAGCATTTTCGCCAAAATGACCGTCGCCGAAAACGTGCGTTCGGCGGTGCACGCGCAAATGCGGCGGTCGTTCAGCATTTTCGGCGTCGCCGCCCGCATCGGCGTGGAGGAGACGGGCCGCGTGCTGGATCTGTGCGGCCTCGACGGCAAACGCGACCTCGTCGCCGGGGAACTGGCGCAGGGCGACAAGAAACGGCTCGAACTCGCGATCGCGCTCGCGGGCAAGCCGCGCCTGCTGTTTCTGGACGAGCCGACCGCGGGCATGTCGATCGAGGAGGCGCGCAGCACTATGGAATTAGTCGACCGGCTCAATCGCGAGCTCCAGCTGACCGTGCTGTTCACCGAACACGATATGGGTATCGTGTTCAATCATGCGCGCAAGCTTACGCTGATGCACCGCGGGGAAATCATCGTTCAGGGTACGCCGGAGGAAGTGCGCGCCAACGAAACCGCGCAGAAAGTCTATCTTGGCGAGCATCGGACATGACAAGCCGTCTCGAACTGCGCGGCGTTCACACTCATTACGCAACGAGCCACATCTTGTTCGACGTGTCGCTCGAGGTGAACCAGGGCGAATCGGTGTGTCTGCTCGGACGCAACGGCGCCGGCAAGACCACCACGCTGAAGAGCATCATGTCGCTGGCGTCCGCGAGCGCGGGCAGCATCCGCTTCAACGGCATCGAGCTGATCGGGCGCGCGCCGTACGAGATCGCGCGCCTGGGCATCGGCTACACGCCCGACGAGCGGTTGATCTTCCCCGATCTGACGGTGCGCGAGAACCTCGAAATCGCGATCAAGCCGGGCGTGGCCGGTGCGCCGGCGCGATGGACGGTGGAGCGGATCTACGAGCTGTTTCCGGTGCTGGTGCCGCTCGATGCGCGCCTCGGCGGGTATCTTTCCGGCGGCGAACAGCAGATGCTGACCATCGGCCGCACGCTGATGGGTAATCCGTCGCTGCTGCTGCTGGATGAGCCGGTGGAGGGTGTCGCGCCGGTGGTGGTGCAGGAACTGACGCGCCAGATCAAGGCGCTCAAAACCATGGGGCTGACGATCTTGTTTGCCGAACAGAACATTCATTTTGCGACGGAAATATCGGATCGCGCCTACGTGATAGAGAAAGGGCACATCCGCTTTCATGGGACGATGCAGGAGCTGGCGGCCAACGCGGAAGTAAAGCAAAAGTACCTGATGATCTGAGGGTGCGCAGCGAGCCACGGCCAGGGGCCGGCGCCAGCGCTGCCGAAGATACGGGTCAAAATAAAGTATTCCGCTTGACTCTTCGAAGACGAGCGTATAATCGCGCCGAAATTGCCCAGGACGCCGACATAGCCGTGAACCGCATGATCTGCACTCCAGATTGCCCGCCCGAAGGCGAACGCCGCGCCGTGCGCGCGCCTGCATCCTGACGGTGTCCGGTGTTTGTCAGCCAGCATTTACCGGCCTGAAGCCAATTTGCGTCCGATGCCTGTAGCGCAGGCCCTGTCTTATTCCGAAATTCGGAGAACTGCATGAAATTCCGCTTTCCCATCGTCATCATCGACGAAGACTTCCGCTCGGAGAACACCAGCGGACTGGGTATCCGCGCGCTCGCCAAGGCGATGGAAGAAGAGGGCATGGAAGTGCTGGGGGTAACGAGCTACGGCGACCTGTCGCAGTTCGCACAGCAGCAAAGCCGCGCCTCGGCCTTCATCCTGTCGATCGACGACGAGGAGTTCACGCCGGGGCCGGAACTCGATCCGGCGGTGCTGAACCTGCGCACTTTCATCGAGGAGATCCGTTTTCGCAACGCCGATATCCCGATCTACCTCTATGGCGAGACCCGCACCTCGCGCCACGTGCCGAACGATATCCTGCGCGAGCTGCATGGCTTCATTCACATGTTCGAGGACACGCCCGAGTTCGTCGCGCGCCACATCATCCGCGAGGCGCGCGCCTACCTCGACGGGCTGTCACCGCCGTTCTTCCGCGCGCTGGTGAATTACGCGCAGGACGGTTCGTACTCGTGGCACTGCCCCGGCCACTCGGGCGGCGTGGCGTTCCTGAAAAGCCCGGTGGGGCAGATGTTCCACCAGTTCTTCGGCGAGAATATGCTGCGCGCCGACGTCTGCAACGCGGTGGATGAACTCGGCCAGCTGCTCGACCACACCGGGCCGGTGGCGGCGTCGGAGCGCAACGCGGCGCGCATCTTCGGCGCCGATCATTGCTTTTTCGTCACCAACGGCACTTCGACCTCGAACAAGATGGTGTGGCACGCCAACGTCGCACCGGACGACATCGTCGTCGTGGATCGAAACTGCCACGTGTCGATCCTGCACGCGATCACCATGACCGGTGCGATTCCCGTGTTCCTCACGCCGACGCGCAACCACCTGGGCATCATCGGCCCGATCCCGCTGGAGGAATTCAGTCCTGAGAACATCCAGAAGAAAATAGAGGCCAATCCCTTCGCGCGTGCGGCGAAACGCAAGAAGCCGCGCATTCTGACCATCACCCAGAGCACTTACGACGGCGTGGTCTATAACGTCGAGATGCTGAAGCAGACGCTGAATTCCTCCATCGACACACTGCATTTCGACGAGGCCTGGCTGCCGCATGCCACCTTCCACGAGTTTTACAAGGACATGCACGCCATCGGCCGCGACCGGCCGCGCACCAAGGATTCGATCATCTACGCCACCCACTCCACGCACAAGCTGCTGGCGGGGATCTCGCAGGCATCGCAGATTCTGGTGCAGGAATCGGAGACCAAGAAACTCGACCGGCACGCATTCAACGAGGCCTATCTGATGCACACTTCGACTTCGCCTCAGTACGCGATCATCGCTTCCTGCGACGTGGCGGCGGCGATGATGGAACCGCCCGGCGGCACGGCCCTGGTAGAGGAATCGATTCTGGAGGCGCTTGACTTCCGCCGCGCCATGCGCAAGGTCGATGCCGAGTGGGGCAAGGACTGGTGGTTCAAGGTGTGGGGGCCGGAGAAAATCGCGGCCGAGGGCATAGGCTCGCGCGAGGATTGGGTGCTCAAGGCCAATGAAAAATGGCACGGCTTCGGCAATCTGGCGCCCGGTTTCAATATGCTCGATCCGATCAAGGCCACGGTCATCACCCCGGGCCTGGACGTTTCGGGAAAATTTGCCAAGACCGGTATTCCGGCGGCCATCGTCACCAAGTATCTCGCGGAGCATGGCGTTATCGTGGAGAAGACGGGCCTCTATTCGTTTTTCATCATGTTCACCATCGGCATCACCAAGGGACGCTGGAACACACTGGTGACCGCCCTGCAGCAGTTCAAAGACGATTACGACAAGAATCAGCCGGTGTGGCGGGCGCTGCCCGATTTCTGCCAGAAGCACCTGCGCTACGAGAAAATGGGCCTGCGCGACCTGTGCGACCAGATCCACGGCATGTACAAGGCGAACGACGTGGCGCGGGTGACCACTGAGATGTATCTGTCCGACATGCAGCCGGCAATGAAGCCCACGGACGCCTTCGCCGCCATGGCACACCACGAAATCGACCGGGTCGAAATCGACAATCTCGAAGGACGCGTCACCAGCGTTTTGGTCACGCCCTATCCGCCGGGCATTCCGCTGTTGATTCCGGGTGAGCGTTTCAATGCCACCATCGTGCGTTACCTGCAGTTCGCGCGCGACTTCAACACCAAGTTTCCGGGATTCGAGACCGACATACACGGGCTGGTGAAGGACGAAGACGGGCGCTATCACGTGGATTGCGTGCGCCAGGCATAGCTCATCGTCGGCGTCCTGAACGCCGTCGCATGCCAGGAGCGGACTTGCACGCGCCAATCGCGTCTTAAAACACGGTTATTGATAAAAGCAAGGGCGGATTGGATTTGTCTTTATCCAAGATCGCCGATTGCGCGGATGTGCTTTCCATCCGCGCACCATCGGCGATCCGTGCGGACGGGGCGCCGTCCGCGCAAGTGCGAGCACCATGGCTCGACGTATCTTCCGGCGTCCGACTACGTGGGTGGGCGAACATTGCGCGCCCTGCGCGCGAACCGTGTTTTCTATACGGATGAAAAGCGCATCCGTATAGAAAACACGGTTTTGGATAAAAGCAAAAACGGCTGGTGGCCGCCTTCATTCAAGGCGAAAAAAAAGCCCGGTTTCCCGGGCTTTTTCATTCAGGCTGGCTGATTACTCGACCGGCTTGATATTGACAGCCTGGTCGCCTTTTTGGCCGGCCGTGATGTCGAACGTCACCTTCTGGTTTTCCTGCAGGCTCTTGAAGCCGTTGCCCTGGATTGCCGAGAAGTGCGCGAACAGATCCTTGCCGCCGCCGTCGGGGGTGATGAAGCCGAAACCCTTGGCGTCGTTGAACCATTTAACGGTACCTGTACTCATGTCTATTATTCCTAGAAAAAAATTAAAAATGGGCTTGCGCCCGAAATGCGAGAACTTCAAGGAGGAAAACGACGACCTGAGGAGTACCGCGTGAGCGGCTACGACGGACCAGCAATTCCACTGCCTTACATTCCTGCACGATCCTTATACAGGAGCGCCGCACCCGGGTCAAGACAATTCAATGCGTTCCGCAACAGGCGCCCGCTAGGGCGCGGCCGGCGGTGAGCGAACTGTGACCCGGCTAATAGCGTTTGCCGGTGCTGAATTCGACCTTCATGCGCGCGACCTGCTTGCGCATTGCCTCGAGCGCGACTCTGGCGGCTTCCTCGGTGCGGACGCATTCTTCGGTGGGTGCGCCGTCGCCCTGCGGCAGTCGCTGGCGCGTCATCTCGGCCTGGGCCTCGCGGTAACGCTCAGTCGCCGCGTTCCAGCGTTCGACCAGTTGCTGCTCCTGCTCCCGCCATGATTTTCGTTTGTCCATCAGCCTGTCTCCGCGCAATCCATCGAATACCCCGAATCAACCCACGGCGACTTGCGACCGCCCGGTATTGTACTCGCACTGCCGGGCGAATTGCGCCCGGCACCTGCGTTGGTGCCGGCGCAAGTGTGATACCTTAAGAGCGGCGACAAGGAGGACACCATGGCTAATCACAGCGAGGAGCGCGGGCTGTACCTGATCGAAGCAGGTGCATTTCACGTCCCCGGGGGTAACAAATGGCAACCCCGACTCACGATGACGCGGCGGCGCTGCACTACCGGTCTGTCCAAGAGCCAGGCGTTCCCGGGCCTGACGCCTTTGTTCGATACGGCCAAGGGGGCGACCCGCTTTGCCACGGATCTTGGTAGAAGCATGGCCGACCTGGGATCCGCTAGGCTGACCGTCTAGGCCGGCGCGCTCAGCAGACACACTAAAGCGAAAACCGGGTCGACAAAGAGGAATCCGGGTCGATTATGGCGCAGAAATCCCAGGCAGCGGATCCGAATTTCGAAGCGCGCGTGCGCGACAGCTTCGCGCGCCAGGCGGCAATGCGTCTGATCGGCGCGAGCATGACACGGGTCGAACCCGGGTATTGCGAAATCGAACTGCCTTACCGCGACGACCTGACCCAGCAGCACGGCTTGTTCCACGGTGGTTTTGTCAGCGCGATCGCAGACACCGCCGGCGGCTATGCCGCGTACACCCTGTTCCCGGCGGAGGACTCCATTCTTACCGTCGAGTACAAGATCAACCTGCTTGCGCCCGGCGCGGGCGACAAGCTGGTGGCAACCGCCAGGGTGAAGAAGGCCGGCAAGACGCTTACCGTCTGCGAATTCGAGGTCACGGCGGTGAAACAGGACAGGCAGACACTGTGCGCCTGCGGCATCTCGACCCTGATTCGGCTGGCCGGGCGCCCCGATCGGCCGCCGGCCGGATGACGTATCGCGGGCCGCTGCAATAGCGCTTGCGTAGCGCGAAGCATGCCGGGTGTGAGGGAATTCCGGCTTCAGCCTATGCGTTCGTAGCGGGCGAAATCATAGCGAAAGGGTATGCCGGTTTCATCGCTGTGAATTTCGCGCCCGGTTTCGCGCCACTGGTCACGCGAAAACTCGGGGAAGGCGGCGTCGCCCTCGAACTCGGCCCGGATTTCGGTGAACTCCAGGCAATGCGCGCGCGGCAGCGACTCGCGATACAACTCGGCGCCACCGATGATGAAGATTTTCCCGGCGCCGCGGCAAGCAGAGATTGCCTCGTCCAGGGAATGGACAATTTCGCAGCCCGGGGCGCTGTAGTCGCGGTTGCGGGTGATCACCAGGTTGCGCCGTCCAGGCAGTGGTCTGCCTATGGATTCGTGGGTCTTACGGCCCATCACGACCGGGTGGCCCGTGGTCAGGGCCTTGAAGCGCTTCAGGTCCGCGGGCAGGTGCCAGGGCAGGGCATTGTTCCTGCCAATGACGCGGTTCTCCGCCAGTGCCGCGATGAGGCAGATGCGCGGCGGGCCGGCTACGGCAGGGTTGGTGACGGACACTATTTCGGCGGCGCGGCGTCGCGTGGCATCAGACAGCGATCGACGCCTTGATGGCGGGATGGGGGTCGTAGCATTCCAGGGTGAAATCTTCGTACTTGAAGCCGAAGATGTCCTTCGCTGCCGGGTTGATGCGCATCAGCGGGAACGGTCGCGGCGCGCGCGCAAGCTGTTCGCGCGCCTGATCGAGATGATTGAGGTAGAGATGGGCGTCGCCCAGGGTGTGCACGAACTCGGCCGGTTGCAGTTCGCACACCTGAGCCACCATCAAGGCCAACAGGGCGTAGGACGCAATATTGAACGGCACGCCGAGGAAAAGATCGGCGCTCCTCTGGTACAGCTGGCAGGAAAGTTTGCCGTCGGCGACATAAAACTGGAACAGCGCGTGGCACGGCGGCAACTTCATCCGCTCGATATCGGCCGGATTCCAGGCGCTGACGATATGGCGGCGCGAATCGGGATTCTTCCTGATGCCTTCGATCAGCTGGGCAATCTGGTCGATCGAGCGGCCGTCCGGCGTCTTCCACTTGCGCCACTGATGGCCGTAGACCGGCCCGAGATCTCCGTCGGCGTCGGCCCACTCGTCCCAGATGCTGACGCCATTTTCCCGCAGGTAGCGCACGTTGGTGTCCCCCTGCAGGAACCAGAGCAGTTCGTGGACGATGGACTTCAGGTGCAGCTTCTTGGTGGTGAGCAAGGGAAAAGGTGTCAGCGGGTAGCGCATTTGCCAGCCGAACACCGACAGCGTACCGGTGCCGGTGCGGTCATTTTTTTTCGCGCCATGCTCGATTACGTGGCGCATCAGGTCGAGGTACTGCTGTTCCGGATGGGATGTAGTCATAGGGCCAAAATAATAGCGCGTTATCGCCCGGCGCGGGTAGGCGGTTGCGGGGGAAACAGGCGCAGCGTCGCCAGCGTCGCGGCCGCGTACAGGACGTAGGCCAGGGTGAAGGTCGATTCCGGAAGATCGTAGTACAGCAGCCGGGTCATCCAGCGACCGATGAAGCTTCTGCCGTCTGCGCTGGCGCGCAATGCATCTTCCCAGCGCGTAAGCGGGCAGACGCTGCCCGCCAGGGCTTCGGCCGCGACCACCAGGATGGCGATGGCGTGCGCATAGCGCAACGCACGGCCGCGCACCCAGTTCCAACCCAGCCATGCGCCCATCCATACCAGCGGCAGTCCGATGACGATGAAAGCCGCGAGCGCGAAATGGACCAGCAGGATCAGATCGGCAAACACGGCTCTCTGACCACGATGAGGACGGCAGGCGATGACACAAGGATCTTCTCAGTGCTCCGTCTTCGCCGCAGCCGCCCTAGCCCTTCTCGGTTGGGCGGCTCGGGTCGCTGCACCACTCGCTCCACGAGCCGGGATACAGCCTGGAGCCGGAGAGACCGGCGATTTCCATGGCCAGCAGATTGTGGCAGGCGGACACGCCGGAGCCGCAGGAATGCACGACCGCGTCCGGCGGCGCATCGCCGATCAACGCGGCGAAGGCCCGGCGCAGATCCGCCGCCGGCTTGAAACATCCGCTTGCGTCCAGGTTGTCCCGGAAAAACCGGTTGAGCGAGCCGCGGATACGGCCGCCCACCGGGTCCAGCGTTTCGTTCTCGCCGCGGTAACGATCGGGGGAGCGTGCGTCGACGAGGACGCGGCCCGGCCGGCCCAGGGACCTCATCACCTCGTCGGCATCGACTGAAATGGCACGCGGCCGGCCGGCAAAGCGCGCAGGCGCCGGTCGGGGCACGTTACTCGTTACCGGACGGGCTTCCTGCGTCCATTTGGCATAACCGCCATCGAGCACGGCGACGTTTTCGTGTCCGAGCCAGCGCAGCATCCACCACAGCCGCGCGGCATACACCCCTGTTTGGGCATCGTAGGCAACGACTTGCTTGTTCGTGTCCACGCCCGCAGCCCCCAGCGTGCGCATGAACGCCTGCGGATCGGGCAGGGGATGGCGGCCGTTCTTTCCGGTCGTTGGCGCGGAGAGGTCGCGGTCCAGGTGCAGGAAGCGCGCGCCGGGGATGTGCGCCGTCGCGTATGCTTGCGCGCCGGAATCCGGATTCGCGAGGTCGTGGCGGCAGTCGAACAGCACCCACGCCGGGTCGTCAAGGTGTGCGGCAAACTCCGCGGTGCTGGCGAGCGTGGTGTGCGCCACGGATATTATTCCTCCTCGTCTTCTCGTGCCAGCCAGTCGCCCGCTTCCTCGCTGTCGTCGAACACCTGCAGATCGGCATTGATGAACATCTGCGACAGCCAGGCGCTCCAGATCACCCACTGGCTTTGGGTCACGACGGCGATTTTGTCGAAATCATTGGGATGGCTGCGGGTGTACTTGATGTCTTCCCAGGCCACGTCCAGGGTGAAACCGGCCATCTGCCGCAGATCGATCAGCAGGCTGACCTTGCTGCCGGCCTCCAGGGTCGAGCGCACCATGTCCTCGAATTCCTTGTAGTCGGCGAGCACGAACTCGCCGAGGACGGTCACGGTGACCAGTTTGCCGCGGTGGTCGATGGCGATCATGGCTGGTGTTCGCAGTGGGGACGCGTATTCACTATCATCCTTTTGATGCAGCGGCCGTTGCCCGCGCGGGTTGGTGCAGGGGCTTCATGCGGGCGTCCCCAGTTCGCGCCTCAGGTATTCGTGGAAATGCAGCATACCGTCTTCCATGGGCGACTGATACGGGCCGACCTCATTGATACCCTGTTGCATCAGCGCCCTGCGGCCGCGGTCCATGCGCAATGCAATCTCATCGTCCTCGATTGCGGTTTCCCAGTAAGCGGCCTGCTCCGCCTCGACGAATTCACGCTCGAACAGCGCCACGTCTTCGGGATAGTAGAATTCGACGACATTGGTGGTCGATTGAGGTCCGCGCGGGTGCAGGGTGCTCACCACCAGCACGTGCGGATACCACTCGATCATGATGTTCGGGTAGAGCGTGAGCCAGATCGCCCCGTGGGGAGGAACCTCGCCCTGGTAGTAATCGAGGACTGCTTTGTGCCAGCGCGCATAGACCGTCGTGCCCGGCTTGGACAGACGTTTGTTGATGCCCACGGTTTGCACCGAGTGGCGCTCGCCGAACTGCCATTCGAGGTCGTCGCAGGTGACAAAATTGCCCAGACCAGGATGGAAAGGCACGACGTGGTAATCCTCAAGGTAGACTTCGATGAAGGTTTTCCAGTTGTAATTGCACTCGTGAATATGGATCCGGTCGAGCATGTAGCCGGAAAAATCGAGATCGGCTCGCTCGCGCAACCCGGCGAGATCCAGCGCCACATCGCGCTTGCCGGTGAATAGCAGCCCGTTCCAGTCCTGCAGCGGGGTCTTGTGCAGGTCGAGGCAGGGCTTGCCGGGAAAGTGGGGCGCGCCCAGCAGCACGCCTTGCGTATCGTAGGTCCAGCGGTGCAGCGGACAAACGATGTTCCGGGTGTTGCCCCGGCCTTCGAGCATGACAGCCTGGCGGTGGCGGCATACATTGGATATTAACTCGACACCCTGCGCGTTCCTGACCAGCACCTTGGCATGGTCCATCCACTCCAGCGTGTGATAGTCGCCGGTGTTCGGTACCATCGACTCGTGTCCGATATAACCCGGGCCGTTCTGGAACAGCAGTTTCTGCTCGCGTTCCAGCATCTGCTGATCGAAATACCAGGAGACGGGAAGCTGCGGGCTGCTTTGTTTCAGTATGGAAGGATTGCCAATATCGGACATTATTCAACCTCGCTTGACTCGCGCGCGGCACAATAAGTGTAACTGAGTCGGCAAAAGGCCAATATTTGAGGATATTACCGTGTTTTTGATTTGACTGGCAGGGTCGAGTTCAGCTATTTTCGCTTTTTGTAAGGTTTTATTACTATCATGCCTAAATCACCCAAATCAGTCTCCGCGGGCGGCGAGTCCCTCAGCTTCGAAGCCGCGCTGGCCGAACTGGAAAAACTCGTCGCCGGGATGGAATCAGGACAACTCTCCCTGGAACAGTCCCTCGCCGCGCACAAGCGCGGCCTGGAACTTGCGCAGTACTGCCAAGCCAAACTTGCGCAGGCCCAGCAGCAAGTGCAGGTACTCGAAGCCAACACTCTGCAAGCCTTCCCTGGTGCCGAACAAGACCAGTGATTTCGCCGCCTGGATGGCGACGGTCCAGGCGCGCATGGAACTCGCATTGCAGCGTTTTCTGCCGGCCTCCGAGACTATGCCGGTGCGCCTGCACCGGGCCATGCGTTATGCCGTGCTCGGTGGCGGAAAACGCGTGCGGCCACTGCTCGCCTTCGCCGCAGGCGAGCTGGCCGAGGCAGATCCGGCGCGGATCGAAGTCGTGGCCGCCGCGGTCGAGATGATCCACGCCTACTCGCTCGTGCACGACGACCTGCCGTGCATGGACAACGACGTTCTGCGCCGCGGCAAACCTACCTGTCACATCGAGTTCGACGAGGCCACCGCGCTGCTGGTCGGCGACGCTCTGCAGTCGCTCTCGTTTCAGATTTTGGCCGAAAATGTGGTTGCGGACCGGCCAGACGTACAGATCGAGATGTTGAAAATCCTGGCGGTGGCGAGCGGCTCGCGCGGCATGGCCGGAGGCCAGGCCATCGACCTCGCGTGCGTGGGAAAGACGCTCAGCCTGCCCGAGCTCGAGTTCATGCATATCCGCAAGACCGGAGCGCTGATCCGCGCCGCGGTGGTGTTGGGCGCGCACTGCGGTCAAGGCCTGGACGCGAAACAACTTGGGCGGCTGGAACACTACGCCAAGACGGTCGGTCTCGCGTTCCAGGTGGTGGACGACGTGCTCGATTGCGACGCCAGCACCGCCACCCTGGGCAAGACCGCAGGCAAAGACGCCGCGCAGGAAAAGCCGACTTATGTCAGCATACTAGGTCTGGCGCGTGCGCGTGCCCTGGCCGAAGAACTGCGCACCGAGGCGCATGCGGCGCTCTCGTCCTTCGGCGCAACCGCCGTACGCCTGCACGATTTGGCGGACTTCATCGTGATGCGGAAATTCTAGTCGGAAGTTCCAGTCCCGATACTTTTTTTGTAAAGAGCAAAGTGAATAGAGATCACGCCCATGGGCTGCCGGGCGAGCAGGAATTTCAACTGAAGGAATCTGACCCGGCGATGTATGCGCTGCTGAAGACCATCAACAGTCCGGCGGACTTGCGCGCGCTGGAGCGGCGCCAGCTCGGGCAGCTGGCAGACGAGTTGCGCGCCTATATCATCGAGTCGGTGAGCCAGACCGGCGGGCATTTGTCGTCCAATCTGGGCACGGTGGAACTTACCATCGCGCTGCATTACGTGTTCAATACTCCCGACGACCGGTTGGTGTGGGACGTGGGCCACCAGACCTACGCGCACAAGATTCTCACCGGGCGGCGCGAGGCCATGGCCAGGCTGCGCATGCTTGGCGGCATCTCCGGTTTTCCGCGGCGCACGGAGAGCGAATACGACACTTTCGGCACGGCGCACTCGAGCACCTCCATTTCCGCGGCGCTCGGCATGGCGCAGGCGGCCAGGCTGCAAGGCGAACACCGCCGCGCGGTGGCCATCATCGGCGACGGCGCCATGTCGGCCGGCATGGCGTTCGAGGCCCTGAACAACGCCGGCGTCATGGACACCGACCTGCTGGTGATTCTCAACGACAACGATATGTCGATCTCGCGGCCCGTGGGCGCGCTCAATAAGTACCTGGCGCGCTTGCTCTCGGGCGGGCCGTATGGGGCGGCGCGCAAGGCGGCCGAGCGGGTATTGGGCAAGGTGCCGCAACTGTGGGAACTGGCCCGGCGCGTCGAGGAGCATGCCAAGGGCATGGCCCTGCCTTCCACGCTGTTCGAGGAGTTCGGCTTCAACTACATCGGTCCGATCGACGGCCACGATCTGGACTCGCTGATTCCCACGCTGAAGAACCTCCGTGAGTTGAAGGGCCCGCAGTTCCTGCATGTAGTGACCAGGAAGGGCCAGGGTTACAAGCTGGCCGAGGCCGATCCGGTGCTCTACCACGGTGTTTCCAAGTTTCAACCCGATGCCGGTATCGTCGGCGGCAAGCCTGGCGGCAAGCCGTCTTACACGCAGGTTTTCGGCGACTGGCTGTGTGACATGGCCGCGCTGGACAAGCGCCTGATCGGCATCACCCCGGCGATGTGCGAAGGCTCGGGCATGGTGCGCTTCGCACAGGAATACCCGGAGCGCTATTTCGACGTCGGTATCGCCGAGCAGCACGCAGCGACCTTTGCCGCGGGGCTGGCCTGCGAGGGCATGAAGCCGGTGGTGGCGATCTATTCGACTTTTCTGCAGCGCGCCTATGATCAGTTGATCCACGACGTGGCGATCCAGAAGCTGCCGGTGGTGTTCGCGCTCGACCGCGCCGGGCTGGTCGGCGCCGACGGCGCCACGCACAACGGGGCGTTCGATCTTGCCTACCTGCGCTGCATTCCTAATCTGACGGTGATGACACCCGCCGATGAGAACGAGTGCCGGCAGATGCTCTACACCGCGTTCCAGATGACAACGCCGGCGGCGGTGCGCTATCCGCGCGGTGCCGGTCCGGGGGTCGAACCCCGGAAAGAAATGCAGGCGCTGCCGATAGGCAAGGGCGAGTTGCGCCGGAGGGGGGCCAAGATCGCCATCCTCGCGTTCGGCAGCATGCTCAAACCCGCGCTCGATGCCGCGGAAGCGCTCGACGCCACGGTGGCCAACATGCGTTTTGCAAAGCCCCTGGACGAAGCCCTGGTCAAACAACTTGCCGCGGAGCATGAACTGCTGGTGACGGTGGAAGAAGGTTCGGTGACGGGCGGCGCCGGAGGCGCGGTAGCCGAATGCCTTGCCGCCGCGGGCCTGGCGAAACCGCTGCTGCACCTTGGCCTGCCGGATAGGTTCATCGATCATGGCGATACCGGTTTGCTGCTCGCCGAGGTCGGGCTGGACAAGGCGGGGCTGCTCCGCGCCATACGCCTGCGCCTGGGCGCCTGAGCGCGGGACGCGAGCGGGTCTCATGTTAAAATGGTTTTGTTGTTGCGGCGCCCGCGCTGCGACTATTGCGGAAAGGAATCTCCGATGAACACGCGTGATCCTGTAGCCATTGCCGACGTTCAAAATTCCCAGGACACGCGCCGGCTCGCCATCGACCAGGTCGGCATCAAGTCCATCCGTCATCCGGTCAAGGTGAGCGAGCGCTCCGGCGGCGTGCAGCACACCATCGCCAGCTTCAACATGTACGTGCGCCTGCCGCATCACTTCAAGGGCACGCACATGTCGCGCTTCGTGGAGATACTCAATGCACACGAGCGCGAAATCTCCGTCGACACCTTCAAGCGCATGCTCGGCGAGATGATGGAAAAGCTCGAGGCGCAGTCGGGTCACATCGAGATGAGTTTCCCCTACTTCGTCAACAAAGCGGCGCCGGTATCGAAGGTTGAGAGCCTGATGGACTATGAGGTGACTTTCATCGGCGACGTCGATCAGGGCAAGCAGCGCTTCACCATGAAGGTCCTGGTCCCGGTAACCAGTCTGTGCCCCTGCTCGAAGAAGATTTCCGCCTACGGCGCGCACAATCAGCGCTCGCATGTGACGGTCACGGCGCGCACCAGCGGCTTCGTCTGGATCGAGGACATCGTCGACGTGGTCGAGAAGGAGGCTTCGTGCGAGCTATACGGTCTGCTCAAACGCCCGGACGAGAAATTCGTCACCGAGCGTGCCTACGACAATCCCAAGTTCGTCGAAGATATGGTGCGCGATGTCGCCGCCGTGCTCAACAAAGATGAGCGGATCGATTGGTATGTGGTGGAGTCGGAGAATTTCGAATCCATCCACAACCATTCAGCTTATGCGCTGATCGAGAAAGACAAGAAAAAGAAGTAACGACTGGCCCGTGGCGCCCTCCGTTGTTGCCGTTAAGGGCAACCCGGCTGGCGCGTGCAGCGCGCAAGTCGTTTCGTCGCATGCAGACAGTACTCAGTAACGTTTGGTCAGCGTCATGCTCTGGCCGTCGCGCTTCATCTCCATGCGGTTGAGAAAGCTCATCCCCAGCAGGGTCACGCCCATGGTGGCGTTCTCGCTTACCACCGCATCGACGTTGTTGACCTCGATGTCGCCGATCTTGACGGTGTCGAGCTTGACGCGGTAGGCCACCGCCACTCCATTGGCGGTCTGCATCTGGCCGCGCTGACCGCGCAGGTAATCAATGCCCAGGCGCCCGGCTTCGGAGGCCGGCAGGGCGACCAGCGTCGCGCCGGTGTCGACGAGGAAGCGTACGCTGCCGCCGTTGATCGATCCCATGGCGATGAAATGGCCGCGCGTATCGGCGCTCAGGGTGACGTTTTGCCTGCCTGCGCCTATCGCGGCGGAATAGGCCTGCCCCATGCGCAGCGTCCTTTTCTTGCCGTCGATTTCGAAGTTGGCCGCGTCTTTCTCGGTGCCCAGCAACAGCACGCCTTCGGCTGTCTTCTGCCCTGGCGCCAGCGTGAGCGGCGTCCCGCCGTCGATAACGACGATGGCTTTGGCGCCGATCAGCCCGACCAGGGTGACGTCGGCAGCGAGCGCCGGCATGCTCAAAACTGCCAGCGTCGCCAAACTCAGGCTAAAATCGCGGCAACGAGTCATCCAGGACTTCATCGTGAAACCGGTCGCCATATTTCGCCATAGCCCTGCCGAGGGTCCGGGCTATTTTGCCACATACTTGGAAACGCGTTCGATCGGCTGGAAGCTGGTGAAGATCGATGCCGGCGAAGCGGTGTCTGCCGCCCCGGGCGAATTCTCCGGGCTCGTTTTCATGGGCGGCCCGATGAGCGTCAATGACGACCTGCCGTGGATTCCCGGAGTGCTGCAGTTGATTCGCGCCGCAACGGAGCGCCAGGTGCCGGTGCTGGGCCACTGCCTCGGCGCGCAGCTGATGTCCAAGGCGCTGGGCGGTACGGTCGGCGCGAACCCGCACAAGGAAATCGGTTGGGGCAGGGTGGACGTTGCCGACAACGAGCAAGCGCGTGCCTGGTTTGGCGATACCCGGGGTTTCCTTTCCTTTCACTGGCATGGCGAATCCTTCAGCATCCCGCCGGGGGGCGTTCGTGTCGCCTCCAGTCCCCACTGCGATAACCAGGCGTTCGTTCTGGACCGGCATCTGGGTCTGCAATTCCATGTGGAGATGACGCCGGAGATGATCCGGAACTGGTGCCAGTCGGGAGCGGGGGAGATAGAACGCTCGGCTTGCGCGACGGTGCAGCCGGTGAGCGAGATTGAAAGCCACCTGCCGGCACGGCTGGCGGTCCTGAACGGCGTGGCGGCGCGGCTTTACGCGCGCTGGATCGAAGGGCTCGATCGCGGATGACGAGGGGCGAATGAATGCGTCCTCGTTCCGGACGGGCGGGAAAAAATTGCCGCCGCGCCAGCCTAGTCCCGAAAATTCTGGAACTGCAGCGGAATATCGGTGACGGATTTCTTGACGAGTTGGATCGCGGCCTGCAAATCGTCCTTCTTGGCGCCGGAGACGCGCACCGCGGTGCCCTGAATGCTCGCCTGCACTTTCAGCTTATTGTCCTTGATCAGCTTGACGATCTTCCTGGCCTGCTCGGATTCGACGCCGTTCTTGACCTCGACCGTCTGCTTGATCTTGTCGCCGCTTATTTTCTCGATGCCCTTGGGTTCGAGCGCGCGTACGTCCACGCCGCGTTTGGCGCACTTCCCGGTAAACACGTCCATCACCTGCTTCAGCTTGAAATCGTCGTCGGCGTAGATGCTCAGCGTGAACTCGGCCTGCTCGATTCTCGCATCCGAGCCCTTGAAGTCGAAGCGGTTGGCGATCTCCTTGTTGGACTGCTCGATCGCGTTCTTCAGTTCGACTTTATTGACTTCCGAAGTGATGTCGAAGGAGGGCATGATCTTCCTCTGTGGTTGCGTCTTAACGTGTAGCGGTGTTCACCGGGGTGCGCCTAAGATTTTTTCGAGCGTTTGCTCAGATTCGCCGCAATGCGCATGCGCAGCGCGTTCAGGCGAATGAAGCCGGCCGCGTCCATCTGATCGTACGCGCCGCGGTCATCCTCGAAGGTGGCGATGTTGGAGTCGAACAGGGAATCGGTTTTCGAGTCGCGGCCGACGACGATTACGTTGCCCTTGTACAGCTTGAGCCGAACCCAGCCGTTCACGCTCGTCTGTGAAGCGTCGATCATGGTCTGCAGCATGCGCCGCTCGGGGCTCCACCAGTAGCCGTTGTAGATCAGCGTGGCATAGCGCGGCATCAGGTCGTCTTTCAGGTGGGCGACCTCGCGGTCCAGGCACACCGACTCGATGGCGCGATGCGCGCGCAGCATGATGGTGCCGCCGGGGGTTTCGTAGCAGCCGCGCGACTTCATGCCGACATAGCGGTTTTCCACCAGGTCCAGCCGCCCGATGCCGTGCTTGCCGCCCAGTTTGTTGAGGGTTTCCAGGACCGTCGCCGGCGACCGTTTCTTGCCGTTGATGGCGACGATGTCGCCCCGTTTGTACTCCAGTTCGACATATTCGGCGCGGTCCGGCGCGGCCTCGGGGGAGACGGTCCAGCGCCACATGTCCGCTTCGGGTTCCTTGGCCGGATTCTCCAGAATACGGCCCTCGTAGGAAATGTGCAGCAGGTTGGCGTCGGTGCTATAAGGCGAGCCGCCTTTCTTCTTGCCTTCCACCGGAATGCCGTGCTTCTCGGCGTACTTGAGCAGCTTTTCGCGCGACACTAGATCCCATTCGCGCCAGGGTGCGATGACGTGGATATTGGGCTCCAGCGCGTAATAGCCGAGTTCAAAGCGGACCTGGTCATTGCCTTTGCCCGTGGCGCCATGCGATACGGCGTCGGCGCCGGTCATGCGCGCGATTTCGATCTGGCGCTTGGCGATAAGCGGGCGGGCGATCGATGTGCCCAGCAGGTATTCCCCCTCGTAGATGGCGTTGGCGCGGAACATGGGGAAGACGAAGTCGCGCACGAATTCCTCGCGCAGGTCGTCGATGAATATTTTTCTGACGCCGAACTGTTTCGCTTTCTTTCGCGCCGGTTCGAGCTCTTCGCCCTGACCGATGTCGGCGGTAAAAGTAATGACCTCGCAGCCGTACCGGTCCTGCAGCCATTTGAGGATGACCGAAGTATCCAGCCCGCCGGAGTAGGCGAGCACGACTTTTTTTACAGCGCTATTTTTGGTTGCCATTTGACAGCTCGAAAAATGATGAATTCGGATGGTGAAGCCCTGTAGGGCGCCTCAGGCACTGACGCACGCGACGAAAACCTGCGCGCTGCGCGCGCCAACCCTGTTTTTTGTACGGATATAAAGCGCATCCGTACAAAAAACACGGTTAGGGATAAAGGCAAACGCGGTTTGGGGTGGATTCTTATACAAGATCGTCGATTGCGCGCGGATGCGCTTTTCATCCGCGCGCAATCGACGATCCGCGCGGACGGGCCGCCGTCCGCGCAAGCTTTGGCACCGCAATTTGCGCGGTCCTGCGGTGCTCCATGGGGCACGGTTTGCGCTAAGCGTTCCTCGCCGTTCACGCGACTTTTCCCAACAGCAGGAATTCCATCAGCGCTTTCTGGGTATGCAGGCGGTTCTCGGCCTCGTCCCATACTACGCTCTGGGGCCCGTCGATCACGTCCGCGGATACCTCCTCGCCGCGATGCGCCGGCAGGCAGTGCATGAACAATGCATCGGGGCCGGCGAGTTTCATCATGTCGGCGTCGACCTGCCAGTCGCTGAAGTCGCGCTTGCGTTCCGCGTTCTCCGCCTCGAAGCCCATGCTGGTCCAGACATCGGTGGTGACCAGGTCGGCGGCGCGTGCCGCTTCCATCGGGTCGGCAAAATGCTCGCAATGGCGCTTGCCGTAGAGGCCGGCGCGTTCCGCTTCCACTTCGTAACCGGGTGGAGTGGAGACGTGCAGCTTGAAATCGAATATTGCCGCCGCCTGCATCCAGGTGTTGCAGAGGTTGTTGGAGTCGCCGATCCATGCCACCGTCTTGCCTCCGATCGGGCCACGGTGCTCGATAAAGGTGAAGATATCGCCCAGCACCTGGCACGGATGATATTCGTTGGAAAGCCCATTGATCACCGGCACGCGCGAAATCCCGGCGAAGCGCTCCAGGATCGACTGCTCGAAGGTGCGGATCATGACGATGTCGACCATGCGCGACACCACTTGGGCCATATCCTCCACCGGCTCGCCGCGCCCAAGCTGGGTATCGCGGGTGCTGAGGAAAATGGCTGAGCCGCCGAGCTGCTGCACCCCGGCCTCGAACGACAGGCGCGTGCGCGTCGACTGCTTCTCGAAAATCATCGCCAGCGTGCGGTCGACGAGAGGGTAATAAGGCTTGTATTGCTTGAACTGGGACTTGATCCAATGCGCGCGCTCGATCAGATACTCGTACTCGGCGCGGGAAAAATCGTGGAATTGCAGATAATGCCGCAGCTTCATGATGCGCTTCCGGCGTCAGTGCGCCGGGGCCGGCTGGCTGAGAAAGTCCTGGATCAGCGGGGAGAGGATATCGACCACCTGGCGCGCTTCGTCCGCGCTCATGATGAGCGGCGGCAACAGCCGTACGATTCTGTCCGCGGTGACGTTGATGAGCAAACCGGCCGCGAGGGCGCTCTGAATCAGTTCCGTGCAGGGCCGGTCGAGCTCGATGCCCAGCATCAGGCCCATGCCGCGGACCGCAACCACGCCTTTGATTCCAGCCAGCGCCTTGGTCAGGCCCTCGCGGATGGCATCGCCGATCCTGGTCGCGTTGTCGAGCAGTTGGTCCTGCTCGATGATGTCGAGTGTCGCGAGCGCCGCGGCGCATACGAACGGATTGCCGCCGAAAGTGGAACCATGGCTGCCGGGCTTGAACACCTCGGCTGCGGCCCCCTTGGCTAGGCAGGCGCCGATGGGCACGCCGCCGGCGAGGCCTTTGGCCAGCGTAACCACGTCGGGATAAAAGCCGGCGTGCTGATAGAAGAACCACTTGCCGGTGCGGCCGATCCCGCACTGGATCTCATCCAGCATCAACAGCCACTGGTGTTGATCGCACAGCTCGCGCAGGCCGCGGAGGTACTCGAGGTGCGCGATGTTGATGCCGCCTTCGCCCTGGATCGGCTCGACCAGGACGGCGACCACGTTGCGGTTATGTTGTGCCACCTGGCGCACTGCCTCCAGGTCGTCGTAAGGCACGCGCACGAAGCCGGACACCAGCGGCTCGAATCCGGCCTGCACCTTACGGCTGCCCGTGGCCGAAAGCGTGGCCAGCGTGCGGCCATGAAACGCCTTCTCCATCACCACGATGGCGGGATTCTCGACCCCTTTGCCCTTGGCGTGCAGCCGCGCGATCTTGATCGCGGCCTCGTTCGCCTCGCAGCCGGAATTGCAGAAGAAAATCTTGTCCATGCCGCTGATGGCGGCGAGCTTGTCGGCGAGATTTTCCTGCTCGG